>ULRX01030991.1_pt1 | contig 11670 bp, 10 predicted proteins | sample 1955871 | NCBI WGS metagenome assembly ULRX01 (sample SAMEA4835695, study PRJEB28245) | human gut metagenome | biome: gut microbiome; material: fecal sample | place: Denmark | collected 2008 | reverse complement strand
CCGCCGTGGTCAAAACGCTCGGCAATCCCGACTGCCATGTGGTGTTGCGTGGTTCCTCGCACGGCCCGAATTACGATGCCGCTTCGGTGGCCAAGGCCATGGACACCATCCGCGCCGAAATGCCGGCCGATTCCGCTGCGGCACATGGGCTGATCGTCGACTGCTCGCATGGCAACTCCGGCAAGGACGAGCATCGTCAGGCGCAGGTGGTGCGTGACATCGCGGGCCGTATCGCCAAAGGCGAGCAGGGCATCACCGGCATCATGATGGAAAGCTTCATCGAAGGCGGCAACCAGAAGGCCGCGCCGCTCGACCAGCTCGTCTACGGCAAGTCCATCACCGACAAATGTCTGAGCTGGAACACCACGGAACAGCTGCTACGCGAGCTTGCCCATGCGGTGGCCGCGCGCCGCTGGAAGTGACCGATTCGATTCACTATCCGCGCGATTGCAGAAAATTCGGGAAACGCGAATCGCAATCGCGTAAAACAACACTCAAGACAGCACGTAAGACAGGGAGGGTGCAATGACCGCAATCGCCATCATCGGCGCCATGGATGAGGAAGTCGCCAATATCGCAACGGCACTGAGCAACGTCACCGTCACCGAGGAAGCCGGCGTCAAGGTGACGCGCGGCACCCTCGAAACCAACAAGGGCACCGCCGTCAACGTCGCCGCGACCGTCGGCGGCATGGGCACCGTCAACATCGCCGCCACCACGCAGCATCTGATCGACGCTGACCAGCCGGACGCCGTGATCTTCTCCGGTATCGCGGGCAATCTCAACACGAATCTGCACATCAACGACGTGGTGCTCGGCGGCACCCTGCGCTATCTCGACACCGACATGCGATTGGTGGGCCAGTTCAAGCCCGGCACCGCCGACCGGCCCATCGAGGAATACCATAGCGACGACCGTCTGCTCGAACTGGCCGACCAGGCGCTGAACGACTTGAACATTCACCATATCGTCGGCATCATCGCCACCGGCAACTATTTCGTCGATGATCCGCAGAAGGTCGAGCAGGTGATCCGTGAGACCGGCGCGGACGCGGTGGAAATGGAAGGCGCCGCCGTCGCGCATGTCGCCGCCCGCAACGACGTTCCCGCATTGGTGATTCGCGCGCTGAGCGACAACGCGGACACCGACTACGAGGATTTCAAAACGTTCGACATTTCCGAATACGCGGACACCGCCGCGAAACTGACGGTGAACATCGCCAAACGCATGTAGCGTTCATGTGGCGTTGCGAAACGCCTAACGTTGCGAAAAGCCGTTTCCACATCCCGTTTGCCGCATGACCCGTCATCATGCATCGTCATATCGGCAAACGGGACGTCTCATATTCCGATATGCTGCGTTTCGGAAGATGAACGACAGGAAAACTTCCGGTGGCGTGAGAGCATCGCATACGCGAAAGCCTCTCCGAAACCGCTAGTCTTAAGGAAGAACTGAGGATTATCGGAAGGTGAACGCATGACGTTGGAGCAGATGCTGGCAACGCCGTCGGTGGTTGCGGCATTGGTGGTCGTGGCCGTGGTCGTGTTCGTCGTGGCGTTCCTGCTTGGCCGCAGACAAGGCTTCCAGGATGTGCAGGACGGCGTCGACCCCAATGATCCGAGCCTGTTCGGAGCTGCGAAGAACACGTCCCTGTTCGGCCCCCGCGTTCCCGTGCAGTCCACGGAACGCCAGCTGGTGGCCGTCATGCCCGAAGCTTTGGTGGTCGTAGACTCGCTGGCCACGGTCCAATACGCATCCCCGGCCGCGCGGCGCTTCGGCATCATCCACGACCAGGCGATGGCGCTCGCGGAAATCCGCGACATCGTGAAACTGGTCTCCACGGACAGCGTGGTGCGCGAACGCGAACTGACCATCCCCCTGCACGGCCGCACGCGAACGGGCGTGGTGAACACGAACGGCAAAGGCGTCGAAGCCGGCAAGCCGCTGCCCGAAGACACGCTCTACCTGCACGTGCGCGTCGGACAGATCGCCGACAACCTATTTGCGATTTTCATTTCCGACATGAGCGAGCAACGCCGTTTCGAAATCATGCGGCGCGATTTCGTCACCAACGTCTCGCACGAACTGAAAACCCCTGCAGGCGCGATTTCTCTGCTCGCCGAAACGATCGGCGACGCGGCCGACGATCCGGACGCGGTGAAATACTTCTCCGGCCGAATCTCCAAGGAATCCGAACGATTGACGGAACTGGTCCACCGTCTGATCGACCTGCAGAAAGCGCAAAGCGCGGCAGCGATGCTCAACGCGGAACGGCTGTCCGTGCTGTCCGTGGCACGCGAGGCGCTCGCCGAAAACCAGGTCAAGGCCGAATCGAAGCACATCAGCCTGGTCCTGTCCGTGAACGGCCGGCAGGTGCTGGTGCATGCGAACGCCGAGGAACTGGCCAAGGAAGCCGAACAGAACCTGGACGTGTTCGTGGTCGCTGACCATGAGACCATCAAAACTGCGGTGAAGAACCTGGTGGAGAACGCCATCAACTATTCGCCGGAACATACCACGGTGGCCGTCGGCATCGGCATCGAATCCGGCAAAGTGGCGATTCGCGTCGTGGACCAGGGCATCGGCATCCCCGCGGCGTCGCTCAGCAGAATTTTCGAGCGATTCTACCGCGTCGATCCGGCGCGCTCCCGGGAAACCGGCGGCACCGGCCTGGGATTGGCCATCACCAAGCATTGCGTCGAGGATTGCGGCGGCACCATCTCCGTATGGTCGCGTGAGGGGGAGGGATCCACCTTCACCATCACGATGCCGCAGGCTTCGGGCGCTGCGGAACCCTACCATCCGGCGGATTCGGCGAATGATAACACCCGTGAAAAGAAACAGTCCGGCCACTCCACCACAACAGAGAATGAGGAGAACCACTGATGACGCGAATTCTGATCGTCGAGGACGAAGAGTCGTACCGTGAGCCGCTGGTCTACCAGCTCACCCGTGAAGGGTACGACGTGTCCGCCGCGGCCACCGGTGAAGAAGGATTGGAACTGTTCACCAAGGGTGGTATCGATCTGGTGCTGCTCGATCTGATGCTGCCCGGTCTTGACGGCACCGCGCTGTGCCGTCGGATCCGCGAGCAAAGCCGTGTGCCGATCATCATGCTGACCGCGAAAAGCGCGGAAATCGACAAGGTCGTCGGCCTTGAAATCGGCGCGGACGACTACATCACCAAACCGTATTCCTTCCGTGAGCTGCTGGCACGCATCCGCGCGGTGCTGCGCCGCAACCAGATGGTCGCCGAATCCGGAGAAGCCGCCGACGACGATATTCCGCTCGTATGCGGTGACATTTCCATGAGAATCGGCCAGCATGAGGTGACGGTCCGCGGCGAGAACGTGTTCTTCCCGCTGAAGGAATTCGAACTGCTGGAATACCTCATGCAGAACAAGGGCCGCGTGATGACCCGCCACCAGCTGATCGACCGCATCTGGGGCTCCGACTATGTCGGCGACACCAAGACGCTGGACGTGCATGTCAAGCGCGTGCGCGCCAAAATCGAGGAGGACCCGGGCCATCCCAAGTATCTGACCACCGTGCGCGGCCTCGGATACAAGATCGATACGCCAAGCGAATGATGATGAAAGGCTTGGTATAGCGCGCATTCGCATCGTGCTTGCAAAGAACGGTGAACGGAAGGAACGTCGAACGGCGAAGGTGTCGTAGACTGTTCATCTTCCGTTCACCGTTTTTGGTTTGGGGCGAGTGAAACGCCCAATAGGCTGGAGATTGTCATGAAGAACGATGGCGACAACAGAAAATCGAAAAATCAGAAACACACGCCATCTGAATGTTGACAGAGGGAAAAGAATAATGCGTAACTCCATTCTCGTACGCTCCATCGCCGCTGTGTCCGGCATTGTGATGCTGGCCTCCGTCGCGGCTTGCGGTGACAACACCACCGCTTCCACCGATTCTTCGGCCAAGTCCGATACCAAGACCGAAACCGTTTCCGGCAACTTCTCCGGCGCTGGCGCTTCTTCCCAGCAGGCCGCCGTCGAAGCTTGGATCGCCGGCTTCCAGGGCACCAACCCGGACGCCAAGGTCGCTTACAACCCGTCCGGTTCCGGCGCTGGCGTGTCCACCTTCCTGACCGGTGCAACCGCATGGGCCGGCTCCGACGCTGCTCTCGCCGATAACGAGGTCGAGCAGTCCAAGAGCGTGTGCGCTTCCGGCACCGCCTTCGACATCCCGGTCTACATTTCCCCGATCGCCGTCGTCTTCAACCTGCAGGGCGTGTCCGGCAAGGGCAAGACCCTGAACATGGACGCCGAGACCATCGCCAAGATCTTCGACGGCAAGATCACCAAGTGGAACGATGACGCCATCAAGAAGCAGAACCCGAAGGTCGATCTGCCTGACCTCGACATCACCGTGGTGCACCGTTCCGACAAGTCCGGCACCACCAAGAACTTCCTGAGCTACGTCAAGGACGCCGCTGGCGACGCATGGAGCTACGACCTCGGCGAGAACTGGCCGAACGAGGTCGGCCAGGGCGCCAAGGGCACTTCCGGCGTGATCTCCACCGTGCAGCAGGCTGACGGCACCATCGGTTACGCCGATGCCTCCCAGGCCGGCGATCTGGGCACCGTGGCCGTGAAGGTCGGCGACGATTACGTCCCGTTCTCCGCTGAAGCCGCCGCCAAGGTCGTGGACGCCTCCCCGCTCGACGATTCCGCCAAGGGTGACAACCGCGTGGTCGTCAAGCTCGACCACAACACCACCGAGAAGGGCGCCTACCCGATCGTGCTGGTCTCCTACGACGTCGCCTGCCCGGCATACAAGGACGCCAACACCGCCAAGTTCGTCAAGTCCTGGCTCACCTACGTGACCAGCGACGAAGGCCAGCAGACCGCCGCTTCCGCAGCCGGCTCCGCTCCGATGTCCAACACCCTGCGTCAGAAGGTCGTCAAGTCCATCGACGCCATCAAAACCAAGTGAGCCCATCACAGTGGGGCGATCGCTTTCGGTGATCGGTGACTGACCGTAGGTTTCAGGCCGCAGCCGCGTAAAAAACGGCTGCGGCCTGAAACGATACCTACGGACGATACGCAAAACCAGAAAAATCGAAAGCAATCGCAAGCAAACCAAAAGGAGAACCCGTGAGTTCGCAAAGCAAAACGGCACAGCAGCCGGTGAGCGGCAAGAACGCGGATAAGGTGTTCAAGGGCGTGGCCTACGCCTGCGGCATCCTGATCCTCGTCGTGCTCGCCGCGGTCGCGCTGTTCCTGCTGTTCCGCGCGTGGCCGTTGATCGGCGGTGACCAGAAGGCCAACAGCGCGACCATCAGCAACTTCACCGGCGGCAAGGCTTCCAGCTTCTGGGGCTACGTCGGACCGCTGCTGTTCGGTACCGTGCTGATTTCCGCCCTGGCACTGCTGATTTCCTTCTTCGTGTCGGTCGGCATCGCACTGTTCATCTCGCATTACGCGCCGAAGAAGCTCGCCACCGCCCTGAGCTATGTGGTCGATCTGCTCGCCGCAATCCCGTCCGTTATCTACGGTCTGTGGGGCGGTCTGGTGCTGGTGCCCGCCATCTACCCGTTCTGGAATTGGGTGGCCAAATACCTTGGCTGGATTCCGATTTTCGCCGGTCCCGCCGCCAATCCCTCCCGTACCGTGGCCACCGTGTCCGTGGTGCTGGCCGTCATGATCCTGCCGATCATCACCTCCATGTCCCGCGACATCTTCCTGCAGACCCCTCGCCTTCAGGAAGAGGCGGCTCTGGCCCTCGGCGCCACGAAGTGGGAAATGGTCAAGCTCGCGGTCCTGCCGTTCGGCAAGTCCGGCGTCGTGTCCGCCTCCATGCTCGGCCTCGGTCGTGCGCTCGGCGAGACGATGGCCGTGCTCATGATCCTGTCCCCGGGCCTCAACTACTCCGTCAAGCTGCTGCAGGCCTCGCAGAACCAGACCATCGCCGCGAACATCGCCGCGCAGTATCCGGAAGCCAACGATCTGGGTGTTTCCGTGCTGATCGGCACCGGCCTGGTCCTGTTCCTGATTACCTTCGTGGTGAACTTCATCGCTCGTAAGCTCACCGAGAAAGCGAGTGTGTGATGACCGCCGCAAATAACGACGCTTCGCCGATGGACGGCGCTCCCGTCATCGACTTCGACAAGTTCAAGCCGACCCGTTCCTTCACCTCAGCGCGCAAGCGCAAGGACTTCGCCATGAAGGCGCTCATCTCGTGCGCGTTCATCGTGGCGTTGATCCCGCTGTTCTCGGTGCTGCTCACCACCATCATCAACGGCGTCAAGAGGCTGAACCTCAACTTCCTGAGCTACAACATGACCGGCGTGGTCGGCGGCAACCCGACCCCGTCCGGCGGCTACGGCGGCATCCTGCACGCCATCATCGGCACGCTGGAAATCACCTTCGGCGCCATGCTCATCTCCATCCCGATCGGCCTGATGTGCGCCGTGTACCTGGTGGAATATTCCAACCGTGGCAAGCTGGCACAGGTCATCACCCTGCTGGTCGACGTGATGAGCGGCATCCCGTCCATCGTCGCAGGCCTGTTCGCCTTCTCGATGTTCACGATTCTGATCGGCCCCGGCACCATCAACGGTTTCGAAGGCTCCGTCGCACTTTCCCTGCTGATGCTGCCGACCGTGGTCAAGTCGTCCGAGGAAATGCTCAAGATCGTGCCGCACGATTTGCGCGAGGCCTCGTACGCCCTGGGCGTCACGAAGCAGCGCACGATCACGAAGATCGTGCTGCGCACCGCCCTGCCGGGCATCGTTTCGGGTGCGATTCTCGCCGTTGCCCGTGTGATTGGTGAGACCGCTCCGTTGCTGATGACCGCAGGCTATATCGCCTCCACGAACGTCAACCTCTTCTCCGGCCAGATGACCACGCTTCCGGTGTACGTCTACCAGGAGTATTCCAAGCTCAACGCGAACTGCCCGGCCAACGCTTCCGCGGCCTGCGTCACCACCATCCCGATGGAACGCGCCTGGGCCGCAGCCCTTGTGCTGATTCTCATCGTGCTCATCCTCAATCTCATCGGCCGTCTCGTGGCGAAGGTCTTCGCCGTCAAGTCGGAACGCTGAGCGCGGTCGAATAGTCGAAAACATAAGAACAATAAGGAAAACAAATGGGACAACGTATTGATGTCAACCATCTGAACATCTTCTACGGCGACTTCCTGGCCGTGGAAGACGTGAACATCAACATCGAAGCCAACAAGGTCACCGCGTTCATCGGACCTTCCGGCTGTGGCAAGTCCACCGTGCTGCGCACCCTCGATCGCATGCACGAGATCATTCCGGGCGCCCACTGCGAAGGCGAGGTGCTGCTGGAAGGCAAGAACCTGTACGACAAGGATGTGGATCCGGTCGCCGTCCGTCGTGACGTCGGCATGGTGTTCCAGCGTCCGAACCCGTTCCCGACCATGTCCATTCGCGAGAACGTGCTCGCCGGTGTGAAGCTCAACAACCGCAAGATTTCGAAGTCCGATGCGGACGATCTGGTTGAGTGGGCTTTGCGTGGCGCCAACCTGTGGAACGAGGTCAAGGATCGTCTTGACAATCCGGGCATCGGCCTTTCCGGCGGTCAGCAGCAGCGTCTGTGCATCGCCCGCGCCGTGGCCGTGCACCCGCAGGTGCTGCTGATGGACGAGCCGTGCTCCGCTCTTGACCCGATTTCGACGCTGGCTGTCGAGGATCTGATCAACGAGCTGAAGAACGACTACACCATCGTGATCGTGACGCACAACATGCAGCAGGCCGCTCGTATCGCCGACTACACCGCCTTCTTCAACCTGAAGGCCGTCGGCCAGCCGGGTCACCTCGAGTACTTCACTGACACGACCACTATGTTCAACAACCCCCAGAACGAAGAAGCCGAACGTTACGTCTCCGGACGCTTTGGCTGATCGATAAGGCCGATTCGCCAAAACGTAGTGCCAACCCGGTGGGTTGGTGCGAGTCAGCTTCAGCTGGCCAGTTAATAGCGCTTCGCTGTGCGAAACTCTGTAATTGTACGTTTTGGCTGATCGGCAGCTCCTTTTCCCCGCAAACCGACGTTGAGATTGCTCTCGGCGTCGGTTTGTTGTTTTTCTTGTGGAAGCGACACGCGCTGTTGAGAATCATTCTCAGTTACGGTTATGATGGATTCACCGAAGCATGAAGCGTATGAAAATGGAGGAACCATCGTGAACCGTTATGCAAGAATTGCGATTGCCGTACTCGCTTCCGTCGGCCTTCTCACTTCCGCGTCTGCCTGCGGAACGTCGCAGAACGGTGCCGGTTCCGCGCATGGCGCGATTTCCGTCGTCTCCTCCATCAACCAATGGGGCACCCTCGCCGAGCAGCTCGGCGGAAGCGGCGTGCGGGTGACCAGCATCATCAACTCCACCAACGTGGACGCGCACGACTATGAGCCGACCACGTCCGACATCGCCAAACTGCAGAAGGCGCGAATCGTCATCGTCAACGGCGCCGGGTACGACTCATGGGCCGTCAAAGCCGCGCAATCCGCCAAATCGCAAGTCATCAACGCGGCGGAGATCGGTGGCGTCAAGGATGGCGGCAACCCGCACGTCTGGTTCTCGGCGGCGGTGCGCAAAGCGGTCGCACAGGCCATCACCAGGGCATACGAGGGCACAAGGCCCGACGGCAAGGCCGATTTCGACAAGCTGAACCAGCAATGGCGTTCCAAGGAAGACGAGGTCGCCCGAAAAATCACGGAGACCAAACGCAAGGCGGATGGCGAAGCCTATGCCGCCACGGAATCGGTCGCCGAATATCTGGCCGGGGACCTGGGCCTCAAAGACGCGACGCCGACCGGCTACATGCGTGCCACGGCCAACGAAAGCGAGCCAACGCCGACCGACATCAAACAGTTCACCGACATGCTGGAAGCCGGCAAAGTCGGCCTGCTGGTGGTCAACATTCAGGAGGAGACCGAGCTGACCGGCAAGATCGTCACCGCCGCCAAATCGTCCAATATTCCAATCGTGGAGCTGACCGAGCAGATGCCGGAGCAGTACGATTCCCTGACGGACTGGATGGCCGCGCTCGTCGACGCGTTTTCCAAAGCCATCTGAGGCGGATCTGCGTCAAACCGATACGAAAGTCGATATAAAAAATGGGCGATTCCACTGAAGGAACCGCCCATTTTCCGTATGAAAAGGACTATTACAGCACTGCGGTGATGATGAAGTCCAGAATGAACAGCACGGCCACGACCCAGATCACCGGATGCACGTCCTTGGCCTGCTTCTTGCAGGTCTTGACGATGCAGTAGGTGATGAAGCCGCCGGCGATGCCGTAGGAGATGGAGTAGCTGAACGCCATGAACACGGACGCGAAGAACGCCGGAATGGCTTCGGAGATGTCGCCCCACTCGATTTCCTTCAAGGAGGAAGCCATCATGCAGCCGACCACGACCAGCACGCCTGCGGTCGCGGCGGACGGCACGGCGGAGATGACCGGGGAGAGGAAGGCGGACAGCGCGAAGCAGATCGCCACGACCACGGAGGTCAGGCCGGTGCGGCCGCCGGCGGCGATACCCGCGGAGGACTCCACGTAGGTGGTGGTGTTCGAGGTGCCGCAGATGGCGCCGATGGAGGTGGCGATGGAGTCGGCGAACAGGGCCTTGTCCATCTTGGAGGAGAAGCCGGAACCGTTCTCAAGAGCCTTCTCGTCCTCGGCGGAGAAGATGCCGGTACGACGGCCGGTGCCGATGAAGGTGCCGATGGTGTCGAAGGTGTCGGACATGGAGAACGCGAAGATGGTCAGCAGGATGATCGGCAGCTTCGACACGTCGGAGAACAGCGCCGGGAAGCCATCCTTGGTGAAGATCACGCCGAAGGTCTGCGGCAGCTGGGCGAAGGTGTCGGCGATGGACACGGAGTTGGCCATGGTGGTCTGGCCCATCGGAATGCCGACGACCGCGGTGACGGCGATGGCGATCAGCATGCCGCCGCGTACCTTGAGCACGGTGAGCACGATGGCCAGCACCAGGCCGATGATGAACAGCCAGATGGTCGGATTGTTCATGACGGCAAGGCCCGGGGTGGCCTGCACGGTGTCGCCGCTCTTGGCCGCGGACTTGGTGGTGAAGGTGAAGAAACCGACGTTGAGGAAGCCGACGTAGGCCACGAACAGGCCGATGCCGCCGCCGATGGCGTTCTGCAGCACTTCCGGAATGGCCTGGATGATCATCTTACGGATCTTGGTGACGGTGATGATGATGTTGATCAAACCGCACAGGAACACCATGCACAGGGTTTCCTGCCACTTGAAGCCGAGGCCGAAGCACACGGTGTAGGTGAAGAACGCGTTGAGGCCCATGCCGGCGGCCTGCGCGTACGGAACATTGGCGAACAGGCCCATCACGAGCGTGCCGATGATGGCCGCGATGATGGTGGCGAGGAACACGCCGCCCCACGGCATACCGGTCGAAGACAGGATCTGCGGGTTGACGATGATGATGTAGGACATGGCGAAGAACGTGGTCAGGCCGGCCATGATCTCCGTGGAGACGGTGGTGCCGTTCTCCTTGAGATGGAAGAATTTCTCCATTTTCTCTTTTCTCATCTTTCTTGGGTTGGTAGGCGCGTGCCATATGGTGGCGTGCGCCGGCGAGAATCGCGACTCGCCTGGGACATGCGTCCCTGAACAAAGCAAACGTAGCACCTATGTAAGTCATGGAAATTTCGTGCGATTGGTAAGGGGTTGCTTTTGCGGCGGCGCGACACGCCGGTCTGGATTAGTCCAAACGGGTCAGTAAATTACCCATTTGTAAACCACAGACCGTTGGTTGGAGCGTGCAAGCGCTCACGAAGTTTGGTTCGCCAAGCCAGCGCAGGTTGAAGAACATACGCCCACCAAGGGCTTCCCGCTTAGCGGTCGAATGTTGCTCTGCCTGCGTGCGGGGCTTTTTTTATTGCCCTGCGAGGTGTTCCGAATCTCACAGTCAACGGTTGACTAAGGAAGGAACGCCATGAAGAGGCCCGAAAAGGAAGCGGTGGTCGCTCAGCTTACGGACAAGTTCCGTAACGCCGACGCTATCTACCTGACCGAGTACCGCGGGCTTACCGTTCCGCAGATCTCTGAACTGCGCGAAAAGCTAGGCCGCGATACTTCCTACACTGTGGCAAAGAACACGCTCGTTCGCATTGCAGCCAAGGAAGCTGGCATCGAAGGTCTTGATGAACTTCTCGCCGGCCCGACCGCTGTGACCTTCGTGAAGGGTGACTTCATCGAAGCTGCGAAGACCCTGCGTGACTTCGCCAAGACCAACAAGGCACTGATCATCAAGGGCGGCTTCGCTGATGGCACCGTCTACGATGCTGAAGGCGCCAAGAAGCTGGCAGACCTCAAGTCTCGCCCGCAGCTGCTCGCCGAGTTCGCCGGCGACATCAAGGCTACGATGTCCAAGGCCGCGTACCTGTTCAACGCTCTGCCGACCAAGGCCGTGCGTACGATCGATGCGCTGCGCGAGAAGCAGGAAAAGGCTGCCTGATTTCGCTGCGGCTCGCCGCATGAATGAAGCAACCACAAAAAAGAAAAACAATTGTTTTAGGTGACGGCCACCTCTTCAATTCAGTCCGTCGCCAAGAATGAAAGGAAGCCATTATGGCTAAGTACACCAACGATGAGCTGCTCGAAGCTTTCGGTGAGATGACCCTGGTTGAACTCTCCGAGTTCGT
>ULRX01027926.1_pt1 | contig 11688 bp, 7 predicted proteins | sample 1955871 | NCBI WGS metagenome assembly ULRX01 (sample SAMEA4835695, study PRJEB28245) | human gut metagenome | biome: gut microbiome; material: fecal sample | place: Denmark | collected 2008 | reverse complement strand
CAGGACAGCAACCATCTGCGGAAGGTAATACCGTTGGTCTTGTTGTTGAACTTCTCGGGATAAATCTTGTAAAAATGATTGAGTTCGCTCTGCTTCAGGATCTCGGTATGGATCGCTGCCACGCCGTTGACACTATAGCCATAGTGGATGTCGATATGTGCCATGTGCACTCTCTTGTCCTTGTCAATGATCTGAACTTTTTCGTCCTTATATTTCTTTGCCACACGGTCACTCAGCTCCTTGATGATGGGAACCAGCTGAGGCACTACTTCCTCGATATAAGCCAGAGGCCATTTCTCCAGAGCTTCTGCCAGAATGGTGTGGTTCGTATAAGCACAGGTGTGGCTTACTACGTCGATAGCTTCATCCATAGTGAAACCTTCCTCTGTGGTGAGAATGCGGATCAGCTCGGGGATAACCATGGTAGGATGGGTATCGTTGATCTGGATCGCTACATGCTCAGGCATAGTATGCAGATCATAACCCTTTTCCTTTACTTCCTTCAGGATCAGCTGGGCACCGTTGCATACCATGAAGTATTCCTGATAGATACGCAGCAGATTACCTGCCTCATCGGAATCATCAGGATACAGGAACAGGGTCAGGTTCTTCTCAATAGCTTTCTTATCAAAAGTGATGCCCTTCTTTACCAGACTCTCGTCTACGGTCTCTACATCAAATAAATGCAGCTTGTTCAGTCCATTCTCATAACCTACGACATCAATATCATAAAGTACGGAAGTCACCTTGCGGTCACCGAAAGATACTTCGAATTTTGTGCCGGTATTGTTCAGCCAGGAATCCTTCTGGATCCAGTCATTCTTCTCGGCGTTCTGCAGGTGATCCTTGAATACCTGCTTGAACAATCCGAAGTGGTAATTCAGACCGATACCGTCCCCGGGAAGTCCCAGGGTAGCAATGGAATCCAGGAAGCAGGCTGCCAGTCTGCCTAAGCCCCCGTTACCCAGAGAAGGTTCGGGTTCTGCCTCTTCGATGTCTGCCAGATTCTTGCCGTTCTTCTTCAGGATATCGCTCATCTCCTCATAGATGCCTAAATTGATCAGATTGTTGGATAACAGCTTACCGATCAGGAACTCCATGGAAATATAATATACCTTCTTGTCTCCTGTAATGGCGGGAGTCTCTGCCATCTTCTCTTTGGTCAGCTGCAATACTCCGGTGTACAGCTGTGCATCGGTGCAGGCACCGATATTCTTGCCATATAATTTGCCGGTGATCTCATTTAAAGTCTGCTCTAAATTCATTTCAAACTCCATTCTGCACGATAGTTTTATTTTTGCCAAAATGAATGTACCGTGCCACACTCATTTTTTCATATTCTTTTTCTTTGTCTGGGTACTATACTTATTTTTGGTATCCCATCCCCTTGTCTCAGCTGCGCCTTGGGTATTTCCTATCCTTTTCGGCCTCCATACCCTTTTTCCCGCTGCGCCCCGGGTATTTCCTGCACTTTTCGGCCTCTATACCCTTTTTCCCGCTGCGCCTTGGGTATTTCCTATCCTTTTTGGCCTCCATACCTTTTCTGCTGCTGCGCCTTGGGTATTTCCTGCACTTTCCGACTTTTCATACCCTCGCAATACTGAGATTTTGTGTATGTTGTTCTCTTACAATACACAGGATAGCATAGGAAAACGTTTTCCGCAACCTTTTCTTTAATTTTCCTGATTTTTTGTGCAAAATAGCTTAACAGATAATGTCCTTATAGTACATTTTCACGATACTGTGGGGCATGATTACCTGATGCCCTTCCCCGCCGTTCATCAGCTGGTGTACCTCTTCCACAGCTCTGCTGGAGATGCTGTAGAAGTCCTGCCTTATGGTATTCATCTGCTTGCCGACATATCCCATCAGGGTGATACCATCGAAGCCGCACACCGGACGGAAAATATCCATATCGATCAATGCATTCATGGCACCTATGGCCATCAGATCGGAAGCGCAGACCACCACATCCTTATTCTTCGCATATTTCAATGCCACGTTTCTTGCCGTCAGCTCACTGAAGTCTCCCTGTCTGACCATCATGGTCAGATCCAGATCCTTCACCAGACGCTTCATCCCCTTCAATCTCTGATCCGTGACATAACCGTCTCTTCTGCCCGCAATGTAGAGCACTCGTTTACAGTTGTCATCCAGCACGGTCTTCTTCGCCACATCATACTGGGCCTGTTCCTGATCAATGCTGATGGATGTAGTCCTGGAATTGACAATCGGCGCATCCACTACCACACAGGCAAACTGTTTCTCCCGGATCAGCTTCTGCAGCACCTTGTCCTCCTTAGACATGCCATAGATCACCACGCCGGAAATACTCTGGGACAGAAAAGATCTTGTGATCTCTTCCGCCGTCATCCCCGCGATCATGGACGGAAAGATCGTCACGACTTCCACGTTCAGTTCCTTGGCCTTATCCAGTGCCCCTACCAGATACTGCATGAAGACCTGGTCAATGGCCTGGGTCTGTCTATTGGGATCCAGCACCAGCGCGATTCTTCCAAACTGCTTGGAGGAAAGCGCCGCAGCAATGGAATTCGGAATATAATTCAACTCCTTGATGGCGTCCTGTACCTTTTTCTTCGTCTCTTCACTGACATTAGGATAGCCATTTAAGACCTTGGATACTGTGGAAATAGCCACTCCGGCATGTTTTGCAACTTCTTTGATCGATACCATAAATCCCCCGTTCCGGTCGCAGTTCCTGCGCCCGTTGCTCTCCGTTACCGCAGCAAAATGCGGTCTCGTTCCATTTGACGTTTACTCATATATTCTCTATACTATAAGTTAACGATAGTTTCGTCAATGTACAGCATTTACGAAATATAGTGTGATTTTTTGGAAAAGGTTTTCCAAGGCAGAATAAATCGGACAGTGCAAGCGCCAGAAAGGCTACAGATACCATGGCAGTAATCAAAAGTGTGGAAGAAAAATATATGAAGGAAGCTCTGAAGCAGGCGAAAAAAGCCTATGCCCTGGGGGAAGTCCCCATCGGCTGTGTCATTGTACATGAAGGTAAGATCATCGGTCGTGGTTACAACCGGAGAAATACAGACAAGAATACATTGGCGCACGCAGAGATCACAGCGATCAACAAAGCCAGCAAAGTGATCGGCGACTGGCGTCTGGAAGAATGCACGCTCTATGTGACCCTGGAACCCTGCCAGATGTGCGCCGGTGCCATTGTGCAGGCCCGTATCCCTGAAGTAGTGATGGGCTGCATGAATCCCAAGGCGGGATGTGCAGGTTCGATCCTAAATATACTGGAAATGCCCCAGTTTAACCATCAGGTGAAGGTTACCCGGGGCATTCTGGAAACGGAATGCAGCCAGATGCTGAAGACTTTTTTTGAAGAGCTCCGCATCCGGAACAAACAAGAGAAAGCTGCCAGAAAGGCATCAGGCGATCTCTCGTAAGCTTTCTTCCTGTGTCTGGTTCTGTTCGGTTGTTTTTCTTCTATGCTTCGGCAATCGGGAAATCGCTCTTCCCGTTTCATAAAGTCCCATCGGCACAAAGAGGATCAAAAATACATAGTACGGAAATACATATCTGCTCTGCGCTTCCCAGATGATACTGAACAGGAAGCCACCTACTATGCCAATCAACGGCAGCCACAATGCTGTCGGAATTTCTTTTTTTTGCCACCATCTTCCGCACAAAGCAATTCCAAGTACAAGTCCTGCCAAGTATACGATACTCTGGTAATAATTGGCCAGCTTCCATACGGTTTCATGTATGTTCCCATAGTACAGACTGGTAATCCCGGAGGACAGCGGTTCTCCATCCGTATCAAACGACTCTGTTGCCTTGAGGCTGGAAAACAGCGGTTCGATCCATTGATCTTCCAGTTTTCTCTTAAAGAAATCTCTGGCCATAGCCGGATTCTCCCGGAACTCCCGCAATCGTTCGCGAATATATTCCTTTCCTTCCTGTGCGGCAGGCTCCTGTTGAAAATCATGTTCTGCAAACGTGGTTTGCTGATAGCGATTGTACACCCCGGCCATGCCATCCGTCTCCTGTAATCCCATCGCAATCCAGAGAATACTCGGAATGCCAATGTCACTGGGATATCCGGAACGGTATTCATACATTACATCTACCGTTTTCACCGTCAGTGCTGCCGTCAGAAGAATTGCAAACCCTGCCAGCAGATATTGTCCCTTCTTTTTCTTCAGGCAGACCAGAACTGCATAAATTCCCACTCCAATGAGTATGATCCATGTATTTTTCCGGGCAAGTACAGCAATCCCTGCCACACATGCCGCCAACGCAATATACCTCTTCTTCTCATAATGTTCATAAGCAGACACCGCCCAGAACATTACCATTCCAAAACTGATACTGAGCACGTCCCCGTAAATATACGGTAAATACAGCAAAAAAGGAATACAGCCCAACATCATAATACAATATACGATTCTAAATATGGCTCTGTCTGTATTCAGTTTCAGGAAACCGTATCCTGCCAGAATCGCCAGTACCCACCATATTACATGCAGGATTTTTGCCGGAGTATAATTGAAATTTCCAAACAGGGCAAACAATATCTCATACAATATTCCCAGCCCTTTTTGCTGTTGATACATCCCGACATAGCCTCCGGAGCACAACATAATGAAGTTGCCATCCCGGCAATATGCTGCAAATGCCGTGGCGCTGATCTGATCTCCTACCGGATAATAGGGATTGTTGAGAACGTAGATACTTCCCAGCAGAAACGCAGTAACACTGGTTGCCAACAATGTATAGATGCAGATTTTTTCCTGCTTTATCTGATTTTGGGCAGTCAGCCATTTATCTCCTTCGTAGACGATGACGGATGCCAACAGGAAAATGAAAATATGCTTCCAGGTACTGTCTTTTATCAGGAGATTTCTGATGCTGTAATCCACCGTTCCGTAATAAGAATACCGACAGGACCAATAACTCAGGAGCAAAAGAATGGGAATCAGACAGACAAGAAATATTCCCAACAGAATACGGTATATTTTTTCCATTAATGTTCCCTCATTTTTATCTTATAGTTCCACATAATTTCTGTCACCGACATATACTGCCAGCTTTTCATTCTCATATTCCAGTATCGGTGCTTCCCCTTCCGGAAATTGCTGTTCAAAGGCTTCACGCATTTCTGTCCGTACGACGTAAGCGGTCCGCATTTCCTTGGGCAGCGTCGGGGGATACCATTTCATACTGGTGAGCCACCAGTATCCGGAAAGACTGGCCATGGTATAGGAATGTCCCATCGTCACCCGGCCGTCCGTGATCAGACAGATCCGTTCGGCATCCCAGAATTCTGCATATCCGTAGTCGATTCCCGCTTCTGTCAGATAATCCGCCACTTCCTGATATTCCTTCAGGTTATCCTGTGTGGTGGCCGCTTCACAGTAGGTGTATTTCAGATTCAGCACCGCGAACAGCGCTACGGCCGTTAAGATCAGACCAGCGAACACCGGCTGTCCTTCCGACATATGATCCACCATCACCGCTACCAGAACAGCTGCTGCGAACCATGCCATGAAAAAGTAATAATGGGCCGCCTCCGCGCTGGTGATCCCGATGATAAATGCTGTGACTCCCACAGAAGCAAGGAGAATTGTCAGTGCATCTTTTTGTCTGTCTGTGCTCTCTGTATTTTTCCGGAACACATACCAGAGTCCATACCCCAACAGGATCAGGAACACCCAGACAAGAAGCTGCATCAGAGAAGCAAAGCTCCCTACCTTTGCATTTCCCACCAGTCCAAAGTTCTCCAACAGGGCTGCCGGAACCCCAAGAAGCAGTTTCTCTACTGCCTCTCCCGGCTGCAGCAGATAGACTGCATAATCTCCTCTGCCGCCATACAGACAGGATACCAGAAAAGCAAGTACAAGACTTCCCACATAGGCTGTGGCAAGATAACGTCCACCGGGCAGCTTCTGCCGGAGATGTCCGGATTCCATGAATAAAGCGATCACTTCCACTACAAGCAGTGGCAGGATGATGACCTGCAGACATCTCTGTCCTCCACAGTTCAGCAAAACTGCGGCAACAAACAATACCAGCCACTCCAGAAAGGTCTTCCGGGTCATCTGCCGGTTTTCTTTTAATTTCAGGTAAAACAGGATATTGAAAAACAGAAAAATGCCATGAAACACATAATACTCTGCAAATAGGAATAAAAGCAGCGCTACAAAAGGAACCATCTGCCCCTCATTGCGAAAACCGTTGATTGGCAGCGCACACAATACCAGTAACGCTGTGATGGAAGCCGTCCTGCTCAAAGATAATTTTCTCAGAAAAAAATAAAATGTCCCCAGCAAAATCGCACCCAATAGAACACAGGTAATCCCCGCCGCCGTCTGCATGCTGCCGGTGATACCGTAAAATACGGCTGCAACCGTAGGCATCCCAATGATCCGTCTCTCCGTGCTGGAGATCCAGTCGTTGGGTGTAATATCCTTCTCCACCCAGGTCTCCCGGGCCAGCAAAGCCTCTGCGGCAATATCCGAATCCACATGTTGTGCATATTTACACAGATTCAGGTAGCAAAATACTCCCAGATATATCAGTAAAAGTGCACCTATTATCCATCCCAGCAGGGATATACTTTTTCGCTTGTTTCTCATGGATCCTTCTCCGTAGGCAACTATCTTTCGACAAAATTACATATTATTTTAATTATAACACTCTTCCCTGTTTCCTTCAAGGCAAAGAGGCTTGACAAAAACCGGGGAACAGGATACACTAAAAAGGCCGTACATGTCCGGTATCATGGGAATAGTGATGAAACTCGGTCTTACGCAATGGGAATCTACGAACCGTGTCAGGTTGGGAACAAAGCAGCACTAAGTAGAACCTTCCATGTGCCGTGAGGAAACTGGGTGGAGCTGTTATCCTGGTCCGGCATGTGCGGTTTTGATATTTAAAGTGTTCTGTGAATTCATGGATAAGTCAGTTAAGAGGTTATAGATTGTGTCAGGCGATATGTCATCCCCTTTTTTGGTTTCCAACAGCATAGCATCCGTTTCCGGCGATCTGGCTCCCCAAGATGCCGCATGGTTCCGGAAAATCATGTCCGACTGCGTCCTGTGTCCCAGGGCCTGTCATGCCCATCGCCTGGATGGTGGCGTGGGATATTGTGGCCAGACGGCAGATATTATGGCTGCCAGAGCCTCTCTGCATTATTGGGAGGAGCCCTGTATCTCCGGTACTTCCGGTTCCGGTACCGTCTTTTTCTCCGGATGCAACCTGCGCTGTGTCTTCTGCCAGAACCATAACATCGCTCTGGGGAAAGCCGGACGAGTCATCACTCCCGAACATCTGGTGAAAATCTTTCTACAATTACAGGAACAGGGTGCTAACAATATCAATCTTGTTACCCCCACACATTTTCTTCCCCAGATCGTCATTGCCTTACAGCAGGCCAAAAATCAGGGACTGTCCATCCCCATTGTATACAATACCGGCAGTTACGAATCTCCGGAGGCTTTACGCCATCTGGATGGTCTGGTGGATATCTATCTGCCGGATCTGAAATATTTTTCTCCGGAGCTTTCCGCTGCGTATTCGCATGCCCCGGACTATTTTGAGATTGCCTGCGCTGCCATTGCGGAAATGTACCGGCAGGTCTTAGATCCGGTCATGGATCCCGACACCGGGCTGATGCAGCGGGGGATGATCGTACGCCATCTGCTCCTGCCGGGACAAGCGAAAGACTCCAAGAAGATCCTGCGGTATCTCCATGAGACCTACGGGGATCATATCTATATTAGCATTATGAATCAATATACACCTCTTCCGCAGGTGGCAGATATTGAAGCACTCAATCGCACAGTGACACCGGAGGAATATGACCGGGTGCTGCGCTTTGCGGAGCGAATCGGCATTGAACAGGGCTTCCGGCAAGAGGGAAGTGCCGCCTGTGAAAGCTTTATTCCGGAATTTGACGAGCGGGGACTGTGATTCTCTCACAGTTCCACTGCGATCAGATAATATCCGAAATCCCCTTCCCATGCCGGTTCTCTGGTTCCTTCAAAACTTTCAAAGCCAAACATTCTGGCTACCTGTTTTTCTCTTTCATAAAAATTACCCGGGACTCCTATGTAATATTTCACTTCCCCAGAGACTTCCTGACGCATTAATAATAAATGTCTGTAATTATAATAGCCATGCAACAAAAAACTGTTGTGGGTCATCTGATAGCAACGCTCCCGCAACACGACGAAATCCTCCGGACCCACGGAAAGAAATTCTCTGGCATCCCGGAAGGGATGGATGTGGGGGTAGATACTGCTTAATTGCTCCCATTTGGTGTCTTTCATGTGGAGAGTGTGTTCCGTGGCAGTTTTTTTCGAGCTCCGGGCTTCCGATCCACTGACCATTTTTTCGTTTGCGACTACGGTTTCTGCCACTTTTTCGGTCTGTTCACGGGCTTGCCTGCCTTGCTCCTGCACCCGCTCCCGCTGCATCTCCCTATTTTGGACTTCCTGCTGTTCTGTCTGTATCGGCCACTTTGCCTGCTCCGGCTGGTTTCCACCTTGCCCCTGTCCTTCGATTTCCCCCACCGTAACCGGTGCAATCGCAGTCACAGGCGCAGGTACTTTCTTCGCACCAGCCGCTCCTGCAAACCGCCCTATGATCTCAAAATTACGTTCCAGGGGAATGCGTATCCCCAGTGTCGGCTCCCAATCCGCTTTTCTGGAAATTCTTTTTTCACAGGAAATGGTCCCCCGTTCTGCCGTCATTTCACATAACAGTTCTTCTCCGCTTTCCCGCTGCAGATACAGCAGCATCATCTCCTTGCCAGACACGATCCCCTGTCCTCTCAGCTGCACCATCAGAATCTCTTCCTTTTCCCAGCTTTCCAGCTTTGCATACCCGGCTCCCCGGATCCGTTGCCCGTTTTCCTGTAATTCCAAATAGCTGATCTGTTTCCGATATGACATAAAATCCCCCCGTATAAAGTTTCTATCTAACTTTATGCGAGGGGTTGTCCTTAATATTCCTGGCTGTCCAGATATTTCATATAATTTACGACCATCAACGCGATCTTGAAAGTCAGTGCATCATCAAAGCTCCGCAGATCCAGGCCGGTGCTCTTCTGAATCTTCTCAATACGATATACCAGCGTATTACGATGCACGAACAACTGTCTGGAAGTCTCCGACACATTCAGATTGTTTTCGAAGAACTTGTTCAGGGTGTTCAGGGTCTCTTCATCCAGATCCATAGGTACATTGTCACCGAAGATCTCCTCAATAAAGATCTTGCACAGATTCACCGGCAGCTGATAGATCAGGCGTCCGATTCCCAACGTGCTGTAGGCGATCACCTTTTTCTCTACGTAGAAGATCTTGCCTACATCCAGTGCCATCTTGGCTTCCTTGTAGGACTTGGATACGTCCTTCAATTCCTGTACCACGGTGCCATATGCCACCTTCACATCCAGAAGAGCCTCCGCATTCATCATGGCTACAATAGTCTCGGCCAGTTCATGCAGTGTCTCAGGTGTGGTGGTGCTCTCAACAGATTTAATCAGGATCAGGCTGGACTCATCCACCGCTGTTACATAATCTCCCGCCTGCGGGGAAAACATGCCCTTCAGCACTTCAGATACAATGCCATCTTTCTCATCCTTGGTCTCAATGAGATATACGGCTCTGGGACAGCTGACTTCCACATGAAGTTTCTTCGCCCGATTGTAAATATCTACCAGCAACAGATTATCCAACAACAGGTTCTGAAAGAAATTATTCCGGTCAAACCGTTCCTTGTAGGCAATGACAAGATTCTGGATCTGACTGACAGCAATCTTACCCACCATATATACGTCATCCGTCATTCCCCGTGCCACCAGTACATATAAAAGATCCCCTTCGTCACGGATCTTCAGAAGGTGATGTACTCCGATCACCTGGCTATCCGCCGGAGAAGCCGCAAAGCCTGTGATCAGATCTGTGGTTATGTCATCCTTTTCCATGGTAGATGCCACTTCGGATCCGTTCAGATCATAGACTCCGAGGTCTACCTTAGTGATTGCTTTTAATTCATCAATGCTTGTCTGTATAATCTGGCCTGTAATCATATTGTCCACGCCTTTCTGTAGCATAATCTATATCGAATTCTTCGCTCTTCGCGTTCTCGATTTCGCAACGTCTCTTCGCATTCCGGACTATCGTCCTCCCTGCTCATATCCATTCGTTCTGTTCATAGGCGAAAAACTCCACCTGCAAGCAGTCTCGCTTTTCATCTATGTCAGAACTATATATACTTAGTATATCTGATTTACTCACCTCGTGCAAGCAAAATGCATAAAAAAAGCCCTGTCTGCATTCACAGACAGGACCTTGAAATCTCTTATGAAACTTAAGACTAGTTGGTAATAACCTGCTCGGTCTCTTTGTCGAATACGTGGATCTTCTCAACATCCAGAGCGAACTTAACGGTATCGCCAGGTCTTGCAGTGGTACGAGAATCTACTCTTGCGGTCATAGGGAACTCGTCAAGATCGAAGTACAGATATACTTCTGCACCAAGTAACTCATAAACCTTGATGGTAGAGGTAAATACGCTCTGAGGAGAGGTCTCGATGTACATCTCGGAATCATATACATCCTCAGGACGGATACCGAAGGTAACAACCTTTCCATCGTAACCGCCATCGATCAGCTTCTTGGACTTAGCGGGAGGAAGGGGAATGCTGTGGCCTGCGATTACCAGGTTAGCGATGTCGCCTTCTACCTTAACAGTAGCATCCAGGAAGTTCATCTGCGGAGATCCCATGAATCCTGCTACGAACAGGTTGCAGGGCTTCTCATACAGGTTCTGAGGAGTATCTACCTGCTGGATAACGCCGTCCTTCATAACAACGATTCTGGTACCAAGGGTCATAGCCTCAGTCTGGTCATGTGTAACGTAGATGATGGTGGTGCCCAGTCTCTGATGCAGCTTAGCGATCTCGATACGCATCTGTACACGCAGCTTAGCATCCAGGTTGGACAGAGGCTCATCCATCAGGAATACCTTAGGGTTACGAACGATTGCACGTCCCATAGCAACACGCTGTCTCTGACCACCGGACAGAGCCTTGGGCTTACGATCAAGCAGCGGAGTCAAATCCAGGATCTTAGCTGCTTCCTTAACCATCTTATCGATCTGATCCTTGGGAACTTTTCTCAGCTTCAGACCAAATGCCATGTTGTCGTATACGGACATATGAGGATACAGAGCGTAGTTCTGGAATACCATTGCGATATCTCTATCCTTAGGCTCTACATCGTTAACTACTCTGTCACCGATCTTCAGTTCACCGGAAGAGATATCTTCCAGACCTGCGATCATACGAAGGGTGGTGGACTTACCACATCCGGAAGGACCTACGAAAATGATGAACTCCTGATCTGCGATCTCAAGGTTGAAATCCTTAACAGCTTCGAAACCGTTAGGATATACTTTGCAGACATTCTTTAAAGATAAACTTGCCATTTGAAAATACTCCTTTCATATTTACCAATGTTATTTTCTCTCATTGTGAAACGATATGTCTCGTTTGAATCTGAATTCAGTATAACGAAAATCACGAAAATGTGCCATACCACTATTTCACAAAGATTTTGAATCCTATTGTAAGAATTGCTTATAAACTTTTCTTTTTTTTAAAATGCTTGTCAGATTGAACAAATCTGTTTCTAT
>ULRX01025665.1_pt1 | contig 11707 bp, 9 predicted proteins | sample 1955871 | NCBI WGS metagenome assembly ULRX01 (sample SAMEA4835695, study PRJEB28245) | human gut metagenome | biome: gut microbiome; material: fecal sample | place: Denmark | collected 2008 | reverse complement strand
AAAGACGCGAAAATGGAGGTAAACGGAAGTGGAGGCAGATTGGACAGGAAAACTTCAAAAGAGAAATCCGTAAAAAAGGGAAAACGCCAAAAGGAAAAGGGACATAGCCGGAGGCGTGAAACCGGGCAAACCACCGGCAAGGAAGTATGATTTTATATGTCTGGCCGAGCGTGTACGGTCGGACGGATAAAATCATTCTTCCCGGTTTGCCTGCCGTGTGTGACGGCTTGTTCCATTTATGGATCGGGCGGTCAGACACGGCTTTCCGCTTACGGCTCAAAGGAACAGTGGAAAAAGAAAAATCGTCAGAAACCCGTAAAAGCACCTCTTTGGCATAAGCACAAAAGAAATGGGCCTTGCATCATTAGTCTAAACTGTTGTTTAGGCGTGAGGCAAAGCCCTTTTCTCCGCTTATGCGTAGTCGGCATACGTTCGACCAAAATCCTTTTGGGCGATGGTGTGCCGACGGACAAAACCGCTTTTACGGAAAAACTTGTATGAGAAGAAAAAAATTAGGGAGATTCATTTCAAAATCTCCCGTTTTATTGTTACTTTTGCATACGAAGAGTTCTTTGAAGGTTACGCAACGCGCAGAAGGATGATGCAGTAGATAACTAACTAAATCGTAACCTATTACTATCATGAGCAATTAACCTACGCTCAGTTCCAATAAATTACACTCTTTTCGTAACTTCTCAGAACAAATCTACAAAATTATGAAAATAAAACTACTATTGATAAGTTTCTTATTGGCCGCTAATGCGTTAGGAGCAGCCGCCCAAGTGAGTAAAACGTATTATGTGAGTAAGCCCGGTACGCTGATTTCCATGATGACTGAAGAGGAAGCCAACAGTGTCACCCATCTCACACTGACCGGAAAACTGAACGCGGAGGACTTCCGCCATCTCCGTGACGAATTTGATAATCTGAAAGTATTGGATATTTCGAACGCTGAAATCAAGATGTACAGCGGAAAAGCGGGCACTTATCCCAACGGGAAATTCTATATTTATATGCCGAACTTCATTCCTGCATACGCATTCTCGAATGTGGTGGACGGAGTGACCAAAGGCAAAGCCACGCTGGAGAAAGTGATTCTTTCGGAGAAAACAAAGAATATCGAAGATGCCGCCTTCAAAGGTTGCGAGAACCTGAAAATCTGCCAGATCCGCAAGAAGACAGCTCCCAACCTGTTGCCGGAAGCGTTGGCAGACAGCGTTACCGCTATCTTCGTCCCCCTGGGCAGCAGCGACTCTTACCGCTACAAGGACAGATGGCAGAACTTTGCGTTTATCGAGGGGGAACCGGTAGAGACTACCCTGCAAGTGGGCGCCATGGGCAAACTGGAAGAAGAGATCCTGAAAGCGGGACTGCAACCCAGAGACATCAACTTCCTGACCGTTGAGGGCAAGCTGGATAACGCCGACTTCAAACTGATCCGCGATTATATGCCGAATCTCGTCTCTGTCGATATTTCCAGAACGAACGCAACGGCTATCCCCGACTTCACTTTCGCACAGAAGAAGTATCTGTTGAATATGAAATTACCTCATAATCTGAAATCTATCGGACAGCGGGTATTTAGCAACTGCGGTCGCCTTTGCGGCACGTTGGAGCTGCCGGCCAGTGTGACGGCTATCGAGTTCGGTGCTTTTATGGGATGCGATAATCTCCGCTATGTGTTGGCTACCGGAAATAAGATTACGACGCTGGGTGATAATTTGTTCGGGGAGGGAGTTCCGAGTAAGTTGGTTTATAAGAAATAAAAAATCCCCTGATATGAATTAAACCGCTTGGTTATTCATATCAGGGGATAAAATTATCTTAGCGAGTATGAGATTCTTTCTTACTGACTTGCTTCTTTTTGCTAGTTTCATCCAATGAGTATTTATTCGCTCTCACTGCTATCTTATATCCGAGAAACATTCCCAGTAAAAGTAACATTAGATAATCAAATAATACAGATACCCGATCTAAATAAAAAATTGCATACGCTCCAAAAACATAACAATAGACTTGCATTATTATTTTATCTGATTTCAAATAAAATGTCCGAATGATTCCTTCTGCTTTCAATGGTCGTTTAGGAGTCCGTATATAGGGAAATAAATAACTCATCATTCCGCCTATTAATGTAATCGCCCAAAAAATTAAGAATATTATCTGTACACTGGATGACAGATAAGGAATCTTATATATATAAGGCAAGAAGATACGATAGGCAATTAGGATTATACTACCTAACAAAGCTGTTTTTTCATATATTGCTATTAAAAGATATCTCATATATTTATAAATTAAAAGTTTATTTTCCAATCAAAATACTCCTCCCATATAGTTGGACCATATATTTCTTTTTTTTCTACTTTTTTTGTATGGACTTCATAAGAATCTTGTGACGGATCAGGGTTGGTAACGTCTAATGTTTCCTTCGACAATGTTCCTATAGCCCCAAGAATCATACCTACCATTGTTTTCTTTCCTCCATCTTTTGGATTTCTTTTCGGAGCCGGGTCTCCATTAGGCATCATCCCCGATACATTAGTATCAATGCTTTTTGCGACATTCGCCTGATTCCTATCCAGTTCCTCTTTGCTTTTTCTTTCTCTATTTCGCTGATGCTCATATTCCGGACTAATAGCATTCTTCGCTTGATAGTATAAAAGAGTACCAAAAGCATAAGACATCCTAGGAGTATCTGTTATTATTTGTCCAACTTCTGCAAACTTTCCTGATGCATGTCTCATTATTTGTTGATCCGAAGGCAAATTATAACTTTGAGGATACGTTATCGGAGAATAGAATGGAAGAGGTGCATAAGGCATTGGAACAGGTATTACTTGCTTTCCATCTGGGTCAATATATTTAATTGTATTGTTCTGACAATAAACATACACGCTCCAACTATAATCCTTATCCGCCATCGGATCCACCACATGCCATCTACCCAACGCTGCATCATACATTCTCGCCCCATAATCATACCAATCCAGTCCGCCTTTTCTATCCAGTTCTTTTCCGTTGTACTTGTAGGGCTGAACAGAGGAAGTTGAAGCAAAGATACCGCCAAACGGATAATAATGATTCACTTCTTCCACTACTCCATCCTGCGATGCAACCACACGATTGTTACCTTGATGATCCTGTAAGTAATAATGATACTTATTATCATTCAAAGATACGAATCCGGCATCTGTCAATAAAGTCTTGGGAGTCCCATTTTCATAGATCACATTACCGCAATAATCGGTAGTAGTTGTATTTCCTGCGATACTATGTACAACACGGTGTTTTGTGCCTGCTGCATCATAAAGGTAAGAAATAGAGCTGCCATCTTCGAACTCTATACGGTCCGGTAAATTTAGGTAATTATATTGAATATCAGCAATCTTTTTATTCAAATCTTTCGATAAATTACCATTGGCGTCATAAAAGTACTCTGTATTCTGTTTTGCTCCGTCTTTAAAATCAAAATGTTCGCCAAAAGCGGAACCCGAGACGGAATCATCAACTCTTTTCAGTTGATTGCCATTCAAGGTGATGGCCAGATTATCTACTAATCCGTAACCATTGGCAGCAGTTTGTCCATATCGTTTCAATCCCAAGATGTTTCCATTTTTGTCGTAACCCGTTATTTGCTCATTAAAACGGTTGGTATTCTGGGACAGACTTTCACCTTCACCGTAAACGGCATTTGTCAATCGGGATAACGGGTCATATTCAAACTGATAACCACGAATATCCGGGTATGTGGCTGTTTCCCAGTTCATACTACTGATGTTTCCACCATAGCAAGGCACACCGATACCATCCGTGTAATGCAACGTTTGGGCGAATAATGGGCCGTTTATGGATTTCATCCATGAACGTACGTTGTATGTATAATCCGTTTTCAGACTGAATTGTCCGTTGCGTTTGTTGCTTGCCAGTCGTCCCAGTTCATCATACACATTATCGACCAGCATTGTTTTCTGGGCATTATTCAGTTGATGCGTAGTTGTCAACAGTCTTCCGGTAGGGTCATACGTGTAAGTATAAACTTCCGTTTGAGTCGTTTTGCCGGTTGCCGAGTGAATATGCTTCCGCTGCGTTGTCTGACCGATAAAGTCGTAGGCAACATATTCTTTCTCCGTTCCGCCTGTCAAGTGGTTGCCGGATTTAGTCTGTACCACTCTGCCGTGATTATCGTAGTACATGATGGAATAAAGATAATTGGTGGATGGAGCAGCATTGCCGGAGGATATCTGTGCGGTAACCGTACCGGTAAGGAGTCCCTGCGCACTTGTGGCATAGTGTTTTCCGAACCCTTCCGATTCCGCATCCGTTTCGTAGCGAGCGTCCGCATCCGTCTCCACAGGAATACCGTTTCGTCCCGGAAAGGAATAATCATTGTAATAGTTTACCTGAAGAACGGTGGGAGAAATCAGGGATACACCGGAAATGCGGTAACCCAGATTAGAAATATCACCGGTAGTATCACCGGCAACACAGGCAGCATCACCGGCAACAGAAGACGAGTCGTTTTGCCGCTCGGCCATTACTACCATACTATCCAGAGGAGAGGAAAACACATCGAACGAATTGCCGCAAATGCCCGATAGACATTCTTTGCCCAAAAGATCGGGAATGGTAAACGTCCACTCACCAGCCAGCCTACGATTGCCATCTTGAGAGAAAATGAGACGGTCTACCCTGTCATAGATATAATATACCCACTCGCAACCGGGAAGTTTCTTTGCGATGCAGCGATGGCGGGCATCATATTTATATTGGTAGGCAAGTTCGTCAAGTTTTGTTTGCGTGATTTCCTCCTCATCCATTCGCGGTGGGAGTACAAAACATAACATGCCGAAATCGTCATACACATAATATGTATCGTATGCCACGTTTCCTGCCATTTGCCGGTTCAGGACCACCTGCCCTAGTTTATCCTTAAACTCATACGATACATTTTCATCCTCGTTTTTCATTCCGGTGACGTAGAGTTGCCCGGTGGCATAATTACCATTCCAGTTTAGCGTTGGATATTGGTGGGAACCATCCATACGATACTGTTTGCAGTTCAGTTTAACATCGCCCGATATATTGGTCTGATAGGTTGTTGTGGCAGATTTTCTGTTGTCATACCAATCATTTCCCGGGCCATACTGTTCGATGATGCGATCTAGAGGAGAGTTCTCATAGATGGTTGTCGAGTAGGTATGGGAGTCGTTACCATACCCTCCGGCAGACAAACTCACGAACTCGGCAGGGGTGAGCTGTTTTCCATTGGAGTGTTCTGACGTTCGGGGGAGCCATTCGCGGCACAAGCGTCCAAGGGTGTCATAGTCTTTTCGGGTAACGATGTCTTTTCCGGATGGCGACGCACCCACAAGCGTAGTGCCTGAAAGACGTCCCAAGCCGTCGTAGTAATCTATATTCGTACGGTTCTCCAAGCCATCGGGTTTCGTGTAAGTGTGGCTTATGATGTAATTACAGGCATCGGGACTTTGCCCATAAGCACCAAGACTTAAGCAGCACAACAGATACAGTATATAATAACTTATTCTTTTCATACTAATTTCATTTTTTAATTATCAGCGAAATGTGTAATTACCAATCACGTAGATATCTTGATAGTCAGGATAATTCTCAATCGTATACCACAAATTATTGTTATATTCGGCAGACCTAAAAGACAGCTCCACTTGTTCCTGATTATTATCTTCCTGATAAGCATTGACAAAACGATAGTTTCTTCTAGGCAAATAAATCGTAGCAGGCTTATAATCCTTTAGTACATCACCCGTATCGGCTATCTTTTCACTGGGCGGTACGACATACTTATCTAATGTCAGGCTGCCTTGTACTCCCCAACAGAAACTCAACGCACAAGAAGTATCCAAAGAATTGTATACGGATAAAATTATGTAGGCTCCACACTCCCCGTTTTCATCGGCATACCGCTGCCCGTTTTTCGACAACTCCGCATAAGCTTTCTGATTGGCATCCTCCTGCGAGAGTGTTGAACTGTATTTGCGGGCAGGAACAACATAATCAATGGGTTTCCCCAATTCTCCCAAAGATGCATCACAAGTATTTCGAATAAAACTCTCACTGATTTCCTGATTATAATGAATCATATCCGGCTCTTGATATTGATTCTGATAAGAATAGTCGTATTCTCTAATCATATTCATATCATTGTCTATGACTGCCGCCAATTTTCCGGTACTATCATACTTGTAAGCTACAGACTGCCCCCTTTCATCCGTTTCACACCTCAAACCAATAAGCGGGAAATATTCATACGTAGTAATAGAAGCATTTTGAGGATATACACGTACATTGTCTATGGGACATCCCCTCTCGTCAATGGTATCACATCCATTCACAAAATCACTCTTTCTATAGTACCATTTTCCATTCTTAAACACTTGGTAATCTATAAAATAGTTCTTATCCGGATCGGTTGGCACATTTACCGTATATGCTCCAAAATGACACTTTTTACTATGGTATCCAAACAAAAAGTCTCCGTAAGAGTCTTCAAAATTCTCATAAAAAAAGTCGTCCGAACCGCTTGTGTCAGGAGTAATGCTTTTTTGTGTCAGATAAGAAAATGACATATTGCCTGAATAACCGGACGAAGAAGTATTGTTGTATGCCTCCGCTGCTTGAATGGTCAGCTGGTGTGAACCAGCAGGCAGATAAAGTTCTTGACGAAATGTATACGTTTTCGAATAATGATTCCAAAGGTCACCGGCAGGTTTACTGCTTCTAATTTGTACCAAATAGATAATTTGATCATCGATTTTCAACTGCAAAAACCAATTATATTCCAGTTGTCCTTCAAGATGTACCACTACTATGCCGTTACTTGACGTTTCAAATTTACGTGTTTGCGGCAAATTGATAAATGTACTATTCCCCAACGATATATTTTCGTTTTTTCTCACCTCCCTATATCGGGGGACGGATTTAAATGTATTCCGCGCATTCACCACCTTAGCTACAGGATACTGCCCTTTATATCCCCAAAGGTAAGCTGTGTTCACATTTGCCTTGTCCACAATATTAGTAGGATTGCCGTATGAATCGTAATCAAGATATTCCTTTTCCACCACACATCTTTGGTCCATTGAATATTCATCGGGAGTTGCCAATTTGAACGAAGAATAATCTTCTAAAGGAACATCCGTCTCCAGTTTATACTCTTTTTCCGGAACCATCAGCTTCTCCGACAATTTATAGGTCCTGATTTCGGCGGCAACCACTTTTCCATCCCGTTTGGTTACTGTCTCTATCGGATAGTTCAGTAATCCTTTCGTCTTCATGGTGCCATATACCTTCGGTGGAGAAAATGACGAGATCATGCTGGAAACCGTGCGGTCATATTCATCCATCAAGTCCGGAATATATTTGGTTCTGGTTTCCTGTGCACTGTTTTCATTCGGGCTAATGGCAGATTTTTGGGTACGGGTCAATAAACGATACTGATTGTATTCATACTCTTCTGTTTCATTTATGCTGTCGCATCCCACATAAAGAGTGGTCATCTTCTTTTGTAGAAAAGGAAAATGAGTGTATATCTTGTTGGCACTGACACGTCTTGGATATCCGCCAATAAAATAATATTGATTAATCGTTTTCAGGTAGTCCGACAAATCCGAATGATATTTAAAAATCTCCTTTTTCAGTAAATGATGCGCCGAATCATAGTATTTGGTAGATTGTAGCAGTCCTCTGTCCAGCTTTCTGGATGTATATTTGTTGTGCAGGAAGTCCGACACTCCGTGAGTATAACTTCCCACTGATGGTTCATCTTTCACTTGGTCATGATTCGTAAAAGAATAAACAGTTCTCGATCCATCGGAAAGCAGTTCCGTTATCCGGGAGTATCCCATGTGAAATTGGTCTACCCAGTTCATTTGAGTATTAGATTCGGTAGAATAATCTCTGCCCTCCACAGCGTAGCAAGGCACAACAGACAGTATTCCGCTCGAAGTGCCATCTTCATTCTGATATAAGAGCTCTTGTATTTTCGTAGTTTGTGGATTTCCGTTGTCCGAATAGATCATCTTCTTGAGCCTTACTCCACCGGCCAGGCCGTTTTCCTCTTTGATTTCAAAAGGATATTGAGTGGCAATTTTAGAATAAGAGTGCAGTTCATATTGAAATTGAGCTTCTCCTCCAGTAGGATATATCATTTTCTCAAGAATTTCTGCTTTCACACAGGTAGAATCTGGCTGTCTGATAGCATAAAGCGAACCAAAAGGCACACTCCAGCTTTGAGTATTATAATCCTTTCCGTTGTAATATCCCCAGTTGTCTGTGAGTGTTGTGCCGTAATCGGGAAGACGTTGCGGATTATATTGGAATTTGTATGTCTCGTTTCGATCTATTTTTAATGAATCCAATGTAAGCCGCCGGTCATTTTCATCCGTATAATAAAAATCTACAGTTCTTCCGGTGCCCGTTTTTATTTTATCCAATTTGAATGAGTAACACTTGTTTTTAGCTATTTCAGATATCAGTCCCCCATAATTATCTTTTAAAAAGAGAGGCTTTTTTTCATACCGACCGTATGTTTTCAAGTCATTTCTTTTGGATGAGACGAACTCTACAAAGTCTCCATTACTGGCATAAATTCCAGTTAAGGAAGAGGGATAAACAATGTCATATGTCTTATTTCTCAACAGATAATATTCGGGATCCACAGTGATTGGAATTTCAACATAACTAACCGTGTTGGATTCTACCGGACCATACATTCCAAAAGCGAAAGATTTGTGCAAATCAAGCCTTTCCATAATGTTGACGTTTCCATTTGAGTAATGGAAATCTATAGATTCTTTTTGGTTGGGTAGTATGATTTTTTTTATATGCCATGCAGACGGTATGGCATATAGGCATGAATGATAATCTTCCCAGCTTTGTCCCCAATCTTTTCTTCTATTTCCATAGGTGTCATAATCTTGTCCATACTTGGTATCCTGGAAGTATTCGCATGAGAAATCAATGGATTGCACGTCTCCTCCAAAAATATAAGTGATTCCATCAGAATCGACTATCGTAATTTCCTTAAACATTACAGTTCGTGGAACAATAGATATTTTGGGATAGTACGTTCTATCCATCCATGAAACGTAAAGCGCAGCTTCCGCAAAAGGTATTTCCGGGAACGAGCCTATCTTTACGTCTTTTACTTCAAAATGGGCATTGTTTTGGGAGGCTATTTTCGTGACTATCTTCCCTTCCCTATTCTGATACATATAAAATGAAGCATTTATCTGTCCGATATTGATTATAAATTCATCCAAATCGGGCTCTTTCTCAAAGTTTTCATCCGTTCCATTGTCCACATCATCATAGTAAGGACGCAAATTTGATTCTTGACTCCAGTCCTGCTTCTTCGTTCTGTCCAAATATTGGGTAAAAGTATATACCTCGTCCCATACTCCATTGGCTATTCTGGTGATTTGCCCTCCCGTGACAGACCATCCCAGTCCGACATTGCCTACGGGCATATCCGGCTTATTCCCCTCCGCATTATACATTAATTGTATGTCGTAAGAGTAATTTTTGAGCGTTATGGAATGTAAAGGGATGCAAATATTGGGGCGTCCCGTGTAGAGATTGACAGGCATGTTTTCCACTCTCAACAAGGAACCTACATTCGGTGAAATGGCATCATATTGTAGCACGGATTGAGCGGAAGCATCATTGCAACTAATGATGATAATCATTAGAAATAAATATCTTCTATAGTTTAATAATAGATTATTCATCTGATAATATTTTTATTGTTAATACATTTAGAGGCAGAAGGGATCGACTTCTGCCTCATTACTTTACGGCTTTTACAGATTCATCGCATTACCACCCAATACGCCCGCTACTGCCGACGCCACCGCGATGACTACTTTCAGGATCACATCCCAAAGGGATTTCTTGACTGCCATAACCTTACACACCTCCTTTCCACACTCTTTTAATGATTTACTGATTTCAATCACTAATCACGTTTAATGATTAGTGACCTTCAATACCCAGCTACTTCCTGAAAACCTTCCTACCTCATTTTCTCGTTATCCTATTGAGAACTAAGCTTTTACTCATCAGGAGTTCAAAACTCCGCTTTCACCTCAAAACACGGACACGCCTTGATCCATTCTTCCGGTTCAATCTCCCCGTTTCCGTTGCGGTCGGGACTTAAATCCCGGTGACCGCACACCCGGCTACCGGGGAAAGTCTCAAGTAATTGATGTACCAGTAAGCGGAGTGCCGCCCGTTGTTCCGGTGTCCGCGTGTCTGCCGGACAACCGTGGGCATCCAAACCGCCTTCGTAGCAGATACCGACACTGTTCGAGTTGAATCCTTTCACGTGCGCACCGATACGTTCAATCGGTCGGGTGAGGTGCACTGTTCCATCCTTGCGGATGTAGTAGTGATAACCTGTTCCGTTAAATCCACGCCGACGGTGTTGCATCTCCAAGTCATCCGGCGTGAGAGAACGGTCGGCACGGGTGGCGGAACAGTGGATCACGATCAAATCAATCTTTCTCATCATAGTGCCACTATTTTTCTTATCAGTTGTAAACATTATCTGCACTCTACGAATTAAGCTGCCGGGTCCGGAGCCTCACCACTACCTCCACCGGAGTCTCCGCCACCTTCATCACCGGGATCTTCACCATCGGTTTTCTTTTTCTTGGGCGCGTCGAGATCCAGAAACTCGATTTTCTCACCGACACGGGTAGACGTCAAATTAGGACGGACACTGCTCGAAGGACGGAAATTGATGTTCACCGTCTTGATGTTCTTCATCGTACACTCATCTTTCGTGTCCACTCCCCGCGTGGTAGCGGAAAGGCTGAATACACCAAAATCATGAATATTGACGGATTTACCGTCGAACAGCGCCGTACGCATCGCTTCTACGAGATTAGTCAGCACACTCTGAATGTCACCCAGCGACAGGGAACTTTTCTCTTTCATCGTGTAAGCAAGTTTATCCAGGTCTACACTCTGTCCCTGCGTCACAAGTTGCGGATGATACTTCACCACCCCATCAACCTTTCTCGGGTCTTTACGACCCATTCTTTTAAATGGTATTGCCATGATAAATTAAAAATTGAGAATTAATAATTGAAAAATAAATATTACAGATTGCGGTTGCCGCAATCAATATCGGAAGAGAGGAACGAGCTCTGTTTCTTTTTCTTTCGATACCTCAAAGGTAGTGTATTATAAGGGGATGGAATGACGTACTTTGTCTTACTTTGACCTAGTTTGTCTTACTTTCATTCAGAATGTATTTACTTTTATTCAGAGTGATTTTATTTGACTTATATACTTGGACAAGCGGGAGATTTTCCGTATATTTGGAATACGATAAAATTAATTTTCCGAAGATATGAAAGCAGAAAAAGAAGAGATAGCAGAGGAGCCGTTTGTCATACGTCCGTATTTGAAATCGGAGCTGGCACATTTATATAATCCGTATGTACCGTTGGTGTATGCCATGCGAAAAATGAGGGAGTGGATCAGAAATAACAAGGAATTATATGACGCAATGTATAGCGGCGGTGAAGGAAAAAACGACCACGCTTATAGTGCAAGGCAGGTGCGGCTCATCGTGAGGTATCTTGATGAGCCATGAATCTCTTTAGGGCAAGTGCTGATTAGCTATAACGAAAATAAAATTAGCTATAATGAAATCAGA
>ULRX01015454.1_pt1 | contig 11807 bp, 10 predicted proteins | sample 1955871 | NCBI WGS metagenome assembly ULRX01 (sample SAMEA4835695, study PRJEB28245) | human gut metagenome | biome: gut microbiome; material: fecal sample | place: Denmark | collected 2008 | reverse complement strand
CCTCTGCCATGTAAATCCGTCCCTTCTATATTTTAGTAAATGTTATTGATAAATTTTTGTTTTCTCTTACTTACAATCATAACACTTTTTTATGGGGAATCAACATTTTAAAAATCAAACTATATTTACATTTCTTATAAAATATAATATAATCATTTAATCAGAAGTACAAACTATAAGAAATAGAAATGAGGAAAAAGCAATGAGTTTTGAATTTGTTAAAAAGCTTCCGGCACCTAATGAAATTAAAAGAGATTTCCCGGTGCCTGAAAGGATTGCCCGTTTAAAGGCACAGCGCGATGCCGAAATCCGCGATGTTATTACGGGAAAATCTGATAAATTTCTTGCAATTATCGGGCCATGTTCCGCCGACAACGAAACTGCTGTTTTAGATTATACGCTTCGTTTAAAAAAGGTACAGGAAAAAATCAAAGATAAAGTAATTATTATTCCACGCGTATACACAAACAAACCGCGTACAACCGGTACCGGTTACAAGGGAATGTTACATCAGCCGGACCCTGAAAAGAAGCCGGATTTACTCGGCGGACTGGTTGCAATCCGTAAAATGCACATCAACGTCATGGAGCAGACCGAGCTGATGCCTGCCGATGAAATGCTTTACCCTGAAAATTACTGGTATTTAGCAGACGTGTTATCTTATGTCGCAGTCGGCGCACGTTCCGTAGAGGACCAGCAGCATCGTCTGACTGTCAGTGGAATGGATGTTCCTGCCGGTATGAAGAATCCGACCAGCGGTGATTTATCCGTCATGTTGAATTCCGTTGTTGCCGCACAGGCAAAGCAGACCTTTATTTACCGCGGCTGGGAAGTCAATACACCGGGCAACGAACTGGCTCACACCATTTTGCGTGGTGCGGTCAACAAGCATGGTCAGTGTATTCCAAACTATCACTACGAAGATTTAATGCGCCTTTCCAATATGTATAAGACCAAAGATTTGAAGAATCCTGCCGTTGTTGTCGATGCCAACCACAGCAACTCCTCTAAAATGTATTTTGAACAGATTCGTATTGTTAAAGAAGTATTGCACAGCTGTAAGCACTCTGCCGATGTGAAACAGCTTGTCAAAGGTGTCATGATTGAAAGTTATATTGAGCCTGGCAACCAGAAAGTCGGCGAGGGTGTTTACGGTAAATCCATTACCGATGCCTGCCTTGGCTGGGAAGAATCTGAACGTCTGTTATACGATATTGCAGACCTTGTATAAAAATTTGCATAAAATTTTCACAAGCAGTCTTTTCTATAAAAGAAAACAAAAGCTGTATGGGTTCTCAGTATAGATACCCATACAGCTTTTTTAAAATCAACGGATTACAGTACGCTTCCGTATACGTTCCTGCCCCTACCAGAATCACAGCAATTGCCGCAATCATAAGTACATTTTTTCCGGTCAGATGATGAACATAAAACATTTGGTACAAAAAATACAGCGCTGTTCCATACAGAATATACTGCGGCACAACCGACGCCAGATACAGTCCGATTCCTGCCAGTCCGTAATACATCACCGATGTAGAAACCAGCATTCCGGCACAGATTCCCAGATACGCAATATAAAATGCAATCAGATATTTTCTGAATGCCGTCAGCCCCATCATGCCTATCAGCAGTAAATCCCTGAAACGATACCGGATAATATACTTCCAAAGTGCATAATAATTCATTGTAATGTCCGCATATGCCGACAAATAATGCTGATTGTAAATTTCCGGCAATGCAGCCTGATAACGGTACGCTATATTCGCATAGCCGGTTCCGATACAGATACCGGCAAAAAATGTCACCGCAAACCGATGGCGCAGCAAAAAATTTTGCATCAAAAATCTTTTTGTTTTCACACAATCCCCCATTTTACAGACATTCCATATCCATCAATGTTCCTGTCTTTTTCATTTATGGGACAATATATGCTACTTGCGGTTGATATATGCCATAATCGCCGCAACTGTTTTAGAATCCTGAATCTTGCCGCTGTAAATCATATCGGCAAGTTCCTGTGGTGTATACGCATAAACATCAATATACTCATCTTCATCTAAATGCTGCTGTGTCTTTTTTAAACCGGTTGCCAGATAAATGTCAATGACCTCGTCACAGAAGGCAATTGCCGTAACAATTGAAATCAGTGGTTCTAAATGCTCTGAAGCATATCCTGTTTCTTCTTCCAGTTCTCTTGCAGCTGCTTCAATCGTCGGTTCGTCCTTGCTGTTTAATCCGCCCGCCGGAATTTCCAGTGTATAACGGTCTACCGAATTGCGGTACTGTCTTACCATTAAAATTTTACCGTCATCTGTGACCGGCACAACTGCCGCTGCCCCCTGATGTCCTATAAAATCCCAGACCGCCGTATTGCCGTTTGGCACTTTAATCGTATCCGCATACATGGATAAAATTGCGCCTTTGTATTTTAATTCTCTCTGAACTCTTTCAATATGTTCCATACAATTCTCCATTTTTGATCTATTTTATTTTCGTACATGCCTCATAGCACTTATCCGTTGCTTTTATCACAGCATTTCTAAATCCGTATTCTTCCAGTGCCGCAACACCCTGAATTGTTGTTCCTGCCGGTGAGCATACGTTATCTTTTAATTTGCCCGGATGTTCTCCAGTCTGTAATACCATTTTGGCTGAACCTAAAAGTGTCTGTGCCGCCAGCTTATAAGCGTCCTGTCTTGGGATACCGTATTTTACAACGCTGTCTGCCAGCGCTTCGATAAACATATACGCATATGCCGGTGAACTGCCGCTTGCACATACAACGGCACTCATTAAATGCTCCGGCACGGTAACTACCTCACCGAAAGACTGGAAGAACTGTTCTATCGTGTCGCGTTCTTCGATTGTAAATTCTTCTTTATTATAGCTGATGCCTGTCATTCCTTCACCTACCAGCGCCGGTGTATTCGGCATGGCTCTGACAACACGCACACTGCCGCCTAATTTCCCCTTAATACTGTCAATCGTAATTCCCGGCGCAATAGAGATAATGACCTTCTCCGATGTAATCACATTTTCAATGTTCTTTAAAACTGCATCGTACATCTGCGGCTTAACGGCTAAAATAATATACTTTGCGTTATTTGCACATTCTGCATTGCTCTCGGCATATTTTACACCGGTCTGTGCGCTGATTTTTTCACATTTTTCTTTGTGCGGTGTCGTAAATATAATCTGTCCCGGTGCAAATTCTCCAAGTACGCCGTTTAACATCGCATATCCCATATTTCCCATTCCAATAAATCCAAACTGTGCCATTTTTCTTCCTCCATCTCCGCATATATTTGTGCTGTAAATGATATAACTATAAAAGGGCTTTCGCACATTTCCAAGCATCTGCATTTTTATGCAAATCCTTCTTTGTGCGACCGCCCTTTTATTATATCAATTTCTGTAATTATTTTGCAAGAAGCTTCTCTACGCTTACCAGTTTTACACAAAGAACAAATAAATCAGCTGCCTGTGCCATCTCTTCCGGTGTTGGGAATGACGGTGCAATTCTGATATTGCTGTCTTTTGGGTCTTTTCCGTAAGGGAATGTTGCACCGGCATTTGTAAGCTTTACACCGGCTTCCTTACACTTTGCAACGATTTCCTTCGCGCAGCCTTCCATTGCATCAAATGAAATGAAGTAACCGCCTCTTGGTGCGTACCATGAACCGATACCCAGTCCGCCAAGTTCTGTATTTAACACTTCCAGTACCGCTTCAAACTTTGGACGCATCTGTTCTGCATGCTTTCTCATATGTTCCTTTAAACCGTTGATATCCTTAAAATATCTTACATGACGTAACTGGTTTAACTTATCATATCCGATTGTCTGGATTGTCAGTGACTTCTTAATGTCTGCAAGATTTGCTTCTGATGAAGCCAGTGCCGCAATACCTGAACCTGGGAAGCTGACCTTTGAAGTAGATGCAAATTCAAATACCATATCCGGATTTCCTGCTTTTTCACATTCAGAAATGATGTCTAAGATTTCATCCTGCTTGTCATCGTATAAATGATGAATCACATAAGCGTTATCCCAAAAAATTCTGAAGTCCTTTGCTGCCGGCTTTAAGTTTGCAAAACGCTTTACGGTTTCGTCTGAATAAGTAAAGCCCTGTGGATTTGAATACTTTGGAACACACCAGATACCCTTTACGGTTTCATCGTTGTTTACATACTGTTCTACCATATCCATGTCCGGACCGGATTCTGACATTGGAATGTTAATCATTTCAATACCAAAATGTTCTGTGATTGCAAAATGTCTGTCATATCCCGGTACCGGACATAAGAACTTCACCTTGTCAAGCCTGCCCCAAGGTGTGTTTCCTAAAATACCGTGTGTGTAAGCTCTTGATACCTGATCGTACATAATATTCAGACTTGCATTACCATAAACAATAATATGCTCAGGAGTGGTGCCCATCATATCTGCCATCAGCTTTTTAGCTTCCGGAATTCCGTCTAATACACCATAATTTCTACAGTCTGTTCCGTTTTCTGCCTTTAAATCAGAAGAAGCGTTAATTGCATCTAACAGACCCAAAGATACATTCAGCTGTGTTGCAGACGGCTTACCTCTTGACATATCAAGATTTAATCCCTTTGCTTTTGCTTCTGCATACTGCTGGTTTAACTCAGCCTGTAAGGTTAATAATTCTTCTTTGCTCATTTCACTGTACTGCATAAAATCCTCCTAGTTCATTGCTTATTTTTCTGTAGCTTGCATTATCATACAATGTTTCTGGCAAAAAAGCAAGCTTATTGTTATTTATTTGAACTTTTTTCTGTTTTGAACTTATTTTATTAAGTCGTTTCTTTATTTTGGTTTATATTATTAACGATATTGTTCTTATCTGCCTTTTTATCTGAAGTGTTCTTATCCATTTAATTTACTTTCTTCTGTAAAAAGATTTTATTACAACTTTTTATAATACAACTTTCAAATGTGCCTTATAAAATAAAAAAGCTGTGTCTTCCGTTTTACCGGATTACACAGCTTTTACTTTCTTTTTTTCAGACTACCGCAAATTTTACTGCGCCGCCTTAATTTTTCTGATAATGGTCATATATTTTGCGCTGACCTTTTCATTGATTGGCTCTGCAACGCTTTGGAATTTTGCGGACTGTTCCTTTGTTAAATATGTAATCGTACAGCCAGCATCCTCTGCAGCTTTAATTGCTTTTTCATCATATTCCTGCATCCATTTACGCTGAAGCTGTCCTGCTTCCTGTGCGCACTCTCTGACAATCTGCTGCTGCTCGGAAGTAAGCTTGTTCATAGATTCCGTTGATGCCACAATCATTTCCGGGATTCTTGTATGCTCATCAACCGTAATATATGGTGCCACTTTATAATGTCCCGTTGAAATATAGGACGGCCAGTTATTTTCCGCACCGTCAATCGTTCCAGCTTCAATGGAGTTATAAATATCATTATAAGATACATTGACCCCCTTTGCACCACAGCTTTCCAAAAACGCAAACATCGAATCTGTATTAACACGCAGTGTCAGTCCTGCCAGATCCTCCGGACTTGTAATCGGTCTTACATTATTATAAAAATTTCTTGAACCACCGGATATCCAGCACAAACCTTCCAGACCGTTGTCCTTTAACTGCTGCGCCTTTAAAAATTCATTTCCGATTTCTCCGTCCAGCACCTTCCACATATCGTCTTCACTGCTGTACAGATACAATGCCTGAAACGCCTTGATATCATCATAATATGCTGCCACCGGTGATGATACTCTGACAAAATCAATTCCACCCACGGTTGCCTGTGCTATCTGTTCCGCTTCCGTACCAAGTGTTGAACCATGATAAACTTCTATGACAACTTTTCCGTTTGTTCTTTTCTTAACAAGCTCTGCAAATTTGTCACACGCCTGTGCCGTCGGGTGGTCGCCTTCCTGCACATCTGACATAATCAAAGTGACAACACCTTCACTTTTTGTACCGCAGCCTGAAAATGCAAATAACAATGTCACCAGCATTCCAATAAATAAGACTTTCTTTCTCATACTGTTCCCGCCTCCATTATATTCTTGTAAAACGTCCTACCGTATTTTCCAACCGTTCTGACACAGATTCAGTCTGTGACATTTCTTCTTTAATCTGACTGATACCCTCTGTCAGACCAACCGTATTATTAGAAACAGTTGCAATACCATCGGAGTTTTCATTAATTGTAGAAGACATTCCACGGATTAACTTTGCCACTTCTTCCGTTGCCTGTTTTAATTCTACTGCCTTATCTGTAAATCCGCGCATAATATCATCAAAATTTCCTGCGTCCTGATTGTACTGTTCACCAATATTGACCAGTTTATCATAATCCGGCATAACAACCTCTACGATAAAATCAATCATCTTATTGGCATTGTCGGCAAGCTCTGCAACGGAATTGGTCACCTCGTTGCTGATTGCCTGAATATCATTTGCCGTACTTCTGCTGGAATCCGCAAGTACTCTGATTTCATCTGCAACGACTGCAAAACCTTTTCCGGCTTCTCCGGCACGTGCCGCCTCTATCGAAGCATTTAGCGCTAAAAGATTGGTTTGGCTTGAAATACTTAAAATATTATCTGTCAGATCATTAATCTTTTCAACGCCCTTGCTTTTGTCCAAAGAATCCCTGACAGAATTTCTGATTTCATCTGCCATTTTACTTGTATTTTCTTTACTTGCAATTCCCTCTTCTTTTAATTTAACCGCTTTACCCTTAATATCTTTTGCAATTGCAGAACCATCACCTGCCTGATGTGCAATCTTTTCCATACTATCACTGATAAAGTCTGCCTGCTCACTGATGTGTTCTGCGGCCGTTGCCATTTCTGCCATACCGGCTGTCAGCTGTTCCATAGTCGCCGATACATCCATAATGTTTCCATCCGCAGTTGAAATCTGTCCATAAACCGCATTGACACTGTTTTTCATTTCAACCGCATCATTTTTCATTTCTGCAATAATGCCATGAAGCACACCGATAAACTGATTAACTCCTGCAACCAGCTGTCCGACTTCATCCGATGATTTCTGTGAAACTCTTGCTGTCAAATCGCCATCCTGTGCTTCAATTCCCGCAATAATACCTTTAAGCTCCCCGGTTGCAATCTTTGCCGGGCGGATAATGGTATATCCTGCTGTTAAAATACCAAGAATCAGTGATACTACCAGAAGCACACCGACTGTTACAAATGTAATCCTGCTGATTGTCATATTATTACTCAGCGCCTTCTGTGCCCGGATTGTATTGACCGTATTCTGCACCTCCACTGAGTGAATGGATATTTCCAGACTACTGTAGAGTTTGCTTAACTTACTGTTTACCCCTGTTTTGTCTGTAATGCTTCCATTTTGAATCTGTTTTAAAACATCATTGTACTGGGTATTGTACGTATTATACGACTGCTCCAGCTTGTTTACCGTTTCTCCCGCTCGGTCAGTTGTTGCATTTCCCTTTAAATTCTGCAGGGAAGTCACAACTGCACCCTGGGTTTTGGTGATATTACTCATCGTTGTGGATTTCTGCGTGTCATCGTCAATCAGATATTCCAGCATCTGTGACTGAAGACTGACTACATTCTTAGAAATAGCATCCACTTCTTCAATACTTGTAAGGTATTTCTGACTGATTTCATTTGTAATTGTTCCCATACCGTTAATCTTGGAATTTACAATGATAATTCCAACACAACAAACCAGAAATACCAGCAGCAACACATAACTAATTTTTGCGCCTATTGATTTCATCATACATATTCGCCCCTTTATATTTTTTTGTTCCGGCTGGAACTTAGTAAAATTATACCATATTTTGTTATAAAATGTTTATTTTTTTGAAATTTTTGTAAATTTTGTTTGTAAAACACACTGCGTTTTATAATGCAGCATACCTTAAAAAATCCATAATTTCCTGAACAACAAAAAAAGACCGTGTCCTAACAATCTGCATTGTTAAGACAACGGTCTGTTTCATGAACTTTATCGTAATTACTTTGCGTAGCCAACGGCTCTGGACTCTCTGATTACACTAACCTTAATCTGTCCAGGATATTCCATCTGCGTTTCAATCTGCTTCGAAATATCTCTCGCCATAAGTACCATATCTGAGTCGCTAACGACTTCAGGAACAACCATAACACGAATCTCTCTACCCGCCTGAATGGCAAATGATTTTTCAACTCCCTTGAAGGAATTGGTAATATCTTCTAATTGTTTAAGTCTGTTTGTATAAGTTTCTAACGTTTCTCGTCTTGCACCAGGTCTTGCGGCTGAAATTGTATCAGCAGCCTGTACAATACAAGCAATTAAGCTTTCCGGCTCAACGTCACCATGATGTGCTTCTACTGCATTAATTACGATTGGGGATTCCTTGTACTTCTTACATAAATCCACACCAATCTGAATATGTGAGCCTTCCATTTCATGGTCAACTGATTTACCGATGTCATGTAATAAGCCTGCGCGCTTTGCCAGCTTAATATCCACGCCAACCTCACCAGCTAACAGTCCTGAAAGCTGTGCAACTTCAATTGAATGCTTTAACGCATTCTGACCATAGCTTGTTCTAAAACGCATCCGTCCAAGTAATCTTACCAACTCCGGATGAATGCCATGAACGCCAACCTCAAGGGTTGCTGCTTCACCTTCTTCTTTAATTAATACTTCTACTTCTTTCTGGGCTTTCTCAACCATTTCTTCAATTCTTGCCGGATGAATACGTCCGTCAAGAATCAGCTTTTCAAGTGCAATTCTTGCAACTTCTCGTCTGATTGGATCAAACCCTGATAAAACAACGGCCTCCGGTGTATCATCAATAATCAGTTCTACACCTGTTAATGTTTCAAGAGTACGGATATTACGTCCCTCTCTACCAATAATGCGGCCTTTCATTTCATCATTTGGAAGCTGGACAACTGAAATCGTCGTTTCTGCTACATGGTCAGCAGCACATCTCTGAATTGCTGATACAACATACTCCTTCGCTTTCTTATCTGCTTCCTCCTTCGCTCTGCTCTCTAATGTCTTAACCATTACGGCAGTATCATGTTTCACTTCATCTTCAACAGTCTTTAATAGATATTCTTTTGCCTGTTCGGAGGTAAGTCCTGAGATTCTTTCTAGTTCCTGCTGTCTCTTCTGCTCAAGTTCATCAACCTTCTGCTTCATCTTACCAAGTTCTTCTTCTTTCTTGGTAATGCTCATGTCACGCTTCTCAACGGCTTCAATCTTCTTATCAAGAGTTTCTTCTTTAGAAAGGACACGTCTTTCATAACGCTGTATTTCAGCACGTCTTTCTTTCGTTTCTTTTTCGAGTTCATTACGGGTCTTTAACGACTCCTCCTTAATCTCTAAAAGCGACTCTTTCTTTTTGGTCTCAGCTGTCTTTAAAGCTTCATCTATTATCTCTCTGGCCTTGTCATTGGCATTGCCAATGGTTGTATTGTGAATCTTCTTCTGTACGGAAGATGACACAAGCCATGTAATAGGTGCAACAATCACTAATGTAGCAATCATCGTGATAATAACTGACGACACAGGAGCACCTCCTTATTAAGTTTTCATTGTACAAACATACAATATAATAATATTATACTTATTTCAATTCCTTGTCAAGAAAAACTAGTCATGTTCGCACTCACTAACCACAATATCAAGTGCCTTTTTGATACTGTCAGACTGAAAGCCTTTTCTGTAAAAACTGCCCATCAGTTTCATCTTTTCTTCATAGGAAAGCGGCAGCTTTCCTGCCGCTTTCCTGCGCATCTGAACAAGAATCTGCTCCAGTTCGGAATCTTCGTTCTGTCCGTAATACTCCTCACATGCCTGATCAATCAGTTCTCTTGAAATTCCTTTTTTCTGCAAAAACAACTCAATCTGTTTTCTGCTTTTTTTCTGGCCCTTAAACTGAACATACATCTGTGCAAACCGCTCGTCACTCAGATATCCGAAATGCCTGACATAGGCAAGCGCGCCCTCAACAGATTCCTGTGGATAAAAGTCCCTTTGCAGTTTTTCTGTCAGTTCTTTTTCTGTATAGTCCTTTGCCTGTAGCAGATACATTGCACGCTTGACAGCCCTTTTATCCAGAAGCTCTGTGCGGAGCTGTTCAAGGTCTTCCTGCGCAAGCGCTTTTCCCTCTGCAATGCCGTACCTGCGCACTTCCGTACTGTAAAGCGCAAATGCCTGTTCCCCATTGATATAGACCAGCCTGCGCCTGCCCGAAAGCTCTTCTATCTTTGTTACAATCTGTTCCATAACCTATCCTGTATTTAGACTTCCGGTTCTGACTGCTTTGCTGTCTTTGCAGCTTTTTCCTTCTTATCTACGGCTTCACTGTCTTCTTTTTCTTCACCGATGCCGTAGTGGGCACGTACCTTTTCGTCAATCTCTGCCAGCATATCCGGATGTTCTGTCAGGAACTGCTTTGCGTTCTCACGTCCCTGTCCGATCTTATTCTCATTGTAAGCAAACCACGCACCGCTCTTTTGTACAATGCCGACATTCGCTGCCAGATCGAGAATATCCCCGACAGCGGAAATACCCTTGCCGAACATAATATCAAATTCTGCTTCCTTAAACGGCGGCGCAACCTTATTCTTTACAACCTTGACTCTTGTACGGTTACCGATCACTTCACCACCCTGCTTTAAAGTTTCAATTCTTCTGACATCCATTCTGACAGAAGCGTAGAACTTTAACGCACGACCGCCGGTTGTTGTTTCCGGATTACCGAACATAACACCTACTTTTTCACGCAGCTGGTTGATAAAGATAACCACGCAGTTATTCTTGCTGACAACCGGTGTCAGCTTTCTTAATGCCTGTGACATCAGACGCGCCTGAAGACCGACATGGGAATCTCCCATATCGCCGTCAATTTCCGCTTTCGGAACGAGTGCCGCAACGGAGTCCACGATAATAATATCTACAGCGCCGGAACGCACCATCGTTTCGGTAATCTCAAGTGCCTGCTCACCGCTATCCGGCTGTGAAATATATAAATTGTCAATGTCGACACCGATATTCTTTGCATAAACCGGGTCCAGAGCGTGTTCAGCATCAATAAAGCCCGCAATACCGCCGCGCTTCTGAACTTCAGCTACCATATGTAATGCTACCGTTGTCTTACCACTTGATTCCGGTCCGTAAATCTCAACAACTCTGCCTCTCGGAACACCCCCCAGTCCCAAAGCAATATCAAGGCTTAAAGAACCTGTCGGAATGGATTCTACATTCAGATTCACATTCGATTCGCCCAGCTTCATAATAGAACCTTTACCAAACTGCTTCTCAATATTAGATATCGCTGCATCCAGCGCTTTTAACTTCTCATCACTTGCCATAAATTCATACCTGCTGTAGAACTTCTACAGCGCAAACTCTACGGAACAGGTTGTTTGCATTCTTCCTTCCTTCTGATAATTTCCTGTCCTGCCGTAATTGAACATCTGTTCGTTGTGATTAATATACACTATTTCACTCAGGCTGTCAAGCAAAAAACGAACAAATATTCGTGTATTGCATAAAAAATACTGGAATATTTGCATAATCACATTTTATCACAATCTATCCCAGTATGTAAAGTTTTTATTTTATTTTTATTTTGAAACTATATTACAGATTCCTGTACATTTATTCTGAAACGACCCCAAGTGCCAGTGCCAGTGCCTCGCAGGCTGCCTGTCTTCGGATTTCTTCACGGCTGCCCGTAAATTGAAAACGTGCCGCATATACACTTCCTTCAAATGCAATGCCGATATAAACCAGCCCCACCGGATTGCCTT
>ULRX01008389.1_pt1 | contig 11825 bp, 12 predicted proteins | sample 1955871 | NCBI WGS metagenome assembly ULRX01 (sample SAMEA4835695, study PRJEB28245) | human gut metagenome | biome: gut microbiome; material: fecal sample | place: Denmark | collected 2008 | reverse complement strand
TATTATTATCATAATCTCTTAAATTGTGTTTATTCACTTTTGATAACTGTGTTGCGTTTTGTATTCCATTGTTTGCAAATGATGTTTCTCCAGATGGATTATTTTTTGCAACTTTTTTAGCTTTACTAGTTTTGTTTTTATCACTACCCAAGTGAATAGAATATGCTAACTCTTCACTCATCTTTTTCCTCCTTTAGAATTTGCTTCGTAGCATAGGAATTTGACTTTAGTCAATATTCCTAACCCCCTATGAGTTTCGTCATGCTAACAAAACTCGGGGGCTCTGCGAGGCAATAAATTTTCTCCCATTAGGATAAAATTTATTCAAATTAACTATCGCCTCGTCAAAGCAAACTTCACTCATCAAAGGTCATATTATCATCTGACCTTTTAATTCGTTTCGTTGCTTTTCCTCTTTCCCAAAAAGCACTGCTTTTTTGGAGCCCTATTGCTCTGTTAATTTGCTTTTGTATTCTCTTCGCAGAATTTTACTGGCTTAACACCTAGTGAAATAGGAATAGATTCTTTTGTATAAATTACACTATCATTTGTTTCATCTGGTATATAATCAAATGCTGTGTCAATTTCTTGCATTTGAAATTTATCTTCCTCATTAATATAAAGTATTCCAAATTCATACGTTTCCATTTTTCCCTCTGGATCTAGTTTATAATAATCTTTTAATGGAAATACTCTAACAATAGCAGAGTTATCTTCAGCAAAATTGAAATAAAATACTTGCTTATCTACATAGTATGTTGCCTCTGTGTAATGGACATCATAGTATTGTCTTAATCTCATAATTATTTCTCCAACTTCTTCCTCTGCCAAATAATTACTGAATCTAACACTGCCAAGCACATTACCTAATATCATAGGTTTTGTTGTATCAATATAACCATTATCATATAATTCTTGACAGGGTTTACAAATTGAATCTCTAAAGTTTATTTGTTTTACAACAATTTCTTTACCAACTAAAGCAAGTTCAATATCATCAATACATTTCATTATTAAATCTGCTTGTTCCTCTCGTATATAATCTTTCCACATTTTAGTTCTTTCTTGATATTCCTTATCTAATTTGATTTTGTTTATAAAGTCAATATCTCGTTTTAATAAAATATCTCTTGGTGTAAATTTTAGTTCTTCTGTGCAGTCAGTAGTTTCTAGTTTGTTTTGTAGTTCTTCAATAGCATTTTCAACTATTTTCTTTTCTTCTTTATATTCTTCTAATTCAAATGCACCATTTACATAAGCTTTTTTAATTCTTTCTAATTTACTTCTCTGATTATTTATTTCTTTTTCTAATTGTTCTTTTGGCTCATCAAATTTTTGCTTTATCATAGGCAAGAAGAATTGATTTACAACAGAGTCATATTCAGTTAATTCATCTATAAATTGTTCAAAATATTCATTTATCAAACTTTCTTTGAATTGAACTTTACAATCATTGCAATAATAATAAAAGTATGTTTTACCATTCTTTTTTGTAGTAGCTTTACCACCTAAAATGCGATTACATTTAGGACATTTCAATTTTTGTAAATATAGATATGTCAATGTTCTTTGATAACTTCTCGAGTTTTTCTTTTTCTGTACTTGGCAATCAGCCCACATTTCTTTTGAAATAATTGGCTCTACAACATCTTCATAATAAGTTGGATTTTTAGTTCTTTTTCCGTGTATAAAATCTCCTTTGTATATTTCATTCTCAAGAATTGTTTGTATTGTAGAATCTCTCCAATTATCTTTTTCTAGTACTTTTTCTTCATTGAATAGATTACTTATTTTTTGATAAGAATAGCCATTATAATATAAATCAAATATTCTAACCACAATGTCTTTTGTAGAATAGTCTATTACTAATCTTTTATCTTCGTGCTTATAGCCTAATGGGGCAATATGCGGAATATGACCACATTTAATTGCACCAGCTAGTCCTACTTTAGTTCTTTCACTTGTTCTTTCAATTTCATTTTGACTTACACTCATCAATAATCTTGAAATCATTTTACCATTTGCTGTTGTAGTATTTATTTCATCATTAGCACAGTCTAAATAGGCGTCATTTTCATCTAAAAAAGTTATAAGATTTTCCCAATCATAGATACTTCTTGTAATTCTATCTAGTTTTAAAGCAACTATTGTGTTTATCTTTTTAGCTTTAATATCATCTTTTAATCTCTCAAACTCTGGTCTATGATTGCCAGTTTTTGCACTTATTCCAGCATCTTGATAATAATCTATTATTTCATAACCTTTAAATTTACAAAAAGCTTCTAATCTTTCTTTTTGCTCTGGTAAACTAAAGCCTTCTCGTGCTTGGTCTTCCGTTGATACTCTCATATACAAACCACATTTTTTCTTTTCTTTGTTCATTTACTCAACCTCCTAACAAAAAAGAGACATCAAAGTACAATACGAGTACTTTTGACATCTCTTAAATCCGTTTAACAAAATACAATATAATTGTAATATAATATAAATTTTTCAAAGTGCTCGTAAACATATAGCTTTTGACGACCAGCTATATGCAATTAATTGGCTATATTATATCACGATTTCAAGAAATGTCAAATATTTACAATTATATGTTTTTTAAATATTCTTCTAAATCTGCTAGCTTTATCTTTTTAGATAAGTTTGAGATATACACATCATTTGAATAATTAAAAACTAAAAAAGTAATATTTTTAATAATCACTTTATGTGGTTCAATATATGTAAGATTAGTTTTTTCTAATTTCCTAATGCTACCATTTATAAAAGTAGGGGTAACTTTAGCAAATTCACATATAAATTCAAGTCTTTGTTTTAGACATTCTTCAAATTGTAGTTCTTGTTTAATTATCTTCATTTACTTGCACCATCCTTTCGATTGGATGATTTTAATATTGTTTTTAGGCAACAAAAAAATCAACCAGATTTATTTTCTGATTGATTTTTGTATCTATCTGTTCTATTAGTTCGAACAGATACGTCATTGGTGCAGATGGCCGGAATCGAACCGGCACGGTTTATTCAACCGCAGGATTTTAAGTTATTCTATCATTTTAATGGTTAGTGATGAATAATACTCTTTAATCCCATTATTTCTATACGCAAAACCCTATTATTTCAAACAATTTTGCTTGTTTTTATTGTAACATAAACGATTAAAAATTTATATAAATCTAACACAACTTTTTCAAGTTTTGTTAGAAATTTGTTAGAAAAATTTTGAGCAGTATAACATGAAATAGACACTATACCTTTCGGCATAGTGTCCAATTTCTTAGGGCTAATTAGTCGAAGAAACGATAATGTTTTTCATTCCATGTTCATTCTTCTTTCTGCCTTCTTTTGCTACCAATTTACCGTAGTTTCTGAAACTTCTCTGTCCATATTCAGTTGTGATAACACAGCTTCCAATTTCAGAGTGAATGTCCAATGTATTGAACATCATTTCAGTATATTCCCGCGATTCATTGGGTTTAAGACTTCCACCTAAGATTTCAAGTGCGACCGATGTTTTGTTTGTTACTGTCATAACAGCACCTCCTAATTAATTTGTAATTATATTATACTACATTTTACATAAAATATCAAATCTTGCTTTTAATCAAATTTTGCATATTTAAAATTCAAAACGAACAGGCATAGTTTATTACCTGTTCTAATTTTTCGCCACAAAATCGATTGTCGTGCGAAGGAAAGGAAAATATATGCAAGATTTTAATTTTTATAAAGTTAATGAAACTTTAAACCATAAATATTATCAAATACCACAGGAATTGTTCGTAAATCCTTTATATAAAAATACATTAAATTCTGATAGTAAATTGTTATATGGTTTCTTATTAGATAGATTATCTTTATCTATAAAAAATAATTGGCATGATGAAAATGGAAATGTGTATTTGATATTTACTAGAAAAGAAGTACAAGATAAATTAAATCTATCTGATAAAACTGTTACTAAAGCATTTAAACAATTATCAGATGTTAAGTTAATATATGAAAAGAAACAAGGTTTTAGTAAACCTAAGCTTATATATGTTGCAAAAATACAACATCAAAATATAGAAATATCACATAATCGTAAAAATTACGATTATATAAACGGAGATTCTACGATTACCGAATCGGAAAATTTCCGTGCAATCAATACTAATAATAATTATACTTATAAAAATAATAAGGCTAATAAAAATTCAATGAGATATTCTGGTAGAGATTATTCGCCTGAATTTTTAAACAGCTTATATGCTAATGTGTAATGACTTTACCTAAATTGCTAGTAGCATATTTAGGTAAAACGGGTGTAGGGTGTCCCTACCACACTGACACTTTTTCCCATAAGGGTAAAAAAGTGTCGTAGTGTGTTACAACACAATTGAAAAAAGAGAAAAAATTTAACCAGCATAGTGTTATTTTGCTGTGCTAGAAAATGAGGAATGCATATATGAGTTATGCAATAATTAGAAATGCAAAATAAAAAGAGAAAATTTAAAAGGAATATTTAGACACAATGAAAGAAGAAATAAAAACTATTCCAATAAAAATATTGATAAAGAAAAATCCTATTTGAATTATTCATTAAAAGATACTCAATTTACTTATGAAAAAGAATTTGATAGAATACGAAAAGAATATAATTTAAAAGGTCAAATCAAAACAGTTAGTAATATTATTTGTGAATATATAATTACATCTGATAAAGCCTTCTTCGACACAATTGGAGAAGATGAAACTAAAAGATATTTTGAAACAGCTTACAAATTTGTATGTGAATATAAAGAGTTGGGAGAACAATATATTTTGTCTGCAAAAGTGCATATGGATGAGGAAACTCCACATATGCACTTAGTTTTTATTCCAGTAGTTCATACTACAGATAAAAAAGGTAATAACATTGATAAAATCGCTTGTAGTGAATTTTGGGAAGCTAAAGATAGTTACAGACAACTACAAAATGCTTTTCATTCCTATATAACTGATAATGGATTTAATTTAGAAAGAGGGAATCCAAGTGAAAGAGTACATTTATCTGTTGAAGATTATAAGAAAATTACAAATTTTGAAAGTACTAAAACAGTTCTTAAAGATATTAAACTAGAATTACCAGAAACACCTGATGTTAAGAGTTTTGGAAAGTTAGTAAGAAATAGAGATGAAAAAATACAAGAATTAGTTGTAGAACCAAGAGATAAAATGATTAAAGAACAACAAGAACAAATATCTTTGCTTTATTTAACATTACAAAATCAAGTTAATACTGTTGAAAGAGCCTCAAAATATGAAAAAGAAAGAAAATCTATAATGTGTGAAAATAGAGAGTTAAAAGAAAAGTGCGAAAATATGGAAAATGACTATTCTACAAAACTTAAAGAAGAAATACGAAAAGTTGAAAATAAATATGAAGATGAAATTTATCAACTTGAAAAAGAAAATAGCTTTTTACGAAAAGTTATAAATACATTTCAAAAAACAGTAGATAAATTCATACATTGGGTATGTACCAAATTTTCAGTTTCTTCTGAAGAAGAATTTATTAGAGATTTTGAATTTGAAAATGATATTTATCTTGATTCAGAAAAACAGATTGAATATGAGAAAGAATTAGAAGATGAATATGAAATGTAAATTTAACCAAAAGATGTCCCTTGTATTACCAAAGGACATCTTTTGGTAAGATTATGCTTTTTTCAGATCATAATGCTGTACATCTTCGGAACACCATACTTCGAAACCAGGACCCGCATCTTCTCTCAACCCTTTACTAATAACAAGGTTGTTAAATCCGAGCAGTTCTCTCTCCAGCTGTGGATTGCTTTTAACCGCTACTCCAAAATTCCAGCCAATGAAATGATCAAGAAAGTCATTTAGAAAATACTTCTTTGCCTCAATGACTTGATCAGGCTTTACCTTATTGTTTCGGATAGCATCATCGGTAAGCACAAAACTTGCTTTGCCAGTATAGTCCGGACATACTTCATCATCAAGTCTGATAGCAAATCCAGCAGAAGCAATGAACATATCATCATCGATGTATTTGGCATACAATCTAACCATCTGCAATATAATATCACTTAAGTTAGTAATGCACTTAAACGATGATTGATTATCCATTATCATTTTGTTTTCTCCATCAAACTTACCGTACCATTCAATAGGGCATGTAGGCATTCCATCATTTGCAGGATGTAACAAGATATAATTGCCTTTTACAGCATAAACTTGGTTTACATACTTTTCATTTGAATGGAGCTTTTTACCTGTCGCTTTTGAAATATATTCGATACCATTTTCAGTAGCAACCTTCTTCGCTGTAATTTTTTGAAAGTCAGCATTGAAGGTCTCGGTTATAACTCTCCGTTCTTCTGTTCCTTTTGTCTCTTCAGCTTTTACTCCGAAAAGATTTGAAAAAATTTTGCTAAGCATAAAGTTCCTCCTTACAATTGTTATATGAGAATTATTTACTACTTGCTATTTATATCGCATAGCTACGCATTATGTTGATATAATACCACAAAAAGCTCCAAAATGCAAACGTAACAAGTTTTTTAGCTATTTTGAAATATATTTTTGGTTTCTATTTTTTGGTTGTTCTGGTATTGTCAACTGTAAAGTACCTTTTTCTAATAAAGGATTTATATAATTTTTCTTAAATGTTGATATATCTTTAAATCCAAAATAGGTTGTAATTTCTTTTAGAGTTTTTGCATCTTTACAGAAATTCAAAACATCTTTTTCTTGTGGTTTTACTTTAATTTTCTTAGTGGTTTTCTTGTCGGTTTTCTTAGTGGTTTTCTTGTCGGTTTTTTCATCATATTCAAATGGATTTTCTTTATATTTAAAAGAAACTCTTAAAAAATGATCCATAAATTTAAAACAACTTTTATCATAAGCATCTAAAATTCTTAATACTCCAGAACCTATATTTTCAATTAAATCTACATCTTTAAACACTCTAATAAGTTCTTTGTTTCTTGGAGCAGTAACACCTTCTAAAAATTCTTCTTGTGATAAGCCTTGTGGTAGTCCTCCTCCTGATGTAATTTCAATTCTATCAGAATAAAGTTCAATTATTGGTGTTGTAGTTAAAGTATAATCACTATGCACCATTGCATTTATAACGGCTTCTTTTAATGCTTTACTGTCTATCATTTCTACTTCTTTTCTACCATTATATTCAATTTTTGCATAAACAGTATTTTCAGCTGTAAGCCTATCTAAAATTCTTTGTGTAGCAGTTATTAAACAACAATAACCATATTCTTGGTTTTCTATTAATTCTATTTTGCTTGTTCCTAAATATTTAACAAGTTTTATTGATATATTATTTTCATCAGCAAGTAAATAAGCATTATAGTTATATTTACCTTCATCAGTTAATAAATTTAAGTTTCTAGCAAAATTATCATTAAGAATCATTCCATTTCCTTCATAATGAATTTTCAACTGTCTAAATGTTAAATCTTGTCTAGGAGACTCTATTTCTTTCAAGGAATTTTTTATTCGTCTGGCAAACATTTCTTCAATCATTCTCTCTGTCATTCTTTCTTTACTACTACCAATTCTAATATAACATCCTTCTGGAGTTCTTCCTTTTTTTCTTAAATAATAAGGCTTTTCAGTTCCACTTGATATTATAACCTTTATTATTTCTTTATTATCTATTGTTTCCACAGTTACATCAAATAATCCTAAAGTAGAAGGTTGTATATTATTTTTTATTCTGTCTTTTATTTGTAGTTGTGTTAAATCATTATTTTCCACACCAACAACTTGTCCGTTTTTATCTATTCCAACATAAATTATTCCACCTTCTTTATAATTAAGAAAGGCAATAACTTCTTGTTCAAAATCTTCATTTAGTTGTTCTTTGTTTTCAATTCTATTTGTTTCTGTATTTTGCATAAACATAACCTCCTAATTATTTACTTTTAATAAAGTAGCTTTCTCTCCATTTACAATCCAAACTTGTAAATGATTAATTTCTAATTGGTTTATATTTTTTACTTTAAAATACAAAGGTTGTTCAGGTGTTAAATCTTGTGACATTGATTTTATTCCTCTACAATTAAAATTATTTACTTTTCCAGACAATGATATTGTCATACTTGCAAAACTGTTTTGGTTAGGTGGTGCAATCATTTTAAAATCAATTTCAGATAACTCATTTGAGAAAGAAACATCAATTGTAGGTGTATACTCAATGAATCTTCTAGCTTTTACTATAATATCAACTTCTGATTTCGAAATTATTTTAAGTTCATAATAAACATTGCTATATGTAGAATTATATATATCGGAATCTGTATTATCTATTATATCAATAATTTGTTGCAATGATTGTTGCATTCCAATATTATACATATCTATGTATATTTTATCTATTAAAATTGTTGGTTGTTTAGAATTATCTACTTTTATTGGTATGAATTTTGTTTCTCCTTTAGTAGATTTATTAAGTGCTACTTGCCATTCTAAACTTACCATTCCACTCTTTAATGAGTTCTCGCTTATGAAAAAGAAAAAATACTTACATTTTTCTAATCCATTATTCATTTCATTAATTATTCCATCTCCTGGTTTTATTGACCAAGAATCATAAAATACATTTTCTTTTCCATATCTATTAGCTAATGATACTGCTATTGGTCCTACTACATCTTTATCTTTATAATTGTGACTTAAAAAAATCATATAATTTCAACTCCTAACATCATTTATTATTTAATAACCACTCATATACTTCATCTTCTGTTAAAACTCCATGTTTTAATTTATTAACTCTATCTTTAGCATCTTTTTTCCACTTGTCAAAATCTTTTTTCATTTGTTTATTATCTTTATTTCTACCAACAGCCATAGACTTTAATTGGTATAATCTTCTGTATTCTGCTAATGCTTTATTTTGTTTTAGTCTTTCGTTATAAGCTTGTACTGCACCTTGTTCTTTGCAAGTTTTGCCATTTGCCTTTGGATAATCACAATAAATTTCATCAAGTCTTGAGTTTGGAATAAAGTACATTCCACAGTTTTGACATTTCTTAATTGGATTATTTGTTGTTTTTACTAACTCTTCTAATACTGCATAGCATATAGCAGATAAGTCATTGCTTTGATGTGTATCTATCATAGAAACAAGCATTGTATTATTCTTAAAGCTATCCAGTAATTGCCTATCATTAAAATGTGATAATTCCAAATTCTTATTTGAATAGCTATCTTGAATAATATTGTCATTTCTATTATAAGTATATGCTTGTCCTTTATGCTTGATTAAATATACTGCAAATCTTTGACTAGGCGTATATTCTTTTAATTCTTCTTGTTCATCAAGGTTAAATACATAGTTTACAAATACTTTCATTTCTTCTTGTATTTCTTGTATTTTATATTGTAGGTCATTATATATTTTTTTCATTTGCTTTAAATATACTTCATCATTTTCATATTTTCCTTTTAATTCAAAAGTATAATCTTCATCTATATCTTTTAATATTTCAAAACCATATGCAAAGAAGAATGTTTCATAAGCTGATTCATATGTCTCTAAATTAGCATTTAAAAATCTTAATAAAAACATTCCAAATCTTTCTACATAAGGAAAGTACATATTTCCTGGATATTTTAATCCTTGTTCTTCTTTAGTTCTTCCTTTAACTTCGTTTTTATCAAAATATAATGTTAATAATCTATTTTCAAAATCGTCTTTTCTATTTACACTATAAAGATACAAAGGTGTTGAATAATATTCTTCTCTTTTTTCTTTATTAAACCAAATATAAAAGCTATCAAAAAAACTTTTTTCTGGTAAATTTCCTTTCATTTCAATATTTCCTCCAAATTTTTGTTAACAATTGTTATTTTTTTATTTTTTGTTATTGACATTCTATAATTATTATACTATAACGCTATCATAATTACAATAGTTTTGCAATGAAAAATTGTAAAACCATGAAAGTACATTGAAAAATACACTAAAATTAGTGTCATAACACCAGTATTATAGAACACTATAATGATACTTCGGCTTAGCTTAACGTGATGTTGAGGAATCGCTCGGCCGATAGCAGAGAGGTGAAATTCCTATGCAAGTAAAACTATCTATAATATTCCCTTAAGTAGATGGGATGGTTAAAAAAATCTACTAAACTATATGCAAAATTTTGATTTTACAAGAAATGGAGGAACAGAAGTGAAAGATAACAATCACACACAAGAAATGTTTGCTGATTATCCTGATGTTGTTGATGTATCTGGACTACGATCAATGCTAGGAAATATTGGCAGACAAACAGCATACGAATTAGTACGAAAAGTACTATTAAAGCAATTAAAGTAGGAAAGCTATACAGAATACCTAAGATAAATGTTATCGCTTTTTTAACTAAAAATACTGTTTAAAAATTAGAAAGGAGATTTTTTATGTATGACATTACAGCATACTTAACAATTAAGAATAAGACTTTTTATACAGTATTAACTTACTATGTAGATGGTATTAGAAAAATGAAATGGATATCTACAGGATTTAAAGAAAACGAAAGTAAGAAAAAAGCTGAAAAGAAACTTATTCAAATAAGAGATGAATTTAAAAATAAACTAGAAACAATTACAACTACAAAAACAGAAGATAAAAAGGTACAAATACTATTTTCAAATTTTATGATTAAATGGCTTGATATGATAAAACATCAAGTTGAAGAATCTACATATACAGGTTATAAAAGACAAATCGAAGGCAGAACAAAAGAATATTTTACTAAAAATCCAGTAATGCTTGAAGATTTAAAACCAGTACATATTTTAGATTTTTATAATTGATTATATTCTCAAGGATTAAAAGGAACTACTGTTACAAAATATCATGCTAATATTAGAAAGGCTTTAGATTATGCAGTACAAACCGCTTTGATACCAAATAATCCTGCTATAAAAGTTGGACGACCACAGCAAGAACAATTTATAGCTGATTATTATAATGAAGAAGAATTAAACAATTTATTTAAAGTTGTAAAAGATACTACTTTAGAATTAATAGTTTATTTAACTGCCTTTTATGGATTACGAAGAAGTGAAGTTTTAGGTATTAAATGGTCTGCAATTGATTTTGATAATAAAACAATTACAATAAGTCATAAAGTAGTAACAGTTACAGATGAAAATAAAAATAGTAAAACAAAAACTAAAACTATTACAAAAAGCAAAACAAAAAATAAATCTAGTTATAGAACATTTCCTTTATTTAAAAAAATTGAAGAACTTTTACTATACACTAGAAAAATGCAAGAATACTATATGTCTATATTTAAAGAAAGTTACAATAAACAATATAAAGATTATGTTTGTTTAGATGAATTGGGAAATTTGAGAAAACCTGATTATGTTAGTCATAAGTTCAAACAAATATTAAAGAATAATGGTTTGAGAGAAATAAGATTTCATGATTTAAGACACAGTTGTGCAACATTACTTTTGAAAAAAGGAATATCTTTAAGAGAAATACAAGATTTGCTAGGACATTCTAGTTCTAAAACAACAGAAAGATATGCACACTTGGATTCGAGTACACAGATAAAATCTGCAACAGCTATTGAAAATGCATTAAGCTTTAGCACCAAAACTAATAACGAAAATAAAGACATAAAAAAAGATATATTAGATCTGGACTCTAATATACCTAAATAATTAAGTATTTTCCAAAATTGTTAGAAATTTGTTAGAAAAATCTAGCAATTTTATTATAAAAGCATCAAGGTTAATTCTCTGAACTCCTTGATGCTCTTATGGTGCAGATGGCCGGAATCGAACCGGCACGGTTTATTCAA
>ULRX01001519.1_pt1 | contig 11832 bp, 10 predicted proteins | sample 1955871 | NCBI WGS metagenome assembly ULRX01 (sample SAMEA4835695, study PRJEB28245) | human gut metagenome | biome: gut microbiome; material: fecal sample | place: Denmark | collected 2008 | reverse complement strand
CGTGGTGAAACAATGACTACAGTGGCAAAAGAAATTGATAATATCCGTGCATACCTCAAGATCCAGTTGGTTATGCATGATAACGAGTTCCGTGTGGTCGAACAGATTTCAGACGGTCTTAATGATTATATGATACCGAAGCTGATCCTGCAGCCGCTGGCAGAAAATGCAATCGATCACGGAATCGATGTGTCAGATAATGAGGATCCAACATTGTGGCTGACGATTCGTGAAGAAAATGAGCATATTTTCTTTGAAATCAGGGACAACGGAGCAGGAATGACGCAGGAAAAGGCAGATCAGATCCTGACCTATCAGTCGTCCGGTTATGGCGTGCGAAATGTCTGTGACAGAATCCATGTTCTTTACGGAGAGAAAGGTGAGATGAAGATAGAAAGCACTCCTGGAAAAGGAACGCGTGTCTTTATCCGGATTCCGAAGAAGACGGAGGCAAAGGTGCTATGAAAAACGATAGGAAAAAGCGAATTCTTTCAGCCCAGCTTGTATTAATTTTGTTGATGATACTTTGGTGCGGAACTTGTTTTGAATCAAAAGAAAGTCAAAGACAGATGGAACAGTCAGATGCATCTCAAAGTGAGTCTGGTGCAGGCGAAGCAGCTGAAGGGAAAAGAAAACAGATGTATGAAGCAATGCATACGCCGCTTGGAAAATATCCTGAGACAGTCACGTATACACTTGGCAAGATTGCAGGAGCAAATAATTCGAATCTCCCGGTGGGAAATACGTACGAAAACAATGCGTATACGAGATATCTGAAGAAAGTGCTTAATATTAAAAATGCAGATGTCTTTGAATTGCAGGATGGCAATACGTATGAAGAGGCAGTCAATGTAGCGATTGAAGATCGAGATATTCCGGATGTGCTTGTCGTGAAGGGAAGAGATAACCTGCTCCGCCTGATTGAAGCAGGTATGATTGAAGACCTCACAGAAACTTATGAAGAGTGTACGACAGATACAATCAAAGAAATGTATGACAGTTATGGAGATTCTCTCTTACAATCTGCAACAGTTGATGGAAAGTTGTATGCATTTCCGAATACGGTGATCGATGACGGAGCTCCACTTCTCTGGTTGAGGAAAGACTGGATTGAGAAGTTGGGATTGAAGGAACCGGAAACGGTAGAAGAAGCGTTGGAGATAGTGCGTGCATTTGTAGAACAAGATGCAGCAGGAGACGGTCAGACGATTGGTCTTGCCTGTAGTACAGATGTGATTGCCGGGGCGGACCAGACTTATGGAGTGGATTCAGCGTTTATACATGCAGGTGCAATGCCATGTCACTGGATTCTGGATGAAAGTGGAGATGTAGTTTATGGGTCAGTAACGCAGGAAACAAAAGAAGCACTTTCAAAGCTTCGTAATCTATATGAGGATGGGATACTCGACCAGAGATTCTTGTTGAGAAAGACGGAAAACATAGATAATCTGTTAAAAACCGGACATTGCGGAGCAATCTACGGACGTTGGTGGGCTCCGAATAATCCGCTTAGTGCGGCATATAGTGTCGATTCAAATGCAGAGTGGAAACCGTATCTTTTAGACAAAGAACAAGTGAATGAGACACAGAAGATATCAGTTTTTGAATCGTATGATCAGTGGATGTATGTGGTGGTACGCAAAGGATATGAGCATCCGGAAATTGTAGCAAAGTATGTGAGTGCTATTTTTGATCAGTCCAGATATGCAAATGATGCTTCAGCAAGAGAGGTGAATGACTATTTTTCCATTAATGTAGATCCGACGGCCCGTCCGCTGAATATTAATGTGGATTATGAGGATGCACTTTATCGGACAACGGAACATATTCAGGCAGCGTTGGACAAAACGCTTGATGTGTCGGAATTGAGTGGACTAGAAAAATCTTATTATGATACATGTAAATCATTTTTGAATGGACAGTTGACAACGGCAAATGGCTGGGCAGCTTATGCATCAAGAATTGAGGCAGTGGGGGAACTGCAGAAAGCGGGAATACGAAGTGCACAGACACTGCCTTTGGAAAACGTAAATGCCGAAATCCCACAGGAATTACAGGAACTGGAGAATGAAGCGTTTCTTCAGATTATCAGTGGGGAGAAACCAGTGGATTACTTTGATACTTTTGTGGTAGAATGGTATGCGAACGGCGGAAAAGAGCTGACCGAACAGGTACAGAATGCCTATGAAAGTGGAAAGGACTAAAAAGAATGGATATTAATCAGAGACTGACAGAAGAACTGGATGTAAAACGCTGGCAGATCGATGCGGCAGTACAGCTGATCGATGAAGGCAATACGATTCCATTTATTTCAAGATATAGGAAAGAAGCAACCGGAGAACTGAATGATGAACAGTTGAGAAAGCTGTATGAACGTCTGGTATATTTAAGAAATCTGGAAGAGAAGAAAGAGCAGGTAATCTCAAGTATCGAGGAGCAGGGAAAACTGACAGAAGAATTAAAGAAACAGATTCTGGCAGCGGAAACACTTGTGGCAGTAGAAGACCTGTATCGTCCGTATCGTCCGAAACGACGTACCCGTGCGACAATCGCGAAGGAAAAGGGACTTGAGCCATTGGCTGCACTGATCACATTGCAGAAGACAAAAGAGCCGCTTGAGAAGGCAGCGGAAGCGTATATTTCCGAAGAAAAAGGTGTGGAAAGTGCAAAGGATGCAATCAGCGGAGCATGTGATATTATTGCAGAAAGCATTTCAGATGAGGCAGCTTACAGAACTTGGATCCGAGAGACGACAATGAGAAAAGGAAAGGTTACTTCTCAGGCGAAGGATCCGGAGGCAGAGTCTGTTTACGAGATGTATTATGAGTTTGAAGAAGCCGTTGCGAAGCTTGCAGGACATCGAATTCTTGCATTGAACCGTGGTGAGAAAGAGAAATTCCTGACAGTGAAGGTGGAAGCACCGGAAGAAGATATTTTAAGATATCTTGAGAGAAAGGTGATCCGTACAGAGAATCCTTATACAACACCGGTATTGAAAGAGACAATTGCAGACAGTTACAACCGTCTGATCGGACCGGCTATTGAGCGTGAGGTCAGAAACGAACTGACAGAAAAGGCAGAAGACGGGGCAATCGAAGTGTTTGGAAAGAACCTTCATCAGCTCCTGATGCAGCCGCCGATTGCAGGCAAGGTTGTGCTTGGCTGGGATCCGGCTTTCCGTACGGGATGTAAGCTGGCAGTTGTTGATGAGACAGGAAAGGTAATCGGAACAACCGTTATTTATCCGACTGCACCGACAACAGAGAAGAAGATCCAGGCAAGTAAAGATCTGCTTAAGAAGATTATTCCGAAGTATCACGTTTCTCTGATCTCTCTTGGAAATGGTACTGCTTCCCGTGAATCAGAACAGTTTATCGTAGAGCTTCTGAAAGAGATTCCGGAGAAGGTACAGTATGTGATCGTTAATGAGGCGGGAGCATCTGTCTATTCTGCAAGTAAGCTGGCAACAGAAGAATTCCCGAAATTTGATGTGGGACAGAGAAGCGCGGCATCAATCGCACGCCGTCTGCAGGATCCGCTTGCAGAGCTTGTAAAGATTGACCCGAAATCAATTGGTGTCGGTCAGTATCAGCATGATATGAACCAGAAGAAGCTTGGGGAGTCTTTAAACGGAGTTGTAGAGGATTGCGTAAATAAAGTCGGAGTAGATTTAAATACTGCTTCTGCACCGTTACTTTCTTACATCTCAGGAATCAGCAGTGCAATCGCAAAAAATATTGTGGCTTACAGAGAAGAAAACGGTCGTTTTACAGACAGAAAAGAACTGCTTAAAGTACCGAAACTCGGACCGAAAGCGTTCGAGCAGTGCGCAGGTTTTATGCGTATTTCCGAAGGTAAGAATCCACTTGATGCTACAGGTGTTCATCCGGAATCTTATGCTGCAGCAGAAAAGCTGTTGAAGAAGCAAGGGTACGAAGCAGATGCTATCACAGCACATCAGCTGACAGGACTTGGTCTTACAATCGGAGATTATAAGAAGCTTGCAGAAGAACTTGGAATCGGTGAGATTACGCTTCGTGATATTGTCAAGGAGCTTGAGAAACCGGCGCGTGATCCGCGTGATGAGATGCCAAAGCCAATCCTTCGCACAGATGTCCTTGAGATGAAAGATCTGAAGGAAGGTATGGTGCTGAAAGGTACTGTGAGAAATGTAATTGACTTCGGAGTATTTGTGGATATCGGAGTTCACCAGGACGGACTTGTACATATTTCCCAGATCACAGACAAATATATCAAACATCCGCTGGAAGCAGTCAGTGTTGGAGATGTTGTGGATGTGAAGGTGATGAGTGTGGATCTGAAGAAGAAGAGGATTCAGCTGACGATGAGAGGGATTTAATAATTTTGTATATTGTATTGTTAAAGTGAATATGCTATAATGCCGATAGGCAAAGAGAAGTGAGTAGTTCATGTGATTTGACTACAAGCGCGAAAACCCCAGAGCGGCAACTCTGGGGTTTTCTATTCCCAAAAACGGTGGGAATAAATCCGTAGGCTCGTTACCGACTATTGTCTATAAAAAGAGAAACATCCAAACAGAAACCGATGGAGGTTAGTTTGGATGTTTCTTTCAGTGAACAATTCAATTATCTTATCTTCTGTGTTGCTCCGTAAAGTTTTGGTCCTACGATTGCTGCGATGATGATTTTAGCTGCATCTCCCGGAAGGTATGGAATAACACCCATCATAAGTCCTTCTTTGAAGGAGAGGCTTAACAGTTTGGCAAGCCATACAGTTCCGAATGCATAACATACAGCCATTCCGATGATCATTCCGATGATTGTAGGAACGAGCTTACGGTCAAAGTGATCGAGTGCAAATCCCATGATCAGTGCGAGGAAGATGAATCCGATCAGATATCCTCCGGTTGGTCCTGCGAGAACCTGGAAACCTCCACGGAAAGAGGAGAAGACCGGGACACCAACTGCTCCGAGCAGGAGGTAGATGATAAAGCTGATTGTTCCGGATTTCATTCCGAGAACAAAGATTGCAAGGAAAATTGCAAAGTTTGTAAGGGAAATCGGAACAGGGCTGAATGGCAACGGGATGGAAAGTGGTCCGAGGACGCAGGTTACTGCAGTCATCAGGGCGATGAGTACCATCTGTTTTGTTCTTATTTTCTGGTTGTCTACGGCAACTGTGCCGGAAGTTTCATTCTGTGACATTTCAATTTACTCCTTTAGATCTTAATACTTATCGCTGTTTCAAGCGAGCTTTAACATCGTTGTCTGAAATATGGCAACGATTGAGTTCTTCGTTAGTATAATTCATGAAAAGTTAATTGTCAACTATAAAATATAAAAGGTTAACAATTAAAAACTTATTAATTTTATTAATTTTGCAGACATGTGATAGGCAAAATGGAAAGAATAAGGTAGAATAGATAAAGTCAGGAAAATTGACAGAAGAGAAAGGAATTGCATGTTTGGATATGTAACGGTCTGTGAACCGGAATTAAAAGTAAAAGATTTGAAGAAATACAGGGCATATTATTGTGGACTTTGCCGGACATTGAAAGAAGATTATGGATTTATGGGGCAGATGACATTGACGTATGACATGACATTTGCAGTTATTCTGTTATCTTCTTTATATGAGACAATTGCGAAACATGAGGAACACCGCTGTAAGGTTCATCCAGTGAAGCGGCAACATATGTTGCGAAATGAAATTACATCTTATGCGGCGGCGATGAATGTGCTGCTTGCATATTATCATATGGAAGATGACTGGCAGGATGATCATAAAGTGTCAAGTCTGATGACGAAGAGCCTGATTCAGGGAAAAGCAAAGAAAATTATAGAGAAATATCCGCGGCAGAGCAAGGTGATTCAGCAGTCTTTGAGGGAACTTGGAGAATGTGAGCGTGAGAATAGTATGGATATTGACCGGGCAGCAGGATGTTTTGGCAGATTAATGGCAGAGCTTTTTGTCTGGAAGGAGGATATCTGGGAGAAGACGCTCAGAAAGATGGGATTCTATCTCGGAAAATTCATTTATCTGATGGATGCCTATGAGGATCTGCCGGAAGATAGAAAGAAGAATCGCTACAATCCATTGAAAGAACTGGCAAAGCGGCCGGATTATGAGGTGCAGATGGAACAGATTCTTCGGATGATGATAGCGGAGAGCACAGTCCGTTTTGAACAACTGCCATGTCTGGTTGACGTGGACATTTTGAGAAATATACTGTATGATGGAGTCTGGAATCATTATAATAAGATTCAGATGAAGAAAAGTGAGGAAAAGAATGATGACAAAAAATCCATATGATGTGCTCGGTGTGTCACCGAATGCGTCGGATGATGAGATAAAGAGAGCATACCGGGATCTGACAAGAAAATATCACCCGGATGCAAATGTGAATAATCCGTTAGCTGATCTTGCAGAAGAAAAGTTTAAGGAAGTACAGGAAGCGTATGATATTATCATGAGAGAACGTGCAAACGGAGGAAATTCGTACGGGAATAACTATGGATACGGTTCTTCTGAAAGTTATTCTTATGGGAATCAGACTTATGGGAACCAGGATACTTCTTATGGGTATGGTTCGATGGATCCGAAATTGCAGGCAGCTGCGAATTATATTAACAGCAGACGTTATAGAGAGGCAATCAATACACTGGATCAGGTTCAGCAGAGAAGTGCGATGTGGTATTATCTGAGCGGCTGTGCAAATGCCGGAATCGGAAATCAGATTCTGGCGAGAGATCACGCGGCACAGGCAGTAAATATGGAACCAAATAACATGCAGTTCCGTCAGCTGTTGAATCAGCTCGACTTTAACAGCAGAAGATATCAGAATAGTCCGTATGGTGGAGGCTATGCACCGGGCGGACAGAATTCCTGTGGTACAGGAAATATGTGCTGCGACTTATGGCTTGCGGACACATTGTGTGAATGTATGGGAGGCGATCTCTGCTCATGCATGTAAAAGCAAAACAAATGGCGTTTGGAGGTTTGCTCCTTGCAGTGACTGTCGTGTGTATGGCACTTGGAAGCGTGATCGAGACGAATACATTGTTTTTGCTGGCAGCAGCGGCATTTTTTGTAGGGATTGTTATCCGCGAGTTTGGACTTCGCACAGGAGTTGCTTTTTATCTGGCAGCAGTGTTATTAGGATTTCTTGTCACGCCAAATAAGTTTTATGTGATTACATTTGCTGCGATGGGATTCTATATTTGGGGAATTGAAGCAGTCTGGATTTTTCTTGCGAAGAGACCACAGATGGGACATAGGATGGGGATTTACTGGTTTGCAAAATATGTGATCTTTAACTTGGTTTATCTCCCGTGTCTTTTTGGATTCCGGTCGATGCTGTTTCAGAAAGCGGTATCAGATCAGATACTTCTGGTGGTAATAATTGTCGGTCAGGCTGCACTATTGGTTTATGATAAGGCTTATCAGTATGTTCAGGGAAGCTTATGGGAAAAATGGAGAAAACGTATTCTATAAAGAATGTATGGGAAAATCTTGTCGAGATGACAGGATTTTTCTTTATATAAAAGGAATGAGCCACATCTCTGTGACTCAAGGGGGAAAAAGTTTATGAAAAAGTGTTCTTTTTAAGAACAATTATAGTATAGAGGTATTTTGTGAAAAAAGTGTGATGAACTTTTGAACCGAAAATGAACATTATTGAAAAATTTTATTAAGAACTCTATAAACCTAGTAGGAAAAAGGAATATCAATATATTAGTCGAAAGTGCTACAGGTGATATCGATTTCAACAAAAAATGATATTAAATATCAATAAAAGGGGTTGCATTTTTATTAAGAGCGCGCTATAGTAGTAAGAGTAAAAGGAATTTAATCTTCGGGGTAGGGTGCAAGTCCCAACCGGCGGTATAGTCCGCGACCCGCATATGATGCGGCTGAACTGGTGACTCGTCTGTGATGGCATTACAGAATGGGAATTCCGGTACCGACAGTAAAGTCTGGATGAGAGAAGAAGTTCATGCCCGCAGGATCAAGAAGAAAGCAGGATGTTAAGAACGAGTATAACATCGGTTGCGTTTAAGGTTTTGCGAGAATGCCATTAAGAGCAGAAAACATGAATCCCGGAAGGTAATAAACCTTCCGGGTTTTTTCTTGTGAAGATTACCTTTTTCAAAAAGAAAAAATGCTGTTTAGGAAAAAGACAGCGGATAGAAAAAGGAGAGTAACACTATGAGTACAGAGACAAAGACACTAACAAACGCAGATGCGAAGATTCAGCCGAAGCTGGGGGTAAAGGCATTAGTTCAGATCGGAATGCTTTCAGCAATCGCAATTATTCTGATGATGTTCGAGATTCCACTTCCGTTTGCACCGACATTTTATAAGATTGATTTAAGTGAAGTCCCGGTTCTGGTAGGATGCTTTGCAATGGGACCTATGGCAGGTGTTCTGGTAGAGCTTGTTAAGATCTTATTAAACCTTGTTATGACAGGAACATCAACAGCAGGTGTTGGAGAGATTGCAAACTTTATTATCGGATGTTCTTTCTGTGTACCGGCAGGTCTGATCTATAGAAAAAACAGAACGAGAAAAAGCGCTCTGATCGGAATGGCAACAGGAACACTTCTGATGATCGTGATCGGATGCTTCGTGAATGGATTCGTACTTCTTCCGACTTATGCAAAAGCATTCGGAATGCCGATTGATGCACTGGTTGGTATGGGAACAGCAGTTAACTCACATATCACAAGCCTTTCTACATTTGTTATGTTTGCAGTAGCACCGTTCAACCTTGTGAAGGGAATTGTTGTATCACTTGTTGTATTTCTGATCTACAAGAAGATCAGCCCGATCTTCAGAATCAGATAATAGACGAAGAGAAAAGTTTGAGATAAAAGAATATAAGTAGCCCTGGAACAGATTGGTTTTAAATCCTGTTCCAGGGTATTTTTTTGTTTGGATTTATTTATCCAGACCAGTAGAATGTATAACATACAAAACAGATAGGAATTGCATAGAAAAGAAAAGTGTGCTATGATGTGAAAAACAAATGACAAAAAAATAGTTTCACACAAAGAAAGGACCGGGAAGATATGACCAGAGAAGAAGCATGGAACTTATTAACAGAATACAATAAAGATGCATTTCATTTGGAACACGCGCAGATCGTTGAGAATACCATGCGTTATTTCGCGAGAGAACTGGGCTATGGCGAGGAAGAAGAATTCTGGGGAATCGTCGGACTTCTGCATGATCTTGATTTCGAGCAATTTCCAGAAGAACATTGTATAAAATCACAAGAAATTATGAGAGAGCGCGGGATTGACGAGAAGATCATTCGCGCAACAGCAAGTCACGGATATGCGATTACCGTAGATATAAAACCAGAGCATGAGATGGAGAAGGTACTTTATGCAGTAGATGAACTGACAGGACTGATTGGAGCAGTTGTATTGATGCGCCCGTCCAAAAGCGTTCAGGATCTGCAGTTAAAGTCAGTGAAGAAAAAGTATAAGAGCAAGGGATTTGCCGCCGGCTGCTCCAGAGAAGTGATCGAAAGAGGGGCAGAGATGCTTGGATGGACACTGGATGAACTGATCCAGAGGACAATTGATGCATTGAAAACATTTCAGGAATAACGAATATTGAGGATTATGCGATGGTGTAGAAGAGGGAAGCTGCAAGTGAAAGCAGCTTCCCTCTTAACAATTCTCCTTATACCAAGTTCCCCATTCTTTCATGGCATCCAAAATAGGGCGCATAGTTTCACCAAGATCACTTAAAGCATATTCTACATGAGGAGGGACTTCGGGAAATACGGTTCGGGTGATGAGTCCATCCTCTTCCATGGATCTTAAGGAATCGGTTAATACTTTCTGGCTGATTCCATCAAGATTTTTTTTCAATTCATTGAATCTCCAGGGTCTTGTAAGAAGATTTCTTAAAATCAGTAATTTCCATTTACTTCCGATTAATCCAACAGTAATAGCTACAGGACATTCCGGTAATTCTTCTTTTGTTAACATATGATCGCCTCCTAATATAACATCCTTTTTTATTGTTATATTTAATTTTAATGTAACAGACAAAAAGAAGCAATAGGTTACAAAAAAGTAACTAGGGTGTTACTGTTCACTCCCGTGTCAATCACTACGCTGATTGGCACGGAGGATGCATGTTTTATCTTGAACGGCATCTCGCCCATCGCCAAAGGCGATTTTAAATGGCGAGATGCGTTGCTGGTCACAGGTACTGTGAACAGTAACACCAGGGTTACCTTTTTATATCTATGTAATAAAAAAGTGCGTACTTTTGTCAGTTAAGAACTCTTGATATTATAATCTTGCAACAAAGATAACAACAAACAAAAATATCAGGAGGTAACAAAATGTCATTGTCAAATCTTTTTGGATGGAAAAAGAAAGCAGAAACAGAAACTAGTGCAGCATGCGGAACAGCGTGTGGAGCAGCAGGTAAACCGGAAGAGAAATCGGCAGCATGCGGAACAGCGTGTGGAGCAGCAGGTAAACCAGAAGAGAAACCGGCAGCATGCGGAACGGCGTGTGGAGCAGCAGACAAGCCAGAAGAGAAACCGGCAGCATGCGGAACAGCGTGTGGAGCAGCAGACAAGCCAGAAGAAAAACCAGCAGCATGTGGAGCATCTGACAAGTAAAATTAGTTAAGGAAGGAGTTGGATAGGATGAGTCAGTATTTTTCTTTTCAGTGGCATATTACAGATGAGTGTGACCAGCGTTGCAAACATTGCTATATATTTTCAGGTGAAGGTTGTAAGGAATTAAAGTCCATGACCTGGAAGCAGATGACAGAGGTAGTAGCAAGCTGTGAGGATTTCTGCAAAGTATATGGCAGAGTGCCATATTTTTATATTACTGGCGGAGATCCTATCCTTCATCCGGATTTCTGGAAACTGATGGTGTTGTTAAAATCAAAAAATATACCATTTACGTTGATGGGAAATCCATTTCATCTAGATGATGAAGTCTGTCGTATGCTTAAAGTGTGCGGTTGTGACAAATATCAGATGTCCCTTGATGGAATGAGAGAAACTCATGACTGGTTCAGAAAGCCGGGAAGTTTTGATCTGACGATTGAGAAAATCGGATGTTTGAACAGAGCAGGAATAAAAAGTGTAATTATGAGCACGGTATCCAAAACAAATATGGATGAGATACCGGATATTATTGATGAAGTTGTAAAAGCGAAAGTAAAGGTTTTTGCATTTTCCCGTTATGTGCCTATAGGCGGTGAAGTTGACACAAGCATGACACCGGAAGAATACAGAAAACTTCTGGAAGTCTGTGATGCAAAGTATAAGGCATATGAAAAGGCAGGATGCGAGACCTATTTTAATAAAAAGGATCATTTGTGGACGTTGTATGAATATGAAACGGGACAGTTTAAGCTTCCTGAGAGTACAGAGGCAGGAATGATCTATGGTGGTTGTAACTGTGGAAATTGTCATATTACCATATCTTCCAATGGAGATATTATGGCATGTAGAAGGGTGACAGACAGTAAAGTGGCCAATATTTTTGAAGACCGACTGGCAGACGTCTGGATCTGTCAGATGGAAAAATACAGAGATTACGATAAATTTGTAAAATGCAGCAAATGTGAACTAAAGGCATGGTGTCGTGGATGTCCTGCCGTTGCCAATGGAACAAGCGGTGACTTTTATGGGGCAGATCCACAGTGCTGGAAGACAAGAAATGAGATTACCGGGAAGAGATTGGAGGAGCAATAAATGGATTTACAAACATGTCTGAAAAAAATGGAACTGGTGGGCGTGCTTGCATTTGCAACAGTAGACAGTGAAGGAGCACCACAGATACGGAATATCAGTGCGATTCA
>ULRX01028513.1_pt1 | contig 11895 bp, 10 predicted proteins | sample 1955871 | NCBI WGS metagenome assembly ULRX01 (sample SAMEA4835695, study PRJEB28245) | human gut metagenome | biome: gut microbiome; material: fecal sample | place: Denmark | collected 2008 | reverse complement strand
CCCGTGTCGAAAAAGCCGTGTCAAAGGTACCCGGTGTCACATCCTGCGCAGTCAGCCTTCTGACAAATTCCATGGGCGTGGAGGGAACGGCCTCCCCGGCAGAGATTATTGCCGCCGTGGAAAATGCAGGCTACGGTGCGTCGAAAAAAGGCGAGAAGGGAAGCACATCACAGTCGGCTTCCACAGCAGAATACGAAGAGATGCTGAAAGACAAGGAAACACCGGTCATGAAACGCCGTCTGGTGAGCTCCGTTCTTCTTTTGATTCCGCTCATGTATTTCTCCATGGGCCATATGATGTGGGGATGGCCGCTGCCGAAATTCTTTGAAGGAAACCACATCGCAATGGGACTGGTACAGCTCCTGCTTACCGTTGCGGTCATGGTCATCAACCAGAAATTCTTTATCAGCGGTTTCAAGAGCCTCTGGCATAAAGCACCGAACATGGACACGCTGGTAGCGCTTGGTTCTACCGCATCGTTTGTATACAGCGTCTACGCCCTGTTTGCCATGACGGGAGCGCAGGTACAGGGGGACATGGATGCAGTCATGAGCTATATGCATGAATTTTACTTCGAGTCCGCAGCCATGATTCTGACCCTGATTACCGTCGGAAAAATGCTGGAGTCGATTTCCAAAGGAAAAACGACCGATGCGTTAAAGAGTCTGATGAAGCTGGCTCCGAAGACCGCCGTTCTCTTAAGAGACGGAAAAGAAGTGGAAGTCGGCATTGATCAGGTGAAAAAGGGCGATCATTTCATCGTCCGCCCGGGCGAAAATATTCCGGTGGACGGCGTTGTCCTGGAGGGAACGAGTGCCGTCAACGAATCCGCGCTGACTGGCGAGAGTATTCCGGTGGATAAAGAGGCCGGCGACCGCGTATCGGCGGCGACCTTAAACCAGTCCGGTTTCCTGACCTGTGAGGCGACGAGAGTCGGAGAAGACACAACACTCTCCCAGATCATTCAGATGGTCAGCGATGCGGCAGCGACAAAAGCGCCGATCGCCAAAGTGGCCGATAAAGTTTCCGGTATTTTTGTGCCGGCCGTTATCTGCATTGCACTTGCTACAATTGTGATCTGGCTGTTTGCAGGAGAGAGCGTCGGCTTTGCTCTTGCAAGAGGTATTTCCGTTCTCGTTATCAGCTGCCCATGTGCGCTCGGCCTTGCAACACCGGTTGCGATCATGGTCGGAAACGGAATGGGAGCAAAACACGGAACGATGTTCAAAACCGCAGTTTCTCTCGAGAAGACAGGAAAAACACAGATCGTTGCACTCGATAAGACTGGAACCATCACAAGCGGCGAGCCGCAGGTAACCGATCTTGTCCCGGCGGACGGTGTAAGTGAGGAGGAGCTTTTAAAAGGTGCCTTTGCACTGGAGCACAAAAGTGAGCATCCGCTGGCCCGTGCGATTCTTGCACTTGCAGAGGAAAAAGGCCTGGCCCGCGAAGAAGTCAGTGATTTCTCTGCGCTTCCTGGAAACGGCCTTGTGGCAAAACGGAACGGAAAAGAGCTCTGCGGAGGCAACCGCGCACTGATTACGAAAAAAGCGGTTCTCTCGAAACAGATGGAAGAGCAGGCAGCAAAACTTTCCGAAGAAGGAAAGACACCGCTGTTCTTCAGTGAAGACGGAAAGATGCTCGGTATGATCGCGGTTGCGGATGTCATCAAAGAGGACAGCCCGCGTGCGGTGAAAGAACTGCAGAATATGGGAATCCGTGTCGTGATGCTGACCGGAGACAATGAGCGCACCGCGCGTGCCATCGGCGCACAGGCAGGTGTGGACGAAGTCATCGCAGGCGTTCTGCCGGATGGAAAAGAAGCGGTCATCAGCCGCCTGAAAGAAAAAGGAAAAGTAGCGATGGTAGGAGACGGCATCAACGATGCACCGGCTCTGACCAGTGCGGATATCGGTATTGCCATCGGAGCAGGAACCGATATCGCGATCGATGCGGCAGACGTTGTCCTGATGAAGAGCCGCCTCTCCGATGTACCGGCAGCGATCCGCTTAAGCCGTGCGACCCTCAGGAACATTCACGAGAATTTGTTCTGGGCCTTCATTTACAATATCATCGGTATTCCGCTGGCTGCGGGCGTATGGATCCCGCTGTTCGGCTGGAAGCTGAACCCGATGTTCGGTGCGGCGGCGATGAGCCTTTCGAGCTTCTGCGTTGTGACAAACGCCCTGCGTCTGAATCTGTTTCGGATGCACGACGCGTCAAAAGATAAAAGAATCAAAAACGAAATTCCAAAGGAGGATCTGAACATGACAACAGAACAGGGAATGGTAAAAACCATGACAATCGAGGGCATGATGTGCGGCCACTGTGAGGCAAGAGTGAAGAAAACACTTGAGGCAATCGAGGGTGTTGCATCCGCAGAAGTAAGCCATGAAAAAGGAACAGCCGTTGTAACACTGACAGCTCCGGTATCAGACGATGTGCTGAAAACAGCCGTAGAGGCACAGGATTACACCGTAAAAGGAATCCAGTAAAACAGGAAACATTGAGAAAAGGGAAACGCGCCTGGAATGAAAATTTCCGGGCGCGTTTCTTTTTTTTACCAGATATAGCAAAAATATTGCAATTTGTTCGGAATTTTCGTGACAAAAGGATAAAAATCCGTTAGGATAGAGAAAAAGAAGAGCAAAAACAAAAGGGTTTTTAGGATCAGGAGGTTTTTACATTATGACAGAGTACAGACTTGCAAAGCCGGAAGAGTGGGAGGACTGCATCGAACTTGCAAACTACGTGTTCAGCACGGCACACCGTCCGCACGACTTTGAGCAGTTAATTCCAAGGGTTTATCAGGCAGGACCGGAAATGGCACGGATCCACCGCGTCGCTGTTGCGGAAAACGGCAGACTCCGGGCCGAGATTGCGGTGCTTCCACAGCAAATGGCAGCAGGGGGTAAGCTGCTCCGCGCAGGATATGTGGGAAGCGTTTCCGTGCATCCAAAGGCAAGGGGCGAAGGCCACATGAAGCGTCTTCTTGGCGACTGGATTACGGATCTGGAAGGAACGTGTGATCTTCTGGCACTGGACGGCCAGAGACAGCGGTATGCCTACTTTGGCTTTACGCCGGGAAGTGAAAAATACACGTTTTACCTGGATGTGGCAAATGTGCGCCATACCTGGAAAAACGGGGAACTCTCCGCTTACACCTTTGCGCCGCTGTTTCCGGAAAACGGCGAAGCGGACGAAGAGGCGGCAGCCTTTGCAAAGAAGCTGAATGAGGAAAAACCGCTTTACGTGGTAAGAGAGGATGTGAAAGCCTGCCTGAAAACGTTCGGCGAGCAGGCAATTGCAATCTGGAAAAACGGTGAGCGGATCGGATATCTGGCACTTTGCGGCGGAAACCAGGTTGTGGAAGCAGAAGTGCTGGAGGAACAGGATTTCGTTCCTGCACTTGCCGCTTATTTAAAAGAAAATGCGCTTGACTCTCTTTTCATTTCCATTCCGGTGTATGAGACCGGAAAAGCAGCAGCGTTATCGGAAGTCTGCGAAAGCTTCACAAAAGAGCGCTGCGGTTCCGCGATGTACCGTATTTTCCAATTTGCAGACGTCATCGAGGCAATGCTGACCATGAAAGCAGAGACGATGGGCATCAGCGATGGAACGTGGTTCGCCGTACTGGAGGGACAGCCGCTGACCGTGACGGTAAAAGATGGAACTGTGACCGTGACACGGGAAGCCCATCCGGGGGCAGATGTACTCAACCGGGAGCAGGCGCAGGAACTGCTTCTTTCACCGCTGGCAAGTAAGGGAAGCAAGGTTCCATCTGAAATCTGGAAGAACATTCCATCCGACTGGTTCCCGCTTCCGCTGTACTGTGCGACGGCAGACGAATTTTAGGCAATGACTGTTGGGAGGCAGAGAAATATGAACGAGACAGAGAAACGAGACAGAAGAGACGAAAAAGAAGAAATCCGGTACCATGTGATTTTCTACGGCCAGGTGCAGGGCGTGGGGTTCCGTTACCGGGCGTATTATGCTGCCTACCAGCTCGGACTGACCGGCTGGGTGAGAAACTGCTGGGATGAGACGGTGGAGATGGAGGTGCAGGGTGATGAGGAGACGATCACGGAGATGATCAAAAGGATCCGCACCTCCAGCTACATCGAAATCACGGATGCAAAATGGACGAAGATTCCGCTGGAATCGGAATTCGGTTTTCATATCCGTTGATCAGGGCTGCTTTTTCTCTTTTTCCGGAATTTCGACAAGAATGATATCGTTGCCGATCTGGCAGATGCGGTCCCATGGGATCACAAAATCCTCGCCGTGGCAGAAAAAGCCGCAGAATTTCACAGGACCCGGAAGAACGAGTCCGGTAAGATGTCCCGTTTTTGGATTGAATTCCACATCAATCGGACAGCCGAGCGTTTTGCAGGTACAGATATTGATAACTTCTTTCTGGCGGAGATCTACAACGCGCATGCGGTGCTCCTTTTTACAGATTCCTATGGAAAAACATATGCGAAAATGTTGCTGCAGTTGACTTGAATTTCACGGAAAAATGCGTATACTGTAAAAGTAGAAAACTTTCCGAAATACTTATTTAGAAACGAGGACGAAAGATATGAGATGTCCATTTTGTAATCAGGATAATACCCGGGTTGTGGATTCACGCCCGATTGAAGACAGCAATGCGATCCGCCGCCGCCGGATGTGCGATGTCTGCGGCAGACGCTTTACGACATACGAAAAAGTGGAGACGATCCCTTTGATCGTCATCAAAAAAGATATGAACCGCGAGCAGTATGACCGCTCGAAAATCGAGACCGGCATCCTGCGCGCCTGCCACAAACGGCCGGTGTCCGCCGAGAAGATCAACGAGATGGTCAACAAGGTGGAGACGGAGCTTTTCAACGGCGAGGAACGCGAGATTCCAAGCTCTGTGATCGGAGAGAAGGTCATGCATTACTTAAAAGACCTGGATCAGGTGGCGTACGTCCGTTTTGCGTCGATTTACCGCGAGTTCAAGGATGTCAACACGTTCATGGACGAGCTGAAAAAGATGCTCGACAAATAGCGGGAGGCAAAAAAATGGAAGTGTCGAACTATATTAAAATGCGCGATCAGATGCAGAAGCGCTTTCTGACGTACGATCAGAAGGAGATCGAAGGGAAGTATGGCTTTGCCTTTGATAACGATTATTTCTATGTGCCGTACCTTTTTGAGGAGTGGAGAGTGAACCGCCATACCGGCGTTGTAGAGGGATCAAAAGACCATTTTCTTCATGTGCACCAGGGCAGTTTCAATGAGACACTGACGATTTTCGACCTGCTCTGCTGCGGAAAGAAGGAGATTGTGCTCGCCGGCACGTATGCGCGCACCAATTCCTTAAAGGGAACGATCAAAGGCCGCACGATTGCGTCCGGCGTTCACGACAGCCGCGCCGCACGGTATGACGGGCATGTGGAACAGCTGAAAAAAGCATGCGTTTCCCTTAGCGGAAAACCATATTCCCCGGGAGACGCTACTTTTGTTTTTCATGTCTTTCCGTTTCTGCCGCTCGTCTTCCAGTTCTGGGAGTCCGATGAGGAATTCCCGCCGGTGCTGAAGTTTATGTGGGATGAAAACGTCCTCGATTATCTGCGGTTTGAGACGCTGTATTACGTGATGGGAGACTTCCTGGACGCACTGGATCAAGCCTTCGATGCATGTAAAACAGAAGCCTGATACCTTTTGTGAGACAAAATCTTACGAAAATTTTCCGAATGTTTATAAAAATTTCAGTATACGAATCCCCTGGTTTAATGCTATAATGAGTGAAAGTAAGTAAAAAGAGAGAAGAGAAAGGGGAATGCATATGGCTTTTAGCATGAAAGTAACACCGGAAATAGAGGAACTGACAAACATCTGTCTGGATAACTCCAAAATGGATGTTTCGCTGTATGGGCAATACGATGTAAAACGCGGACTGCGCGATATCAACGGCGTTGGCGTCCTTGCGGGACTGACACAGATTTCAAACGTTGTGTCTTCGGATATCATTGACGGCGTCAAAACGCCGTGTGACGGACGTCTGTACTACCGCGGCATCAACGTGGAAAAACTGACCCAGGGCTTTTTAAGTGAAAACCGTATGGGATTCGAAGAAGTTGCGTATCTGCTCTTATTTGGAAATCTGCCGAATGAAGAGCAGCTCAATCATTTTAAGACAATCTTAAAACAGCAGCAGTCCCTGCCGAAGAACTTTGTGCGTGACGTTGTTATGAAAGCGCCGACCAAGGACATGATGAACACTCTGTCCCGAAGCGTTCTGACCCTGTACGCGTACGACAACCACGCAGATGATACCTCCCTTCCGAATGTGCTTCGCCAGTGCATTAACCTGATTTCTGTTTTCCCGATGCTGTCCGTCTATGGCTATCAGGCGTACAACCATTATATCAAGGGAAAAAGTTTATATATCCACAACCCGTCGAAGAAGCTTTCGACTGCAGAAAATATTCTTCTGATGCTCCGACCGGATCAGAAGTACACTCCGCTGGAGGCGAAGATCCTCGATCTTGCCCTCGTTCTCCACATGGAGCACGGCGGCGGTAACAACTCGACCTTTACAACACATGTTGTTTCTTCTTCCGGAACCGATACGTACTCCGCAATTGCAGCGGCGCTCGGCTCCTTAAAGGGACCGAAGCACGGCGGTGCAAACATCAAGGTTGTGCGGATGTTCGACGATATGAAGTCACACGTCAAAGACTGGACGGATGAGGAAGAAGTATCGAATTACTTAAGAAAGCTGCTGCACAAAGAGGCGTTCGACCAGAAAGGTCTGATTTACGGTATGGGCCATGCGGTTTACTCCATTTCCGACCCGCGTGCGCGCATCTTTAAGAGCTTCGTTGAGCAGCTGGCAAAAGAAAAACACAGAGAGAAAGATTACCGGCTGTACGCTATGGTCGAGGAACTGGCTCCGAAGATCATCGGCGAGGAGCGCCATATTTACAAAGGTGTATCCGCAAACGTCGACTTCTACAGCGGCTTCGTTTACAGCATGCTGGATCTTCCGCTGGAGCTCTACACCCCGATGTTCGCCTGCGCGCGTATCGTCGGCTGGAGTGCACACCGGATGGAGGAACTGATCAACACCGACAAGATCATCCGCCCGGCGTACAAGAGTGTCAAAGATGAAGTGGACTATGTTCCGCTGGAAAACAGATAAAACAGGCAGAAGGGCCGGAGCGTGTCGGGATTTTCCGATCTGCTCCGGCATTGCTCTGTGCAGGAAGTAATGTGTCATTGTGAAAAATAGGAGAGTGCAGGAGAATGAATGAGACAAAAAATTACAGCATAACAAAATCCGGAGCAGTCATACTGGAAGGAGGGGCCAATCGCGGCGTCTTTACAGCAGGAGCGCTGGACTTTCTGATGGAGCAGGAGTATTATATCCCTCATGTGATTGGCGTTTCCGCCGGAGCCTGCAATGCGCTGGACTATGTATCGCGCCAGATTGGCAGAACGAGGGACTGTATGATTGTCACGGATGAGAAAAACCGCTACGTCAATAAGAATATCAAGACAATCGTTGAGAAAAAAGCACTGCTCGACATGGATATGGTGTTCGAACGGTATCCGTATGAGATTTTTCCATTTGATTTTGATACGTATTTTGCATCGCCGCAGACGTGTGAGCTGGTTGTGACAAACTGTGAGACGGGACGCGCGGAATATCTGGATGACCGCGAAAATAAAGAACGTCTGCTTGCAATTGGCCGTGCATCATCGAGCATGCCGATCGCCTGCCCGATGGTGGAGATCGACGGAAACGAGTACGTCGACGGCGGTGTTGCCGATTCGATCCCGATTATCCGTTCCTTAAAGACGGGACACCGAAAAAATGTCATTATTCTGACACGGAATTTCGGTTACCGCAAAAAAGAGGGAACGAGAGGCTGGGAGCTGTATGTGGCGGCATTCCGCAAATACCCGAATCTTGTGCGTGCACTTGTAAACCGCGCGAAACATTATAACCAGGTGCTCGAATGCATCGAAAAATGGGAAGAAGAAGGCTCCGTCTTTGTGATCCGCCCGGAGATACCGGCGGTATCGCGTCTCGAAAAGGACGAGGAGAAGCTGCGGGAATTTTACCAGCACGGCTATGACCAGATGAAAGCAAATTTTGAGGCTCTGCAGGAGTTTCTGAAAGAAGAATAAAGTTACTGTATAAACGAAAAGAGGATTGGAGAAAGAAGATGAGTGGAAAAAACCAGAAGAACCGGGGAACTATACTGATGCGGATGTTTTACCCGGACCGGAGAGAAAAAAGTGCCTATATGATCGATTACGCGGATCTGTACCGGAAAGGATACCGGGGCGTGATTTTTGATATCGATAATACGCTTGTTCCGCACGGTGCGCCGGCAACGAAGGAGGCGGCTGCGTTCTTTGCGTCTCTTCGGGAGACTGGTTTTTCCACCTGTCTGCTTTCCAACAATCAGAAACCGCGTGTGGCTCCGTTTGCCGATGCGGTCGGTTCTATCTATATCGAAAATGCGCACAAGCCTTCGGTGAAAAACTACCAGGAGGCATGCCGGAGAATGGGGATTAAAGAGGAGCAGGCGGTCTTTGTCGGGGATCAGCTTTTCACCGATGTGTACGGTGCAAAACGGACCGGACTTTACAATATTCTGACCGAGCCGATCAATCCGAAAGAGGAAATTCAGATCGTTCTGAAACGGTATCTGGAGCACATTGTACTGTTCTTTTATGAGCGTGATCTGGCCCGCGGCAGGATTACGAAAAAAAACAGTTGAAAAATCGGGAAAAATATTATATTATAAGATAAGCCTATGGTGCGCATTTGGCGCATCGTACTATGTTAAGGAGGAAAAATCAGAATGATTTCAGCAGGAGATTTTAGAAACGGCGTTACCCTCGAGATCGATGGTCAGGTCGTTCAGATTCTTGAATTTCAGCATGTAAAACCTGGTAAAGGAGCTGCATTCGTAAGAACAAAATTAAAAAATGTCATCAACGGTGGTGTGGTAGAGCGTACCTTCCGTCCGACTGAGAAATTCCCGCAGGCTCGTATCGAGCGTGTAGACATGCAGTATCTGTACAGCGATGGTGATTTATTCTACTTCATGAACGTAGAAAACTATGAGCAGATCGCTCTGAACGAAGAGACCATCGGAGATGCTCTGAAATTTGTAAAAGAAAACGAAATGGTTAAAGTATGTTCCTACAACGGAAATGTATTCGCAATCGAACCGCCTCTGTTTGTAGAGCTTGAGATCACCGAGACTGAGCCAGGCTTCAAGGGAGATACCGCACAGGGTGCTTCCAAACCGGCTACCGTTGAGACTGGTGCTACCGTAAGCGTTCCGCTGTTCGTAAACCAGGGAGACAAAATCAAAATTGATACCAGAACAGGTGAATATCTGTCCCGTGTATAAGTAAGACTGTTCCCGCCGTTGTCCGTCACAACTTTCTTTGTGGCGGACACGGTTTTCTAAATAAATAGAATATTCGTCTGAAAAATGGCTGATAAAGGCTGTCGGAAGCAGCCCGGGCCCGTTTTTCTCATCGTTCGAAGTTCCGCGAACCAACGAATCTCTGGCATATACAGATCTGTACAGAGGTTTTTAAGTTGTGTTTTCCGGAGCTTTTTTGTTCCGTAAAGCAAAAATACAAAAGGCAATCAAACAGGAAAGGTGGGAAAAAATGGACTATCAGATGTTCAAAGAGCAGCTTGCCGCGCTGCTGAAAAGAAAAGCCGGCGATGATTTTGAGGTGAAGGTAGAATCGGTGCAGAAGCTGAACGGTATCGAAAAAGAGGCGTTTGTCATCAGCAGAAAGAAGGACTGGATTGCACCGACGATTTACGTGGAGCTTCTGTATGAATGCTGTCTGCAGGGCGTACCGCTTTCTCAGATTGCAGAAAAGGTACTGGAGCAGTACCGGAAAGTGGAAGCGGAGGCGAGAAGACCGGAGAAAGCTGCCTTTTTTACCAACTGGAAAAATGCTGCGTCGCAGATCTACTGCGAGCTCATTCATGCGGAGAAAAACCGTACGCTGCTCTCCGAAGTTCCGCACAGAAAATTTCTCGATCTCGCGGTCGTGTACTATTACCAGATGCGGGGAAACTGCGTGCCGGATGCGACAATTCTGATCCACGAGACGCACCGGGAGCTGTGGGGAATTTCGGCGGAGGAGCTGGATGCCCGTGCCTGGGAGAACACCCTGCGGGATCTGCCGGTGCGCACAGACAGCCTTATGGTGTATTTGAAAGAGGAGTACGGAGTAACGTTTCCCCTGTTCGAGCTTGGTCCGCTGGCGGAACAGTTTTACCTGGTCAGCAACCGCAGAGGAAAGCTGGGTGCAATCTGCATGTGCTATCCCGGCGTGCTGGAGAGTCTTTCGCAGCGCTTTGAGGCAAGTCTTTATGTGATTCCGAGCAGTATCCACGAGTGCATGGTGATTCCGGATTATGATGTGTTCCCGGAGGAGTGTCTTTCCGACATGGTACGGGACGTGAATGAAAAGACGGTCAAGCCGCAGGAGATTCTGTCGGATCACGTTTATTATTACCACCGGGAAAGCGGGGAACTGACGCTGTGTGAGGAAGAAACGTAAGCTGCGTGGCAGAATAGTTTGCGAATAATTTAAGAAAAAAATGGGCGGCTGGGTGGGAAAAATACTTTACAATTGCAGGAGTCTGTGGTAAACTGTCATAGTGTGGTTGAGAAAACAGATCACATCAGCGTCTGTAGCTCAGGGGATAGAGCAACGGTTTCCGGTACCGTGTGTCGGGGGGTCGAATCCCTCCAGACGCGTTTTTGCTACATGGCATGCTGCGGCGGGTAGGACCGGCGCAGGACAAGGAAAACCCCTGCTTCGGTGTGAAGTAGAGGTTTTTTTGCTTACTGAGCATATCAATAACTGATCCGGCGGATCAGTTTTGATGAAGGAGGAAAAATATGGCAAAACCAATGACAACAAAAGATAAAATCCGGGAATGGATTTCCGATAATCTGCGCTACATGCTTCTGATCGGAGCAATTCTCCTGATTGTGGCAGCGGTTCTTCTCATCGTTCATCTGGTATCACCAAAAAACGATGGAAAATCGAGCGGCGGAACCGTAACAAGCAGCAGCACCGGAAACAATGTGCCGGATAAAAAGACACAGGTAAAAGCAGACAGCAAAGCAGATTCTGAGGACAGCACAGGCATTTCATCGGACGTTTCGGATTCCGCGAAGGATTCCAGTGCAGATGCTTCCAGTACCGATACCGCCAGCGCGCCGGATGCAGAGGCTGAGCCGACAAGTGAGCCGGAAGCGGCAGACGATACCAGTAATACAGAGAATACCGATAATACGGCTGTCTCCTTTGCCGCGGACAATGTCCCGGAAGTAAGCACCGTGCTGGAGCAGTATTACACCGCGCTCGGTGCAAGGGATATCAACGGTCTTTTTGTAGTAACAGATAATCTGACCGCGGAGGAGCAGGCGCAGATTGAGGCAGAAAGCGACGTGGAGTCATACGGAGATGTAAAGGCCTACACGATCAGCGGTCCAAGCGACGGAACGTACATCGCGTTTGTCAGCAGCAGATGCAAATATCTGGGAATCAACCAGACCCTGCCGATGCTTTCGGAGTATTATCTCTACACGACAGAAGACGGCAGCCTGAAAATCATGGATGATACCGACAGCGATGCGGTCGTAACCGAGGCTATGAAAGCGGCGCTCGAAAACGAAGAAGTCAAAAATCTGATCGAACAGGTTCAGAACGATTATCAGAATGCACTCGATGCAGATGCTTCCCTGAGAGCATATGTAGAGAGCATTCAGTAGGAACAATAGAATAATACAAAACAAAAAAAGCAGTTTCTGGTTTTTATGAAACTGCTTTTTTGGAAGGATAAAATCATGCGCTTAA
>ULRX01020945.1_pt1 | contig 11974 bp, 4 predicted proteins | sample 1955871 | NCBI WGS metagenome assembly ULRX01 (sample SAMEA4835695, study PRJEB28245) | human gut metagenome | biome: gut microbiome; material: fecal sample | place: Denmark | collected 2008 | reverse complement strand
CCAAGAAGTGCCGTAAAGAGAGAAACCTCTGATCCGGGCGATATTATTATCTTACTCGGCGGACGTACAGGACGTGACGGCTGCGGCGGTGCAACCGGTTCTTCAAAGGTGCATACAACAGAATCCATTGAAACCTGCGGTGCAGAAGTACAAAAGGGTAACGCACCGACAGAGCGTAAGATGCAGAGATTATTCAGAAGACCGGAAGTTACAAAGCTGATTAAGAAGTGTAACGACTTTGGTGCGGGCGGTGTATCCGTTGCAATCGGTGAACTTGCAGACGGTTTACGCGTATCCTTAGATAAAGTGCCAAAGAAATATGAAGGTCTTGACGGAACAGAACTTGCAATTTCCGAATCACAGGAGAGAATGGCGGTTGTCATTGATCCGGCAGATGTAGAAGCATTTTTAGCATATGCCGCAGAAGAAAACTTAGAAGCAGTAGAAGTTGCGGTTGTAACAAAAGAGCCTAGACTGGTGCTTGAGTGGAGAGGCAGGGAAATTGTCAACATTTCAAGAGCATTTCTGGATACCAACGGTGCACACCAGGAAACTTCTGTATTGGTTGACATTCCGGAGAAGGAAGACTGTGTCTTAAATGCAGGCAAGGTTGAAGATGTAAGAGGTAAGTGGTTAAAGGTTCTTTCAGACTTAAATGAGTGTTCACAGAAAGGTCTGGTAGAACGTTTCGATGGCTCTATCGGCGCCGGTTCGGTACTCATGCCTTACGGCGGTAAGTATCAGTTGACCGAAACACAGGCAATGGTTGCAAAACTCCCTGTATTAAAGGGTAAGTGCGATACTGTAACGATGATGGCATATGGATTTGACCCATATCTGTCAAAGTGGAGTCCATACCATGGTGCGGTTTATGCAGTGATTGATTCTGTTGCAAAGATTGTGGCAGCAGGCGGTGATTACAGCAAGATCCGTTTTACGTTCCAGGAATACTTCAGAAGAATGACAGAAGACCCGTCACGCTGGAGCCAGCCGTTTGCAGCACTGTTAGGTGCTTATGAAGCACAGTTAGGCTTCGGACTTCCGTCTATCGGCGGTAAGGACAGTATGTCAGGAACATTTGAAGATATTGATGTTCCACCGACACTCTGCTCATTTGCAGTTGATGTAGCAAAGGAAAGCGACATTATTACACCGGAATTAAAGACAGCAGGAAATGTATTGGTACGGTTTGATATTACAAAGAATGAATATGATTTACCGGATTTTGAACAGGTAAAGGCTTTATATGCGGCTGTTCATGAACTCATTGTAAAGAAAGCAGTGGTTTCTGCTTATGTATGCGATGCAAACGGTCTGATTCCTGCACTTTCAAAGATGGCATTCGGTAATATGAAAGGCTTTGCGTTAAATAATGATCTCAAGGAAGAACAGTTATTTGCACCGGCTTACGGCTGTATTGTGGCAGAAGTAGAAAAGAGCCGTTTATCAGAAATTACAGTACCGTATACAACGGTTGGTACAGTAACAGATGAAGCAAAGTTTACTTATAAAGAAGTGGCAATTAATGCAGAAGAAGCATTAAGCGTATGGAAAGAACCGCTTGAAAATGTATTCCCGACAAAGGTTTCAAAGGATGAAACACCGGTTGAAAGTAAGCTCTACAAGGCAGACAGTGTTTATGTATGCAAGAATAAAGTAGCAAAGCCGACTGTATTTATTCCGGTATTTCCGGGTACAAACTGCGAATACGACAGCACAAAGGCATTTGAACGTGCAGGCGCAGATGTCATCGTAAAGGTATTTAAGAACCTTTCTGCACAGGGAATCAGAGAATCTGTGGATGAATTTGAAAAGGCAATCAACCAGTCACAGATTATCATGTTCCCGGGAGGATTCTCCGCAGGTGATGAACCGGACGGTTCTGCGAAGTTCTTTGCAACGGCATTCCGTAACGCAAAGATGAAGGAAGCTGTTGAAAGACTGTTAAATGAAAGAGATGGTCTTGCACTGGGTATCTGTAACGGTTTCCAGGCATTAATCAAACTGGGTCTTGTGCCAAACGGCTCCATTACCGGACAGAACGACCAGTCACCGACACTGACATTTAACACCATCAACCGCCATATCTCAAAAATGGTTTACACAAAGGTTGTATCCAATAAGAGCCCATGGCTTGCAAAGGCTGAATTAGGCGGTGTATATACAAACCCTGCTTCACACGGCGAAGGTCGTTTCGTAGCACCGAAGGAATGGTTAGATAAGCTGTTTGAAAACGGACAGGTAGCAACACAGTACTGTGATCTGGCAGGAAATGTTTCTATGGACGAAGAATGGAACGTCAACGGTTCTTATATGGCGATTGAAGGTATTACAAGCCCTGACGGAAGATGCCTTGGTAAAATGGCACATTCCGAAAGACGCGGTGATTCCGTTGCAATCAATATCTACGGCGAACAGGATTTGAAGATATTTGAATCCGGCGTGGAATACTTTAAGTAAGATTCGTTTTTGTCTAAGAAAGAATGAAATAAAAGGTTGAAAACCTTGCAGAAGGGAAAATCTTCTGCAAGGTTTTCTTTTTTGTAAGGGAATTGTCACGTTCCTGTGATAAGATAAACATATAAAAACAGGGGAAGGGCAGGTGACGTGCAATGCAGATTCTTCAAAATGTGTTACACAGTCTGACAAAAAGAAAGAAACAGGCGGGAAAGGTAACGGTTACAGCGGCGGTTGCGGCAGTTTTCATAGCGGTTATCGTGGTAAGTGCAAAAGGCATTTTAAGTTATCAGAAAGCGGTGACCAAGAAAACATTTGGCGGCTGGTTTATAATGGAAAACAGCAGTAACGGAACGCAGTCGGAGGAATTAAAGACACATCCGTATCTGGCAGGAAGCGGAAAAGCTGTGAATACGGCAGTATACAGTGTCTCCGAATTGTCGTCAACAGAGATAAAAATAGGTTATATGGACAGTATGGCGGCACAGCTGGCATCACTTACACTGTTGAAAGGAGCAATGCCGCAGAATAATGATGAAATTGCAGTAGAGCGGCATACATTGGAAACACTTGGATATTCTGAAGAATTGGGGCAGACAATAACTGTTTCCTATCCTGATAAAAACAATAAGACCAGTATTTACGAGAAGCAGCTGGCAGTCAGGGAATATACGCTGACAGGCGTACTGGAGGATTATGCGGCATACTGGGACAGCGGAAGTTATATGCCGGTCATGCTTGTTACGCAGATAGAGGCGGAAAACTATGCGCAGACGGAATCGGTTACAACGCTTTACGCGCTTAATGAAGGTATCCATACAGCGGATTACAGGCAGATATATCAGGGCATGTATAAGGTATCAACCGCAGATACAAAATTGATTTATAACAGTAAGACATATGACAGTCATGAAACGGATTTCGGGAAAATGAGTTTCTATGCGGGCTGTTTCGCACTGGCAGCGGGAATTTTTGTTACGGCGGCAGTTTTGTGGACATATCAGCGGGAGCGCAGAACAGCTTACCGGCAGTTTGAGAGAATGGGCATGACACGTTTTTGCCGGGCATGGTACCAGCTTACAGAACTGTGTGTGTTGATTGTACCGGCGGCGGTTGTCGGAACGGCAGCAGGCATTGGAATCGTGTGGCTGATTCTGTGGATTTTGTTACAGCGGCAGAATGCACAGGCACAGCTTACGCTGACTGCCTTTGGCAGTGTGGCGGCATGGACGGCGGTTTTTTGTGTGATAACGGCTTTGTGGGGACTGTATGCGGCGCAAAGAGTGGACAGGGAAAAGCAAAAGCAGAAAAAGAAGCTGTCCGTGTGGACAATGCGGTACGGACAGCATGTTATAAAAGCGGGATTTACGGGTATTGTCGTGCTTGCGGTGCTTGTCTGCACACAAAAAATGTCGGCGGTACAGAAAGCATACATCCATGAAAAAAGACAGCCGGATTTAATAATTACACCGGACGGTATTATCGATGAAGGAAATTTAGATACAGCAAGTGAAAGCAGCGGCACAACATCTTCCGAGACGGTACTGGACGGGGAGAAGGTAATGATGGATTACAAATATGATACGGGGAAAATGCGTGTAATTCATGGCCTGCCGCAGTCGCTGACGGCATATATCGGACAGATGTCTGGAATTGACAAAACAGATACCGCATTGGTGCAGAACTGGATGGTTCTGTATTATAAGACTAAAAATGATACTGAATTTTATAAGCAGTACATCGAAGAAAACGGTCTGGAAAATTTTTTAAACAAGGGTGTTATGAAGTATGAAATGCCGGCATACAGCGGAACACGTACAATGACACATTTTGTTTTTAGTAAATTTAACGGAACGCGCAGTCTGGATTATTATGTGGCGGCAAACAGGGCAGTTTATGAGGAGCTGGAAGATTATATCGATGAAGAATACAGAGATTATGAAGCCTTTGAACGTGGAGAGCAGGCTGTACTGGTGATTCAGAAGGGGTCCGCCGGAGAATATGTGGACACCTGTAAGGCGGGCGATACACTATCGTCATCTTCGGACTACTTTTATTGGATGAATAATAATCACTCAAGTTATGCTGTATCGGAATTGTATCAGGAATGCGCGGATTATATGCAGAAAATGCGTTTTTCAACAGCAGAGTTTGATGCGGCAGAAGAAATCCTGTCAGATATGGATGACAAGCAGGAAGATGAAATCAGACAGGAAATTCAGGAACTTCCGGAAACGTTACAGGAAAAGATTTTATATAGATACCGTGCCGGTAAAAATATGTATAAATCAGAAAATCCGGTGACAGTGGCAGCAGTTGTCTATCTGGATGAAGAAAACGAAACGGCATTTTATGAGAAGTTTCCTATATTAAAGGAAATGAATGCACAGGAATACTGGATTATGCCGGAAAGTGTCGTTTATAATCGTTATCAGTTGTCTGCTAAAAGAATGTGTACGGTCATGGAAAAAGAATATGACCCGGAGCAGTATCGGGATTTAGGTCAGAATGTGATGACGGTATCCTACGGATTATCGGCATTGTATCAGGCAACAGATGAGGTGTTAAGAGCATATCTGGATTCCTACGGCTATTCTTATGCGAGCCATTTTGAAGAAAACAACGTGTACAGGATACAATATCTCAATCAATTGTTTTTCTATGGTATTACAATCGCCGGGATTCTTTTACTGTATGGATTGATTCTGGTGGTATGGAGTCTGTTTTATCTGCAGGAGCAGAAAAAGAGGATGCGTCTTTTAATGGAACTTGGAATGGAGCGGAGTGCCATTTATACAGATGAAATGCAAAACTGTAGTCTGGCAACGGTGCCGGGGGCCGTCATGGCAGGCATTTTGTTTTATGCAGCAGGGACAGTGCAGGGCGGACCGGCGCTTGGAAGCTTACAGACCGCGGGAATTGCTGCGGCAGTTGCCGGTACAGGATTGTTGCTAACGGCGCTGATTTATGTCAGAATAGGGAAAAGCAGTCAGACAGGAGCAGATAAATGGAACAGGATACAAAAATAAAAATACTTGTCGTAGAAGATGACATTTCATTAAAGGATAGTCTGGTACGGCTGTTACAGAACAGGGATTTTTTGGTACAGGCAGTTGAAAATAAACAGCAGGCGGTGGAGCAGATAAAGAGCGGACAGCAGTATGACATTTATCTGCTGGATGTGTGGCTGCCGGACGGCAATGGGTTTGATATCTGTCATGAAATCCGGAAAATTTCACAGGCGATTGTGATGTTTCTGACTTCATGTGATGACGAGGAAAGTATCACAAAGGGACTGGATATCGGCGGAGATGATTACATTACAAAGCCGTTTCGGGTCGCGGAGCTGATTTCAAGGATTCATGCAAATCTGCGCAGACTGACAGTACAGGTTATACCGGAAGTATCAAAAATATCCGCAACGGATTTGTCCACGCTGCCGCAGGGATACAACCGGCGGAAAATTTTAGCCAGCGGCGATATCAGGGCGGATTTTGAAAGAGCGGAAATATTTAAGGACGGACAGCTGTTAAAGCTGACACCGTTAGAAGCACAGCTGTTAGAAATTTTTTTAAGAAATCCCGAAATTATTATTAAAAGAGGACAGTTCTTAGAAAAGCTGTGGGACGGACACGGAAACTTTGTAGAAGATAATACACTAACTGTTTCGGTGAGCCGGTTAAAAAATAAACTGGGCATGTATACAGAGGGAAAACAACAATATATAGAAACAATCCGGGGATATGGCTACCGGTGGAATTTGAGGTGTGTAATCAGTGAAGAAGAAAGCGGCGGGACGGACGAAAAATCAATTTGGTAAAAATGAAGTGAGAAAGCGTGCGGCAGTCATGAATCTGACATGGCTTGTAGTATGGCTTTTAAGCTTTGCAGGAATGGCGGTGTTTTATGAATTAAAATGTCAGGCGGTGATTGGCGCGGTCTATCAAAGCAATCCGTCCGCGGGCATATTAGTCACCAATCATATGTTTATGGCAAAGATAAATTATGAAAATCTCATTTCTGCGGCATCGGCGGTTTATGAAAGCGGTTACACGGAACAGGGAATTTTGTGGCTGACATGGTATGCGGGCGGAAAGGGATTTCTGATTGCAGGTATTGTTATACTGGCTGTTATGGGGCTTCTTTCATGGCGGTATGTAAAAAAGATTGGCGGCAGTGACGTTTATGCGCTGTTGGAAAGTGATAAAGTGCAGATAAAAAAATGCCGTGAGGAATTGGAAGCAGCACTGCGGTATACCAAAAGAAAAGAAGAACAAGTACAGAAATTCACAGAAAATATCGCACACCAGATTAAGACACCGCTTGCGGGATTAAGTCTGTTACTTGATGTTATCCGGGAAGAAATTCCGCAGGAACAGACGATACAAAATGACATTGCGCAGTGCTTTTTACATGTGGAAAGAATCAAGGAATTTATCCGTCAGTTACTTACAATCAGCCGCATTGAAGCCGGAAAGGTGCGTTTTATAAAAGAGCCGGTCAGCATTTCAGGTCTGTTTGAAAATGTCAGACAGGCAGTACAGACAGACTGTAAACTGACCTTTGACTGTGCGGATAAGGACGCACAGATTTATGCAGACGGACAGTGGATTACGGAAGCATTGATTAATCTTGTGGAAAATGCCTGCCGTGCGGCACGGGCAGCACAACAGATACAAGAACAGCCGGAGGTAAAAATAGTTGCCGTGTTGCATGCGGATAAGTGTGTTATTAAGGTAGTGGATAACGGAAACGGATTTGCGGACGGCGACACGGCACATTTATTTGACAGGTTTGAAACGCAGGGAGATTACGCATCGTTTCAGACAGGTATCGGCTTGAATCTTTCCAGGCTTGTGGTTGAAGCACACAGCGGGACGATACAGGCATATAACAGACAAGACGGGCAGGGCGCGGTTTTCAGGGTGGTACTGCCGCAGTTTGCATTAAAGCAGGGTAAAATCTAGTACCTGCGGAAAAGAGGAAATTATGGGAGAAATTTTACGGGCAGAAAATATTTCAAAGACCTATCAGGCGGGGCGTGTTGTCGTAAAGGCACTAAACCGGTGTAGTTTTACGGTAGAGCGTGGAGAATTTGTGGCGGTTGTCGGAAGAAGCGGTTCAGGAAAGTCTACCTTGCTTCGGATACTGGCGAGTTTTGATAAACCGGATGAAGGAAAGGTTTATGTGGAAGGTGAAGACATTTCGGGGCTGAAGGGGAAAAAGCTGGCACAGTTCCGGCAGGAAAAAATCGGGTTTATTTATCAGGACTACAGTCTTTTTCCGGAATATACGGCATATGAAAATGTACTGCTTCCGCTAAAGATTGCACACCAGGCGGTGGATAAGGAGCAGCTGGAGCGGCTCTTTGAAGAACTGGGAATTACGGACTGCAGGGAGCGGTATCCCGATGAAATGTCCGGCGGACAAAAACAGCGTGTGGCAATTGCAAGGGCGCTGGTTACAAGACCGGCGGTGCTTCTTGCCGATGAACCGACAGGAAATTTAGATGCAGAAAATGCGGAAAGTGTGGCGGCGATTTTATCAAGAGCGTCTATGCGGTACGGACAGACGATTGTCATGGTTACGCATGACAGGCAGATGGCAGATTATGCCGACAGAATACTGTCAATGGAAAACATTGTGAATTCATAAATTCTATGATAATATATGTAATATCTATATTAAAATAATAAAGGTACTATAAAATTTATAGTACCTTTTTATTATAAAAATTTACAAAAGGAGAGGTCATGTGAAAAATCACACTGATGTGCTGATTTTTCACATAGATGTTTGCTTCCCAGCAAAAGCAAACATCTATAATGGCAGATGAGGAATCGCCTGCGCGAATTTCTCATCGCCTCTTCGCAACAAGTTGTTCAGAAAAGGAGAGGTAGAATGAAAAAATGTAGAAAGAGATTTTTGTATGTCATACTCGCAGTGGTACTGACAGCATTGCAATTGTCTGGACCGGTATCTGTTCTGGCAGCAGAATCCAAAACGCTGTTAAAGGTTTCGGATATCGGCGATGAAGCTTTATACGCGGTTTTAGCAAAGACGGCAGACCCGTCCGGTGCTTATAACGGCAATCTGTATAAAGAGGATGCACAGAAAATCACAAGTATTAATTTTAGTTCGGGGTATCAGGTAAAGGTCAGCGATATTAAGTCGTTTGCCAATTTCGCAAAATACTGTCCGAATTTAGAGAGCTTATACACACATGATTATGAATCGGAGGCGGCAAAATTGTCTTTGGCGCAGGAAATTGCAAAAATGGAGAAGCTGCAAAATTTACAGTTTACCTTTTATGCACAGGAAGACGGTTCGTGTCCTGAATTTGATACAATCTGTAATAAGACAAATAAAGAAAAATTAAAATTTTTCTCTGTACGGATACAAGAAGGCAGCTTTGACATGGGCGCGGCGGCGAAGTTTACGGGACTGACAAAACTTACGGTTTATATTAATTCAGATGTGTCCGTTACGATGTCACAGGCAGTCGCAAAAATGACGGCACTCAAACAACTGGAAGTGACATCTTATCAGGAGGATGGCGCAGAATTCCAAAAGATAGCGGATGCCCTTCCGTCAACGGTAGAGAAATTAACGGTAGAGCAGAATAAAGCGGTAGACGGCGGTGTGTCGCTTGATATTTCTAAGCTGACCGGCTTAAAGAGCATTTCTTTCAGGGGAATTAACATCTTAAAGGGACTTTATGACCTTCCGAATCTGACCAGCATTGATGCGCTGGGCAGCAGTTCAGACAAGCTGTACATTGATTTGACAAGACTGCCGAAAAAGCTCACAAGACTGCGCCTTGAAGATTGTATAGTATCGGGCAATGAGATAAAAGGCGTACCGGATACCATGGAGCAGTTGATTGTAGAAGATTCCGGCATTACAAAGGTCGAAGATTTAAGCCATTGTACCAATTTGGATTATTTTATATTCAATGGCAACGAGCTGACCAGCATACCGGATTTATCGGGGCTTGAATTAACGTATTTTGAGGCAAATGACAACCAGATTACAGACATTTCCAAGATGAAAGATTGTAAAAAAATTTATTATATGGAAATGGGAAATAATCAGATTACAGATGTTTCGGCATTAAAGGATATTGTAATCTTAAAAAAGGCGATACTGGCACACAACAATATTAGTGATATTTCTGCGCTGACTGGAAAGGCACAGTTAGAAGAACTGGATTTATCCTACAACCGGATTCAGACTCTGCCGGATATGACGGCACTCACCAATATTGCAGGGGAAACGTATTACGGTGAATACAAAAGCTTTGAAGCAGACGGGAAATACCGTTTGTCATTAAAGGGAAATAAGCTGACGAAAGCAACTCTTCAGGGAAAAGTGCCGCAGACATGCATAGATGACAAATACTGGGTATATGCCGCAACAATGCAGTCAACCGCAAAAGATACGGCATATTTTACGGAATTAAATACCGATATGTGGACGGCACTGTTTAACAATTATTACCGGCAAACCGTTTATACGACACAGCAGTCCCTGACACTGGATAAAGATGTTATTGATTTGATGAAAAGCAAAAATGCACAACTGGAAATTTATTATATTTACAATGACAATGTTGTGGATAAAGTAACGATAAAGGCATCGTCCCTGCCGTCAGGTATAACATCGGTACCAATCACATTTGAAAATACGGTGATGGGAACAACCAACAGCGAGATTGAAGCAGCATTCGGAAAGTACGGTAAAAGCTGTTTCTACTATGAAGTACCGCAGAGAACAGTGGAAGAGATTTCCGGTGTTACATACAGCACAGAAGTTGATTTGAATGTTTTAGATGCTAATAAAATATATCATGAATATATTTATAATAAAGCAAATAAAACATTTTATTACAATGGTACATATAGCAATAAAACATCTGTTGAATCCAATCAATATTCTTCCGGTCTCGGAGATTATTATTTTATCGTGGAAGACAGTCAGGATATGTTAATGCATACCGATGTGTACAGTTATACAGCCTCTGACGGTCAGGAACGTCAGACCTATGAAACGTATTACCGTCAGATAGATGATGCGGTCATACTGGGCTGGCTTTTAGACAATGGTAATCATTCTTACGGCTACGGACATTATGTCAATGCGGACAGCATTTCATTTTCGGCTGAAACAGCGCAGAAGCTGGCAGAGAATAGTGCTTTTTACAATATTTACCGGTATGACCCAAAGACACACAGCAGCAGTTCAAGTGTAATGCTTACGTGTGATGTTTTTGAAAATCAAAGCTATACAATTCCGCTTCCGAAGGTAACGACAACGACAGATGCTTCGGCGCTGTCTGTTGAATTTACAGGCGGAACACCGGAGCGCATTTATAAGCTGGATGAAGCACTGCTAGATATTTCCGGTGTAACGTATTATATCAATGTGTATGGATTTGACCGCAGTAAGAAAAATGTGTATACCTGTTATGAGGAAAGTCCGATTCTTCTGTCACAGTCAAATACGACAGAGCGAATTGAACTGCCATATAACGCAGAACCGGAATATTTTACGATTTCACCGGAAAAGGATACATACAATAAAACGGTGACGACAGAAACAGGGAAAACATTGACGTATCTTACCGATACAAGCAGTGCGGTACTGCGTAAGAATATTCAGTTTAAGATGACACATCAGGACGTAAAAAGACAGAATTACGCTTCCATGATTTTTAATGTAATCGGTTCTAATATGACGTTAGATGCAGATACGATTGCAATGATGAAGGCATCGGACGTTTATACGCAGGTCATGTTCCGGTTCTATTCGCTTAAAACCGGAAATCTGCAAAGTGAACTCAAAATGGTCAACAACAGACTGACGAATTCATCAGAAGGCATTAAAATCGAAAAACCGCAGGTGGAATTTTCAGACAGCAATGCAAAGTTTGAAGCATTACTGCCGTCCGGTCTTTCACCGGTATATGTAACCAATAAGGCATACATGGCAAAGGACGTCCAGTATTATTACTGTGACCCGGATGTTGTTGATGAGATTTTTACAGATGATAAATATGATGTGCTGGGCATCAGCGCATCCAATACGATTTTTACACAGGAGTCTTCTGCAAATGTAACAAACCGCCTGCGCCTGATAGAAGGAACGGGTGCGGTTGTGCTTTCATCGGCTTATGAGGAAGCAAAGAAAAACGAAACGACCAAACCGACCGAAAGCACGACAGAGGTAACGAAGCCAACGGAAGCACCGACAGAGGTGACAAAGCCGACTGAAAAGCCGACACAGGCGCCGACAGAGGCAACAAAACCGACGCAGGCAACAAAGCCAACGGAAGCGCCGACAGAGGCGACAACGGAAAGCACAACCGAAAGTACAACAGAAGCACCAAAGCCAACGCAGAAACCAACGGAAGCGCCAACAGAGGTGACGAAACCGACGGAAGCGCCGACAGAGGTGACAAAGCCGACAGAAGCCCTGACCGAAGTTACCAAGCCGGATAACACCGTTACAGATGATA
>ULRX01013212.1_pt1 | contig 11985 bp, 8 predicted proteins | sample 1955871 | NCBI WGS metagenome assembly ULRX01 (sample SAMEA4835695, study PRJEB28245) | human gut metagenome | biome: gut microbiome; material: fecal sample | place: Denmark | collected 2008 | reverse complement strand
AGAGCTGCCACTTGGAGTTTGTGATGATTATAAAGAAAGTAAAGATAGTACTTTAATAGAAATAATTGATAGACCAGTATGGCATAAGACTTCAGATAATATTAGTGATGAAAAGTCAGATACACTAAGACCAGATTTGATTAGTATTTATGAGTGTGGTGAAAGTGGAGAATATTGTTTTGGCATATATGATGCAAAGTATTATAACATTAATTTTCATAAGCATGCGTCAGAATACAAAGTTATAGGACAGCCTGGAGTGGCAGATGTTACAAAGCAGTATTTATATCAGCTTGCGTACGATGATTTTATAGCAAAGCAAGGATACAAATATGTGCAGAATATGTTTTTTTGTCCTGATGAATCTGGGGATAAAGAATATGGATGGGTGCAGATGGATATGCTTCATCAAATTGGAGATAAAAAACTAGAGAATGTAGCAGTTGTAAAGCTTTGTGCATCAGAAATGTATTCTTTATATTTAGCAGATCATATAGTTAGTGAAAATGAGATGGACAAATATATTCCAGTAATTGGACAACATGAAGTAGATAATCAAAACTTTGCAAATAGGATGATGGCATATCTTACGAGAATCACAACTGCCAGTAAATTGGCTGAAAAGAAACTTGAAATGAAATCGGATAGAGGCAGGCTTATATATCCAAAACAGATAAAAAGAGAATTAGGTGCAAAAATTATATATGATGCTATATGCCCCGTTGCAAGTAATGCTTTTTATGGATTTAATCCATATGAAAAAGAAGGCCATGAAAGTATGGTGGCAGAGGATATGGGCGATTCTTATAATCGTTGCAGCCAGATTGCGGATGCTTCTATTGAGATAGAGAAAATTATAAAGGATTTGTCAGAAGCAGAACTTAAAGACGAAAAAGTGCTTAAAGTGGTATTAAAAAAGTGTATTGAAAGTAAATCAGATATTAAATCTATGGCAGATGGAAAATCGCTTGATATGTTAACGGATAAAATAATGGAGCTTGTTAAAGATGTGTATTTATAGCGAGCAGTTATAAGTATAAATGCTAGACAAGAAGCAAAGGAGAAAAGAACTGGAAAAGTTGATGAAAAACAGATTGTTGAGGTGATTTTGTGGCAGATGATTTAACAAAAGAACAGCGGCATAAAAACATGAAAAATATTCATGGGAAGGATACCAAAATAGAAGTTATATTAAGAAAGGCTTTATGGAACAAAGGGTATCGGTATCGCAAGAATTATAAAATACTTCCGGGAAGTCCAGATATCGTGCTGACAAAGTATAAGATAGCTATTTTTTGTGATGGAGAATTCTTTCATGGAAAAGATTGGGATACTTTAAAACAGAGACTTGAAAAGAGTAACAATAGTGAGTACTGGATTAGCAAGATATCCCGTAACAAAGAGCGGGATGATGAGATAAATAAGAAATTGAACTTTGAGGGCTGGACTGTAATCCGGTTCTGGGGTGAAGATATAAAGAAACATACGGATGAGTGTGTGAAGGTTGTGGAAGAGACAATCTTTGATAGTATAGAATTTGAAGAGTAGAAGAAAAATATAGATGGAGTGGATTTATATGTAAGCATGACAAAATGGGTAATCATGATGGGAAAAGATATCGCTTTTGGCAGAATTACATATGAGCAATATGAGGAGGCATAGAATGTTTATTAGAAAAGTCAAAATTCATAATTTTAAATGCTATAGAGATTTTGAAATTACTCTTGAAGAAGGTTTAAATATTGTTGTAGGAGATAATGAAGCGGGAAAGTCTACAATACTAGAAGCTATAAATTTGGCACTAACCGGAATTATTAGCGGAAAGAGTATTTGGAATGAAATTTCACAGTATATTTTTAATAAAGAGGCAGTAGATGAGTATATTGTTTCGTTAGGAACAGCACCTATAGCACTTCCATACATAACAATAGAAATCTTTTTTGGAGGGGATGAAAATCCTTTGATGAATGGGGATGCAAATTCAGATAGAGATAACAGTGCGGAAGGATTTTGTTTCAAAATTGCATTTAATGACAAATATGGAGATGAATATGAGGCATTAGTGCAACAGGGAGATGTGAAAAGCTTGCCGATTGAATATTATGATATTACTTGGACAACCTTTGCCAGAGATGTAATCACAACACGTAGTATACCTTATAAATCAAGTTTGATTGATTCGTCTGAATATAGATATCAAAGTGGAAATGATTTGTATTTGTCGAGAATTATAAAGGGGTCATTGGAACCGGAAGATATAACATCTATTGCACAGGCACATAGAAAAATGAGGGATACATTTATTAATGACCCATCAATAGAAGCCATTAACAACAAAATAAATCAGGATGCTAGTTTGACAGACAAAAAAATTGCATTATCTGTGGAACTAGTTACAAAGAATGCATGGGAAAATAGTCTTGTTACACAATTGGATGAAATACCGTTTCATTATATGGGAAAGGGAGAGCAGTGTGTTGTTAAGACGGAACTGGCATTAGCAAAACGTACTTCGCAAAATGCAAGTATCATTTTGTTAGAAGAACCAGAAAATCATTTATCACATACAAGATTGAATCAATTGATTAAATGTATTTCGGAACAATATGCAGAAAAACAGATACTTATTTCAACACATAGTAGTTTTGTTGCAAATAAGTTAGGGTTGGGGAAAGTGATGCTGCTTGATAACTTAAGGATAACAAAATTTTCTGAACTATCGGAAGATACATATAATTTCTTTAAGAAGGTGGCTGGGTATGATACGTTGCGAATGATTTTATGTAAGAAAGCTATTTTGTGTGAAGGAGATTCGGACGAGCTGGTGATTCAAAAAGCATATATGCAACTTAATGATGGGCGGTTGCCGATAGAGGATGGTATAGAAGTGATTTCCGTAGGTGTATCATTTTTACGTTTCCTTGAGATTGCAGATTGTATTCAGACAAAAATCGCGGTTGTTACAGATAACGATGGGGATTTGGCAGCTATCAACAAAAAGTATGAAAATTATATAGGTGCAAATCAGAAAGAATATATAAAGATATGTGTTGATGATGTTGTGGACACAGGGACACTTAAGATTGGCAAGAGTTATTATAATTACAACACTTTAGAACCGAAACTTTTGAAAGCTAATGGTTTAGATAAGTTAAATCGTATTTTTGGTACTGCTTATACGGATGAGGACGATTTGAGGAAATTTATGAAGCATAACAAAACGGAATGCGGATTGAAAATCTTCGAATCTTCTGAACAGATAGAAATACCGGAATATATTTTGGAGGCTATCAAATGGTAAATAGATTGATAATTGCGGCAGCAGGATCTGGTAAAACTACATATTTGGTTAGACAGGCGATGCAACAATCGGACAGTGTGTTAATAACAACATACACTATTGCTAATGAACTGGAAATCCGTAAAAAATTTGTAGAACTTAATGGTTGTGTTCCGCATAATGTTACCATACAAACATGGTACTCATTTCTTTTACAGCATGGGGTTCGACCATTTCAGGGAGTGGTCTTAGATGATAAGATTAATGGTATGATATTAGTTAATGAAAAGTCTGGAAAAAAATATAATGGTAAATATGGTCCGGTATATTATGCAGAAGAGGACTATAGAAATTTTTATTTCACGGATGGAATGAAAATGTATTCTGATAAGATTGCAAAATTTGTATGTCGTTGTGAAAAGGAGACTAAAGGAAGGGTTTCGCAAAGAATTAGCAGGATTTATCCTAAGATATATATAGATGAAATTCAAGATTTGGCGGGATATGATTTAGACATCATAAAAAGTATGTTGCAAGCGGATTGTGATGTGACAATGGTAGGAGATCCCAGACAGGTAACATATCATACGCATAATGAAGCAAAGTATAAGAAGTATGCAGATGGTAAGATAGAAGAATTTATTAGAAGTGAGTGTAAAAAGATAGATTGCATTATTGATAAAGAGACTTTGAATGATTCTTACAGAAATAACCAAAGTATATGTTCATATTCATCGCTGTTGTATGAAGAATATGGCGAAACTGGAACAAAGCAATTTGAGGTTACTGGACATGACGGAGTTTTTTTAGTAAGACCAGATGATATTGATGCATATTTAGAAAAATTTAAACCAATGCAACTAAGGGAGAAGAGAACAGTAAAAGTGAATGACGCATATGCAGTAATAAATATGGGTGAGGCTAAAGGATTGACATATGATAGAGTCCTAATTTATCCAACCGGTACAATGAGGAACTGGATGATTGACCATTCAAAAAAATTACAACCGAAAACAAGGTCTCAATTTTATGTTGCAATAACAAGAGCAAGTTATAGTGTGGGAATTGTTTTTGATTATGATGAAAAAACAAATATTGAAGGCGTGGAAAATTATCTGTAATTTGACAAGAGTGTTGTATATTAAGTGAATTATAACAGCAATAAACTGTGACATATACGAAGGAGGAGCATAAAATGTTTTTTTTATTTATAGCGAAATAGGCGAACTAGAACATAATGTCATTGTAAAAAGCGCTTTTGAAAAGATGATGTTCGAAAAATTGCAGTCGGAAGGATATTGTGATATTAATCCACTAATAGGGAGACCGAGAACCTCTAAATCTGAAATAGAAAATAATTTAAAGAAATTAGATTCTCCATTGGTTAAAGTTTTTGCAGGAAAGTATGCTACAAATACTGAGGAACTCGAAAAAATAATGCTACCAGTACTTAAAGAACTGGAAGAAAAACTATCAAAAAATAAAAGTTCTTTTGATGAATACAACTACTTTGCCATTATTTATTTTATCTTTCAAATGTACAAATCTGTTGATAAGAAGCTTGATTGTGTAAAAGAGTTATACACAACTTGGAATGAGCGTGAGCATGAGTATGATATTAGGATGTCAAACGGAATAGTTTTTGATGCGGCTAAGGTTGAGGTAAATTTTATATCTTCAATTAATCAGTACGTAGATTTTTTGGGACAAATTAGAAAAAAAGAGGAGAAACTGTTTTTTCGAGGACACAGTAAAGTTTCTTATGATTTGAAACCGTCTTTATTTCGAAAAGAAGAATGGTTATCAAATGAAAAGAAAATGTATTTAGAATTAATGGCGAAATGTCCTTATGAATTCGAACGATTAGAATCACATATAGAAAAATTGACAGAAATGCAACACTACGGTTTGCCAACAAGATTGTTAGATGTCACTCAGAATCCATTGGTTGCACTCTATTTTGCATGTGAATCCCAGCATTCGTATTATGGCGAAATAATAATTTTTTCACAGAGTTTGGATTCTGTAAAATATTTTCAAAGTGATACTGTTGCAATGCTAGCATCCCTTCCTTTGTTTACTAAAGATGAGCAAATGCAATTTTACCATTCAAGTTTTGTCAAGTCTTCAAATGTGAATGATTTTAATGATAAAGTTGAACGCCTTGTTCATGAGGTGAGAATGGAACGTCCTGGTTTTAAATCGGAAATAAGAGCAGAGGATATAAGAGATGTTGTTGTTTGCATTCCTGCAAGGAAGAATAGAAGAATTGATAATCAAGAAGGTGCATTTATTGTTTGCGGACTGCTTGAGGAAACATATGGTGGTAAAAAGTATAATACATTATCAAATTTGCGATTAAAGTTGGATAATAAAAAGATTACAATTTGCATTATTGATAAAAAAGCTGAGTTACTAAATGAGTTGGAAAGTTTGGGGATAAATAAAGCAAAGATTTATCCGGAAATAGATGATGTTGCTGATTATATAAAAACACATGTTAATATACCGACATAATTATTAAAGAAATTTGATAAGAAGAATGGGGGAAGGTACGGATGAATAAGCAACAATTTGATATGGATATACAAGCAGCAGACAATAATTCTTTGAGAATTGGTGCTGCAAACAGAATTGTTCAGCTCTTGCAGAAACTTCGCTACAGTAATAATGAGAATAGTGCGAAAAGATGGATATGGGAGTTATGCCAGAATGCCAAAGATGTCTGTAATTCTACAGGAAAAGTAAAAATAAGCATTAATTATGATGAAATGCAGAGAAAAGTGTTTTTTCGACACAATGGTAAGGCTTTTTCAATGGATAATATATTATCGCTTATCAATCAGGCTTCTTCTAAGGATCGTAATGATGGTAGAGAGAGAAAAAGTGGAAAGTTTGGAACGGGATTTATTACTACACATCTGTTATCAGAAGTAGTTAATATTTCCGGACTTCTAGAAATTGGTGACGAATATTCTAAGTTTACTATTTCTTTAGACCGAACAGGAAAGGAAAAAAATGAAATTATAGCAGCTATGGAGAAGGCTGTTGGTGATTTGGGAAGTTGTACACCTGTTGATTTCTTAGATTTTGATGAGGACGAATATAATACTGTATTCGAGTATGAGCTAGACGAGTACGGGATGAAGACGGCACGAGATGGATTGGAGAGTTTGAGAGTATCAGCAGCATATGTTCTTGCTATGCTTCCTGATATTGAGGAAATTACTGTTGAAAATACTGGAGAGAAGTTTCGGTATAAGGGAGAAGTGAAATGTGGATTAGAAAATGCAACTGTATCTGAAATTGAAGTGAAGCAGCAAGGTCATTGTTGTAATAAATATGTATTAGGAATGACAGAGGACAATGTTTCTATTTATATAGCATTGGAGCATATGGATGATAATATGAAGATTCTTCCATTTTCTGAGAATCAATCCAAATTGTTTTGTGATTTCCCTTTGATTGGAACAGAGGATTTCCCTTTTCCAGTTTTAATTAGTTCTCCAGATTTTAATCCCACAGAACCAAGAGATGGGGTGTTTTTGACATGTAAAAATATGACGAGAATTGATGAAGAAATAGAAGCTAATCGTAATATTGTAGAGAAGGCGTGTGGTTTGTATAAGCAACTGTTGAAATATGCAGTAGAGAAAAAATGGGACGGAATTTATAATATCACCAAAGTGACTTCTTATAGTAAGAAAGAATGGTATGACGAAGAATGGTTGGAAGAAATAATTACAAAATGTAAAGATGTAATACTGCATATCCCGATTGTTCACACAGCATGTGGAGATATGAAAGCATTGTTAGATGATTGGGATGATCAACAGTTGTTTATTATTTCCGATAGAAATACAGAAACACGTGAAAAAATATGGGAACTATTAAGTCATATGATTCCGGATATGATTCCTCAGAAAGAAGATTTGCATGAATGGTATCATTCCTTATGGTCAGGATGCAACAGTTATACATTTGAAACATTATCGGAACAAGTGGGTAATTTCGAAAATGTAGATACATTAGTGACCAAATTGGATCATATTGATTGGAGGGATTGGTTAGATGAATACTATGTTCTTATTGATGAAAATGAAAAATGGCAGACATATGTAAAAAATAATCAGCTAAGTATTCTGCCAAATCAGAGAGGAGACTTCTGTAGTGTAGCTAGTCTATGTTTTGACGTTGATGTTCTGGAAGAATACAAAGATATTCTAATGGATTTAGGAAAAGACATAAAAGCAAAGTTATTACATTTGGATTTTGAGCGTAGTGAATGGTTTCATTGTGCAGAGATCAATAATGGTCAAATGTTAGAACTGATTGAAAAACAGTTAGAACAGGCGGAAAAAGAAGAAAAAGAACGTGTTTATCAAAAAATAACATTTATGTATAACGATTCTTTCGACGGTTTGGATTCGCAGAAAAAGATATGCAATTATGCGAGTAGTGTATTGGAATTAGAGTTGGAGATGCATGAGGTTAAAGCAATTTCTGAAAAACTGTTGCATGAAGCTTTAAAATACACGATAACTATGGTTGCAGATAGCATAAGCGAATACAGTACTGTGGTTGGACTGGCTGAACATTTGGATACTTCTAAGGAAGAAGCTGCTATGTATTTGACAAATTTTATAGAATTTGTAGTTGAGCAGGGATGGGATAATCTTATTAATAAGGTCACAAAACCAATACTTCCAAATCAGAATGGTAATTTTACAATTAAGGAAAAAATCTTTCTTGATAATGAAATGGATGAAACATTAAAGGAGATAGCCTGTATTGCCGGATATGATATTAGAGAAGAATTGTTGATGAAAGAGATATATTTGGAACTTCCAGAGAATCGTCAGAAAACAAATAAGGATATAGCCGGCTATATTACCGAATTTGTGCAAGATAATAGAAATACAAAGGAACCGGAAATACGTAATGCTTTCCATAAACTTTTGCTTTGGGTAAAGGATCATCAAAGTGAGGCGGAAAATATTTTACCAATTCTTTATGCAAATAAACACTATTTGTATGATGACGACGACATTGCCAATAATATTAGGCAGGCAGAAACATTTACAAATATAATGAGTAAGTATGACATTGATTCCCCTGAACAGTTGGAAGCAATTATCATGCAAGGCACTAAGGGTGCTGTGGTCGATACGGCTTTGTCAAAGGAAGCTGTCACGGAGGAAGTTCTGTTGCAATATGGAATCGATTCGCAAGAAGCATTAGATATGGCGTTTTCCAATTCAGAGTTTGCAAGCCAATTTATTAGGGAATCTAGGCATGAAATAAGCACATATGAGTATGTAAAGAAAATTCTGGAGAGAGCTCAGAAAAATGTTCTTTCATTTCTGGATGAGCAGGAGGAATATGACCTTTCGGATATACAGAAGATTGCGGACACAATATTTGTTGTAAAAAAGAATGGAAAGCAGATATATGTGTTGGCAAGACCATCCGATGGTGGAGAAGTCAGAATTTATTACCGAACAGAAATGGATATTTTAGACTATTCTATGGACTGGGAACTATGGGTGGAAGATGGAAAAAAGGAACCACAAAAGATTACTTTCGGTAAAATCATTAAATTAACTGGTCTTAACAGAATACCGTTGAAAGGAATGTGAAAAATATGGGTGTTAATGAGGATAGAGTGTCCTATATAGTCGAAAATAATGTACTGGATAATGTGATTTGCAGAGCTTTGGAGCTTCGCCCGACAGAACTTGCAAAATATATTTGTGGTCTGACCAATAATACTGGAGGATACATTTTTCTTGGAGTTGAAAAACAAAATGGATGCATGAAGACGGTAGGGTGTCAAAAAACTTTTATTGTGGATGGTGTAATAGAAATGGTAAAAGCTCAGCTAGATAATGAAATATCCATGAATTATGGCTTTGTATCGGTAGGTGGTGTTGATATATTTGCTATTGAAGTTGCGGAAAGTGACAAAAAGATTTGGCTGGAAGGAAAGTACTTTGTATATGAAAACAATGATGTTGAGGAAATGGTTGTGAATCAGAATGATGAACCTATAACATTATTTATCTCTTATACGGAGTGTGATGCACCAATTGTGGATATCATTGAAAATAAGATAAAGGAAAGACTAAAAGACAGGATTAGGATATCCAGATATACAGAGTTGCAGTACAAAGACAGTTTTATGGCATTTATGAACACGATACAGGATCATGACTTTGTATTGACTGTTGTTAGTGATACATATTTGAGACGTCAGGCATGTATGTATGAAGTTGGAGAGATTATTAAGGACCATCATTATAAAGACAGGCTATTATTTGTTGTGCTGAGTGAAAAAGAACGAAAATACTATGGTGAGGATGCACCAGAAAAGATAGGACCAGCTATTTATAAAGGACCAGAAGAACGATTGGAATATGTAGATTATTGGAAGAGACGCTATGATAATTTAGAAAAGAGAATGAGAGAAATCAATGATCTTGAGGCGGTTAGTAAAGCTTCCGTGGATTTAAAAATAATAGGGCAGATATTCCGTAAAGATATGAGTGAGTTTTTGGACTTTCTGTCTGATGAAAATGGTAAGAGTTTCGAGAAGTTATATGTAAACAATTTTGATGAAGTTATAGCGTGGCTAAAATAAAAATATGGGAGGATTTCTGCATATTACAAAGAATACAGATATCGCAGTCAGAGTTAGTTTTATAGTAAACGCTCCATACCAAGTACCCTATAAGCTAAAAGCCGCTTCCGCGGCTCTACTTCATTGCTTTTTCGGTTTTCTGACAACGTCCGGCAACTTTTTCGACCATGGAAGCAGGTCATCTAAGAATGACCGGTCGCTGTCATCCATGCGCTTAGGGATCTCTGTCAGAAGGTGTTCAAAGTATTCGTATGGTTTTAGGTTATTCGCTTTTGCCGTCTCTGCGATGCTGTAAATAATCGCGGATGCTTTCGCACCATTGATCGTATCGATCATCTGCCAGTTCTTCTTTCCAACACAGAATCCGCGGATCGCGCGCTCAGAGGCGTTATTATCCATAGGGACATCCCCATCTGTCAGGAAAATCCGGAGATATTTTTCCTGATTCAGAGCGTAACTGAAAGCATCCTTCAGCTTTTCTGTTCCGACCTCGCTTTCATGCTGCTTTAGGTACGCAAACAAAGCGTCTACCGGTGGCTTTATAGCCACCTGACGCTGGGAAAGCCGTTCTTCCGATGAGAGATCCTTTAGCTTTCCTTCTTTTCTGTAGATCGTCTGGATCTGCTTTAAGATCAGATAGGATGCGGATTCTTTTTGGCGTTCTTTCGGTACTACTGCAAGCGCTTCATCAAAGCGCCTGCGGGCATGGACCCAGCACCCGGCTATCGTCAGGTCTTCACGCTCTTTTTCCAGTGTATGGTAGACCTGATAGCCATCCGTCACGCAAATGCCGGAATAATTCTTTAGGAATTCCCGGGGATGAGAGGCATTTCTTGTCCGCTGATACTCATAAAGGATGATCTGTTTTTCCGGATACATGTGGCCAGAACGGTACACCCACATATAACTCTTGGAACCGGCACTGCGGCCATCCCGTTTTACCAATACCGGTGTCTCATCAGCCTGGATGACATGATATCTGTAAAGTAGCGAATGAAGGTGATCATACAAAACGGCGAGATATTCTTCTCCCAGCCGGATCATCCAGTTCGCCATGTTCTGCCTGGTTATGGCAAGGCCATATCGAAGGAATTCCTGTTCAAGGCGATAAAGAGGGACCGCGTTTACGTATTTTCCATTCATGACCGCAGCAGCGATCGAAGCGGATACGGGGCTTCCATGAAGCAGGCTTTTGGGATGCTTTGCTTTTATCATGTGCCCGTCTGTTTTGCTGGCATATACACCAACATGGTGCTCATCCACCTCGACTTTTGCCGGAATGAAACGATATCTGCGTGTAATAGCATCTGGAAGCTGTTTCCAGCCGTTTTCACCGAATTCTACTGTTAATTCTTCTTCGGTCATGTAGTGGTCGATCCGATTTGTAGGAAGCCCGGACATATCCTGTGCTTTCTTACCGGTTGCTTTTTTCTGCGTTCCGGTGCCGGCTCCAGAGTCTCTGGTTCCGGTGCCTCCAGATCACAGACAGCTTCGGCTTCATTAAAAAACACAATGGTTCCATCCACTTCAGCAAAACGGAGCTGCTGGGCATCCTCCATTTTTTCAGAGGAACGTCCAAACCGGTTCTTATTAGCCAGGATCAGCTGTTCCATCATTGCCTGCATCTTCGTATCCAGGGAATGCAGGTCGGCACTGACCTTTCCTAACTGTTCCTGTTGATTCAAAAATAACTGGATCAGCATAGATTTATCAAAGCTGTTTAACTGTTCTTCTGTGAACTTCATCGTCATGGCAGGAACTCCTTTTCTCAATGAGTCCATTGTACCAGATCTGTACGTTTTCTGCCACTTGGAGCCTGTTTTCCTTTCGGCATAATGACGGTGGATAACCGTACAGAGCACCTGGGATAGCTTTTCAGGATTCCAGATGTTCTGTACTGCTATCCACAGATTCAGAACGATTTTTCTGCCCGAAACCGTGTGGTTTGATTCCTGCGGACTGAATTCTGTGGATAAGCTTTATGAAACGGAAGAGATTCTCTTTTCTTCTGTGAAATATGGAAATTTTTTCTCCATAATGCACAAATGTTACATCAATCTTTTAG
>ULRX01018167.1_pt1 | contig 12169 bp, 8 predicted proteins | sample 1955871 | NCBI WGS metagenome assembly ULRX01 (sample SAMEA4835695, study PRJEB28245) | human gut metagenome | biome: gut microbiome; material: fecal sample | place: Denmark | collected 2008 | reverse complement strand
GCTACTTTCTTTTTAGAGGAAGACCATTTGATCTTCTTCTTGTTGTTTTTCAACTTCAGCTTATATGACTTCCCCACCGTCAATGTAAGCTTCTTCTTGTTTAAAGCTACTTTCTTCTTTTTCTTTGCATCTGCCTGATTCGGTGCGATCAACATACCGAGGATCAATGCAAATATCAATGAAAAAGATACAATTTTTCTTTGTTTCAATTTTCATTCCTCCTTATAAACGATGTGTCCTCATTGTAACAAATTGCCAAAATAATTACAAGCAATTTGTAGTTTTATGAGCATTTTTCATATAAAAGGTTTATTTGTTTTTCCCCATAAAATCAGTTATAATAATGTACGAAAACAGTTTTTGGGGGAATATCATGATTACACTAAATGATTATTTATACAATGGCGACACAGTACTGAAGATCATCCATTCTTATGCAAATGATCTCCGCCAGTCTGCCGAAGATGCACACAATGAAATCGATCTACTTCACTGTGAGTTTTTGCAGCAGCTGATCGATCTGCTGGAACATAACGACTTTCTGACCTCACAGTCCCAGCGGATCCGGGAATTCTACAAATATATGGCTGCTGAATATCCTTCTCTGGCCTTTACTTTCAAGGGACGGATCAAATCCCTGATCCGGGCAGAGTCTAAATTCAACGGAAATATCGTGGAATTTATCACCCAGTATTATGAAGAAAAGAAAACTTTTCCTTCACTGGATGAAGTAAAAAAACGCCTGAACTGCTTCCGGGATCTGATTGCTTACCGAATCGTGATCTCTCTGCCAAAGTGCCATCTGGCACCGGGCATGGATCTGGAAACAGAAGAATTGAACTACCTGTATGAAATCGCCGGGAAACTGCCGGATTTTCTGAAAGACCGGGGCTTCTATCCGGAACCGTCCGGCCTTGCACATCCACTTAAAAATTCCCGTCTGACGGACAATGTGTCGGCCTTTTACCGGGATTATGTAACCAATCCCAACCCCTTTGGCTACCGCTCCCTTCATATCACTTTTTATGATACGATCTCCCGTAGTTATGTAGAACTTCAGCTTCGCACCAAGCAGATGGATGACCACGCAGAGATCGGCCCTGCCAACCACCTTGGTTATGAAAAAAGACAGCACAGCCAGCGTTCCCAGACTGATACGGTACCTTCCGGTGAATGCCTGATCTTTGACCAGGCCCGGACCCGGGTGCAGAAACTGGCTCAGATCGATCTGGCAAAACTGGATGTGAATATGTTTGCAGCCCGGGATAATTCCCTGATCAACGACGGCTGTGGCCTGTTCCGAGGCAGACAGATCCTTCCGTTTGAACATCTGTCCCGCTTCCAGAATGATCTGATCGACTGATCTTCCATATTTTGTCAGGATCTACCCTCTTGACAGACAAGAATAAGGATGTTATGATTCCATTATCGAACATTTGTTCTTGTTTGTAAAGGGGGTTTTTTATGATTTTTCAAGAACAGGCTTCTCTCCGGGAAAAACTGGCTATCCTGGCGGACGCCGCCAAGTATGATGTAGCCTGCACTTCCAGCGGTGTAGACCGCCATTCCAGGCCCGGTCAGCTGGGCAACACCGCCGCCTGTGGTATCTGCCACACCTTTGCCTCTGACGGACGGTGTATCTCCCTTTTAAAGATTTTATTTACCAACGAATGTATTCATGACTGCAAATATTGCCTGAACCGGTGCAGCAATGACATTCCCCGGGCCACCTTTACACCAGAGGAGGTCTGCACCCTTACGGTGGAGTTCTACCGGCGCAACTATATTGAAGGACTGTTTCTGAGTTCCGGCATTGTGCAGTCTGCTGACTATACCATGGAGCAGATCTGCCGTACTTTGAAAATGCTCCGGGAAGAGTATCATTTTAACGGCTACATACATTGCAAATCCATCCCCGGTGCTTCTCCTGAGTGGGTAGAAGAGGCCGGCTGGTACGCTGACCGCATGAGTGTGAATCTGGAACTTCCTACCGCTGAGGGACTGCGTCAGCTGGCTCCCGGCAAGACACGAAAGACAATCCTTACCCCTATGCGCCAGATCCAGTCCGGTGTAGCCGAAAGCCGGGACCTCCTTGGCATGAAAGGCGGCAATCAGAGTGCTTACTGGTATACCCAGAAGAGACTGGGCCGCCGGCTGCCTTCTTCTGATCTGACTGCGGCCTTAAAGGGTTCTTCCAAGAAAGAATCCATCTCCGCCCTTTCCCGCTCTGCAGGAGAGACCAGCCTGGCCACCTGGCGCCGGCGTGATACCAGCCGTGGCTTTGTTCCCAGCGGCCAGAGCACCCAGATGATCATCGGTGCCACCGGCGAATCAGACTACGAGATCATGGCCGTGACGGAAGCCCTTTACCAGAACTTTGACTTAAAACGAGTATTTTACTCTGCCTTTATCAACGTGAATCAAGATCCCGCCATGACCCAAGCCAGCCTGACTCCACCTCTGCGGAGGGAACACCGTCTGTACCAGGCTGACTTTCTTCTCCGTTTTTATGGTTTCCAGGCAAAGGAACTTCTCACGGAAAAGCGTCCTTTTTTCAACACCTACCTGGATCCTAAGTGCGACTGGGCACTGGGTCATCTGGAGCAGTTTCCGGTAGAAATCACCCGGGCGGACTACCAGACACTGCTGCGGGTTCCCGGCATCGGCACCAAGTCTGCCAGAAGGATTCTTCAGGCCCGCCGCACCGGCTCTATCAGTTTTTCTTCTTTGAAAACCATGGGCGTGGTGTTGAAACGCGCTATCTATTTTATTACCTGCCATGGGAAAAGTGCCTATCCTTTTATGAAAATAGATGAGGACTACATTACGAGAAATCTTCTGGCGGATGAGCCGGATGTGATGAAAGGGTATGGCAGCCATCTTACTTACAAACAGTTGACTTTTGAGGACTTTTTAGCCAAACAATGAAAGGAGTTTATATGGAATCTGGTACAAAACCTACCCGGTACTATCTTTGTTCCGATACGGATACCGGTATACTAAGCGCCATCTACGATGCCGGCCTTTCCTGTTATGGGCACCGTTTTATCCGTATCCTGCCACTGGCTCCCCATGCCTGTTATGAGCAGACTCTTTTCTCTGAATATGTGACCGTGGAGGAAACGCCGGACAAGGCAGATTCGGTACTCCGCTCGATCCGGAAGCAGCTTTCGTCACAGATTTATCAGTATGTTATGTGTACTCTGGCCTCCACCTTCCCGGATCGTGGTGATGTCCTCTATCAGTTCATTACCTACGCCTTCCATATGGGTGACCGCATCTGTCATGCTTTACAGGTTCCCTTTGTAAAGAGGATCTTTGAAATCCAGCGCAGAGTGCAGAATGAGGCTCACTACCTGCGGGAGTTTATCCGTTTTCGGCAGATCCGGCAGGAGCCACCCGTTCTTGCCGCCAATATTGAACCGGACCACCATATCCTGCCTATGATCACAGAACACTTTGCGGACCGCTATCATATGGAATGGTTTGTGATCCTGGATATCACTCACCAGGAAGCAGCCTTCCATGCCCCGGACAAGGACTGGTATCTGCAGCAGTTATCCCCGGAGGATACCGAAAAACTTGCCCGAATGGAGGAAAACGGATCGGACTATGCAGATCTGTGGAAGACTTTCTTTGAACATATAGGCATAAAAGAAAGGAAGAATCCTGCTTTACAACGCAGTCTTCTTCCTCTTCATTACCGGAAACATCTAACGGAATTTCAGGATTAGATCCTATCAGCTGATCAGCGGCTGATAGTCATCGTCTATCCCCTGTTTTGCCAGGATCAGAATTGCTTTCCGTTTGGAATATGTTGTTTGTTTTCCTGTCTTTATGTCATACACAAAGTATTGGTTAAAGCCATCTCCAGCCATAAATTCTCCGATCCAGACGCCCTCGGATGTAAATGTCAGCATACTTCCTGTGTGGTTGACCCAGTTCTGTATCATATCGTAGTCCGAGTCCTTGTATACGCCACACGGTTTTGCCAAAAACTGAGATACCCCTTTCTCGTACCGTATCTTTTTGCCATCCTTTTTATTGACGCTGATAATCATATTTTTCTGGTCATAATTGCAGGTACCTTCCTCATCATTTTGAGCCTTGTAATTGTACTTGACGCGGATTTCCATGTACATTTTCTTTTTATAGAACCACATTCCCATAACATCCCAGGTTTTTATGTTGTTGACACCTGCGTTGGCTGTTATGCATGCGTTCAGACTTTTTCCCGTCCCTGCGGAACTGCTGTCCTGATTTTTAACAATCTTTTTGGCTTTTCCGGTTTTGGTATTGTACCGGACCAGACTGTCATTAGTGGAAAGATACACATTTTTGCCATTTACTCCTATGATCGGATTGCTTTTACCATAATCCTGTCCCGAACGAAGACGCCACGGCGTGTTGACACTGGAGGCAATTTTTTTCTTTTTGCCGGTCTTCAGGTTTAACTGATACAAGCCATCGTTGGTTCCTCTGAAAATATTTCTCACAGTGTAATAGACACAGTTACCCGCCTTGGCCGTCCGTCCAGAAGCAGTTTTTGCCATCAGAATCCGCTTTTCATTATCCTTGACCTTAACCAGTTTCTTTTTCTTTTTGGTCCTTTTATCGTAAACCATAATGGTTCTGTCGCACTGGTAGATGATCTTGTTGTCATCTGCCTTCACAAACTCCTGCCACTTAGGTACTTTAAAAAGGCGTCTTTGTCTTTTGACATTGAGTTTCTCTGTTTTTTTCTTCACCGGCACCTGCCAGATATACCCCGTATCCGAAAAGCCAACATTGGTATCACAATAGTACAGATAACTCTCGGTCTTATACACAGCCCCCATACCACCTGCTCTGTTGGAGGAAGATGGGATAAATGTATACGCATCCTGGATCCTGCCCTTTTTATCGTAGGTAGAAATCCCGTCCTCATAGTCGGTCACATAAACATACTTCTTCCCTTCATAAGGATGAATGGATGTCGTATTCTTTGCCGCTACCGGCGTGACCACCGATGTGGCCGATACTGCCAGCAGTGTTACAAATCCTCCCAGTCTTTTTATACTTTTTCCTATCTTGCTGTGCATAACAAACTCTTCCTTTCCCTTTTTTTATCAGCAGATCAGCGGTGTCGCATCGTCCTGGATCCCTCGCTTGATCAGTTCCAGCTTTGCTTTCTTTTTGGAATAAACCCCATGCTTTTTCGTCTTCATGTTATAGGTAAAATAACTGCGGCTGCCTTTCTCGTTGACAAACTCAGCCAGCCACACACCCTTGGACGTAACGCTCATCATACTGCCGGTGTGGTTGGTCCAGTTATTAATGCCATCATAATCTGAATCTTTGTTTTCTCCATCATGGCTGGCAAGGAATTTGGACAGATCCGCTTCATAAACCAGATTGCTGCCGTCCTTTTTGTTCATACTGAGCATGATATTTTTTACTTCGTATTTATTTCCATACTCCTGATATGAATCTGAAGACGGTGTTGAAAAATTGTATTTAATCCGGACTTCCAAGTACAGTTTTTTGCCACAACAGCGAATTCCCAGAATGTCCCACTCTTTTATATTGTCCACACCTGCATTGGCTGTGACGCAGTTATCGATGCTCATAGAAGAATCCAGCGGACTGCTGTTTTTATTTTTCATGAGCGTGGTTGTTTTTTTCGTCTTTGTATTATATTTTATCAGTTTGCTGGCCGTCTGTATATACAGATCACTGCCCGATACGCCAAGGATCGGATTTCCCTCACTGTACTCATGTCCATAGCGAAGTCTCCACGGCATAGCAACACTTGTAGTAACCTGTCGTTCGTTGCCGGTTTTAAGATTCAACTCAAACAGCCCCACACTGCCATCGGCACTGAAACCGTAACTCACTACGGTATAATACACACAGTTGCCCACTTTGACCGTTCGGCCGGATGAATCTTTAGCCATATATATTATGTTATCCCGGTTGGCAAGCCCTGTCAAATCTTTCTTTTTCTTTGTTTTTTTATTGTAAGAATAAAGGCCGCCCTGCCTGTTAAATACGATTTTCGTATCGGTGGCATATACGAAACTGTCCCAGTCTTTTACATGAAAAAGTTTCTTTTTCTTTTTGACATTTAATTTCTCCGTCTTTTTGTTGATTGGGATCTGCCAGACATTGCCATCCTGGGAGTATCCCTCGTTGGTGTCGCAAAAATACAGATAACTTTTGGTCTTGTATACGGCACCCATGGAATATTCTTTATCTATGCCTTTTACCACCGTATAGTTTTTGACCAGTTTGCCTTTCTTATTGTAGGCATAAATCCCGTTATTGTAGTTGGTGGCAAATACATATTTCTTGCCTTCATAAGGACTCACATAGTTTTTGCTCTTGGTAGCTGCCTGCACCCCCGGCGCCCCCAGAGACGTCACTGTCATAGCAAGCACCAGCATGCCTCCCGCCGCTTTTTTTGCTATTTCTCTGAATGTTTTTCTCATACTTCATCATCCTCTCTTTTTCATTTTCATACCGGCTTTTATCTGCCTTTAGTAATAGAGACGATGGAAACGGGGAAAACCTTGCAAAAAAATACCCATCTCAGTTTTTTTATTTTTTTCTGAAACGGGTATTTTAAAGGCTATTAAAAAGGCATAAAACTCTACGGTCATTTTAGCATTTCTAGGGTAAAAATTGGATATAACGGCGTAACTAACGGTGCTATAGGCGTACTTTACTGGTATATTGTGCTATATTCCCTCATTTGAGCATAAAAAAAGAACCGTATTCTGTGTTGAATACAGTCCCTTCGTCCTATAATTCTTAATTTAAAAGTATTGCATATATACCATTTCCTTACCAATCCTCAACCTTTTATCCGCATATTCAAGATACCTTCACACCAGCATGGAATAATACTCCCACGGCCAAACCACACTGTCAAAGCAGTTCTCCATATATTCCCAGATGTCCTCATCTGCATACCCCATCATGCGGAATATCACGCATACGCTTTCCTGCATTTTTTCGTATGTGATCTCTCCCTGAAGCTGCTGCAAAAACAATACCTGCCATAACACAGCGTATTCCATTGCCATCCATTCCAGCTTAACGACCATATCCAATACTTGCTCTGTCCCGGTTGTTACAAGCGCAGAGGATATTTCTTCTGCAAAAAGGATCCGAAGATGCTTCTGCCATGTTTCCATCTCCTGCCGGAACACACTCCACCGTTCTGTTTTCCCACAGTCAAGCCCCTCTGCTTCTTTTGCAAGGGGTTTAAGGAATTTACCGTAAATATTTTGTCTGCGGTATATGGCCGAAATGTCCAGAAAAAGTAGATTATACTCTTCCAACCGCTCCTCTGTCATATCCTGATTTGCCCCAATGGCCTTTTGAATTTTTCCAATGTCTGTCTCTCTTTGATAGCGTGGAAACTCTTCTTCCAGCACACCTTTCTGCTCCAGTTCGTCCAGATCCAGTGCGATCAGAAAACAGATTTCCAACGCTGTATTTAACGCCACTTCCGGCGTATTCACGATCTCCAGGAACCAGTCTCTGATTTCAAAAAGCGCCGGATTTATCTCACAGATTTCATCCGCGGTCCCTTGGCTGTTTTCTTCTCTCTCCTGCAGCCGGAAGTGATCTTGTCCCCACATCAGATCCACCACCGCCGGACAACCGGGCGTCAATCCCCGCTCTATTCGTCCGGTGTAGTGATGCTCTTCTCTTGGGAATGTGTGGCAGGTGTGAGAGATGGCTCCCTCTCCGTCTTTCAATACGATCTCACACAATTTCTGCTCATTGAGAAAAGGACACATCCCATCTTGTTTCAGTTCAATGATGTGCCCTTCTTCCACTTCTTTTACTTGTTTTTTTCGTTCGTCATCCCACTGATCAAGTGTCTCGTCATCCACCGCGATACGCCACTGCATGCAGCAGGTCATGGGACACTGGGATGAGATGCATTGAAATTTGTCATAATAATCCGGCTGGTATTGTTTCATAAGCTGTGTTCCTTTTTTATTCTGTGCAAAAGTTTTTCAAACATTTCAATTTCTTCGTCCGAATAACCTTCTCTATCTGTCCATTTATAATCTGGCAATTCGCACCTTGCGGAATCAAATCCCGCTCCCTTTTAATTCTAAAAGCAATACTTTGTATTAGCCGTTTACCCTCTTTCTACAAACTCTCCGAATGCTCTGAACTCCATTCACTAACATAAAATGCTTTCTCCCGTCTTATTTTTCAACAATAGAATTTTATCTCACCAAAAAAAGTCTGTTCATTCTCATTTGCCCAAAAGTAAACCCAATGCCAATGCGAACCTATCTTAAAAACCTAAGGCATTGTCAATAATTATCCCAACAATACGATTTGATACCAGAACTGTTGCTAACCAACAAATCCCATCGTTACCCTTTCAGATTTTGCATAATCGTGTGATGGAATATCTTCCTCTTCAATTGTAGGACTATGACGGCGTCGAGGACGATCCTCCACAGAGGAAAAACATCTGACCAAAGTACGCAATTTATCTTTCTTATCTACTCACCCGATGGCACTAATGGCATCACCGTTGTAGATAATGTCCACATCACGGTTCACTCGTCACTGTTATCGTTTTTTCCATTTCGCGTAGAATATTTTTTTTCCGGTGGAACCTTTTTTGATCCTTTTTACAGCATGTTTGCATTTTTTATCACGGTACCAGCCAACGAATTTATACCCTTTTCTTTTGGCTGCTTTTAATTTAATTGTTTTACTTGTCACCGTGTATTTCTTAGGGTTTTTCTTATTATTCTTTCCTTTATTCAGCTTGTATGTAATCTTATATGTAATCTTTTTCCATTTTGCATACAATGTTACATTTCCTGTGGAGCCCTTTTGAATCGTATTCACTGGCTGATTAAAAGTTTTGTCACGGTACCAGCCAACGAATTTATACCCTTTTCGGGTTGCCAATTTCAAAACAATCGTATTGGTAGCTGTCGTGTACGACGAAGGATTCTTTTTGTTGTTTACCCCTTTGTTTAACACATATGTTATAGTATATGCGTTCTTATTCAATCCTTTGTTATGGGTTACACTGTTATTGCTATCCGCTTTGGCTTTCTCCTCTGCCTGTACCGCTACAATTATGTCATCTGCCCGGCATTGATCTGTCTGCTGCATCGAAATCCGGATATTGACCGTACCCTTTTTATGCGCTGTCATATTGCCTTTCTCGTCTACGCTGATGATGCTCGAATCCGAGCTGATATAAATCAATTTACCTGGCGCAGCTCCATTGGTATCCGTTACTTTGGCATTTAACAGCACCGAACCTCCTTGTACAATCACAGGAGATTTTGGCGCCGGACAACTAATCTTAACAAGCCGTTTTCTAACATCAAGGTTAATTGAAAAATCTTTTGATAAATATTGATCATTGCCTTCCACATGTCCGCAAACACAGTCCGTTCCCTCTTTTCCTGTCAATTGTATCTTGCCATCGGATGTAACGGTAGCAATGCCATTATCCTGTATTTTATATGTGATTTTGGCGTCTTTGTTTCCTGTCTGAATCGTGACGCCAAGATCAAACGGTGTAAGTTCTGTACAATCCTTGACAATATTCTCAGAATAAGAGAGTACCGTCTGCTTCTTTTCATTTTTATCCTGATCCAGGAACTTAAAATACAATGTCATATCCGAAGTAACATTGGATAATTCCGTAATCTCCTGTGTGCAAGCTTCATCCGTAAACCAACCGCCAAAATAAGCTTCCGGCGTGTATAAATCCTGTAATTGATACGTTTCTCCCGCTTTCACCGTAGTTGGATTAAATTCATATCCAAAATATCCCTCTGCATTAACATAGGTAATATGATATTCACCATCCGTTCTGTTGACAGGCAGCACCGTAACATTTTTGTCCAAAGAAATCCGGTTCGAAGATGCCACATCTTTTTCTGTCACTTTATCGCCATTTATCCTACTCTCCATAAAGGCCAATGTTCCACCATTCATTTCGAATGGGCATTCTACATCCGATGTAAATTCACCTGATTTTATCTTAATATCGCAGTTTTTTCCATATAGTGCATCTCGTTGCTTACCAGTAATTTTTCCTCCGGCAATGGCAATATCGCTATTACTAGCCCATATCGTACACCATTCATCGCTGACAATCTCCGTCTGTGCATTGCCAACAACAAGCGAAGAATCGTACATCAGTATACCTTCCGCATTCAGCCCTTCCAATTTGCAAGGTCCGGATATATAGGCCCTTGCCGAGCTCAAATACATCGCTGAATATCCACTGTAGGATCCCCCGTAAAGATAAATGTACCCATATACCGGCTCCAGCTGTCCATCATAGTCGGAGGCTACTCCTGTAACCGCCGCAGAATAATACTTAGGATCCATATCTGTCGCTTTGTATACTCCATCATAAATACAAAGACGGTTGTCCGATGTCGTTGAACCATTCTCAACAGCAGATCGTTTTGCCGTGATTGTAGCATACTGAATATCCAGATTTCCACCACGGAATATAATTCCAATACCATCGGTGCTTGTAATATAAGCATTTTCGATATCTACATCACTTTTTTGCGTTTTCTCACCATCACTATAATTACTGATCTGCAATGTATTACAACATCCGTCCGAATAACTATCAATAAAAGAAGGAACTCCCGGTGTTTTCCCCTCTTCTCCCTTTGCTGGCGAGTCACTCTTTTTAATCTTCAATGTGGAGCCGGACACAAATACCATACTGGTTGTACCACCAGATGTCCTAATACCGCCTGAATTAACAAAGGTCACATGTGCATCATCACTCAGGCTAATACCGTTGTTATTTACTAAATCCACATAATATCCGTTAAAATCCATTATGACGCTCATCTCATCCAGCGGAATCCAATCCTTTGACAAACTACTGAAATCATCTGCTCCATCAATGCTGATATTATCCGATACCGTTACATTGTTCAATAATTTGATTGTTAGCTCTTTCTTTGTCTTATCTTCTGTGCATACATAATTGCCCGTTCCAAAATTTTTCAGCATTTGGTTAATGCAATAATATGTGTTTCCGTACTCTGCTGCCTTCACCTTTGCTGGCTGCACATAAAACAGACACGCAAATAGAATGGCTGTTGTCCATATTCCTACTCGCAGGCCATGACTTTTTGTTTTTTTCAATATTGCTTCCTCCTCATTGTAGATTATAAACACATTTTCTATGTAAATTTCCATTTTAGAATATCTGTTAACAATCCTATTTTCAACACTTTTTATAAAAAACCCCCCATCCCCGACTAAATATAGTCCGGAATGGGGAGTAATTATTGTAATATCTTCACCTTGTCACAAAGACGCGCCAGAATTACTTCTGCGCAATTGCTGCCTGAGCTGCTGCCAGACGAGCGATTGGTACACGGAATGGTGAACAAGATACATAGTCAAGTCCAATCTTGTTGCAGAATTCTACAGAAGATGGGTCTCCACCATGCTCACCACAGATACCGCAGTGAAGTTTGCTGTTTTCAGGTTTTCCAAGTTTCAGAGCTGTCTCCATCAACTTACCAACACCTTCCTGATCCAGTTTTGCAAATGGATCGTTCTCGAAGATCTTAGCGTCATAGTAAGCATCCAGGAATTTACCAGCGTCATCACGGGAGAATCCGAATGTCATCTGTGTCAAGTCGTTTGTACCGAAGCAGAAGAAGTCAGCCTCTTTAGCGATCTCGTCTGCAGTAAGAGCTGCACGAGGGATCTCGATCATAGTACCTACTTCATACTCAAGTTTAGCACCAGCTGCTGCGATTTCAGCATCTGCTGTCTCAACTACGAACTTCTTAACGTATTTAAGCTCTTTTACATCGCCAACCAATGGGATCATGATCTCTGGTTTTACATTCCAGTCTGGATGAGCTTTCTGTACTTCGATTGCTGCACGGATAACAGCCTTAGTCTGCATCTTAGCAATTTCCGGATAAGTTACAGCAAGACGGCATCCACGATGTCCCATCATTGGGTTGAACTCGTGAAGAGAAGCAATGATTGCTTTAATATCTTCTACGGATTTGCCCTGAGCCTCTGCCAATTTCTTGATGTCAGCTTCTTCAGTTGGAACGAACTCATGAAGAGGTGGATCCAAGAAACGGATTGTAACCGGATTTCCTTCAAGAGCCTCATATAATGCTTT
>ULRX01021904.1_pt1 | contig 12186 bp, 9 predicted proteins | sample 1955871 | NCBI WGS metagenome assembly ULRX01 (sample SAMEA4835695, study PRJEB28245) | human gut metagenome | biome: gut microbiome; material: fecal sample | place: Denmark | collected 2008 | reverse complement strand
GAGCCGCGACTGGCTGAAACTGGTTAAGAGCACACAGGCGAAGAATAAGATCAACCAGTGGTTCAAGAGCGAGCTGAAAGAGGACAATATCCTGCGCGGCCGTGCGCTTCTGGATAAATATTGTAAGGCGAAGGATATCAATTATTCGGAGTTAAATAAACCGGAATATATGGAAAAGGTCATGAAGCGCTATGCGTACCGTGACTGGGATTCCGTTCTGGCATCGATCGGACATGGCGCCCTCAAAGAGGGACAGGTCATCAACAAGATGCTGGATGAGCGCAACAAGAAGTTAAAGAAGGAAGTAACCGACACGACGATCCTCGATAACATGTCGTCGGATGGAAACAAGGTTCCGGTGATCGCAGCCGGGAAGTCGAAGAGCGGTATCGTTGTCAAGGGAATCCACGATCTGGCGGTTCGTTTTTCGAAGTGCTGCAGCCCGGTTCCGGGCGATGAGATCGTCGGATTTGTCACAAGAGGACGCGGTATCTCGATCCACCGGACGGACTGCATCAATGTGATGAATCTGCCGCAGGAAGAGCGTGAGCGCCTGATTGAAGCCGAGTGGCAGCAGCCGGAAGCACAGACGGGCACGGAAAAATACTCCACCGAAATCAAGATCTATGCGAACAACCGCATCGGCATGTTTGTGGATATTTCCAAGGTATTTACCGAGCGCCAGATCGACATTACCTCGATGAATGTGCGTACAAGCAAGCAGGGCAAGGCGACGATCGTCATGACGTTCGATATCCACGGAATTGAGGAATTAAATAAATTATCTGATAAACTCAGACAGATTGAAGGAGTATTAGATATAGAGAGAACTGCCGGATAAGCGGTTCTCTCTATATTTCACAGGTACTTACACCCTGTGAAAGTTTCACATATTATTAGGAGGAAAAGATGGAGATAAAACGGCTGATCGTGGGAATGGTCCAGACGAACTGTTATATTGCGGTGCATCCGGAGACGAAGGAAGCTGTGATTGTCGATCCGGGCGATGAGGCGGCGCGGATCGAGGATGCACTGGCGCAGACTGGAGCGAAGGCCAAGGCGATTCTGCTGACTCATGGACATTTTGACCATGTGACGGCGATGGAAGAGCTGAGACGGGATCTGGGCGTGCCGGTTTATGCCTGTGAGCAGGAGCAGGCGGTCTTGGCGGATCCGGATAAGAACCTGTCCGTCCAGTTTCAGGGCGGCGGTCTGCATCTGAAAGCGGATATGCTTTTGAAGGATGGAGAGACGTTCGAGGCAGCGGGCTACACGTTCCAGATGCTTCATACACCGGGGCATACGGAAGGTTCCTGTTGTTATTATGTAAAATCAGAGAAGGTGCTGTTTTCGGGAGATACCTTATTTGAAGGTTCTTACGGACGCATCGATTTCCCGACTGGAAGCGGACGTCAGATGATTCATTCGGTGGCAGATATCCTTCTGAACCTGCCGGATGATACGAATGTATATCCGGGACACATGGGATATACGACGATCGCCGACGAAAAACAGTACAATCCGCTGGCGGGATACAGGGGGCGCGAAGCATGATAGCGATTTTGTTAAATGACGCGTCCTTTGAACAGGATATCCGTGAGCTCCTGATGGCATTTTATCCGGGCGAGACATTTACGCACAAGGAAGAGGAAGCCGGGGAGGCGGAGCTGATTGTGCGGGGAGTCCGGGACGGAAACTCGTTTTCCCTGGATGTGACGCCGGTGAAGAAAGAAGCCGTTCACTTTGCTTTGATTTATCCGGATTTTTCCAACCGTTTTGAGACGAAAAATGAGATCAAACAGACGTTATACCGTCTTTTGAGCGCCCAGACCGGCAAGGAGCTTCCGTGGGGAACGCTTACCGGCATCCGTCCGACGAAGATTGCCCTCACGAAGCTGTACGATGGCTGGACGGATGAGCAGATCGAGACCTATATGCGTGAGACGTATTTCACCAGCAAGGAAAAGATCGATCTGAGCATCGACGTGGCAGAGCGCGAGAGACGCCTGCTGTCCACGATCGATTATGAGAATGGGTACAGCCTGTATGTGGGAATCCCGTTCTGTCCGACGACCTGCCTGTACTGTTCGTTTACGTCGTTTCCGATTGTGAAATGGGAAAAACGGATGGACCTCTACAAAGAGGCGCTTTTTAAGGAAATGGAATATGTGGCGGAGCAGATGAAGGATCGCCCGCTTTCGACCATCTATTTTGGAGGCGGCACACCGACCTCGTTAAATCCGCAGGATCTGGATGAGATCCTGACAAAGGTGGAAGAATTATTCCCGGTGGAACAGGCAGTTGAATTTACCGTTGAGTCGGGACGTCCGGACAGCATCACGCGCGAAAAGCTGCAGGTGCTCCGGAATCACGGCATTTCCCGTATTTCCATCAATCCGCAGACGATGAAGCAGGCGACACTTGACCTCATCGGACGCCGTCATACGGTGGAGGATGTGAAGGAAAAATTCCTGCTGGCGCGGGAGCTGGGATTTGACAATATCAATATGGATCTGATCGTGGGTCTTCCGGAGGAGACGATCGACGATGTCCGCCAGACAATGGAGGAGATCAAGGCACTCAGACCGGACAGCGTGACGGTGCATTCGCTGGCGATCAAGCGCGCGGCGCGCCTGAATATCTATAAGGAGCGCTACGGAAATCTGAAGATTGTCAATACACAGGAGATGATTGACCTGACCGCGCAGTATGCCGAGGAGATGGGACTGAAACCGTACTATCTCTACCGCCAGAAAAATATGGCGGGCAATTTTGAAAATGTCGGTTATGCGGTTCCGGGCAAGGAATGTCTCTATAATATATTGATTATGGAAGAAAAACAGACGATCGCCGCCTGCGGTGCGGGAACGACCACCAAGGTTTATTTCCCGGCAGAAAACCGGATTGAGAGGGCGGAGAACGTCAAGGAAGTTGAGCAGTATATCGACCGGATCGATGAGATGATCGGGAGGAAAGAGAAGCTGCTTGGACGAAGAGAGTAAAAACGAAAAATTCACAGATACAGGGTGTCAGATGCAGAAAAACACTTTGTAACAGAGAAACATAAAAATCCAGTTTCCAGCATGGAAAAGTGAAGTTTTCTTTGCGCGGGAAATATGGTCGCAGAAAGACATAGAAGGAGTTTGACACATGGCTTTAAAGAAAAAACCAGTTACAGGCATGAAGGACATTCTTCCGGGCGAGATGGAGATCCGGGATTATGTGCTGAATATCATCAAAGATACCTACCGCGGATACGGCTTCTCGGCGATCGAGACTCCGTGCGTGGAGCACATTGAGAACCTGACCAGCAAGCAGGGCGGCGACAATGAGAAGCTGATCTTCAAGATTTTAAAGAGAGGCGAGAAGCTGAACGTCGAGGCAGCACAGACAGAGGCAGATGTCGTAGACGGTGGTCTCCGCTATGACTTAACTCTGCCGCTCAGCCGCTATTATGCAAACAATTCTGCTAATTTATCAGCGCCGTTCAAGGCGCTGCAGGTCGGAAGCGTATGGCGTGCCGATCGTCCGCAGAAGGGACGTTTCCGTCAGTTTGTACAGTGTGATATCGATATTTTAGGTGATGCGACAAACCTGGCTGAGATCGAGGAGATTCTGGCGCTTACCAAGGCGCTGAAGCGCATCTGCCCGGACAAGGCATACACTGTCCGCGTCAATGACCGTGCGATCTTAAAGGGCATGGCAGATTACAGCGGATTCCCGGAAAATGAGACCGATAAGGTATTTATCATTCTCGATAAGATGGATAAGATCGGTCTGGACGGTGTCCGCGAAGAGCTGCTTGCAGAAGGTTATGCGCCAGAGGCGGTTGAGAAATACACCGGACTTCTGGCAGAGATTCAGAACGATGCGGCAGGCGTCCGCGCGCTGGGCGAGAAGCTTTCCGGCGTGATGGATCCGGCAAAGGCAGAGAATCTGGCAACGATCATGGAGACAGTTAAAGCGGTTGCAGACATCGAATTCGGTCTTGAATTTGATCCGACGCTGGTGCGCGGCATGGGCTACTATACCGGAACGATTTTTGAGGTTTCCATGGAAGGCTTCGGCGGCTCCGTTGCAGGCGGCGGACGTTACGACAAGCTGATCGGCAAATTTACCGGCGTCGATACACCGGCGTGCGGATTCTCCATCGGTTTTGAGCGTATCATCACGATCCTGATGGATTCCGATTTCAAAGTACCGGAGGCAGCCGGCAAGAAAGCATTCCTGTATGAGAAAGGTTTAAGCGGCGAGCAGTTCCGTGCCGTCTTAAAGAAAGCACAGGAAGAGCGCGCTAACGGCACCCGCGTGGCAGTCGCACAGATGAACAAGAACAAGAAATTCCAGAAGGAGCAGCTGGCGAAGGACGGCTACGAGGAGATCGTGGAATTTTACAAAGACAGTTTGAAGTGATTCAATTTTTGAATTTTTCAGATAAAACTATAATAAACGGAGGAAATACTATCATGGCAGAATCTATGGCAGGACTGAAACGTTCCCATCGCTGTACCGAGCTGGGAACTGCCAATATCGGTGAGAAAGTAACCGTTATGGGCTGGGTTCAGAAGAGCAGAAATAAAGGCGGCATTATTTTCGTGGATCTGCGGGATCGTTCCGGTATCCTGCAGCTGATCTTCGAGGAAGCTGACTGCGGCGCTGAGAGCTTTGCAAAGGCAGAAAAGCTGAGAAGCGAGTTCGTTATCGCCGTAACCGGACGCGTAGAGGCACGTTCCGGTGCAGTAAATGAAAACTTAAAGACAGGTGCGATTGAGATCCGCGCGGATTACCTCCGCATTCTGGCAGAGTCTGAGACACCGCCGTTCCCGATCGAGGAGAACTCCAAAACCAAAGAGGATCTTCGCCTGAAATACCGTTACCTGGATCTGAGACGTCCGGATATCCAGAGAAACCTGATGACAAGAAGCCGCGTGGCTATCCTGACCCGTGCATTCTTAGCAGAAGAAGGCTTCCTTGAGATTGAGACTCCGACTCTGATTAAAAGTACTCCGGAGGGCGCGAGAGACTACCTGGTACCGAGCCGTGTACATCCGGGCAGCTTCTATGCACTGCCGCAGTCTCCGCAGCTGTTAAAACAGCTTCTGATGTGTTCTGGATATGACCGCTACTTCCAGCTGGCACGCTGCTATCGTGACGAGGACTTAAGAGCCGATCGTCAGCCTGAGTTTACCCAGATCGATATGGAGCTTTCCTTCGTTGACGTTGAGGACGTTCTGGATGTCAATGAGCGTCTGTTAAAGAAGCTCTTCAAGGAGATCTGCAATTACGATCTGCAGCTTCCGATCCAGCGTATGACCTGGCGCGAGGCAATGGATCGTTTCGGTTCCGATAAGCCGGATCTGCGTTTCGGCATGGAGCTGAAAAACGTATCGGATGTAGTAAAAGACTGCGAGTTTGTTGTATTTAAGAGTGCACTGGAAAATGGCGGCTCTGTCCGCGGTATCAACGCAGAAGGACAGGGCGCTATGCCGAGAAAGAAGATCGATGCGCTGGTTGAGTACGCAAAAGGCTTTGGTGCAAAAGGTCTTGCATATCTGGCAATCCATGAGGACGGTACCTACAAGTGCTCTTTCTCCAAGTTCATGAAGCCGGAAGAGCTGGATGCACTGGTGGCTGCTATGGGCGGTAAGCCGGGCGATCTGCTTCTGTTCGCAGCTGACAAGGATAAAGTTGTATTTGATGTACTTGGAAACTTACGTCTGGAGATCGCTAGACAGCTTGACCTCTTAAAGAAGGATGATTTCAAGTTCCTGTGGGTAACCGAGTTCCCGCTGCTTGAATATTCAGAGGAAGAGGATCGCTACGTAGCTATGCACCATCCATTTACCATGCCGATGGAAGAGGATCTTCCGCTGATCGATACCGATCCGGGCAAGGTACGTGCAAAAGCATACGATATCGTCCTGAACGGTACCGAGATGGGCGGCGGTTCTGTCCGTATCCATCAGGCAGACATCCAGGAGAAGATGTTTGAGGTTCTTGGATTCACGAAGGAGAAAGCACAGGAGCAGTTCGGCTTCCTGTTAGACGCATTCAAATACGGAGTACCGCCGCACGCTGGTCTGGCTTACGGTATGGACCGTATGGTTATGCTGATGGTCGGCGCAGACAGCATCCGCGACGTCATCGCATTCCCGAAGGTAAAAGATGCTTCCTGCCTGATGATGGAAGCACCGTCTCAGGTTGATCCGAAACAGCTTGAAGATCTTTCCATTGGTGTGGTCGAGAGCGATGAAGCGGAGAAGACCGAAGAATAAAATATAAGATATGGAACAGCCTGGAAAGACTGTGAAATAGAAAGCAAACAGGGCTGGATGAGAAATGCAGGGAAATACTGGATTTTGTCGGACAGTCCTGTTTTGCGTGTGAGATGAAAAAGTTCCATTTGTCCTTGGCAACTGAATATATAAATTGCTTGCATTGGGGAGCCCAGGAGGATGGAAAAGGACTCTCTTTTCTATATGTGGTAGAAACTATGAATCTTTTGTGAACCTATGGAATCTCCCACCCGAATCTGCTAAAATACAGACAGATTGAGAATGTAATCAGGATATGACAGCGTGGAAAAAGGTTCTGTCATACACGGCAGAGTAAAATAAATGAGGTGAAGATTTTATGGATAAGATTAAAATACTGGTCGTGGACGATGAGGCGAGGATGCGGAAGCTGGTAAAGGACTTCCTTTCGATTAAAGGATATCAGGTTCTGGAAGCCGGGGACGGCGAGGAGGCGGTGGATCTGTTTTTCCAGCAGAAGGACATTGCGCTGATTCTTCTGGATGTGATGATGCCGAAGATGGACGGCTGGGAGGTTGTGAAGACGATCCGCAAGTATTCGCAGGTGCCGATCATCATGCTGACGGCGAGAGGCGAGGAGAGCGACGAGCTGCAGGGCTTTAATCTGGGCGTGGATGAGTATATTTCCAAACCGTTTAGTCCGAAGATCCTGGTCGCACGTGTGGAGGCGATCCTGCGCCGCAGCAACGGCGGCAGCCAGGATGTGATCGATGTGGGCGGCATCCACATTGATAAGACGGCACATCAGGTCAGCGTGGATGGAAAACCGGTGGATTTAAGCTACAAGGAATTTGAGCTGATGACGTATTTTGCAGAGAATCAGGGAATTGCGCTTTCGAGAGAAAAAATTCTGAATAATGTATGGAATTATGATTATTTCGGCGATGCGCGGACGATCGATACGCATGTGAAGAAGCTTCGGAGTAAGCTGGGCGAGAAAGGCGAGTACATCAAGACGATCTGGGGCATGGGCTACAAATTTGAGGTAAGCGAATGAAACGTTCGGTCCGATGGAAATTTACAATCATATTTGCCGGGTTGATGACGGTTGCAATCGCGCTTATCTGGTGTATCAATAACTGGTTTCTGTCCGGATATTACCAGAATTATAAGATTCATACGCTGGAAAAGGGATATCGGGCGATTGACGCGATTATCCAGGATGAGGTCCGGAATGGCGAGAGTTCGCTGGAGGACGCACAGGTGGAGCTGAATTCGGGCTGGAAAGAGTACCAGAAATCGAAAGATGGAAGTTCTGATATGGACAGTGCGGATGGTGGTTCGGATGGCGGTTCGGCTCAGTCTGGTAAAAATGGAACCGGTGATAGGGCTGGCGATGAGACACAGGATGCGCTGGGTGAATATGCGGAAGGTGACACGGTGGTGCTGGAGGATGACTCGGAGGATGCATCGGCGGATGCACTGGATGGGGAGGAAGCTTCGAGCGGCGGTGTCCGGCTGGCAAATGTGATCCGCGAGCTGCGTGACCGGTCGAATATTTCCCTGCTTTTATATGACAGCGAGAGTGACCAGACACTCGTCTCCTCGGCACGGGATGTGGAAGTCATGCGTAACCGGGTGCGGCGCTATATCGTCGGTCATGCGGGTGCGAAGCGGGATGTATTGCGGGAATATGACAACTACATGATTCAGAAGACGTTTGACCCGCTCAGCAAGACGTTTTATCTGGAAAGCTGGGGATTTTTCTCGGATAATGCGACCATTTTCATCATGACGATGCCGATGGAGAGCATCCATGAGAGCGCGGCTATCTCAAACCGGTTTCTGATGTTTGTTGGAATCGTGGTAATTCTGGCGGGAAGTATTCTGATTTATTTTATTACCCGGCACATTACGATGCCGATCAAACGGCTGTCGGAGCTGTCGGAAAAGATGTCGAACCTGGATTTTGATGCCCGCTATGAGACAAGCCGCCGCTCGACGGAGGAAATTGATACGCTTGGAAACAGCATGAATGTGCTTTCGGAGCGCCTCAAGACAACGATCGGGGAACTGAAAGAGGCGAATGCACAGCTTAAAAAGGATATTGACGAGAAAGTGCAGATCGATGAGATGCGGAAGGAGTTCATTGCGAATGTGTCGCATGAGTTAAAGACGCCGATCGCGCTGATTCAGGGCTATGCGGAAGGACTCGTCGAGGGCATGGCGGAGGACAAGGAGAACCGCGATTATTACTGCGGCGTTATCATGGACGAGGCTGGGAAAATGAATCGGATGGTGCGCCAGCTTCTGACCTTGACGGCGCTGGAATTTGGGGGAGAACGGCTGTCTGTGGAGCGGTTTGACCTGACGGAGCTGATTGCCAGTGTGATTTCTTCTTCCGGTGTGCTGCTTAAGCAGAATGAGCTGACTGTGGATTTTGACGGGAAGGAACCGGTCTACGTCATGGGAGATGAATTTAAAATAGAGGAAGTCATCACCAATTATCTGACGAACGCGATTCATCATGTGGGCGGCGGGGAGAAGAAGATTCAGATCCGGATTGACCACCGGCGCGATGGAAAAGAGGTCTGCGTGGAAGTGTTTAACACGGGAAATCCGATCCCGGACGAAGCGCTTCCGAACCTCTGGACGAAGTTTTACAAGGTAGATAAAGCGAGAACGCGGGAATATGGCGGCAGCGGCATCGGGCTTTCGATCGTCAAGGCGATCATGGAGATGCACCATAAGGCGTGCGGTGTGAAGAACCATGAGAACGGTGTGGAGTTCTGGTTTACGCTGGACACGGCTGGTGAAAAATGAAAATAAAATTTTGCCAGAGACAGAATCTTAGAATTATGAAATATGTTTCAGAATCGTGATTTGCATTATATATGAGATGATATAAAAAACACTTGAAAATGCAGGGCATTTCGGCAGCCTGGGACAAAAATATTTTGTCCCAATATGGTTGAAATTCCCTGTATTTTTGCGCTTTTTTGTCGGAAATTAAAATCTTAAATAAATATAAAAGATCCGTCATTTCCTTGACAACGAAAAGAAAAGAAAATATAATAACAACGTAACAAGATTTAATAATTATGTAACATTTCGAACGATAGATAACACCACAGCGATTGGGACTCGATTCTTTTGTTTCAGCAATATCTGCGGGAATCACAAAATCTAATTAAGGAGTTTTGAAGCATGAATTTAAATAGAACAAAGAAACTTTTCAGTATGGTATGCGTGTGCTCAATGCTGACCATTGGCAGCGCGCAGGCAGCTTTTGCGGGGCCGTCTACAGGTTATGAGAGCGACATGGTGGCAACCGTGGCAGCAGACCTTTCGATCTATGCGGATGAGGATGAAAACTCAGAAGTAGTAGCGATGGCTGAAAAGGGCGAGTCCTATGACGTAGTTGGAAAGGCAGATGACAGCTGGATCAAGGTAGCGGCCGGTGAGATGGAAGGCTATTTGAAGGTTCAGAGTAGCGTTATGCTCAGCAAGGCAGAGGAAGCAGCTGCAGTCGCAGATGCATTTGTCGCAGAGCAGAGCAATCTCTCGACCAGAGAGCAGTTAGTCAATTATGCACTGCAGTTTGTAGGTGGACGTTATAAATTTGGCGGCAGCGACCCGCACACAGGGGTTGACTGTTCTGGTTTTACGAAATATGTGATGCAGCACGGTGCCGGTGTGAGCCTGAACCGTTCTTCAACTTCCCAGTCCAAGCAGGGTACAGCAATCAGCGCTGACCAGATGCAGCCGGGCGACCTGATTTTCTACGGAAGCGGAAGAGGTATCAACCATGTAGCGATGTATATCGGCGACGGCAAAGTGGTACATGCTTCAACTGAAAGGACCGGCATCAAGACTTCCCCATGGAACTACCGCACACCGGTTAAGATTGTGAACGTGCTGGGTTAAGAATGAATTTACGAAACATCTGCATGGAACCTTTTCATGAAAAAAGGGTTGGATGCAGATGTTTTTTGATTTCATAGGAAATTGCGTCCGATGAAACAAAAAAATATTACTGGCATAAAAAGTAAGAATTACCCTGCATACTTTCGCAGTAAAATTCCATACTAAGACCTGTAACAAGAAAGTGACGGTTAAGCGGCTGTTCACAGGAAGCCGGAACCGACACGTAGAAAACCTGACAGGGCAGGAATTTAGGAGGAATGACTTATGTCAAGCAAAAACAGTTACAGCAACTATGATAACAGTGCCGAGAAAAACAGCACCAAAAATGCATCCAAGAACAGCTCTAATTATGGTTCCAACCAGAGCCAGAACCGTTCCAGGAATAGCTCTAAAAACCAGTATCAGGACAAGACAGAGGATGATTACAGCGATTGTGACTGATGAGACAGGCAGATAAGAGAAAAATAGTGAATGCCGGGAATGCGGAATCTCCACCGTTTCCCGGCATTTGTTCGTTTTCTAGCCAATGGAAGAGGCTGCCGCATCTCCTCTGACACCTGTCCGCCGGACAAAGCATATATTAATATTACATAGAGGTAAAAAAGAAATCGGGTTCTGTCAGAAACCGTTTTTGTATAAAATGAGGAGGGATGACGGATGTATCAGACCATACCGGTGCGGTATCTGGACGCGTGGCTGGAGCAAGGGTACACGGGACGGCTGATTGACCTTCGGACGCCGGAAGAATATAATGTGTCTCACCTCTGCGAGGCGGAAAATATTCCGTTTTTATGGCTTCAGGATAACCGGCAGACACTTACAGGTGAACGTCCGCTTCTGTTTTACTGTGCGCGGGGGAGTGAAAGCCTTCTGGTGTGCGGCTGGTATGACCGGATGGGATATGAGGTTTATAATCTGGGCGGCGGTTACCGCTTTTATCAGGGGAAGTATCAGTGCAGCCTGAGATAGACACTTTTGCCGCGGCTTTTCATTGACAGATGCAGACCAGTCAACTAGAATAAAAATGGTGAAGACTGTAATGAAAATAAAAGGGTTCTTTGCATGAAATGATTTGGCAATGAATCCACAGAGAGATAAGAGGAAAAAAGATTGGAACGATATGAACTGATTGCTCCCTGTCATTTTGGACTGGAAGCAGTGTTAAAAAAAGAGGTAGTGGATCTGGGCTATGAGGTTACCGAGGTGGAAAATGGCCGCGTAACCTTTATCGGCGATGCGGAGGCGATCTGCCGTGCGAATATTTTTCTGCGGACGGCGGAGCGCGTCCTTTTAAAAGTGGGAAGCTTCAAGGCAGTGACCTTTGACGAGCTGTTTGAGGCGACCCGTGCGATTCCGTGGGAGAAATATCTTCCGAAGGACGGTAAATGCTGGGTTAAAAAGGCGTCGTCTATTTCGAGTAAGCTGTTCAGCCCGTCAGATATCCAGAAAATTATGAAAAAGGCGATTGCCCGTCATATGCAGGAATATTACGATCTGGACCGGATGCCGGAGACGGGCAATGAATATCCGCTGCGCGTCTTTTTCTATAAGGATCAGGTGACAGTCGGTATCGATACGAGCGGTGAGTCGCTGCACAAGCGCGGTTACCGTCAGATGACGAGTAAGGCGCCGATCACGGAAACACTGGCAGCGGCGCTGATTCTTCTGACTCCGTGGAAAGCGGACCGGATTCTGGTCGATCCGTTCTGCGGAAGCGGTACTTTCCCAATCGAGGCGGCGATGATCGCGGCCAATATGGCACCGGGCATGAACCGTTCCTTCCTGTCGGAGAGCTGGACAAACCTGATTCCGAAGAAATGCTGGTACGACGCGATCGATGAAGCGACTGAGATGGTGGATGATACCGTAAAGGTAGACATTCAGGGCTACGATATTGACGGCGAGGTAATCAAGGCGGCGCGGGAAAATGCGGAGAGAGCCGGAGTGGATCACATGATTCATTTCCAGGAGCGCCCGGTGGCGCAGCTGAGCCATCCGAAGAAAT
>ULRX01003034.1_pt1 | contig 12371 bp, 10 predicted proteins | sample 1955871 | NCBI WGS metagenome assembly ULRX01 (sample SAMEA4835695, study PRJEB28245) | human gut metagenome | biome: gut microbiome; material: fecal sample | place: Denmark | collected 2008 | reverse complement strand
CGAGACAGCCGCTCGGCCCTTGGAAGCATCCCATGACGGTAACAAGAACAACCTGATTCCGGTGGACAAGCTGTTCAGCGCGCGCCCCAACACGCCAATCGCCGTCGCTCTGCCCGACAGGAACGACACTGGCGATAACACAGGCAACGTTGACAAGGCTGACAATGCGGCTGACGCGTCCGCCCAGGAACAGACGCAGTCCGCCGAACAATCGCAGATGGCGGAACAGCCCACATCGGAAACTGCCGAACAGCAGTCGAAGCCGATGCACGCTACGCAGCCGCAGACGGAACAGCCGGGAACGGTGGCCGCGGAAGACGACGACGAGCGGGTCCGCCCGCAAAACAGCCAATCGCAGCCCGCGCCGGACGAAACCGCCGCATTCAAGCCGATCTTCGAACCGGGATCGGTATTCGACCGTGTGTCCAAAGGCGGCCTCGCCAAGCAGGAGCAGACCATCGAGGTCGACGGCCTGACCTCCGATGACGCCAAACGCACGGATGATTTCACAGTGCAGTTCCAGATGGCGCGTCATCCGGAACTGTTGCCGTTCCTCGCCATGAACCCATCCCTATACGATGACCTGTACGCGTGGTTGGGCGCATTGGGCAACCAAGACATCGATGCGGCTTTGGCACACAATCCGGGATATGAGGAATACCGCAAGGCAGTAGGGAAGTGAGTCGGTATATGAGCGAAAACGAAGAGACGGCCACCGCGTTGGACCGTATCCGCGGATGGCGTGAGGAGTATCGCCTTGGTCTGGCACCATCCCCGCTTGAGGATGTGACGCAACTGAGCGCCCAGCTTGACCTGACGCATGCGCACCCATCGGGCATCGCGCAGCTGTTCGCCAAAGGACACGTCACCTTGGACTCGTTGTTCCGAGACAACGGCATGCTGCGCGCCGCGGGCAGGCGTGTGGAACGCGTGCTCGACGACCGTGACGCGAAAAGCCGTGTCAGCGGAGTCGGCGAACTCTCCTTGGTGGTCGGCGTGGCCATTTGGAAAGGCAACCAGATGCCGGTGCTCATGTATCCGGTCGAAGTGCGCAAGGAAGGCCGCAACATCGAGAACGGCACCGTCATCGCGTTCACCGGACGAGTGCGTCTGAACGCGGCCTTCGCCGCCGTGATGCGTGAAAACAACGTGACATTGGACGAGACCAAGCTCTTCGATGGTTCGAATTACGAAAGCGGCACCCCCGAAACGTCCGCGGTGTTCGCGGCCATCACAGCGCGCGCGTCCAGCGTTTTCCCCGATTTCGAAATCGAACGTCACATCATCCTCGGCTGCTTCATGGACCCGTCCTCGCAGATGCTGGTGGAAAGTCGCCAGATCATCAACCAGCTGTCCCAAGGCCCGACAGGCAACACCGTCCTGGACGCGCTCGCCGGGAACAAGGAAGCCGCGGACGCGCTGAAAGACGCGCAGATTCCCGAATACAGTCCGTTCGACGCCGATCCCCATGGCGAATACGAGATTGGCGACGTTGACAACACCGTCCGATACGCGGCGCAGCTGGCCGCATCCGGGCATTCGATTTTCGTGGACAGCGCGATCAGCGGCAACACGGCCGAACAGGCCGCGGCAATCGCCTCCCGTTGCGTGATGAGCGGACACAGCGTGCTGTACGTGCCGTGCGTCACCGACCAAAAGCGCCGTTTCATGCAGACGATCGCGGCCAACGAGATGAGCGGCCAATTGCTGGACATCGCCGATGACGGCGCCAATGCGGCAATCGACCGTCAGCTGATAGCCGCAGTCGGTTTCCAATCCGGCGTCGCGACTTCGCGTTTCGACCAGATCTCCGACGAACTGGTGGGCGTACGCTCCCGCCTGGCCCGCTATCTGGGCGACCTGCACGGCGTCAGCCAGGAATGGGGTGTGTCCGCATACCAGACCATCCAGAATCTCGCACAAATCGCCGTCCTGCCCACGCATCCGACCACGCATGTGCGTCTGGCCAAGCAGTCCGCCCATTCCATCGCGGACAAGATGGAGGAATGGGCTCAGAAGCTGTATCGCGCGGGAGAACTCGGCGAATACACCATCGGCGCGCAGGACACCGCCTGGTACAAAGCCTCCCTGTATTCCGAAGAGGAAGCGGTCAGCGCATACCAGCGTGTGGTCGAGCTGCTGCGCAAGGTGCTGCCCGCCACCCGCAAACAGGTGTCCAGCACCGTGCAGACCTGCGGCTTCCCGATTCCCACCACCGCGCAGGAGTGGGGACGCCAGGTCATGGTGCTCAAGAACCTGCGCCGCGTGCTCGACGTCTTCCAGCCGGAAATCTTCGAACGCGACATCGATTCCATGATCGAGGCCACCAAGCCCAAGGCCCAGCGCAAGGCCGAAGGCAGCTCCATGGGATTCTGGGAACGTCGCCGCCATATCAAGGAGGCCAAGTCGATGCTGCGCGTCGGCGCGCAGGTGGAGAACCTGCATGAGGCGCTGCTCGTGGTGGCCAAGCAGGCCGAACAGTGGCACATGTTCGTTCCTCACGGCGGATGGCCGGTGCTGCCCGCCAAACTCGACGACATCATCAACACGCAGGACCAGCTGACGAACGATATGACCGCGTTGAACGTGGCGCTCGCCACCACACCGCAGGGCGGCAATCTGGACACCGTCGACCTCAACCAGGTGGAAGAGCGTCTGAAGGCCCTGTATGACGACAAGCAGGCGTTGGATACGCTGCCGGAACGCGCCCGTCTGGAACGTGAGTTCCATTCGGCCGGTCTGGATGAGCTTGTGGCGGACCTGAGCAACCGCGGCGTGCCGAACGACGCCGTGGCCGGAGAACTGCAGCTGGCGTGGTGGACCACAGCTTTCGAAGACATCGTGAAGTCCTCCGCCATCATTTCCAACCAGGATGGCTCCGCCATGCAAAGCGCCGCCGACCGATTCACCCAGGTGGATGTCGAACACGTGCGTTCCATCGGACCGATGGTCGCCCAAGAGTCCGTACGCCGTCTGTGCGACATGCTTTTCTCCCGCACGCAGGAAGCCAATCTGCTGCATACCACGCTTGCCGGTTCCCGAAACGTGCCGTTGAACAGGCTGCGTAGGGAGCATCCGCAGATTTTGGCCGCGGCAAAGCCGATTCTGGTGGCAACGCCAGCCACGCTCGCTGCCATCACCGACCCGGCGCCGCTTGCCGATACCGTCATCATCGATACGGCCGCGCATATTCCGTCCATCGAGCTGCTCAGCATCATCGCCCGCGCGAAGCAGGTCGTGGTGATCGCGCACCGCAAGACCGTCACATCCGATGGCCTGCAGCGACTGATCGCACTGCTGCCAAGCGTGAAGATAACCGACAGGCCGGTTCGCCGTGCGCCGAAGCTCAACGCCTTCCTTGAATCGGAAGGATACGGCTCCGTGCCGTGCGATGTGGCGCGTGAAGGATACCAAGGCGAAGTCGCGTACCATTTCGTGCCGGACGCCAACGGTGTGCCGGTCATCAATTCCGGTCTGGTCGAATCAAGCCAGCAGGAGATCGACGAAGTGGTGAGCATCATCCGCAAGCGCGCGGCCGGTTTCACCATCGTTCCCGCATCGTATGTGCTTACCGTGGTGGCGCTCACGCACACGTTCCGCATCCGTCTGGGTGCCGAGCTCAAGTCGCTTGCCAACAAAGACAAGGCCATGGGCATGTTCCTGCGCCACGTGCGCATCGTGGACATCGTCGATGTGGCCGGCGCCCACGCCACCGACGCGATTCTTGCGATGTGCTACGCCAAGACCTCGCACGGCAGGCTGCTGCAGCAGTTCGGCGCGCTGGAATCCGACGGCGGCCGAGGCATGCTGCTGGACGCTTTGGCGGTACCGGACCGTCATCTCGACATCGTCTCGTCCTTCGCATCCGACGATATGGACGACGAGCGACTGCATCAGGATGGTCCGAAGGCGCTCAAAACCGTGCTGCGTTGGGCCGAACAGCTTGATGACAGCATGGTCCGCCCGGCGATCAAGGAGTCCGGAGAGAACGTGCTCTTCAACGATCTCGCCGAGAGGATCCGCGAACGCGGCTTGGACGTGGCCGTCGATTACGGTTTCGATGACGGACTCAAACTGCCGTTGGTGGTTGGTCTGAAAGGCGAGCCGTTCGCTTTGGCCGTGCTCACCGATGACGCGCAGTTCATGGGACTGCAATCCACCAGGGAACGCCATCGCGTGCTGCTGCAGGACATCGAATCGCTTGGCTGGTCGGTGATGACGGTATGGAGCGTCGGCGCGTTCGTGAACCCCGATAAGGAAGTCGACCGCATCGTGGCACGACTGGGAAGCCTGTACCGGGAGGAACGGTGAGCGCCGAGCATATCGAAAACGTCATGGAGCATGACGATTCGCAGACCCAGTCCGAGACGCACTCCACACCCAGTTATTCCGCCACGCGGCGGACCGCACGCAAGCATAAGCGCGTGGTCCGCCAAGGTACGGAACTGTTCGATGCCGATGGCGTCAAACTCGAACCTTCGGACGTGCTCACCAAGCGCCAACGCGAGGCGGATGACGACAAGCGCATCCTAAACGAGCTTCCGCCACATTGGGCGGTCTTCTCCGAACGTGGCCGCTGATACGTCCAGCCGGGGCCAGCTATCGATTAGGATTATCAGCCATTAATTGATGGTGGCGATGACCGCACTGTATTCCTGAACCCGCAACACGACGGCCGCCTCATTGGGCGGCATGGCGAACACCGCGATGGTATTGCCTTGCGCATCCTTAGCCGGTTTGCCGGTCAGCAGCGCTTCGGTGCAGATCGTGCGTAACTGCGCATCCACACCACCGTCCGGCATATCATTAGCCATGCCGGACGGCGTTTCCGTACCGTTCGGCATATCCGCGACATTCGGTGTGCCGGACTGCATCTCAGCATCTGTCATGGTGGCGCTGGAAAGTGTCACCTTGTCTCCGGGAATCAAACCGCCGGCCACACTTGCCAAACGCACTTCGATACTCGTATGGCCCTGCGGCACAACGGGGGACGCACGGGCCATGCCCGACATAAGCACATCGTGCGCGCCGATGCCCACCTGTGCGATCAGGCCGACGGCGTCGTCAAGCGTATGGAAGGCGTTGCTCAGCGAGCCATCGCTCGGCGCCTCACGTAACTCCACGGCTTCGCGTGTGATGGCCGTGCCTTTGGCGACATTCCGCACCGCGACCACAATAGGCTGCGTGGCGATGGCTGCGCGTACGCATTGCAGCGTGGCGAATACCGTCAGGCCAGCGCACAATGCGGCGAGGAACCGATGCAGGCGTGCGTTGCTTCGTCTGGCTTCCAACGATGCGGCAGTCGAACCATGCCGGTCTCGTTGCAGACGCGTCGTGCGCGCGGTCCGTCCTTCCGAAGCCGTCGATGTGCGCAAACTCGAATGTGGCCGGCGGTCCATCAAGGAATGAAAAAAGGTCATCATGCATGCATGATGACCTGATTGTTATGACCACGGCAAGCGGAATCCGGGGTTGTGGTCGGAGAATGGGAGTTATCCACAATCTTCGGCGTGTCGCGTTGGATTCCGCGCCTGTGGGTCACTTGGATTTGTCGGTGCGGTAGAAGCCGGACCCCTTGAACTCGATCGGCACCGCGGAATAAACCTTGCGGACCTGCTCCTCGCCGCATTCCGGGCATACGGTGATCGGATCGTCGGTGAACGACTGCTGCTCGGTGAAGTCGTAGTTGCAGTTCTTGCAACGGTAATGGTAAGTAGGCACGATATCCTCGCTTTACGCACAATCCCAAATTTCTTAACGGGACATATCCTAGTACGTTCCCTGAGACGGCCCCGCAACCGTCCTATCCTCGGACATCGGCATAACCATCCGGCGTGAGCACGCCGTCGACGGGAATATCATGCGGCTCATGCGGCACGGTCTCGTCGGTCGGCTCCCAAGGCCAGCAAACGGCGACCACGCGCGCGGTGCTGCTACGATGCTCCAAAGCGCGGTCGTACCAACCGCCGCCGCGCCCCAATCGGAAACCATGTTCGTCCACAGCGAACGCTGGCACAATGATCAGCTCGGCCGAAGTGAGAACTTCCGGTCCTTCCGCTGCGTTTTCCGGCTCCTGCGGGCGATGTGTGTTGATGGAACCATCAGCATTGCGCTGGTCGCGCAGATCGTCAAGACCGTTCAGCTCACTCCAGCCGACTTCCATGCCAGCACCCAGACGCGGCACCAAAACACGGCAATCCGTGTCGAACATCGCTTCGAGCAACGGCATCATCGATATTTCACTGCCCATCGAGGCGAAGGCCGCGACGGTTGATCGCGGTCGAATCAACGACGCTTCCAATGCGTGTTCGGCAAGCAGTCGTCCCGCTTCGCGCCGCTGGTCGGCGGACGTCCGCTTTCGTCGTTCGATCGCAGCCGCGCGCCAATGCCGTTTCAGCTCGCGTTGTTGCTCATACATGTCCATATCGTTCGTTGTACCACGGTTCGATTGCGTGGAAAACGGAACATGGGGTATGGGTGGGGCACAATGGAAGGGTGACGATTTTGCAATCCTTGAGCGACATGATGCGTCGTCCGGGGAATAATTCCTTTGAAATGCCGGAATTCATCCAATCGCATAGCATGCGCGTCCCGGTGAGTCTGCGCCCGTTGACGGGTGCCGACTATGACGAGTGGAACGAGGTTCGCTGGCGCAACGATGCCTGGCTCAAGCCGTGGGAATCCGGCGATCCGCTGCACGGCGCCCCCATCACCTACAAGGAATGGATGAAACAACTGCGGCGCAACGAACGGGCCGGTACCGGTGCCGTGTTCGCCATCGAACAGCATGGCCGTATCGTCGGGCAGATCTCGTTGGGCGCGATCTGCTACGGCGCGATGCGTTCCGGCGTCGTCGGCTATTGGGTGGACGAGCGTTGCGCCGGGCGTGGCTACGCGCCGATGGCGGTGGCGCTGTTGGCGGATTGGGCCATGTTCGACCCGACCGGACCTCGACTGCATCGCATGGAAATCGACATTTTGCCGGAAAACAAGCGGTCCCGTGCCGTCGCACGCAAGGTCGGAGCAACGTTGGAGGGGGTGCGGCGCGCGTATATGTACGTCAACGACCAATGGCGCGATCATGAAAGCTACGTATTGATGGCCGAGGACGCGCCAAACGGTTTCACCGCGCGTCTGATGACAGGGAATTCACCCTCCTGATTCGACACGCCGGGGAGGACTCGCCTCGAATGTCGGAATGTCACCTATTCTTATGACATATGGGTTATGAATCGTTAAGCACGGTGGTCGTGCTTGCGATCGTTGTCATCCTGATGCTCATTTGGTTGCCCAGACGGACGATTAAAGGCATGAAGAGGGTGATCGAACATCGCGAGGACCGCTTTTCACCGTCGTTGCATCTGGTGGATGCCGACAGCGGAACGCGATTTTCCGATGAGACCGTCGCGGCAGCGAAAGGGGTACTGATGCAGTCCACAGAGGCGCACAAAGGCGCAACATCCGAAGAACGGATCTCGGAAATTCGCGCCCTTCGTCACGCCGCGGTCCGCAGGAGGCGCGCCATCGCCGTCTCATTGCTGACAATCACGGTCGTTGTGCTGGTCTGTGCGTTCGCACTGCACTTCAGTCCACTGTTCGCGCTCATTCCGGCCGCGTTGCTGGCCGCGGTGCTCGCGTTGGGTGTGCGTGCGTCCAAGCAGGCCGTGGCGTGGGAGCGGAAGGTCGCCAGATACCATGCCAAGGTGAAGAAGCGTGCCGCCGCCGAACGCAAACGTGCGCAGGCGGAGCAGGCGGAACGTGCCAGACTGCGCGCGCAGGAGCTGGCCGAGGCCCGCAAGGTCGCCGACGAGCAGTTGAAGACCGATGTCGTTCCCGAGGGGGAGATTCGCCAGGCGATCGCCCGCGGCAAGGCCGATCGGGACGCCGCGGTGAAACGGCGCAAGGAAGAGATGTCTTCCAAGGAAGAGACGCAGACTGCCGAGAAGGCCGTCGACCAGACAACCGAACGTGCGGATGCCGCGCCCGCTGACGTCAAGGAAGTGGGACTGTCCATCCACGATGAGCGAGACAATATGGCCGAAGAAGCCAAAACCGTTGCCGTCAAGTCCACGCAGGACTTGATTTCCTTCTCGTTGGGTGCGCCTCGCGACGGTGCCGACGTTGAGGTGGATGCTCCGGAAAGCATGGAGATCAAATCCACCAAACAAGTGGCCAAGGCCGTGCCCGTCGAAACGCCTTCCGACGAGGCTGAGCCGTTGATTCCGCCAAGCGACGCAATGGGCAGCATGGATGCCGATGAGGCCGCCGCCCGCGTGGATGAGGGCGTGCACCTCAGAGAGGTCGACGTTCCGGGATTCCACGATGCCGAAGTACGTGCCGATGTGGAGGCTCCGGATGTGACTTCGGACTCTCTGGGCACCGGCCTGGAGGCCATTCTGGCCCGTCGTAGCGCCTGACGAAACGCTTGAACCGTTTTTTACAAAGTCTGGAACCGCATGGTTTCAGGCTTTTTTGATAATTTCTCTCAGAGCGTTAGCACTCGAGTTGGCAGAGTGCTAATAATCGCGCTAGGATAAGTCACAGCGCGAAAGGACGACGCCGTAAGTGATCGTCAGCCTCTTGCTAGCGGGTCCCGGCGCGGTAAGTATCGATTTCTCTTTAGAAAGAGGAGGTCCACAGTGTCGATCTCACTCACACCGTTGGAAGACAAGATCATCGTCAAGCAGGCGGAAGCCGAGACCCAGACCGCTTCCGGTCTGTTCATTCCGGACAATGCCAAGGAGAAGCCGCAGCAGGGTGAAGTCCTGGCTGTCGGCCCGGGCCGTCGTAACGACGCCGGCGAGCGTATCCCGGTCGACGTCAAGGTCGGCGACAAGGTGCTGTACTCCAAGTACGGCGGCACCGAGGTGCACTACCAGGGCGAGGATTACCTTATCGTCTCCGCTCGTGACATCCTGGCCATCCTCGGCTGAGACTAGCGCGTAGCTGTCGAAACCCCGTTTCCCGTATATTGCGGTTCGCAAGGCTCGGGAGGCGGGGTTTCTGCGTTGTTCGGCGCCGATTTGCGTAAAACGTTGGAATTTCAACGATTTGGGCCGTTTTTGGCTGTCGCGACACGCCGTATTTGCATAAGTCGGTCGGTCTGTGGCATACTAAACGGGTTGCCGGTTGGGGTTCAACCAAACAGGCAGCACGGCGGATTTCCCAAGCGGTCAAAGGGAACTGACTGTAAATCAGTCGCCTCGTGCTTCAGTGGTTCGAATCCACTATCCGCCACGCCTCGATAGCTCAGTGGTAGAGCACTTCCTTGGTAAGGAAGAGGTCGTGAGTCCGATTCTCACTCGAGGCTCTCATGGCGGGATAGCTCAGCTGGCTAGAGCGTACGACTCATAATCGTAAGGTCAAGAGTTCGAGTCTCTTTCTCGCTACAAAGGCCGACGGAATGTCGGTATAGCAACGAACCACAAGAGGTGAACTAAATGGCAAGCAAGAGCGCCGACATTCGTCCGGGCATCACGCTGGCATGCACCGAGTGCAAGGAGCGTAACTACATCACGACGAAGAACCGCCGTAACACGCCGGATCGTCTTGAGCTCAAGAAGTTCTGCTCCCGCTGCGGCAAGCAGACCGTGCATCGCGAGACCCGCTGAGCGGAATCAAGCTTTCGAAACCCGACCAATTTGGTCGGGTTTTTTGTTACTCTGGAGCGTTATGACTAGTTTTGCAGATCTCACCACCATCGGCGTGGGCGGTCCTATCGCCACTTTCCTGGAGCCGACCACGCGCGTCGGCGTCATTGAGGCCGTTGAGGAAGCCGATTCCCAAGGACTGCCATTGTGCGTGATCGGCGGCGGATCCAACATGCTCGTATCCGACACGCCGTTCGAAGGCGTGGTGGTCCGCGATGCAAGACGTTCCATCAGCGTGTTGGATGAGGCGGCTCCGGTCGAGGATGATGGGCGTGTCGTCCACGTGAACGCCGAAGCCGGCTGCAACTGGGATGATTTCGTCGATTACTGCGTCCGACTTGGACTGGAAGGCGTCGAAGGCTTGTCCGGCATCCCCGGCACCGTCGGCGCGTCGGTCGTGCAGAACATCGGCGCGTACGGTCAGGAGGTCGCCACCAGCGTCGACAGCGTCGAGGTTTGGGACCGCAAGGAACGTGCGGTAAAGGCGTTGCGCAACGATCAGCTCACCTTCGGCTACCGCATGAGCGCGCTGAAAGCCAGCATGTACAGCGCTCCGGCGACTCCGGCCGCGGAATTTTTCCCGACGCCGCGATACGTGGTGCTGTCCGTCACGTTCGCGTTGCAGCACAGCGATACGGGCGTGGTCGGTTACGGTCAGCTCGCCAAGGCGTTGGACGTCGCCGTGGGCGATCGCATGAACACCGCGGACATCCGCAACGCGGTGCTGAAGGTGCGTGCGGCTAAAGGCATGCTGGAAGACGCGCATCGCTATGCGTCGCCGGCCATGCAGGGCACCAAGAAGACGAATCTGGTCGATGTCGCTCTTGAATCGCAATCCAAGCAGAACGGCGATGACGGTCCGGACTTCAACCGCCATAGCTGCGGCAGCTTCTTCATGAACCCGATTCTCACGCCACAGCAGGCCGAGACGCTTCCCGAAGACGCGCCGCGCTTCGACGCGGCATTGCCGGGCGGCGGGCAGGGCGTCAAGACTTCCGCGGCCTGGCTCATCGACCATGCCGGCTTCCATAAGGGGTTCAAAATCAACGAAAACGCTCCGGCTGGCCTGTCCACGCTGCATACGTTGGCGTTGACCAATCGTGGGGGAGCATCAGCCGAAGATATCGCCCGCCTCGCCAAAACCGTGCAGGACGGCGTCGAGGCCGCGTTCGGCATCCGACTGGTGCCCGAGCCGGTCGTCATCGGCATGAATCTTAAATAGCGTCACGCACGCCGTCAATGTGACGAAAACGACTTATACTTGCGCCTTGTGCTCTAGAAGGTGGAGCGTGAAACCGCGCGGGCGGAAAGAAGAGAAGGACGAGACATGAACGTATTTCGCAAGAAATCCGTCGAACAGACGCTGGCTGAAACAGGTGAGTCCGGCCATGCGCTCAAACGCGATCTGACCTGGTGGGATCTTGCCATCATGGGTGTGGCCGTTGCCGTGGGCGCAGGCATCTTCTCCATCGGCGCGCAGGCGGCTGCCTTCCATGCCGGTCCGGCGGTGGTGCTGAGCTTCCTAATCGCAGGCGTCGTGTGCGGCGCCGCCGTGATGTGCTACGCCGAATTCGCCTCCATGATTCCAGTGGCGGGTTCCGCCTACACCTTCACCTACACCACCGTCGGCGAGATCGTGGCATGGGTGATTGGCTGGGATCTGATCCTCGAAATGCTCATGGCCGGTTCGGTCGTCTCCAAATACTGGGGCGTGTACCTCAACCAGTTCTTCGAGCTGATCGGCTGGAACATCAACACCAACATCGCCATCGGCTCGTTCAACTTCGACCTGGCTCCGGTCATCATCGTCGCCTTCTTCACCGCGCTGCTGGTGATGGGTACCAAGATCGGCGCCCGCGTGGACGGCGCGCTCACCATTTTGAAGATCGCCATCGTCGTGTTCATCGTGGTCGTCGGCTTCTTCTACATCAAGGCCGAAAACTTCACCCCGTTCATTCCGCCGAGCGAACCCGCAGCATCCACCGACGGCTCCGGCGTCTCCGCGGTCATGGAACAGCCGCTGTGGCAGTGGGCCACCGGCATGGCCCCCAGCATTTATGGCGTGACCGGCATCATCTCCGGCGCGGCACTCGTGTTCTTCGCTTTCCTCGGCTTCGACGTCGTGGCCACCGCTTCCGAAGAGACCATCAACCCCAAGAAGAACGTGCCGCTGGGCATCGGCGTGGGCCTCGGCCTGATCATCGTGCTGTACACCCTCGTGGCCATCGTCACCACGGGCATGGTCTCCTATAAGGACCTTGCCAAACAGTCCGATCCGTCACTGGCCGTCGCGTTCAAGATGGTCGGCGCCGACTGGGCCGCGAAGATCATCAGCCTCGGCATCGTCATCGGCATGGCCACCGTGGTCATGGTGCTGCTGCTGGGTCTGACGCGAGTGGTGTTCGCCATGAGCCGTGACGGTCTGCTGCCTCGCGGTCTGAGCCATACCGGCAAGCATGGCACTCCGGTGCGCCTGCAGATCATCGTCGGCGTGGTCATGGCGCTGATCGCGGCCTGCTGCAACGTCGGCATCCTGTCCGACATGGTGAACATCGGCACGCTTTCGGCGTTCACGCTGGTGGCGATTTCCATTCCGATCATGCGCAAGAAGCGCCCCGACCTGGAACGCTCCTTCAAGATCCCAGGCAACCCGTGGGTGCCGATCCTGATCGCGATCGCCAACCTGTGGCTGATGGTCAACCTGAGCGTGCTCACTTGGAT
>ULRX01027622.1_pt1 | contig 12438 bp, 9 predicted proteins | sample 1955871 | NCBI WGS metagenome assembly ULRX01 (sample SAMEA4835695, study PRJEB28245) | human gut metagenome | biome: gut microbiome; material: fecal sample | place: Denmark | collected 2008 | reverse complement strand
GCCGCAAAAGTTTGTGCCCGCCGCGCTGGCGGGCTGCGGCACCCTGACCGGCATGGCACTGTGCTTTGCGCTGGGCAGCAGCGGAGGGGCAGACCTTTTGCTGTACAGCGCGGCGGACGCATTGCTTGCGGTGAGCATCGGCTTTGGGCTGCGCAAATTTGCCCCGGAGCGCCCGGGCATGGGCACGCTGCTGGTGGGCGCAGCCGTGGCGGCGGCGCTGGGCAGTGTGCGGTGGGGGCGGTTTTCGCCTGGGGTGCTGGCGTGTGCCGCCGCAGAGCTGGCACTGTGCTGCCGGGCACAGAGGTTTGCCGCTCTGAGCGGCAGTGCGGTGCTGGGCGCAGCCCTCTGCGCCGCAGACCCTGCCCTTGCCCCGGCGGCAGCGGGGCTTGGCTGTGCCACAGCAGCGGCGGCGGTGCTGGCACCCGGACGGCGGGTGGAGACCCTTGCCGCCTACGCGGGCGGGTGCGTGTCCGGGGTGCTCTGCGTGCAGCCGCCCGGAAATGCCTTTGGGATGCTGTTCAGCGCCTGCGGCGGCATGGCGGTGGTCTGTCTGCTGCCCGGCTGCTGGCTTGCCCCGGCGGCAGACATCTCACAGAGCGGAGAGAGCGCCCCCGCGCCCGCCCGCAGTGCGGCGGCATCCACCCGGCTGGAAGCCGTGGCGCAGAGCCTTTCCTCACTGGCGGAGACGGTGAACGCGGTCTACGAGGGCTTGCCCCGGCGGCGGGAAGGTTTCCGCTGGGTCATAGATAATGTACATGATACCCTTTGTTTTAACTGCGGGCGGCGGGAGACCTGCTGGAAGCAGGAATATACTGCCACCATGGCGGGCATGGAAGCGCTGCGCCCGCTGCTGGAACAGAATGGCAGCGTGGAAACCGCGCAATTGCCCGGGCAATTGTCCCGCTGCATCCACCCGGCGGCGCTGTGCGCGGCGGCGGGGCGCAGCTTTGCGCTGTACCGCAGCCGCAAGGAAGCGCGCATCCATTCCGAAGCCATGCGCACCGCCCTGACCGAGCAGTACAGCGCCGTAGCCGAAGCGCTTGGGGTGCTCAGCGAGCAGCTGGGGCGTCCCGGCGACCCGGAGCCCTATAAATCCAGCCGGGTGGCGGAGTTCTTTACCGGGCTGGGTGCGCCGCCGCAGGAGTGTGCCGTCACGCTGGACGACCTTGGGCGCACCCATGCCGCCGTCACGCTGCCGCGCACCCGGTTCACCCCGCAGGAGCTGGCGGCGCTGGCGGGGGAGGTGGGGCATATCTGCCGCCGCACGCTGGAAGTGCCGCAGGTGCTCTCCTGCAAGGGTATGACCACCCTGCTGTTCAGCGAAAGACCGGCGCTGCAGGCGGTGTTCGGCGCGGCAAGCGCTGCCGCCCGGGGTGAAGTTTCCGGCGATGCAGTGCAGCAATTTTGCAGCCCTACGGCGGCGCAGATGATCTTATGTGACGGTATGGGCACCGGACGCCCGGCGGCGGTGGATGGCAATCTGGCGGCAGAGCTGACCGCCCGGCTGCTCAAGGCGGGCTTTACCGCTGAGCTGGCGGCGCGGCTGGTGAACGTGGCGCTGGCGCTGAAAAGCGAGGATGAGAGCGGCGCAACGCTGGACCTCATCAGCGTGGACCTATACACCGGCACGGCGCGGCTGTTCAAGGCCGGGGCTGCTCCGGGGTTTCTGGTGCACGGCGGGCGGGTGCGGGCCGTGGGCGAAGCTACCCTGCCCATGGGGGTGCTGGGCGGGGTGAACGGGCAGAGCCGGGTGGTGCACCTGACTGCCGGGGACTACGCGGTGCTGGTATCGGACGGCTTGCTGGTGGACGGCGCGGGCTGGGTGGCAAAGCAGGTGGAGCTTTCGGCGGCGGCAGGAGACGCGCCGGAAAAGCTGGCCGAAACGCTGGTGGAGACTGCCCGCATCCGCGCACAAAAGACCGGCCGCCCGGACGATATCACCGCCGCCGTGCTCCGGCTGGAAAAGAGCGGGTGACAGCGGCAGAGTTTCCGTTGCAATTTGCGGGAAGGAGGGGTATACTGGAAGCATATTTTTCAGCCCGGCAGTGCCGGGCACAGGAGGCGGCTTATGCTTACCATCAACGTTGCACCCGACGGCAGCGGACAGTTTACCACCATTTCCGAGGCGGTGCTGGCGGTGCCCTACGACTGCCCTGCGGTCATCCGCATCGCACCGGGCATTTACCGGGAAAAGCTGGTTTGTGAGAAAAAGGATATCACCCTTGCGGGCGCGGGCATGGATGCCACCCGGCTGGTATGGAACGATGGCGGCAAGCTGCCGCACCCGGACGGGCGTCCCACCCACACCTTCCGCAGCTACACCGCCTTTTTCAGCGGCGAAAAGCTGCGGGTGGAGGATATGACCATCGAGAACGATGCAGGTCCCGGCACAAAGGCGGGACAGGCCATCGCAGCCTATGTGGACAGCGCCCGGGCGGCGTTCAGCCGCGTGCGGCTGCTGGGCAATCAGGATACCCTGTTTTGCGCCCCTCTGCCGGAGAAGGAGCGGGAGAAGGACGGATTCCTTGGCCCGCGCGGGCTGGCACCCCGCCGGGCAAGCGCACAGTATTACCACGCCTGCGAGATCGCCGGGGACATCGATTTTATCTTTGGCGGGGCGGACGCCCTGTTTGAGCACTGCACCCTGCGCACGGTGGACAATGGCCTTGCGCACAGCTGGGTCACCGCGCCTTCCGGCGCGGCGGATGGGCTGGGCTTTGTGTTCTGGGACTGCGATTTTGTCTCGGACTGCCCGGCGGGCAGCGTGTATCTGGGCAGACCGTGGCGGCCTACCGGCAAAACGGCGGTGCTGGACTGCCGCCTTGGGGCGCATATTGCGCCAGAGGGCTTTGCCGGCTGGAACGACCGCACCGACACGGCGCTGGCCGGCTTTGCCGAAGCAGGCAGCACCGGCGCGGGCGCAGGGGAGCGCCCCGGCTGGGTACAGGCGCTTTCGGCTGCTGAAGCCGCTGCGCTGCTGCGCGCTGCCCGGCAGAAGTGCCGTATGGAGACTACGGAAAGGATAACGGAATGAAAAAATTACCCAATGCAGTAAAATGGCTCATCATTCTGGTGGTGCTGGGCGCTATGGGCGCGATGATGTGGGCGGTGAACGACCGCGCCTCCCGGGTGGAGATGCCCGCCCCGGACAACACCTTTGGCATCTACCATACGGCAGAGAGCGGAACGACTTAAAGAAACTGCTGCTTGCCTGCACCCTCATCCGGCGCTGCGCGCCACCTTCCCCCGGCTGGGGGAAGGCTTTCCGCACAGGAAGAGCCTCAGGTTCAACCGGAAACTTTGTCGCTATGCCAAAGGCTCTCCCTTTGGGAGAGCTGGCGCGTTAGCGCCTGAGAGGGCGAGCACGCTCAAAATAAAAGCATCTGCAACAAAAACGCTGTTTTTCTGAAATTCAGAAAGCGCTGGTTGCAGATGCTTTTTTGTTTTGTGTAAAAGGGAGCGTTCACTTACCCTCAAAATCGTCCACATAGGGCAGATCGCTCATGACGAACCAGAAGGTGGTGCCCTTGCCTACGGTGCTTTGTACGCCAAAGCGGAAGCTGTGCTGCTGGAAGATGGCCTTGGTGATGGAAAGCCCCAGACCGGTGCCCTGCTTGCCTGCATCCGAGCGGGAGCGGTAGTACCGGTCAAAGATATAGGGCAGGTCGGCGGCGGCAATGCCCGGGCCGTGATCCTCCACCTCTACCCGCACGCCCTCGGTGCAGCGGAAGGCGCGCAGGATAAAGATGCCGTCCTTGCCGATGTGGTGCATGGCGTTGCCCAGCAGATTGTGCAGCGCCCGCTGCATCATGTCCGGGTCGGCGTAGACCGGCAGCTCCTCCTCCGGCAGTTCCAGCTGCAATTGCCAGCCGTTCTGGGCGCAGACGGCGTCGTAGCGCTCGCTTACCTCATCACACAGCTGTCCCATGTCAAAGTGCACCCGCTCGCACTTATAAGTGCCGCTGGTCACCTTGCTCAGCTCCATCACGCTGGACACCAGCGCGGTCAGGCGGTCGGCTTCGTCCACGATGATGTTCATCTGCTCGTCCCGGTGCGCCTTGTCGTCACCGGTCAGGTCGCGCACTGTCTCGGCATAGCCTTTGATAAGGGTCAGCGGGGTGCGCAGGTCGTGGGAGACGTTGGCCAGCAAATCGCGCTGCATCTGCACCGCGTGCTGCACCTCCTCGGCCATGTGGTTAAAGTCCCGGGCAAGGTCGCCCAGCTCGTCGTTGCGGCGGTTGTCCACCTGCACGGCGTAGTTGCCCAGCGCCATCTGCCGCGCCGCGCTGGAAAGCTGGCGCAGCGGCTTTGTGAACCACTCGCTGAACAGCCACGCCGCCGACATGGCAAAGCCGAAGATGAGCGCCGCCGCCAGCGGCAGCAGGGTGCTGAGCACCTTTCCGGCCTCGGCAACGTGCACAAGGCTGGTGGTCACCAGCACGGTGTAGCTGCCGTCTGCCGTGGTGCGCCCTACCAATAGCTGCGCCGAGCCGGAGAGCCGGGGCGGGTTGAGCGTCTGCACAAAGCTGCCCATGCTGCGGCACTTGCGCCGCATGGCAAGGGCGGTGGCAATGATCTTATCGTTGTTGGCAGAGTCCGAAAGATAGGTGCCGTGCAGGTTGCAGAAGGACTGGTTCTCGATCTTATAAATGGTGTGCAGGGTGGTGTCCGAGATGTCCACGCAGAAGCTGTTCAAAGTGCCCTTGGTGTACAGTTCCAGCGTGAGCTTATCAAAAAAATCGCTGTTGACCGCAAGCTGCCCGAAGGACCAGCTGGACAGCACTTTGCCCTCGGCAATGGCATCGTCCAGCCGCTCTACGATGCTGTCGGCCTGATTGGTAAGCTGGGTCTCGATGTGTTTGGTGTACAAAGGCTCCAGCAGCTGGGTGGACAGCAGCCAGAACAGCCCCAGCAGAAACAGGCAGATGAAGCACAAAAACCACATCAGCTGCCCGCGGATGCCAAGGGTATGCCGTGCTTTGGTGGTTTGCCGCATGGACCGCACGCTCCTTCAGTCAACGGGCGGCATCGGGGTCGAACTTATAGCCGATGCCCCATACCGTAGCAATGTAGCTGCGGCATTTGCCCAGATGGCCGCGCAGCATCTTTACATGGGTGTCCACGGTGCGGTCCTCGCCAAAGTAGTCGTAGTTCCACACCTTCTGCAGGATCTTTTCCCGGCTCAGGGCAATGCCCTTGTTGGACGCCAGAAATACCAGCAGGTCAAACTCCTTGGGGGTCAGGGCCACTTCCTCGCCGGATACCCGCACGGTATGGCTGGCAGTGTCGATGGTCAGCTCGCCAAAGGTCATGGTGTTGGCAGTCTCGGGGGTGCGGGGCATGGTGCGGTTCAGCACCGCGCGCACCCGCGCCACCAGCTCCCGGGGGGAGAAAGGCTTTACCACATAGTCGTCTGCGCCGCTTTCCAGCCCGGCCAGCTTGTCGTATTCCTCGCCCCGGGCGGTCAGGATGATGACCGGGGTGTTGATGTGGCGGGCACGCATCTCCCGCAGGCAGGTCATGCCGTCCATAAAGGGCATCATCAGGTCTAAGATCACCAGATCAAACCCGCCGCCGGACAGCTGTGCCAGCGCCGCAGAGCCGTCCCCGGCTTCCTCGCAGATATACCCGGAATATTGCAGATGCTCGTGGATCAGCTCCCGGATGCGGGGCTCATCGTCAACGATCAGGATCTTTGCCATAAAACAGGACTCCTCCCTATCATATATCAGTATACAGCTCTATTTTAATGCAAGAATTGGAAAAAGCTGTGAATTTTAAGTGAATGGTTTGGAAAAACAAAGCCGTCTGCACCCAGTATACCACACAGGGCGGCGGGGCGGCAATCTTTTTGCGGGAAAGCGCAGAAAAAGGCACTGGGGAACTTGACAAGAAAACGGGCGTTTTTGTAAAATAAAGTCGTAAAGACTGGGGTATTTGCGATGAAAAAGGAGAAATGATCATGAGCATCCCCAAGATCATCCACTACTGCTGGTTCGGCGACGGGCCCATCAGCCCGGAGAGCCGCAAATGTATGGAAAGCTGGAAGAAATACTGCCCGGATTACAAGATCATGGCGTGGAACGAGCAGAACTTTGATATCAGCGCAAATCGCTACGCACAGCAGGCGTATGCGGCAAAGAAATATGCCTTTGTATCGGACTATGCGCGGCTGGCAGTGCTGTACGAGTACGGCGGCATCTATCTGGACACGGACGTGGAACTGGTGCGCCCGCTGGACGAGCTGTTGCAGTATAAGGGCTTTATCGGCATGGAGCACAGTGTGCCAACACCCTACGGCCGCACGCTGCTGGTGAACACCGGCTCCGGCGTGGGCGCAGAGCCGGGCTGCGGGATGATCGGCAAAATGCTGGCGGCTTACCGGAATGCCGCCTTTATTCAGGAAACCGGCGAGCCGGATCTGCGCACCTGCACCCAGCGGGACACCCCGCTGTTTGCCAAGGCCGGTTTGCAGCAGAAAAACGAGCAGCAGGAGCTGGACGGCTTTCTGGTGCTGCCCACCGACTACTTTTCCCCCTTTGATTATGTGACTGAGCGGATGCACCGGACCCCGCGCACCTTCGGCATCCACTACTATCAGGGCAGCTGGCAAAGCGGCGACAAGGCAAACCGCTGGCGCAAGCGTCTCAAGTGCACCAAAGTCGGGCGCTGGTGTATGTGGCTGCGGCAGTGTTCGCCCCGCTGGCTGCGGGAAAAACGGCGCAGCCTGCATAACCGCTGCCGCCTGCAATGGAAAAAATGGTTCGGTTGCCGCGGGCTGCAATTTGGCCGCTGCATTCTGCTGGACAGGGAACTCCGGCTGCGGCTGAACAGCGGCTCCCGGGTGACGCTGGGCGACCGGGTGGAGAGCGACGGGCGGGTGTCCATCACCACCGGCTATTCCAGCCGGCTGAACATCGGCAGCGGGGTCTACTTCAACGATGGCGCGGTCATCAGCTGTCTTGGAAAGATAACCATCGGCGAGAACACCCTTTTCGGCCCCGGAGTGAAGATCTTTGATAACAACCACCGCTTCAGCCGGGAGGAAGGGGTCAGCCGGGAATGCGCTGCAGGCTGCATCACCGTGGGACGCAGCTGCTGGATCGCTTCGGACGTGGTGCTGCTCAAGGGCACGGATATCGGGGACAACTGCGTTATCGGCGCGGGCTGCATCATCCGGGGCGCAGTGCCCGCCGGTTCCCTCGTGACCCGCAGCGGGGAGCAGACCATCCGGCCAATTGAGACAAGATAGCGCATAAAAGTCTGCTGCACTAGGGCGGCGTCCTCGCCCTCTCCGTCAGTTCGCTTCACCGTGCCACACTCCCCCTTTTGTCGCTGCGCGACATCTTCCCCCGGCCGGGGGAAGTCTTTCCTCAAAGGGAGAGGTCTTGGCAAAAAGATGAAGTTTGCATGGACTGCCAAAGGCTCTCCCTTTGGGAGAGCTGCCGAGCAAAGCGAGGCTGAGAGGGCGAGCACGCAAAAAAATATGAGCATCTGCAATAAAAATTCGCTGTTTCTCTGAAAACTCAGAAGCGAATGTTGCAGATGCTTTATTGTTTGATAGGCACACCCCGCTTGCCCTTTTTGCGCAGGAATGCTATACTTTAGCGATAAAGGACAGTGCGCTGTCCGCAGGTTTTTCGGAGATAAGGAAAAGCGCTTATGCGAATCGGACTGATCGAATTTTTGCTCATACTGGCTATTGCGTCCCTCACGGTAGGGCCGCGGGTGGCGTTGTTCGTGGACCGGTGGATGCGGCGTGCCAACCGCGCCAACGCCATGGCGGCGCGCCGCCGGGCAGAGTATGCCGCCCAGATGGCTATCGAGCGGGATGCCATGCTCAAGCGGTTCCGCACCGCCAGCACCGTGTTCGGGGTGGGCATCCTGCTGGTGCTGGTGTATGCGCTGGGCTTCCGCCCCATTGCAACCCCGCCGCAGACCTATAAAGCCCCCGACCTCCGGCAGGAGACGGGCGCAATGCAGACGGCAGTGTCCACCGACCGCAAGACCCGGCTGGAGCTGGGGGAGTATCAGGGGGTGGACTGCATCCGCGCCAAGGACGGCCTTTTGTATGCCGCCGCATGGAACGGCGCTGCGCTGAAAAAGCGCACCAGCGATCTTGTGCGCACCGATGGCGGGCACGCTGCCGCCATCCTGAGCGTGGAGGGGGAGTTGACCGGCTTTGCCTTTGATGCTGCCGGGGATGTGTGGCTGACCCAGCTGACCACCGCCGGGGGTACCTTGTGCCGCGCCAAGCACGACAGCTGGGGCGCAGCGGTGGAACAGGTGGTCACCCAGCTGGACGGTGCGCCGCTGGGGGCGGTATCTGCCGTGGAGGTAAGCCCGGCGGGCAAGGTATACTTTGCTGTGGCTGCGGCGGCAGGCGCGGAGAACGGGCTGGAAAGCGCCCTGCGCACCGAGCTGCTGGCGCACACCGCCACCGGCTGCGTGTATGTGTACGACCCCGCCGCCCGCACGGTGGAAAAGGTGCTGGGCGGGGTGGCAGGCGCTGCGGGTCTGGCGCTCAGCCCGGACGGCAGCACCCTGTATGTCTCCGACCTTGGCAGCCGCTGCATCTGGGCGGTGGATGCCGCTGCCCGGGAGCTGACTGCCGGGGGACGGGGCTGCACCGCTGCCTTTGCCGGTCTGCCGGGCTATCCCGGAGCGCTGGCTGCAGACACGGACGGTACGCTGTACATCAGCTACCGCTGGGCGCGCAGCAGCTGGCTGGAAAAGAACGCGGACAGCACCCTGCTGCGGGGCATTGCCCTGCGGGCGGGGCAGAATACGCAGGAGCGGCTGTTCCGGTGCACGGCAGACGCCCCCTGCGCCGAAGCAGTGAGCCTTGCCACCGGGGCTTGGGAGCAGACCTTTACCGGCCTTGCACAGGACAGCTGCGCGGCGGTGTGTCCGATGGAAAGTAAAGTATATTTCGGTGCAGCAGGGGCAGACAGTCTGCTGACTGCAAACCGATAAGCGAGGTGTATTTGTATGACCGAAGCATTTGCAAAACAGATCGAGACCGAGGCGCGGCAGGCTATGACCGAACTGGTAGCCGCAGCAAAGCTGAAAAAGGGAGATGTGCTCGTGGTGGGCTGCTCTTCCAGTGAGATGGTGGGCGGTCACATCGGCAAGGATTCCAGCATAGAAGCAGCCCGGGCGCTGTACGCGGGCGCTGCGCCGGTGCTGGCGGAAAAAGGCATCTGGCTGGCAGCGCAGTGCTGCGAGCACCTGAACCGCGCCATCATCCTTGAGCGGGAGGCCGCAGAGAAGTACGGCTGGGAGGAAGTGTGCGTCGTGCCCCGTCCCCATGCGGGCGGCAGCTGGGCGACCACCTGCTGGAAGAACTTCAAAGACCCGGTGGCGGTGGAAGAGATCCGCGCCAACGCGGGCATGGATATCGGCGGTACCCTGATTGGGATGCATCTGAAGCGGGTGGCAGTGCCGGTGCGGCTGAGCCTTCATAAGATCGGCGAAGCAAACATTCTGTGCGCCTACACCCGCCCGAAGCTGATCGGCGGCGAGCGTGCCCGCTATACCGAGGAGGATTGAGCCAGATGGCAGAAAAAACGTTGGAAGAAATGCGGCAGGCCGTGGCCGAGATCCGGGAAAAGATGACAGCCGCCGCCCGGGAGGCCGGGCGCGACCCGGCGGCGGTGCAGCTGTGCGCCGCCTGCAAGACCCGCACGGCGCAGACCATTGCAGTCAGTGCCGCCCTGCCTATTGACTTGTTTGGCGAAAACCATGTGCAGGAGCTGTGTACAAACTACGATGCCGGGGCTTACTGCGGTAAGCCCAGCCATTTTATCGGCCATTTGCAGACCAATAAGATCAAAAAGGTGCTGGGGCGGGCAAGCCTGATCCAGAGCGTGGACAGTGAGCACTTGCTGCTGGCCATCGAGAAGGAAGCCGCCAAGGCCGGCATCGTGCAGGACATTTTGCTGGAGGTGAACATCGGCGGGGAGGAGAGCAAGACCGGTGCCGCACCGGAACTGCTCTGGCCGCTGCTGGACACCGCCGCCGCACAGGAGCATATCAGGGTGAAGGGCCTGATGGCAATCCCGCCCGTAAACGATGACGATGCCCAGAACCGCCGCTATCTGGCGCAGGTGTATCAGCTGTTCGTCCGGGCAGGGGAGCGCGGCTACCGCAACGTGGAGATGCAGACCCTTTCCATGGGCATGAGCGGCGATTTTGAGAACGCCATCCGGGAGGGCGCTACCCTTGTGCGCATCGGTACCGCCATCTACGGTGAGCGGGATTACAGTAAAAAATAAGAGAAACGCGGAAATAAAAACGGTTTCAGGGCAGCGTCCTCGCCCTCTCAGGCGCTCTCGCGCCAGCTCCCCCAAAGTGGGAGCCCTTGGCAGTCCACGCAAACTTCATCTCTTTGCCAAGGCCTCTCCCTTTGGGAGAGGTGGCACGGCGAAGCCGTGACGGAGAGGGCGAGCCCGCTGAAAAATATCTGCAACACCCTGAATCGGAAAAGCCTGATGGAAATCAACAAAAATGGAGGAACCATGCCGAAAACCAAAACCAACGACCCCGGGGCGCACCACGCAAGCAGCGGTGCGCTGATCCGGCGTTTTCTGCCGTATCTGGCAAACTATAAGATGGTGCTGTGCCTTGATCTGTTCTGCGCAGCACTGACGACCCTGTGTGATATCGTGCTGCCCAAGATCATGAGCATCATCACCAACTCTGCCATGGGAGTGGGCATCACCCTGACGGCGGGCATCGTGCTGAAGCTGGCGGCACTCTACTTTGTGCTGCGCATCATCGACGGCGCAGCCAGCTACTATATGTCCAGCATCGGCCACATCATGGGCGTGCATATCGAGACGGATATGCGCCGGGATGCCTTTGACCATCTGCTGCAGCTGGATCACACCTACTACAACAACACCAAGGTGGGCACCATCATGGGGCGCATCACCAACGATTTGTTTGACGTGACCGAGTTCGCCCACCACTGCCCGGAGGAGTTTTTCATCGCGGGCATCAAGATCGTGGCGTCCTTTGTCATTTTGTGCCGTGCCAGCATCCCGCTGACCCTGGCGGTGTTTGCCTGCGTGCCGCTGATGGGCGTGGTGTCGGTGTACCTGAACGGCCGTCTGCGGGCGCGGTTTCGCCAGCAGCGCGTCCAGATCGGCGAGCTGAACTCCACCATCGAGGACAGCCTGCTGGGACAGGGCGTGGTCAAGGCCTTTGCCGCCGAGGACGAGGAGCAGGAAAAATTCGCCAAGGGCAACCGCGCCTTTGAGCAGATCAAGACCCTTGGCTACTACGCCATGGGTGCCTTCAACACCTCCACCCGCCTGTTTGACGGGTTGATGTATCTGGTGGTCATTCTGGCAGGCGGCCTGTCGCTGGTGTACGGCAAGATTACCGCCGGTGACATGGTGGCCTATATGCTCTACGTCACCACCCTCATCGCCACCATCCGGCGCATCGTGGAGTTTGCCGAGCAGTTCCAGCGCGGCATGACCGGCATCGAGCGCTTTGCCGAGATCATGGACACCCCGGTGGCCATCAAGGATGCCCCGGACGCTGTGCCATTGCAGCCCGGCCCCGGCGAGATCCGGTTCGAGAAGGTGTGCTTTGAGTACCCGGACGACCACAACAAGGTGCTGCACGATGTCAGTCTGGACATCCGCGCCGGGGAGCGTCTGGCGCTGGTGGGTGCCTCCGGCGGCGGCAAGACCACTCTGTGCAATCTGATCCCCCGCTTTTACGAGGTGACCAGCGGCCGCATCCTCATTGACGGGCAGGATATCCGCCGGGTCACCTTAAAGAGCCTGCGGCAGGATATCGGCATCGTGCAGCAGGACGTGTATCTGTTCAGCGGCACGGTGGCGCAGAACATCGCCTACGGCAAGCCCGGTGCCACCCGGCAGGAGATCGAAGCCGCCGCCCGGCTGGCGGGCGCGGAAAAGTTCATCCTTGCGCTGAAGGACGGCTATGACACCTATGTGGGCGAGCGCGGCGTCAAGCTGTCCGGCGGACAGAAGCAGCGCATCGCCATTGCCCGGGTGTTTTTGAAGAACCCGCCCATCCTGATTCTGGACGAAGCCACCAGCGCACTGGACAACGAGAGCGAGATCCTTGTGGGACAGAGCCTTGAAAAGCTGGCCCACGGCCGCACCACCCTGACCATCGCCCACCGCCTGACCACCATCAAGGACTACGACCGCATCCTTGTGCTGGGCGAGGAGGGCATCGTGGAACAGGGTACCCACGCCCAGCTGCTGGAAAAGCAGGGCGTCTACTACCGCCTGTGGAACCAGCTGCCCGCAGAGGATGGGGAATAAAAGCGCCTGAAATACAAAAAAGACACCCGGAAGGGTGTCTTTTTTGTCTCTTGTCAAGGGAAGTGAACGGGTTTCATCTCTAGGCACCCACCGATTCATCTTGTTTGGCGTTTTGCATCCACCGCAC
>ULRX01024802.1_pt1 | contig 12509 bp, 9 predicted proteins | sample 1955871 | NCBI WGS metagenome assembly ULRX01 (sample SAMEA4835695, study PRJEB28245) | human gut metagenome | biome: gut microbiome; material: fecal sample | place: Denmark | collected 2008 | reverse complement strand
CGACGGGGAGAGGATCGGAAGTAGATGCCCCTCCGGTAATATCGCCGGAGGGTTTGAGGGGATTTTCAACAACAAATATATTAAGATCATGAAAGAATTAGTATTTAAAGGCGATAATAATCGCATTTTCACGAACAGCTTGTTGGTCGCTGAGAAGTTTGGCAAATTACATAAGAACATTATGCAGACCATCAAAGATTTAATGACATCGGCTGAAAAATCAGCCGATCTTTTCATTGAGTCTGAATATCCAGACAATTATGGACGTATGCAGCCAATGTATATTATGAATCGTGATGGATTTACATTATTGGTTATGGGCTTTACTGGTGATAAGGCCCTTCAATTCAAGTTAGATTATATTGAGGCTTTCAACCGTATGGAAGAGCAGATCAAGACTGGAGGTTTCCAGATTCCACAATCTTTCTCGGAGGCGTTGATGTTGGCGGCCAAGCAGCAAGAGCAGATAGAACAGGCAAATAGAACTATCAGCAAGCTCCAGCCCAAAGCCGATTTCGCGGACAAGGCTTTCGAGACCTCGGACAAGGTTGATATCGGTATGGCTGCGAAGATATTGAAATTAGGGTTCGGAAGAAACATCCTCTTCAAGAAGCTTAAAGAAATAGGCGTGTTCTTCTCCAACCGGAACGAGCCAAAACAGAAGTACATCAACGCCGGGTATTTCGAGATGACCGAGAAGTTTATTGAGAGGGAGAATCATCCGGGCTTTGTCGTGACGAAGGTACTCGTAACCCAGAAGGGGCTGGCTTACATAAACCATCTTCTGGGAGGTGATCCCGGTGACGGTAAGATTACTAGGATTGTTTGAAAGATCCCCTTCCTTGACTATGCCAAGTATAAAATGTGACCTAAATAGATTAGATGTACTGATTAAGTACGTATACCCAAGACTTTAACCTTTTGTGACTTGAAAATAATTGTGAAATATTAAAAGATTGATTGAATATGAAAGAGAATGAGATTAAAAGCATCATCGTGAAAGCCGACGGTAACGAGATCAAGGTTGACCACGCTCATGAGTTGGTAATAGGGAACTTGACCATAACCCCGGAAATGATGAGAGAGATAAAGAGTATGTCCAGTTGCCTGTTCTCTAAGGATATGGACGATATGATAGATACGCTCATCAATTTGAGTTGCGAGGGTAATTACGAGGACGGGTATATCATGGACAAGATGAGGGCCGTGTCATGCGTGAGGGATTTTTTGCGGGTGATCGAGAAAGATAAGACGATTGATTAGTTGATATTATCTTAATAGTCATTATCTTTGTGACAGAGCCAAAGAGCCGTACCGGAGACGTATTTGTCCCCGGGCGGCTCTTCTTATTTATATGCGTATGATAAAAGCGGTGTTATTAATAGGAGGGAAGAGGTACGACGTGACGGATCACCTCAAGAACTGGGAGGACGTGGAGATATCGGCTAAGAGGAAGGATCTTGGCGGTGTCGTTCGCTCCTTCTCCAACAAGTTTGAGTTCGTGAAGGGGGCATATGACATTCTGGAGGCCGAGTACCTATCCAATTATACGAAAGCCTCGGCCATATTGGTAATTGGCGTGTTGAACGATAGCTGGGGGTATAACGAGAAGTTTCGTTGCAAGCTCGATTTCTCCACGTACCAGAGCGACGGGTATACGATATCCATAAACGCCATTGACGATAGCGTAGCGTCCATCATCAACGCAAACAAGTCGCAGGTATACGATATCCCGGTGTCGGAGCTAAAGGAGGATACATTGTATTATGACAGGATCTATCTTAACAACAATACGAAATGGTCCATAAATCCAAATGTGGATCAAACGCAAGATGACGTATATGAGGTTATCATAAATACAAAAAACATATACACGCTATTGCCAATAACCTATATAGATACAAATTTTGCCGTAAAGAACATAATAGATGTGTCGGATCAAATATTGAGTATCCATGAGGCTACAGGCGACAATTATATGATAAAAGGAATTACGCCACATCCTATAAAAATAAGAATTTCCTTCAGCATCAAAGCCGGTAAGACAAGCGAGGAGATCGTATTGGCTTTGTTTTTTGTTATACTAAACAAGGGAGGGGATATTTTACGGGAAGAAAGGACCGACATACCATTATCGGATACATATATAAATATAGATAAGACATTTGACATATCATTAAATCCGGATGATAGATTTGCCGTTTATTTCAACTCGGCGGGAGGTCATAGCACTGATATTCATTTGACAATTAAGGATGTAAAAGACATATCCGTATCTTATATAGGTCGAAATAAGCCGGTGGAAATAGACACTTTCTCTCCTAAAAAACTATTATCCTCGTTATTGTCAAGGATGGGCGTGTCATTGTCCGGCGATATCGTCTCCGGTTCCATGCCCATACCTTGGATGATGGCCGCTGAGAGCGTGAGAGGAATAAAGGACGCGAAGGTCCATACGTCCTTCTCCAAGTTCTGTGATTTCGCCAAGGCGTTGATGGGGTATGATTACGAGATACTTGATAATAGCGTGCGTTTCCGGCATATGAATGATTTCTTCGTCAATGAGACGAAAGAATTGGATCACGTGAGCAATATGGAGCTATCCGTGGATGAGTCGTTGATATACTCTGGGGTTGAAATTGGATTCGACAAGCAGGACTATGATGAGATAAACGGGCGTGACGAGTTTCACTTCAAGAGCAGTTTCAGCACGGGATTGGACATAAAGGACAACATATTGTCATTGATAAGCCCGTATAGGGCAGATTGCTACGGATTGGAGTTTCTCGCTAACGAGCGTGACGAGGAATCGAAGGATACGGATTCCGACAATGACATATTTATTGTCCACGCTAGGAAAGATGGGGATAGATTAGTTCTGGTAAGAGAAGAGAATGGGGGAGCTATATATGCCGTTACGGGAGTATTGTTCTCCGACACTATCTTTAACGCCTCCTACTCGCCGAGAAATATGCTTCTTGTCAATAAGGAAAGGCTCGGGATATGCACGGATTACCTGTCTTTCACGGCCTCGGACGGAAACTCCTCGATATCGATAGGAGGAGTATCGGAGACCCTTCCTATATCCCTGCCGGTTAACGACCGGAGGATTAGGATTGATAAGGTGTCCTTGGAGACTCCGGGGTTATCCCCGTTCCCGGGTAATTACAGGGGCAAATTGTCGTTCTCGTACGCAGGGAGATCGTACGAGGGATGGGTTAGCGAGATAACGGAGAAGATAGGGAAATACCAAACGGCATCCTATTCGCTGATATTGTCTAAAATTACATGAATTTGTTTTGACAATTGATCCTTATCCCCTATATTTGTAGGACATAACAAAAAAGAATTAGAGCCTAAGAGCCATACCCGGCGGGAGTCGTATCCTGCGGGGGATGGCTCTTTTGGCGTTTATAGGCGTATGATAAACGTGAGCAAGATATCACCGTTGCTTTTTGACGTGGGTTATAACGGCATCGAGATGGAGCGTGAGTATGTACAACGCTTCTCTAATGTCGATAATGTAACTGTGCAATGCGTAGTATCCCCTTCCACCACTTTGTCAATGAAGCTGCAAGACCTCTGTTCTGGTGTGATATCTACGTTATCGCCGGTGTCGCATAATATCAATGACTCTAACAAATTGCTTGAGTTTATCATCCCGCCCGGCAATAGTGTGTATCGTGCGACAATTACCGGAAGCGGCGATCATTCAAGCAGCGTGCCATTCCGTTTCTGCGGCCAAGACGAGCTATCGGATATGGTTAAGATGTCATATACAAACCGAGATAATATAACATCGTTCGGGGCCGTGTTCAAGGTCGGTAGTTCCCAAAGGGTATTCAGCCTGTGGATAGAGGGGGGATTCAAGTCGGACGGGCATTCATTAAACGTTAGCAACGAGCAATTTAGGACACAGGGACAAGAGATCATAGAGCTTTACGCCGTACCGTATCAGGTGGACACGATCACGATAGGGGATAACGAGGGTGTACCTTTCGAGATGGCCCGCTTGATCAATAACATATTTTGCCTTTCGGACGTGAGAATAAACGGCGTTAGGTATGTCCGTAGTGAGTCTAGCGTGCCCGAGAGACAGGTGATAGCTGAGAGATATCCGCTGTTTAATTACACGATGAATATAGAGAATGCCGAGAACGTATCTTATAATGGGTTCACAGAGCAGGATGATGGGTCATGGGTGACAGGAACGATAAGTGTTAATGTCGATAACGCCAAGGATGGTCAGGTCTTGGTGTATGATGATTCTGTTGGAGCGTTTGTTAATCAATCAAATTTGGATTCGTTATGAGCAAGAAGAAATTAACCAAGCATATATGGTACGGGTCTGATACCGTAAACGAGAACGGCGAGTTGCAGGCGGCTCCTCCCCCAAAAGCCGTGGATGACGGAACGGAGGAATGGCATCTGTCAGGCATAACCAGAGGCGAGCTTTACCTTAACGATTATGAGGAAGATCCCTCCTTGTTTGTCTTATGCAGGGATGGTAAAATCAGAAAGATAAGCGGAGGGGGAAACGGGAATAAAGCCCCTTTATATTGGAAACTTGTTGACAAGGACAGCGACGGCAATCCTCTTCCGGAGGATAAGTGGTACATCCTCACGGACTACCACGCCAAATCGGCAGGGGACGTTGTCGCTTACGCCACGTCGGATCACGACATCGTCCTTCCCATAGCCGGCAACGGGGTATTGGGAGCGATAAAGCTCCCGTCCGGTGGTGATAGCGCGCTTGTCATAGACAAAGATGGTACTCTGCGTATCAATGAGGGTATGATTGGTGGCAAGGGTAAGATCTATTACGCTGGAGCGGGCTTGCAATTATTGAACCAACCTGACACGGAGGACACGCAGAACCAGTTCGCCGTGAAGTTCGGTAACGCCAAGGGCACTGTACTGGAAGGAGACAAGCTATACGCCGCCACATGGTGGGGGCAGAAGCTAAATTCCAACGGCATAGCTACCGGGGCGATGACAGGCGTGCCGAGCATCAACAGCCTTATACACCTTAACAGCGACAAGACGTTTGACGTGGCCAAGGATAAATCGGCGCAATGGGTCCGTTTCTCTGGGGGTAACTCGATTAACGGGATGACTGGGACGAACGCCGTGCTGTCCAATCTATATCTCAATTATAAGGACGCTAGCCATTATGTCAAGGTGGACGCCAATGATAACGTCCTTGCGACAGGTGATGTAGTGGCCTACGCTACCGGTAATTATGATATCGTAAGCCCTATAGCCGGTACCGGAGTGTTAGGCATGGTCAAGGTTGGGAGCGGTCTTAATATAGCTACAGATGGAACGTTGAGCGTAGACGGCAGCGCAATAGGCGGATTGGACGTTGCCGCTATGTGGGTGGAACTGGCGAAAGCTGACGCTAGCAAGAAGATAGACATAAGCCATTTGCCGACATCCGCGCTTGACGGTAAGTATGTGAAGAAAGCTGGGGATACTATGACAGGCACTTTGAAGATTGAAAAAGAAGGTGTTTTCCCTGCATTTTCTGCACATAACGGAGGATATGATGACGCTATAGTCCTAATTGGAAATGGTTCGAACAATGATGTCATAATAAGACATATTTCTGGTAATTCGGAGACTGATTTGAGGTTTAATAAAAATAGCCTGCGATTTAAAAATAACGAAGTTTGGCACGCTGGAAATGACGGGGCTGGATCGGGCTTGGACGCTGATCTATTAGACGGCAAGCACCTGCCCGACATACTCGCTTCGAACGTAGCATCAGCTACTAAACTCCAAACAGCCCGAACCATTTGGGGGCAGTCATTCAACGGCACCGCTAATGTCAGAGGTAATATGTTTGATGTAGATCATATCTATATGAACAATAACCATAGCATTTATGTAGAAGATTCTAAAGGTGCTTATGCAACCGTTCTTTCATTTAGCACCACTAATGATTTAAATATAGGCTATGGTACTGCGGCTAAAGGATATAATACCTATATAAATAGCAACGAAATCTATTTTAGAACTTCGTCTAACCTTACTGAAAGGATGCGAATCTCGGCTAATGGGAACGTTGGCATAGGCACTACTAACCCATCAGCAAAACTAGATATAAAAGGGAATCAGGATTTAATTCACTTGCAAGCAACAAATAGTGGTTCTGAATATAATTATATAAGAGCATATAACACGGATTACGATTCGTCTTTTAGGTTTGTTGAAGCATCAAACAAGGTATTATGGTTTCAATATGGCAAAGGCGGTAGTAATTCACTATACAGTGTCAATATAAGCGGAATGAGCGCCGAAGCCATAAAAGAATTTAGAGTGAAAGCGAAAAATTCTATTTTTGAAGGTAATGTAAAGGCGAGTGGCGATGTAGTCGCTTATGCTACAGGCTCAGGAGATATTGTATTGCCAATCGCTGGTACAAACTCGCTTGGGGCGGTGAAGATCGGCTCGGGTATCTCGATATCCGCTGACGGCACGATCTCCATAAGCGGCACGGGAACGATCGGAGGCATATCGGTGACCGGAAGCGGCAATGTGCTTACAAACGCCACGCTCAGCTCTGACAAGAAGATAATAACGTTTACCAAGGATTTGACGGCGTTGACCACTGCTAATTACGCTGCTACACTAGACAGTAAGTACGTGAAGAAAGCAGGGGATACGATGACCGGAAAATTGAAAATAAATAGTCAATTAGAAATCCTATCAGATATTACCGATATTGCCATAACATTAAGTCGTACTGTTGAGGAAAATAATGCATATCCAGACATTGCGATGATAATGAAGCTGAATGACAAAAAAATAGGTTATGTTTCTGGTGATTTGAAAAAAGGCACGGTCTTAGGCAATTATCAGTCAGGGAAAAGTTTGCAAATCTCTCCTACGGGATATTTAACTTTTGGCGGGCAGAATGTTTGGCACGCTGGAAATGACGGAGGGGGATCGGGCTTGGACGCCGATCTATTGGACGGGTATCATACTGGGTTCGCAAATGGTCAAGTGGCTTTGTACGCTAATTTCCCAACATGGAGCACTTTGATTTCCCAAGGATTGCTAAGGAGTGATTATGCGGATGCCGGGCATCCTACAGAGGATTACATAAAAGCCCTATGTAAATGGGCTATTAAGAATTATGCCAATATTGGAGATATAACACTGCAAGGAAGAATAACTCCTAATTCGGCTGGTTGGTTAGTATTATCACTATATAGCAATGAACCGTTTGATGCTACAACATTATTGCCTAAATATTGTAGTGGACAGTACAATTCCCTTGATGGATTGCTGCAATTATTTGGCACGAGGAATTACGTTTGGCGTTATTCTGGCGCATTTAACGGGAACGCCTCAAGCGCCACGAAGCTAATGACGGCCCGAACAATTTGGGGACAGTCTTTCAACGGCACCGCTAATGTTAGTGGTAATATGACTAATGTAGGGAGTATACATTCGTCGAAAGGTATCACGTTAAATCCTAATGACATAAATAGTACCATAGGCCAAGATACCGCGTATTGGTATGGACTAGGGCTTGTTGCCGCTTCTGGTAAATATGTTACACTAGGTGGATATTATGGATTGAAGATATTTACATCCGGAGTGCAAATAACCATGACCGAGGGTGGCAATGTCGGGATCGGGACATCAGACCCCGGAGAGAAACTTGAAGTGAATGGACATATAAAATGTGGACATGTATATCCTAAGGCGAATAACACTTACAATGTAGGGCTTACTGGTACTAGGTTCTCAAATGGATATTTTACGCAGGCGATATATATTGGAGACGTTAATACTAATAATAATAGTGGTAGCAATAACTCTCTTGTTAGTAGAGGATACATAGAATTAAATCATCCTACCCCATATATCGACTTCCATCACGGTAATAGCACGGCTGATTACACGTCCCGGCTCATAACAACGTCAAGTGACACATTGAATTGTACGAGTAATTTCACGTCTAGCAAGGACATAAAAGCCTCAGGAGACGTGATAGCCTACTCAGCCGGCAACGCTCCAGCTCCATTTAAATACTGGTATCCATCCGTTGATACGAGCGGTAACCTTAGCTGGACGAACAGCACGTCAACGACTACTCCAACCACGAGGAATATCCGGGGGCCGCAAGGGGTTACCGGGCCACAGGGACCTAAAGGGGATACGGGGCCTAAAGGTGCTACCGGGGCAACTGGAGCGACTGGGCCACAAGGCCCGGCCGGACCTTCGTTCAATGGGGGGAATATAACAAATATGTTAAGTATTCGAAACAGCGGTTACCCAACACTAGAGCTATACCAAAACACAAGCGTTTATTGGCGTATTTGTGTCAATACGTCAAACAATACTTTTTGCTTCAAAAAATGGGACACGATTGTCAGTTACATAAATGGATCTGGGGATTATGTAAAAAACTCGGATATGAGGCTTAAAACTCGGATCTCTACAGTTAGAGATGTACTTGACAGGATAATGAGACTAGACGTATTCCGATATACATTGAAGTATGATCCGGATAAAACCGTATCTATAGGTTTATCTGCACAGCAGGTTAATAACGAATTCCCCGAGATTGTCAGCAATGACGGTGATTATCTTGGAATATACTATGGTCAGATAGGGCCTATCGCTATTCAAGGTATCAAGGAGTTGTATCGTAATATGATAGATGTGGATAGATTTGTTCGCTCCACAAAGTCATGGATGACCGACAAGGACAAGCGCATAGCGGACCTTGAGGAAGAGGTGAGAGAGTTAAGAGAGGAGTTGAACGATTTAAAAGCGGCGTAAAATGGCAAGATATTTGTTACCTACAACGGATTTAAGCGTAATGCATGTCCGCAATATATTGAGCTATCCAAGTACGGATCTAGGCACACTATGTGGAGGTGTGGCAGCGGCGGCCGCTAAGATAAATAAGTGGTCTAAGAAAAAGCCGGTAAGATATACGGCAGATAACATTGATGGAATAACATATTGGTGGAAGGCGCAAGATGGGAAATGTGGGCTGTCATTCCCTACATACACGTCCATTGGAGCGATAGGAAACGCGGGGTCGTTCCTATACCAACTGGTTAACCAGCTTGATAAATGGGACTATGCCCCACCAAGAGGCGGATCTGTTGAACCTTTCAGGTTGGGTGATTTCAGGGGATATTATCATGACGCTATTATTCCAGTAGAAGCCTCCGGGCAGGAAGACTACTATATTTCCGTAAACAGTACTATACAAATAGATTTTGATTTGGCTGTACCTTCCGGAGATCCTGATAACCTAACACTATCAGACCTTGTGATATCCGGGACTCCGCTATCAGACTATTATATAGGTGTTGTATTATACAAGAACAGTTCTACGTATATGATAGGAACAAGTTCCAATAAGATGGGAACTGGTAGCGTATCTACTGTAATATCTGGTATAACGCAATCGCATGTTGGGGTATGGACTGTTTATACTTTTTTATCTAAAGCATCATTTAGCACTGGGGGAAGTATACCGGCTAGCACGTTTATTTGTTTTCCGTTACCACCGCTGAAAATAAATATTAAGGGAACTGGTACGATTGTCCAGATTTATTGCATCGGTAACTGGACAAGCTCGGCAAGAAATAAGGTCAGCTTTACGATCACGGTTGATAATACGGGCTCAGGGCAGGTTACGCTTACTAATGTCAAGGCGATATTCGTAAGAACTAAGGGCACGGCAGACCCTGAGTCATCTGGTGAGACGGTAGCGACTTATAATTACCCAAATGCTATAACAGTCCCGGGCAAGCAAAAGGTAGTAGTTGGCCCATTCGAGCAATCGATCACGTATGCGAGTGGATATACCTATTGGATCGCTGGACAGGCTAATTTGCCAGATTTGAAGACTAGCTATATACCTATAGAGGATGTGGCAGAACCGTAATATTAAATATTAAATACATGGAAGATAGGATATTGATAATTAAAGGAAATTTGGCATGTAAATCTCTGGTATATAGAGGTTTATGTGGATATGGGGGGGGTAAAAAGCAACATCCCTTTAAGTGATATTTCAAATGAGTTTATTAACAAAGCTATAATAATAGAAGGTAATGTTAGTGTTGAGTCAGATCTATGTGTTGATTATCTACTTATCGTCACTGGCGATATTATCATGTGGGGAGGGCTTTGGAATGGCTAGTCTACCGTCTAATGATATATCAATAATGTTGGTGCGGAATGCATTAAATTGCCCAAGCACTGATCTTGGTACATTATGTGCCAAGGCAAAATCTGGTGGTAAAGGCGGGTATGCTTTTGAGATAGTAGAAAATGGCTACACGCAAGTCCATGGAAGAAATATTATTGATTCTGAAGGTTTACCTTCTTCTTACCCGTATTGGAATATATGGTGTAATAATTCCCCGGGCCAGTGGAAATTGGTTGATAGCCCATCTAAGCCTGTACGCTTTGAGCTAAAAAGAGATTCCTCTAATAAATATATTTTTAGTCTTGGGGGCTTCAGGGGGCACAATACCGACGCATCAATCCCGATAATGCCGAATATAAAAAAGACGTTTGTACGGCACGGTACGTTGCCTATAAACACAGATATAGAACTCAAAGCCAATCTTGGCGATTACGATTGGTCTAAGATTAGCGGGGTAAATGGGTGCCAACTTTTTGTATACGATGGCAACTCAATATATTCTAGATCGGAAGTCAAGGCAATAACCCGTAATTCGCTTATGAGTATGGGAAAAATCCCGTTGATGATAAACACTACAAGTACATATACTAAAAAATATACTATTAAAATGGCTTTAGGTACTGCCGCTGGTATAGGCACGTCAACGGTTGATTTTAATATGCTTGGGATATTGCCTGTATTCGGAGAGTTATCTATTACTGTCGCGGATGCTTCTCCTGCATATATAGCCGATGTGTATATAGAAAACTTTGCGCACGCTTTCCGTTTAACCGATGTCATAAATGAAAATCATGTCAATGGTACATACACAGGGCTAGGTGGTATAAGCGCTGATAACAGAAGACTTGTTAGACTAAGATATGAGAAAGTAAGCAACGCTGATAATTCAATATTGGAGACTATAAACGTAACATCTGCTTTTAAGCCTACAGAAAGACCTCCTATGTTATCTGTATATCATGTCGGGGATACGGAGTCTTTTTATTTTGACCAGAATAGGATGTATAACTCACAAGGAACGCATATAGTTGTAACATTTTTTTATGAATAAACATTTTAAAAACTAAAGATTATGACATTACAAGAAGTAAAGACAGAGAGCGTAACAAAACTCATTAATGGCACAGGAGATATCCTTGATATCAAGGAGAGCCGTGTTACGATAACGAGCGAGAACAAGGTATCCGAGGCGAACGGACAGGTTTATAACAAGCAAGCCGGTTATATCGGAAGCTATAACTACACCAGATTTGGTGGATTGAGCGTCAATGTTAATGATAGCACATTAACCGTTCTGCAAGTAAGCGGTGAGGTCTTGAAATACATCGACGCTGTCGAGAACCAAGTATCGGTAGTGATGGATTAATTATTTTTCCGGTCGTGTTATTTCGATGCGACCGGGCTTACAAGTTTATAACATAAAAACATAGATCATGAAAAAGAAAGAAGCGATTGAGTTGTACAAGGTGTTGAACGGATGCAAGCTGACCGGTATGGTGTCATCCTCGAAGATGACGGTGTTGAACAACCTTAGGAAATTGCGCCCCATATCGGAGACATACGAGGCTGATATAAAAGAAGCCATTGAGAAGTTTAAGCCGGAGGGCTTTGACGACCTGATGAAAAAGGTTCGTGGCCATAATGATTCCGTGAACACGGGCGGTAAGCCTGTGATGTCTGGGGATGAGCTGAGGGATGCGTCCTCGATCATCGAAGAGTACAACAAGGAGGTAAATGATTTTGTCGAGAAGATACTGGATGAGGATGCCGGGATTGAGTTAAATAAGCTTGACAATCCAGACTTGGAGAAGCTTTTGGACGCTAATGATATAGAGGCTAGCCAACTGGAGATAATCTATTCACGCTTGTCATGTAATTAATTACCCATGCAATATGGCCACAATCGTAGCTACCATATTGGGATCTTCGATGGTTAGGCGGTTAAGCCAAGAAGCATATTTTATTATTAAATGACTGTAATTATGAAAACTGTTAATTTCAAGAGGTTTTAGTTTTTACCTAATTGATAAATATTTTATATCATGGAGAGTATAAGGATAGGTAACGACATAAACATAGAATGGAGCATCCTTAGGAATGGTGATCCTGAGACACTGGAAGGTAAGGACTTGCGTGTCGTGATGACCAATGGTTACAGGAAGATGGAGGTAAAAGACCTCCACTTCCGGGATAACGTGATACGATTCACCTACCTAGGCAAAGACCAAGATTATAACGGCGTCTATACGCTGACCCTTATCGAGAACAAAGGGAAGGAGGGCATGATGGCCGTTGACGCTTGCGAGGCGTTCAAGCTCAT
>ULRX01024541.1_pt1 | contig 12606 bp, 10 predicted proteins | sample 1955871 | NCBI WGS metagenome assembly ULRX01 (sample SAMEA4835695, study PRJEB28245) | human gut metagenome | biome: gut microbiome; material: fecal sample | place: Denmark | collected 2008 | reverse complement strand
TCCGGCTTGCGCTTGGCCAGGGGGCTGATCTCCACAGGATAATCGTAGATGAAGGTGGGCTGGATCAGCTTGTCCTCCACAAAGGCGTCGAAGAACTCGGCCAGAATGGCACCCTTGGTGGGCACCTCAGGCAGCTCCACATGGTGCTCCTTGGCGGCGGCAATGGCGTCCTCGTCGGTCTGCCAGTCGTTGAAGTCCACGCCGGAATACTTCTTCACGGCCTCGATCATGGTCAGGCGCTCCCAGTGGCCCATGTCGATCTGCTTGCCCTGGTAGGGAATCACCATGCTGCCGCAGATCTTCTGAGCCAGCCGCTTGTACAGCTCTTCCACCAGATCCATCATGCCGTGGAAATCGGTGAAGGCCTGATACAGCTCAATGGAGGTGAACTCCGGGTTGTGCTTGGGGTCCATGCCCTCGTTGCGGAAGATGCGGCCTACCTCGTACACCCGATCCATGCCGCCCACGATCAGGCGCTTGAGGTACAGCTCGGTCTCGATGCGGAGCACCATGTCCATGTTCAGGCTGTTGTGATGGGTGTAGAAGGGGCGTGCCGATGCACCGATCTCAAACGGAGTCAGGATGGGGGTGTCCACTTCCAGGAAGCCCTTCTCGTCCAGATAAGCGCGGATCTCCTTCAGGATCTGGCTGCGCTTGACGAAGGTGTCCTTGACCTCGGGGTTGGCGATCAGGTCCACATAGCGCTGGCGATACCGCATCTCGGTGTCGGTCAGGCCGTGGAACTTCTCGGGCAGGGGACGCAGGCTCTTGGCCAGCAGGGTCAGCTCAGTGGCGCGCACGCTCAGCTCGCCGGTCTTGGTGCGGAACACCTCGCCCTTGACGCCGATGATATCGCCCACGTCCAGCTTCTTGAAGGCGGCGTAGGGCTCATCGCCCAGCTCGTCGCGGCGGACATACAGCTGGATGTCGCCCTTGTCGTCGCGCAGGTGGGCAAAGCTGGCCTTGCCCATCACGCGCTTGGACATCATGCGGCCGGCCAGAGCAACCTGCTTGCCGCTGTCGGTCTCGTTGGGCAGGTCCTTGAATTCTTCCTTCAGGTCGGCCGAGTAGGCGTCCTGCGGGTACTTGGTCAGGGTAAAGGGGTCATGACCGGCGGCCTGCAGGTCTGCCAGCTTCTGGCGGCGCACCTGCACCTGCTCGCTCTCGGACAGGCCCTGCGCGGGGTTCTTCTTTTGCTCTTCCATGGTTTCTCCTATCAGCTGCGTGCGTGGGTAATGGCCAGCACGGTGTACTCCACGGTGTGGCCGGTGGGCAGCAGCACTTCGGTCTTGGCGCCCACAGCGCGGCCCAGCAGCGCGTGGCCCACGGGGCTCTCGTCGCTGATCTTGCCGTTCAGGGGGTCGGCCTCGGTGCGGCCCACGATGTCGTATTCTTCGGTCTCATCCTCGCCGGTCATCTGGATGGTGACGTGGGTGCCCACAGACACGCTGTCCACGCTCAGCTCGCTCTCGTCGATGATGACGGCGTTCTTGATCATCTGCTCCAGCTCGGTGATGCGGTTCTCCACCAGACCCTGGGTGTTCTTGGCCTCGTCGTACTCGCTGTTTTCCGACAGGTCGCCGTGGCTGCGGGCTTCCTTGATCTCCTCGGCCAGCTCCTTGCGGCGGACGGTCTTGAGGTACTCCAGTTCATCCTGCATGGCCTTCAGGCCGGCAGCGGACATCTTGATCTCTTGTGCCATTTGAGAATCTCTCCTTGTCTATACTTGATTCGCGCAGGTGCAAAGCCGCGCAATGATGCCATTTTGACTACATTATTATAATAGCAAGGCGGTGCTTTGTCAACAAAAAAGGCGGCACAGGGGCAGAAAAAGGCCCCGCCGCACATGCTCTGTGCGGGCAGCCCTTGACAAACACGAAAAAATCCCGTCTGAACTGCTTCAGACGGGATTTTTGTGGTTTTATGGGGCTTTGGCTCAGGTCTCCACACCCTCGAACTGGCTGTTGTACAGCTTGGCGTAGAAGCCGCCTGCGGCCAGCAGTTCGTCGTGGTTGCCCTGCTCCACGATGTGGCCGTCCTTCATCACAAGGATGACGTCGGCCTCACGGATGGTGGACAGGCGGTGCGCCACGATGAAGCTGGTGCGGCCCTGCATCATGCGGGCAAAGGCCTTCTGGATGCGCACCTCGGTGCGGGTGTCGATGGAGGAGGTAGCTTCGTCCAGGATCAGCATGGGCGGCAGGCAGAGCATCACGCGGGCGATGCACAGCAGCTGCTTCTGGCCCTGACTGATGTTGCCGCCGTCCTCCGCGATGACGGTGTCGTAGCCGTCCGGCAGTCGGCGGATGAAGCTGTCGGCGTGGGCGGCCTTGGCGGCAGCCACCACCTCGTCCAGGGTGGCATCCGGTTTGCCGTAGGCGATGTTCTCACGCACCGTACCGGCCCGCAGCCAGGTATCCTGCAGCACCATGCCGTAGCTGCCACGCAGCGAAGCGCGGGTCACGCTGCGGATGTCGGCGCCGGACACCTTGATAGAGCCGCCGTTCACATCGTAGAAGCGCATGAGCAGGTTGATGAGGGTGGTCTTGCCGCAGCCGGTGGGGCCCACGATGGCGATGCGCTGGCCGGGCTTCACGTCCAGGCTCAGGCCCTCGATCAGCGGGCGGTCGGGCAGATAGCGGAAGGACACATCCTCCAGCTGCACATGGCCGTCCGGCTGCAGCACGCTGGCATTCTCTGCCTCCGGGATCTGGTCGTCGGCGTCCAGCAGCTCAAACACGCGGGCCGCACAGGCCAGCGCGTTCTGCAGCTCGGTGACCACGCCGGAGATCTCGTTGAAGGGCTTGGTGTACTGGTTGGCGTAGTTCAGGAACACGCTCAGCTGACCGATGGTGATGCCGCCGCGCACGGCGTACAGGGCACCCACCAGGCCCACACCGGCGTACACGATGTTATTCACAAAGCGGGTGGCGGGGTTGGTCATGCTGGAAAAGAAGATCGCTTTCAGGCTCACGTCCTGCAGCCGGCCGTTCACTTCGTCAAAGGCGTCCAGGCTCTCGGCCTCGTGGCCGAAGGCCTGCACCACCTTCTGGCCCTCGATCATCTCGTTGACCAGCGCAGTCTGCTCACCGCGCACGCTGCTCTGACCCTGAAAATACTTGTAACTGCGCTTGGCAAGGAAGCTGGCCACCAGCAGACTCAGCGGGGTGATGCACACCACCACCAGCGTGATGACCACATTCTCGCTCAACATGAACAGCAAGGTGCCCAGAATGGTCAGCACGCCGCTGAACAGCTGGGTGAAGCCCATCAGCAGGCCGTCGGCAAAGGTGTCCACATCGGCCACCATGCGGCTCACGATATCGCCGGAGGGGTGGCTGTCGAGGTAGGACAGCGGCAGGGTCTGGATCTTGCGCAGGGCCTCGTTGCGCAGGTCCCGGCTCACCGAAAAGGTGATGCGGTTGTTGCACACGCTCAGCAGCCACTGGGCAAAGGCGGCCACCACGGCCACCACCAGCACCTCCACGATGATGCGGCCTACACCGGCAAAGTCCACATTGCCTTTGCCCAGCATCAGGTCGATGGCGTCACCGCACAGGATGGGGATATACAGCTGTGCGGCCACACTCACGGCGGCCACGATCAGGCTGCAGACCACGAACAGGGAATAGGGGCGGATCTTGTGCAGCACACGGGTCAGTGTGGCCTTGCGCTGTTCCGGGGTCAGTTTTGCTTTGGCTTTCGCGCTCATTTCTGCACATCCCCTTTCTTGAACTGGCTCTCATAGATCTCTTCATACACCGGGCAGCTCTGGCGCAGCTGGTCATGGGTGCCAAGGCCCACCAGCCTGCCGTCATCCAGCACAAGGATCTGGTCGGCATGCTGCAGGCTGGCAGCGCGCTGGCTTACGATGAACACGGTCAGGCTGCCGGGCAGAGCGGCCAGTGCCTTGCGCAGGGCCGCGTCGGTGGCGTAGTCCAGGGCGCTGGCGCTGTCGTCCAGGATCAGAATGTCCGGCTTGCCCACCAGTGCACGGGCAATGGTCAGGCGCTGCTTCTGGCCGCCGGAAAGGTTCCGGCCGCCCTGTTCCACGGGCTCGTCCAGGCCAAGGGGCTTTGCCTGGACGAATTCTGCCGCCTGTGCGGTCTCCAGGGCCGCCCACAGCTCGGCGTCGGTGGCATTCTTGTTGCCCCACAGCAGGTTGGAGCGGATGGTGCCGCCGAACAGCTGGGCCTTCTGCATGACCACGTTCACCTTGCCGCGCAGGGCCTCGCGGGGGTAGTCCGCGGCCGGGCGGCCCAGGATCTCCACGGTGCCCTCGGTGGCGTCGTAAAAGCGAGGGATCAGGTTGACCAGGCTGGACTTGCCGCTGCCGGTGCCGCCGATGACGCCGATGGTCTGGCCGCGCTTGGCGGTAAAGCTGATGTCGGACAGGCTGGGTGCGCCGGCCCCGGCATAGGTCAGGCTCACATGGTCAAAGCGCACGGCGTCACCGGCCTTGTCGGCGGGCACCTCGCTGCGCAGCTCGGCGGGGAAGTCCATGCCGGGCTTGGTGTCCAGCACAGCCTGCACACGGCCGGCGCAGGCCAGCGCTTTGCTCACCTGCACGATCAGGTTGGCCAGCTTGACCAGCTCGATCAGGATCTGGTTCATATAGTTCACCAGCGCGATCACGTCGCCGGAGGCCATGCCGCCCACGTTGATCTCAATGCTGCCCACATACAGCAGTGCCACGATGGCAATGTTGATGATCACATAGGTCAGCGGGCTCATCAGGGCCGAAAGATGGCCCACATGGAGCTGCATTCTGGTCAGCAGGTCGTTGGCGTTCTCGAAGCGGTCGATCTCGTCCTGCTCCTTGTCAAAGGCACGCACCACGCGCACACCGGTCAGGTTCTCGCGGGTCAGGCCCAGCACACGGTCCAGCCGCACCTGCGCGGTCTTGTACAGCGGGCGGGTGATGACCATCACGCCGAACACCACCACACTCAGCAGCGGGATGGCCACCACAAAGATCAGGGCGGCCCGCGCGTTGACCGTGAAGGCCATGACCATGGCACCGATCACCACAAAGGGGCTGCGCAGGAACAGGCGCAAAAACAGGTTCAGGCCGCTCTGCACCTGGTTGATGTCGCTGGTCATGCGGGTGATGAGGGTGCTGGTGCCCAGGGTGTCCATCTCCGAAAAGCTCAGGCTCTGGATGTGGGCAAACAGGGCATGCCGCAGGGCGGTGGAGTAGCCCACCGCCGCCTTGGCGGAAAAATACTGCGCCGTGAGGCTGCAGGTCAGGCCGATGACGGCCAGCACAAGCAGGATGCCGCACCGCACCAGGATGTAGTGCAGGTCGTGGGCGGCAATGCCCACGTTGACGATATCGGCCATGACCAGTGGTACGAACAGGTCAAATGTGGCTTCCAGCATCTTGAACAGAGGGGCAAGCACGCTCTCGCGCTTGTAGTCCTTCAGATAGCCAAGCATGTTGTTCAAGGCTATTTCCTCCTTTTCTGATCCCAGTATTCTGGAATTTTACCTATTATAGCGCACACAGCTGAAAAAAACCATACGTTTGCCGGGATAGATGCAGAGCCAAAGCGCAGGTTTTCCGTTGAGAAAGATGGAAAACCCTGCTATACTAGGAGGTGACACTGAAGGAAAGCAGGGAACATACAATGGCAAGAAGAACAGACGGCGGGGTGCGCTTCCGCCCGGTGGGCAGCAGCCGGCACCCGCGCACGCCGGTGCGCTACAGCCCCGGCGGCACCGGCTGCCCGGCGATCGAGCAGGCGATCGAGCGGCTGTATCACGGGCAGAACGAGGAGAGCTTCTGGGCCCTGATGGGGGCCCTGAACTACGCGCTGGAGCTGGAGACCCATGTTCTGGTGCCGCTGCAGACGGCCCCGGGCACACCGCCCACCCCGGCCCCCTGGGCCGAGAACCCCGTCCCGCAGCAAAAGGCCAAAGGGCTTGCGCTCTGGACCCTGAAAAACAAGGACCGTACCTGGCTGCCGCTGTTCACCTCCAGCGCAGCTGCCTGCGTGGACCGCAGCACGGCGGCCCGCCCCATGGCGGACTACACCCTGCAGGACGCCATGGAACTGGTGCTGGATGCGCCGGACATCGACGGCGTGGTCATCGACCCGTGGGGCCACTCGGCCACACTGGATGAGGCCCTGCTCAACGGCCTGCTCCACGCGGGCCACAACCCGGAGGAGCCGGGAGACGAAGAAGTAGAAGCCGGGCGGGAAGCGGCCCGCGCCGGGGACTGGCGCATGGCGGCCGACCACTACGACGAAGCCGCCCAGCAGGGCAATGCCATGGGTCTCTCGCTGCTGGCCGACTGCCTGTACCGGGGCCGGGGCGAGATGCAGAACAAGACCGAGGCCCGCCGGATGTGGCGCACCGCCGCCGACCACGGCGAGGTGCTGGCCATGCTGTCGCTGGGCGAGGACTGCGCTGCCCGGGGCGAAGCGGGCAAGGCCCTGCTGTACTACCGCAAAGCCCGGCAGACGGCGCAGGGCATGCCGGACATCGAGTATACCCCGCGCATCTGTCTGCGCCTTGCCCAGGCCGAGACCCGCTACGTCTCGGCCAAAAAGGCCATGGCACTGGCGGCAGAGGCCGCCCAGGGCTTTGCCATCCTGGCCCGGGAGAAGGAACCGGATGCGGCCGAATTGCAGGCAGAAGCGGAACAGCTGCTGCGGGAACTGGCCGATCCGAAGCCCCGGAATACGGCCTACAACATAGATTCTTTACAATTGGACTAAAAAATGGTCACAGGAATCGGGTAAGATGATCAGGTGAATAAAATGCTTTAGCGGACGGGATGCGCCGCAAAGAGAGGAAAACGATATGAGCAAAGTGATCGGCATTGACCTTGGCACAACAAATTCCTGTGTGGCGGTGGTGGAAGGCGGCAAGCCTGTGGTCATCACCAACGCAGAGGGCGAGCGCACCACCCCCAGCGTGGTGGCCTTTACCAAAGACGGCGAGCGTCTGGTGGGCGGCGCGGCCAAGCGGCAGATCGCCACCAACTCCGGCCGCACCGTGACCAGCATCAAGCGCCACATGGGCAGCGATTACCGGGTGCACATCGACGGCAAGGACCTGACCCCGCAGGAGATCAGCGCCATGATCTTGGCCAAGATCCGCCGCGACGCCGAGAGCTATCTGGGCGAGCCGGTGACCGAGGCCGTTATCACGGTGCCCGCCTACTTCGACGACAGCCAGCGCAAGGCCACCCAGGACGCCGGACGCATCGCGGGCCTGAACGTGCTGCGCATCATCAACGAGCCGACGGCTGCCGCTGTGGCCTACGGCCTGGACAACGAAGCACCCCAGAAGATCCTGGTGTATGATCTGGGCGGCGGCACCTTTGACGTGTCCATCATCGAGATCGAGGACGGTACTTTTACAGTGCTGGCCACCGGCGGCGACACCCATCTGGGCGGCGATGACTTTGACGAGCGCATCGTGGAGTACGCTGTGGCCGAGTTCAAGAAGTCCGACCGCATCGACCTCTCCCGCGATCCGGCTGCTATGGGCCGCCTGAAGGAGGAAGCTGAAAAGGCCAAGAAGGAGCTGTCCAGTGCACCCTCCGCGCAGCTGAACCTGCCCTTCATCGCGGTGGGCAAGGACGGCCCCCACCATCTGGATCTGTCGCTGTCCCGCCCGCAGTTCGAGATGATGACCGGTGACCTGCTGGCCCGTACCGTGACCCCGGTGCAGAACGCCCTGCGGGATGCCGGGATCTCCGCCAGCCAGCTGGGCAAGGTGCTGCTGGTGGGCGGCAGCACCCGCATGCCCGCCGTGGAGCGCCAGGTGCGGGAGCTGCTGGGCTGCGAGCCCAGCCACAGCCTGAACCCGGACGAGTGCGTGGCCATGGGTGCCGCCGTGCAGGGCGGTCTGCTGCAGGGCGGCGGCAAGCTGGCTGGTGCTACCGGTGCCGCCGCACAGGGTCTGGTGCTGATGGATGTCACCCCGCTGACCCTGTCCATTGAGACGCTGGGCGGCGTGGCCACCCCGCTGATCACCCGCAACAGCATGATCCCCACCCGCAAGAGCCAGATCTTTACCACGGCACGCCCCATGCAGACCAGCGTGGAGATCAACGTGCTGCAGGGCGAGCGCCACTTTGCCCGCGACAACAAGAGCCTGGGCAAGTTCAAGCTCAACGGCATCCGGGGCGGTTTCTCCTCCAAGCCGCAGATCGAGGTCACCTTTGACATCGACGTCAACGGCGTGGTCAAGGTGTCGGCCAAGGATCTGGGCACCGGCCGAGAGCAGAACATCACCATCACCGGCAGCACGAACCTGTCCGAAAACGAGATCCAGCGCGCTATGGCGGATGCCGCAGCCTACGAGGCCGAGGACAGCCGCCGCAAGGAGCGGCTGGAGCTGCACAACCAGGCCGAGGTGCTGGCCTACAAGGTGGACGAGGCCTTGTCCAAGTGCAAAAAGGAGCTGGACCGCGACGAAAAGAACCGCATCAAGACCGATGTGGCCAACCTGCGCCGCTGCCTGCGCAAGGACAAGCCCGAGAAGATGAACGAGACCGAGGAAGCGGCCCTGCGGCAGGCCAAGAGCCAGCTGGAGGAAAGCGCCAACCACCTGATGATGCTGTACACCAGCCAGCAGCAGGCCCAGGGCCCGGACCAGACCCTGTGAGATGCCCTTATAAAACAAAAAAAGGAACCGCTGCGGCGGTTCCTTTTTTTGTTTTGCAGATCAGAGCATCTTGGACAAAAATGCTTTCAGGCGGGGATGCTTGGGGTTGGAGAACAGCTCCTGCGGGGGCTCGTCCTCCTGGATCTGGCCGCCGTCGATGAAGATCACGCGGTTGGACACCTCGCGGGCAAAGCCCATTTCGTGGGTGACCACCAGCATGGTGATGCCGGTGTGGGCCAGCTCCTTCATCAGCTCCAGTACCTCGCCCACCATCTCAGGGTCCAGGGCGCTGGTAGGCTCGTCGAACAGGATCACGTCCGGGTCCATGGCCAGAGCGCGGGCAATGGCAATGCGCTGCTGCTGGCCGCCGGACAGGCTCTTGGGGTAGACGTTGGCCTTGTCGGCCAGACCCACACGGGCCAGCAGCTCGTCGGCGCGCTGGGAAATGGCTTCCTTGTCCTTCAGCTTGAGCAGGCTGGGGGCCAATTCCAAGTTCTTCTTCACGGTCAGGTGGGGGAAGAGGTTGAAGTGCTGGAACACCATGCCCATCTTCTGGCGCACGGCGTCGATGTGGGCATCGTCCACCTCCACCCCTTCAAACTTGATGGAGCCGGAGGTGGGGATCTCCAGCCGGTTCAGGCAGCGCAGGAAGGTGGACTTGCCGCAGCCGGAGGGTCCGATCAGGCACACCACGTCGCCGCGGTAGATGTCGATGTCGATGCCCTTGAGCACGTCCAGGGTGGGGGTGGGCTGCTTTGCGCCCTTTTTCTTCACGCCGCCGTAGGTCTTGGTCAGACCACGGACTTCCAGGATCTTATCGGTCACTTTGTGCCAGCCTCCTCTCAAACATTGCCAGCAGCCGGGTGAACAGCATGACCAGCACAAGGTAGATCAGTGCAACGCCCAGCAGCGGGTACATGGCTTCGTAGGTACGGTTCATGATGCCCTGCGCCGCATACAGCAGCTCCTTGCCGCCAATGACCGTGATCAGGGAGGTATCCTTCAGCAGCATGATGAACTCGTTGCCCAGAGCAGGCAGCACCGCGCGGATAGCCTGCGGGATGATGATGACCACCATGGTGGTCATGTAATTCAGGCCCAGGCTGCGGCCGGCCTCCATCTGGCCGGGGTCCACGGCCATCAGGCCGCCGCGGATGATCTCGGACACATAGGCACCGGAGTTGATGCCCAGTGCCAGCGCACCCACCATGGTAAAGTTGCGGCTGTTGGCAAAGATGACCATGCTCATGATGAGCAGCTGCACCATCATGGGGGTGCCGCGGATGATAGTGGTGTAGATCTCACAGATCATATTGAAGAAGCCCAGCACCGGGTTTTTGTGCCCGGGGCGCTGCTGGTCGTGGGCCACACGCACCAGCGCCACCACGCTGCCCAGCACGATGCCCAGCGCCAGTGCCAGGGCGGTGACCAGCAGGGTGGTGCCCACGCCGCCGACGTACTGGAGCCAGCGGTCCTTCAGCAGAAAGGCCTGATAAAATTTGAAGAAAAACTCCTGCCCGAAGTTCAGCTTTGTGCCGCTGTTGAGCAGCTCTTTGAGCAGTTCGTATTGAGCAGCCATTCGCATCCTCGCTTTCCATTTTTTGTTAGAATTTTGTAACCTTATTTTTCCAAAAAAGGGGAGGTGCCCCAGTTGGGGTGCCTCCCCGTGGTACGATGTACGGCCCGGCTTATTCAGCGGTGATGTACTTGTCCACGATGGCCTGCAGGGTGCCGTCAGCCTTCAGCTCTTCCAGAGCGGCGTTGACGGCAGCTTCCAGAGAAGAACCCTTTGCCATGCCGATGGCGTAATCCTCCTCGGCGTAGCTGGTGTCCAGCACCTTCAGGCCGGGGTTGGCGGCCACATATTCCTTGGCAGGGGCGTTGTCGATGACCACAGCGTCCACCTGGCCGTTGTTCAGGGCCTGCACAGCGGTCAGACCATTGTCGTAAGCCACCACGGCGTCATCGCCGAAGTCATCAGAGCAGTAGATGTAGCCGGTGGTGCCGCGCTGAGTGCCGATCTTCTTGCCAGCCAGGTCGTCAGGGGAAGCAATATCGGAATCGTTGGGCACAATGATGGACTGGATGCCGGTGGCATAGCTGTCGGAGAAGTCCATCACAGCCTTGCGCTCGTCGGTCACGGTCACACCGGCCATAACGATGTCGGCCTTGCCCTGCTGCACGCTCAGCAGCGCAGCGTCAAAGTCCATGTCGTCGATCTGCAGCTCCAGACCCAGCTTTTCAGCAATGGCCTTGGCGGTGTCGATGTCGATGCCCTCGAACTCACCGGCGTCGGTGGTCATCTCGTAGGGAGGGAAGGTGGCGTTGGTGGCCATGGTCAGCTTGCCAGCCTCAACGGTGGTCAGCTCACCGGCGGCAGCGCTGGTGGAAGCAGCCTCAGAAGAAGCGGCAGCAGAGCTTGCCACAGAGGAAGCCACGCTGGAAGAAGCACCACCGCAGGCGGTCAGGGCCAGAGCAGCAACGGACAGACCGGCAGCAGCCAGGAAGCTGCGACGAGTAATCTTTTTCATATTCAAACACTCCTCATACGCGTTGTATAAACTTGCAGTCGCCGGAAGGATGCGATTCATCGAAAAATCCAGCGAACGGACTTAGTATAAGTTGTACAAATAGAAAAGTCAATAGTTGTGCAAAAAATCGGTCAAATTGAAACCGAATTGCAAACACTTATACACTGCGATGGGGAAAATAAATGTATATATGCAAAGAGAACCCTCTCAGGCGCTGACGCGCCAGCTCCCCCGAAAGGGGGAGCCTTTAAAGAATGGAAACCTTACCGTACTGCCAAAAAGCTCGCCCTTCGGGAGAGCTGGCATCGAGCAAGGCGAGATGACTGAGAGGGTTTGACGCTTACACGCTCCGTGCGATCTCTTCCGCGCTGCGCTTGGGCACGCAGTAGTCGCGGTTTTCATCCAGATAATACTTCACGCCGGTGTCAGCGGTCAGGGGCACGATGTGTGCCTTGTGGGTGGGGTAGCCAAAGGCCACCATGTAGGCCAGCTTCAGCGGCTCTTCGATGCCCAGCAGCTCGGTGAGGGCGGGCTTGTTGATGGCACCCATGATGCAGCTGCCCACCTCCTTGTCCCAGGCGGCCAGGGTCATGTTGGCAAGGGCGATGCCGGTGTCGGTGGAAAGGTCGCCGAGAGCGGAGCTGTCCTGCAGGACGGCCACATACAGGGTGGGCGTCTCGTCGGCCTTGGGCATGCCCTGTTCCGGGGGCAGATAGGCCGCCCACTTGACCAGCGGCTGCACTTTGGCCACCATTTCCGGGCTCTGCACCACCACAAGGCGCAGGGCCTGCCGGTTGGCCCCGCAGGAGGACAGCCGTACAGCTTCCACGATGTCATCCACCACATCCTGCGGCACGGGCTTCTGCGCAAAGCGGCGGTAGGTGCGGCGGGTGACCAGAGATTCCATAACAGACATGACAAAACACTCCTTTTCCGGCGGGCGGTGCCCGGCGGTTTATTTGCGGTTTACTACCATATAAAGTATAGCAGTCCGGCCGGGGATGCGCAAGCCGGAGAGAAGAACGGTGGCTCTTGACAAAAATATGCGGGGGAGGGGTATAATTGACAGAGAATACCCGGCCCTCGACACAGAACGCCGCGAAGTGACGATGAAAATATGGTAAAATGTGGAAAATGATAGAAGGGGGTATCAGAATGGTCGTGTGGGTAGGCCTTGTGTGCTTTGTGCTGGGTGCCAATCTGGGATTTCTGGTGGCAGGCCTGATGCGGATGGCAAAGGACGAAAAGGACACCTCGGAGAAACCATAAAAAGGTTCGGAAACGGATGCAAAATGCCCCGCTGCGGAAATGTGCAGCGGGGCATTTTGCGTTCAGGAGATTTTTGCCGGGTCGAGGTACTGGCCGTTCTGCAGCACTTCCAGATGGATGTGCGCTTCCTCGGCGCATTCACAGCTGATGGTGCCCACGGTGCCCAGCTTCTGCCCGGCGG
>ULRX01021197.1_pt1 | contig 12630 bp, 7 predicted proteins | sample 1955871 | NCBI WGS metagenome assembly ULRX01 (sample SAMEA4835695, study PRJEB28245) | human gut metagenome | biome: gut microbiome; material: fecal sample | place: Denmark | collected 2008 | reverse complement strand
AAAAGATATGCAAACCTATGAAATTCCAAGAAATTATAAAGGAGAAGGAAGAATATTATACATATTTTCCACAAAAGGATTAATATACACATGTGTTGGAGCAGGCGTTGGGCTAATATTTTATTTTATATTAAAAATGCTTGGCTTTTCAATGATTGGACTAATAATAACACTAATATTCGCAGCAATAGGATTTGTAATAGGAACACTAAAAGTACCAGAATCATCAGCAACAGACATAACGAGAAAAACAGGAGGAGAAAATATAGATGATGTAATTGTAAGATGGATTAAATTCAAGAAAAACGGAAACAAGATATATGTATATAAACCAGAGGAGGAAACAAAAGATGGAAAGTAATCAATTAATTAATTTATTAACAATATTGTTAGGAATAATGATAGGAGTCTTATGTATACTTTGCGTAGTGTTTTTAGTATTAAAATTTAAAAGTAGAGAACATAAAGAGAAAAAAGTAGTAAAACAACAACAAGAAGATGCAAGAATAAAATCAAAAACACTAGCACCACAAAACTACACAAAAGAATCAATATTCAAATTTATGGAATTTGATAAAATAGATGACAACATGATTTTACAAAAAGGTGGAAAAAGATTCTTAATGGTTATAGAATGCCAAGGTATAAACTATGACTTAATGTCAGGGCTAGAAAAAAACAGTGTAGAACAAGGTTTTTTGCAATTTTTAAATACACTAAGATATCCAATTCAAATTTATGTTCAAACAAGAACTGTAAATTTAGGAAGCAGTATAAATAAATATAAAGAAAGAGTTGATGATATTTCTAAACAATATGCAACAAAACAAATGGAATACAATCAAAAAGCTCGTTCTGGACAATATACAGAAAAAGAATTAAGTAAAGAAAAATACGAATTAGTAAGACAAAGGAACTTGTATGAATATGGTGTAGACATTATAAACAATACGGAAAGAATGAGTTTAAACAAAAATATTTTAAGCAAGCATTATTATGTAATAATCCCATATTATCCAGAAGAAGCATCAACTGGAGCATATCAACAAGATGAAATTACAAGTTTGGCATTTTCTGAATTATATACAAAAGCACAATCTATTATAAGTTCATTAGCAGTTTGTGGTATAAATAGTAAAATTTTAGATTCAACAGAATTAGCTGAGTTATTATATGTTGCCTATAATAGAGATGAATCAGAAATATTTAATTTAAGAAGAGCATTAAATGCAGGATATGAAGACATGTATTCAACAGCTCCTGATGTTCTTGATAAGAGAATGAAAGAACTAGATATTAAGATAGAGCAAGATGCAATAAAGAAGGCCAATGAGACAATATATGATGTAATAGAGGAAAATGAAAAACAAAAAAGAGCAAAACGTAAAGAAGAAGAATTAGATAAGTTAATAGATCAGATGGCAAAAGCTCTAATAGAAGAAAATAAAAGGGCAGTTGGTGCTGATGTTGCAGAAGCCGCAATAGAAAAAATAGATAAAGATAGTAAAAAGAAGACCAAAGAAGAAAAAGGAGGAGAAGAAGATGGCAAAAAAACAAAAACAACAAGAAGAAAATCTACAAGATCAATTTAGAGAATATAGAGAAGAAGATATTTCAATATTAAAAAAGAAATCTATAAAAGAACTAATAGCACCTTCAGGAATAGATGCATCAAATATAGACCATTTAGAGATAATATCTAACACAAAAAGATATGCTCGTAGCTTTTTTGTATCATCTCTTCCTAGAATGTGTACATTTCCAGAGTTATTTAGAGATATGTATATGTTTGGAGATACAAATACGTCAATATATATAAATCCAATAAAAGAAGATAAATCTCAAAATGACTTAAATAGAGTAATAAATGAATTGGAAACAGAAAGAATTGTTGCAGCAGATAAAGGTAATATAAATAGGGAAAGTACAATTTCTCAAAAGAGATTAGAAGCAGAGCAATTAAGAGATGAAATTGCAGCCGGTTTTAACAAATTATACGAAGCTTCAATAATTTCTACACTTTTTGCTTATAGTTTGGAAGACTTAGATAGATATACTAAATTGTTATCTTCTGAAATGTCAAAAACATTAGTTGGAATAAAAACAGCATGGGGAATGCAAGAAGATGCATTTAAGTCTAACTTACCTTTTATGAATGACAAAATAAATAAAACACATACATTTGATAGAAATTCTATGGGAACTGTATTTCCATTTACAACATCTGAAGTTGGACATCCTACAGGAGTTCCATTAGGGTTTAATAAGCAGACAGGCACGCCAATATTATTTGATAATTTCCATTCATCACTTACAAATTATAATATGGTTATATTTGCTAAGTCTGGTGCTGGTAAATCTGTAACAATGAAAACATTAATATCAAGGTCTTCTGTTTTAATGGGTATAGAAAGTTTAGCACTAGATGCTGAAGGTGAATATACAATTGTGGCAGAAAGTTTAGGTGGAATTAATGTTGTAATAAGTCCAACATCTAAAACTGTTATAAATTTGTTTGATGTTGAAACTGAAATTATTAAAGATGAAATAACTGGAAAAGAAAGAGTTACTTTGAATATAGAAAATAAGGTAGAGGATGTTACGCAGGCCTTACTTACAATGGCTAGAGGTAGTACTCGTTCTGATGAGGTTAATGAGTTGACAAAGCAAATTATTGCTGAGTCTGTTGCAGAGGAATATGCGGCTTTAGGGATTAATAGTAATCCAGAAAGCTTGTATAAACAGTCTGCAGGGGTTATGAGAGGTAATATTTTTTCTAAGGAGAAAAAGGATATGCCTACTATTGGTTCTTGGTATAGAAGAATTCAAGGAAAGGCTAGGGAAAATACTAACCCAGACTATCAATATCATTACAGTTATTTATTAAAAGTTATGAAACAATACATAAGAGAATATGATGGACAAATGGCTTATTTTGATGGACAGTCAACTTTTGAGTTGTTGGAAGGTGCTCCATTTATAAATTTGGATATTTCTCAATTGGAAGAAAGATTTGCAAGACCTCTTGCTCAACAAATTTTGCTTTCTTGGATTTGGGAAAAATTCGTTAAGAAAAATAGTGAAGATAGAAAAAAGGCTACACAAAAGAGAGTTTTGGTTGATGAGGCTTGGATGTTATTGCCATACCCAGAGGCTGTAGATTTCTTAAATAAGATGGCTAGACGTGCAAGAAAGAGAAATGTTTCTTTAGCTATTGTTTCTCAAAGATTCCAAGATTTCTATGAGAAACCTGAGGCTCAGGCAGTTCTTACTTCTTCAGATACAAAACTATTTTTAGCACAAGATAAATCTGAAATACAATACTTGAAAGAGGTGTTTAAACTTTCAGAAGGTGAAGCTAACTTTTTGGTTACTTGCCAAAAGGGTGAGGGATTACTTAAAGTTGGTGCAGATTCGGCTATTTTAAAAATTATGCCGACAAAGAAAGAGTTTGAGTTTGTTGAGACAAACTTGAATCAAATTGCAAAAAGAAATAATGCATAAAGTAAGTCAGGAGGTTTAAACTTTATGAAGATTTTTCAAAATAAAAATTTGTTTAAGAAGTTAATAATTATATTTTTGGTGATTACAATTTTTAGCTTTTGTATGCCAAAGGTTGTTAGGGCGGATGATGGTATAGGAGGAAAATTACTTAATCCAATAATGTCATTCTTTGTAGCTCTTGGAGATGGAACAATGACTTTAATACAAAAAATGGTTTTGCAAATAGACGAATCGTTAATTCCAATTAATGATTCATCAGGATTTTGGAGTAAGGTTATAGTGGTTCTTGCTACTATAGTTGTTATTTCTGTAATAATTGCAGCAGCTGTTATAAGTGCACCAACAGGTGTAGCACTAGCTGTTACTATTGCAAAAACTGCGGCAACAGTTTTTGCAATAGGAACTGTGGCAACAATAACATTTCCTGTTACAACGACAATTGTTGAAGGTATGCTACCGAATAGGTTTCAATTACCTATTTTTGTAGTAACACCACAAGAAATATTTTCAAATAAAATTGCATTATTTGATGTAGATTTTTTTAATCCTAATGATGAAATAAGCAAAGAAATAAAGACTGATTATACAGATGAAGAAGAAGTTGGATCAGTAGAAGGTTTTTCTAATTTAGCGAAATTATTAACAGATAATGGAATAAAGAAAACTATAAATGCAACAGAATTTGATTCTAATTACACAGGGAAAAAGGCAAATGAAGTTAGTTTTATAGAAGATGATGTGACTTATAGAATAACAAAAGAAAAAAAATCAGTAGCAGGAGAAGCTGCGGGGGCAACTCCAATAGATGTATTTAAATTATATAGAAAAGGAAAAACGACTTATACAGAAGAGAATCATTCATCTATTGCATATCAATTACGATCAACAGTTGCTAATTGGTACAGCATTTTAAGAGATATATCATTAGTAACTTTATTATCAGTATTAGTTTATATAGGAATAAGAATAATAATATCAAGTACATCAAATGATAAAGCAAAATATAAACAAATGTTATTGGATTGGGTGGTTGCTATATGTTTATTATTCTCAATGCAATATATAATGTCTTTTTCAAATCTTGTTGTAAAAAAAGTAATAGACATAGTAGATACAACTAAAGTTGATGCTGATGAAGAGACAAATGTTACAGAGCCAGAAGTTTTTGTAATTGAAGATGTTAAAAAAGCAAAAAAGGCATATGAAGTTCTTGTAGGAGATGAAAATACAGAAGAAAATCAATATGCAAGTTATTTTTTAAATTCAAGTAACCAAAAAGCATCAAGTAAAAATGACGTTGCTAAACTTGCTTGGCCGGCAGAAAATTTTATGCAACAAGCAAGAATTAAATTGCAGTTATTGGAGGATGATGAGGATACATATATTGCAATTGGATGGAAATTAATATATGTTGTATTAGTAATTTATACAGTAATATTTGTTTTTACATATGTGAAAAGGGTTGTGTATATGGCATTCTTAACAATTATAGCTCCATTAGTAGCTTTGACATACCCAATAGATAAAATGAATGATGGAAAAGCGCAGGCTTTCGATGCATGGTTCAAAGAATATATATTTAACTTGTTGATACAACCAATGCATTTGATATTATATACAATATTAATAGGATCTGCTGTAAATTTTGCTAGTAAAAATATAATATATGTTGTTGTTGCGTTAGGATTTATGACACCAGCAGAAAAATTATTACGTAGATTCTTTGGATTTGAAAAGGCACATACACCTGGATTATTAGGTGGACCAGCTGGTGCAGCAATGATGATGACTGGTATGAATAAATTGTTAGGAAAACAAGCTGGGTCAAAATCTTCTGGTTCTTCATCTTCAAGTGGTGCTAGTGATTCAAGTGATTCAAGTGATTCAAATAGTAGTAAAGGTTTAAGATTTAATAAGGATTTTGATAAAGTTGATAGTATGTTAGGTGGAACATCAGGAGAAAGTGGAGATATGCTTGGAGAAAATAATGTAAAAACTAAAATACCAAAACTTGCACCTAGAAGTGCTATTCCAAAAGTAGTACAAACAAGCAAAAGTACTAATGCAAATGTTAATAATATGCCGGCAGCTAAAAAAGGTAGTGGCAGTTCTACAACAAATGCATCTAAGATATCTAATAATTCAGGAGATAAGAAAAAAATTAAGAAAGGATTTGCTGATACTTCATTTGCAAGAGGGGCAAGATATTATGCTAATAAGAAATTATCTAAGTTAGGAAAGAAAATTCAAAATTCACATCCACTAAGAACAGGATTAAAATTATATGGAGGCTTGGCTGCGGGCACAGCTGGTGTTATATTAGGAGGAATTGCTGGTGGAGATCCAAATAAAGCGTTCCAATATGGTGTAACAGGAGCAGTTAGTGGATACAAAGCAGCAGATGGTGTTTTACCAGAATTTGAAAATGATGAAGATTTAAATGAGGCTATTGATATTGGGAAAGAAGCATATTATGGAGATGAATATGATGATAAGAAACTAGAAGAATATGCAGACAAATTTAAAAGTAATTACGATAATCAAGTTAAATTAGAAAGCTTATTAGGAAGCAGAAAAGCAGCAAAAGATTTTATGGACAATGAATCTGAATATTATGTAAAAAACGGTATAACAGATATAGACGATATGGTTATTGCAAAAGAAATGATAGATGATGGAACTGTAACTGATAGAGATATGGCTATATCAACAGTTAAATATGCAAAAAGAGTTGGTTCAAAACCAAAAGACATGAAGAAAAAAGACCAAGATGATTGGCGTACAACATTTATTAGTGAATTTAATAGAAATGATCGTGTAAGACAAGGACAATTTAATGCAGAAGAAGAGACTGATAAAGTTATGCAAAAAATTAATGCATATTATGATAAGAAAAATAAATAAAAAAATGGAGGACTATAGTTATGTATAATTTAATAAGATTTTTTAATCAAAACAGAAAGAGAATTATAAAGGTTATACTAATTATAGTCTTTATAATTGCTTTAATACAATTATTAAATGCTATTGCAAAAAAGCCAAATACTTCAAAAGTTGAAAATATAGTAATAAAAAATGCAAGTTATGGAGATGAAGTGATTTCATCTAAATCACCAGTAACAGGAAAATCAGTATCAGAGGATGAATTAAAAAATGTATCTGATATAATAAAACAATTTATGGATTATTGTAATAGTAGTAATGTAGAGGCAGCATATAATCTTCTTACTGATGAATGTAAGGAGGAAATGTATCCAACAATAAATGATTTTAACAATATTTATTTTAACTATACATTTGGTGGAGAAAAGAAAACATATACAATTGAAAATTGGGTAAATGATATATATCAAGTAAGAATTACAGGAGATATATTATCTACTGGAAAAATTGATAATGCAGAGACAAAACAAGATTATGTAACAATAGTTGAAGAAGATGGTGTATATAAATTAAATATTAATAGTTACGTGGGACGTAGTAAGCCTAATAAAGTTACAAATATTGATGATATAAAAGTTACAGTAACACAGGTGGATACTTATATGGATCATGAAGAATATAATTTACTTATTGAAAATAATTCTACTAATGATATTTTATTAGATACAAGTAATGATACTAAATCAGTATTTTTGTTAAACAAAAATGATAAAAAAACATATTTTTTAAGTAATGAAATAATACCAAATCAACTTATGGTACAAAGTAAATATAAAACAAATTTAAAAATCAAATTTGCAAATGCTTATTCTTCAAGTAGTACATATAAAAATATAGTATTTACAAAAGCAGTACTGAATTATGATGAATATAAAAAAATTGAAAATAAAGAACAGTATAATAATTTTGAAGAATTAAGAATCAAAATATAAGATAAAAAGGAGGGTAATATATTGAAAAATTTTAAAAAAATATTAAAATCGCTATTTTCTTTTAAGTTAGTTATCTTAACAATAGTTGTTGTTATGATTGTTTATATTATATTATCTTCTGGTTTTTATTTTATAACTATAGATGATGGTGAGTGGGAAGATGCAGAGTTAGGTAATCCTTCAAATTATACTGATCATGTTAGTATTAGTGGTGAAACGGGATTAAGTGTTAGTAAAGATGATTTGAAGAAAACAGCTTTAAAAGGATTGAAATATTCCGATGAAGAAATAGCAAATATGTCTGATGAGGAAGTTATAAGTAAACTTCAAATTAATAGAAAATTAAAGAAAAAACCAAAAGTTAAAAGTTTAGATGAAGTTACACAAGCTGAATTGTTATGGTGTATGAATGATGTATATTCACAATATTTAGACAAGCCTGAAGAATTAGAGAAATTATTAAATGCAGAAATAATCACACAGTATCCGGATTTAGGAGATGCAGAAGGTAAATTAAATGGTATTATAAAATTTGAAAGACATAAGGAGGATGGATCGTCAAAATTTCTTACATATGTTGATACTAATACTTTTTCAAAATATGTAGATGATGGTGATAGTAAGGCTTTAGATCATTTTACATTAGATGATACAGGTAATGTTGTAATTGCTTCAATAAATACTACAACTGAAACATTAGATTTAAATGATAGTGAAGCAAATATAAGTGAGTATAGTTCAAATTTAAGCGAAGATAATAAAAATAGTGATGGAAATTATAAAAAAGTTACTAAAACAGTTTCAAAGCAAACAATTTATTATAAAAATTATGTACAAAATTATACATTACCATTTAATTATTTATGGTCATTATTGGTTATTGGTGAAGATAAAAGTTTTGTAATGGAATTGGCAGATTTAGCAGAAAATAGTGAAATTACAATTTCTATTTATGATAATATAACAACAAATACAAATACAGATGTATATACATACAAAAAAGAAACTAGAACAGATACATATGCAAGAGTTACACCATCAACTACATATGGTTTAAAAAATATTCCAACTAAAGGCTATTGGTGGCCGGTTGATAGAATTACTGGTGCTGGTGCCACAGTTGGTATTAATGATTGGAAAAATGATGCTGATTATGAGGTAGATGATACTGAATATAAGATTACTCATACTGTAAAAACAGAGATAAATGCTCCGACGATTGCTTTAACGAGGGCAAATGTTTGGATTGTTGATTATAGTGTGGAGTATACTTATAAAGAAGCAGAGGTAATATCAAACGATACAAACTCAAAGGATGAAGATGATACTGAGTATGTGTTAGATTCTAACGCATCTGGAAATTCTAATAGTAATAAGGCGTTATTAAATAATGAACACGCACAGGAATTAGCAAAAAAAGCAAGAAAATATATTGAAGATCATAAACCGAAAGAAACTACGCCGGCTAGTACATATTTAACTGGACCAAGTGGTAAAACAAATAGTTCAGGATCTAGTTCATTATTTACAAATAATATAAAATCAGATCCAAATTTGGATTTATTAAATCCAAATAAGAATAAAGAAACAACGAAAAGTGATTCAAGTGGTGCTAGTAAAGATACAACAACAGAAGAAGTTCTTCTTGCTGTAATTCCTTCATATGTAAAGTGTGATGTATATAAACATAAAATAAATAGAAAACAAACAACAACATTTATATCTACACAGCAAAGTTATGTTGGTCAAACACCTGTTAATAATCCTAAAGATGATAAGGATGCAGATACTGATAATTTTGTTAAAATTTTGTGCAAGAAAAAGCATAAGAAAGCAAAAAGTTTTTTAACTGATGGAACTACTACTTCTTGGTTATGGGAGATTATGCAAAAAAATTGTTCTGATAAGCTTATTGATTTGACTAAGTATTTATTTTATAAAGCAACTGGTACAAGTTTTGGTGTTAAGGAATATGATTTTTCTGAATTTAATAAATCAGAATTTAATAGTGCTGGAACTTCTGGAAGTGGTTTTGATTTATATAAAGCAACACTATCAAAAGAAGATTTTGTAAAGGCTATGCAGGAATATGGACAAAGAAGTAATGATGCGTTTAGAACGAATTTTATGCCATATGCTGCAGATATATATGATTGGTCTCTTGAGGCAGGTGTTAATCCAGAATTAGTTGTTATTACAGCAAGGGCAGAACAAAGCTTTAAGGCGCCAAGCAATGCACCAAATAATTATTGGGGAATTGCAGTTTATACACAAAATTCTAAAGGAAAAGGATTCTCGAGTCTTCATGATGGAATTATAGCATATGCTAATTTAATAAAAAGTTATGGTTCTGGTGGAAGTAAAGAAGCAATGATTATGGAGATTTATAATAGGAGAAAAGATAGTGGATGCAATCCACTTGGATTTGGATTACCAGGTACACTTAGTGGGATGCAAAGTTTGTATTCAACACAGGATAAAACAACTCATGCACAAGGAAAAAGTGAATATGGAAATTATTTGCTTAATAGTGTTTATAAAGGAATAAGAAGTGACTATGAAAGATTGTGTGTAAATGGTGGTGCAGAACATGCAGACTCAGCAGTATTTACCCCATGGGAAGCAGGAGAATATACAGCATGGCAAGTTCAGCAAAAACTTGATATGTGGAATCAAATGTTTGGAAAATATGGTACCCTTTCAGGAGGAGATAGTGATAAAATAATTGAAACTGCAAAGTCAAAATTAGGTTGTGCATATGTATGGGGAGCAAAAGGTCCAAATACATTTGACTGTTCAGGATTTGTATTTTGGGTATATAAACAAAATGGTATATCTGTACCAGGATCTACAGGAGAATATAGACCGTATGCAAATACAAGTAATGAAATAAGTTGGAGTGAAGTACAGCCAGGTGATATTTTAATTGTATTTAGCGGGGAAAAAGGTAGAAGTGTAGGTCATGCAGGTATATATTTAGGAAATGATGAATATATACATTCACCTCAAACAGGAGATGTTGTAAAAATTTCAAAGGGTGCTCAAAGCAAGTTTACACATGTATTTAGATTTAAGTAAGGATTGATTAAGTATGAATAAAATTAAAAAAAGTATTATTATATTTGTTATGGTTATAATTGTAATTATTTTGACTTTGATTGTTTTATTAAAGAAGGAAAATAAAGATAATGTTATAGCAAATGCGGATTATTTAGAAGAAGGAGAAGAAAAGGCTCCTGAAGAAGATAAAAATGGATATATTAATGTTTCTGATGCTTCTATGTTTTATTCTGTTGTTGATGCTGTAAATAAATATATTAGAATAATGCAATATGATGTTAATAATCAAATTTCAGGTGAAGATATGTATCATTATTTTAGTATAAACGATGAATATTTAGCAGATTTGACAAGTGAAGAAAAAAGAGCAGAGGCTGTTTTATGCATATTAGATGAAAATTATAAAAAAAGTAATAATATTTCAGTAAATAATTTTAAAGATAAACTATATGAAGTTAAAACAAATACTATATTAATTCCAATAAGTATGAAGGCAAAATATAATGATAGTATTAGTATATACATATTAAAGGCTTATTTGGGTGAAAATGATGTAGAAGAAAAATATTTTATTTGTAGAGTTGATAGTAAAAATCAAACATTCTCAATTGAATTTGTAAATAATAGAGTTGAAAGTATAGATGATATTAAAATAAATGAAAATAATAATAGTATACAGCCAAATTCTTTAAATTCATTTGAAAATAAAAATATGTCATACGAACAAATTGCTCAGAAATATTTTGAACATTTTAAGACTATGTTAGTTGATTATCCAGATATTTACTATGACAAATATTTGACAAATGAATATAAAGAAAAGAAATTTGGAAATATTGATGAATATAAAAAATATATAGAGAAAAATAAAGAGGAATTAGAACATATTCAAATGTATAAATATTTAGTAAATACAACTGATGATTATACTGAATATGTATGCCAAGATCAATATGAAAGGAACTATATATTTAGAGCAACTAATGTAATGGAATATACAGTACAATTAGACACATACACAATTCCAACAGATAAATTTAAAGAAACATATGATAAAGCAGAAAACGAAAAGAAAGTACAAATGAATATAGACAAATTTATTCAAATGATAAATAGACATGATTATAGAACATCATATAACTACATAGCAGATGGCTTTAAAAATAATTATTTAGATACTCAAGACAAATTTGAAAATTATATCAAAAATACATTTTTTGAATTTAATAATTTTGAATTTGAAACCATTGAACAAAAAGGAAGTAATTTATATACATGTACATTAACAGTTACAGATTCTACAGGAAAGAGTACAGATTCTAAAAAAATAATAATTATAATGCAATTAAATGATAATTATGATTTCAAAATGTCATTTAGTGTATAATATAGAAAAGGGGTTGCAAAGCAGCCTCTTTTGTTTTATAATGCATAAAAGGAGTGATGCCGATGATAGAAATAAAAAAAGTATCAAAAGAATACAAAAAAGATAAAAAAGTAATAAATAATATAAGCCTAGAAATAAAAGATGGAGAAATATTTGGATTTTTAGGCCCAAATGGTGCAGGAAAAACAACAACAATTAAAATGATAACAGGAATACTAGAAATAGATGAAGGTGACATTTTAATAGATGGCAAAAGTATAAAAAAAGAACCAATAGAAGCCAAAAAACAAATGGGCTTAGTACCAGATAATCCAGATACATTTTTGAAATTAAAGGGTATTGAATATCTAAATTTCATGGCGGATATATATGAAGTATCAACGCAAGATAGAGTTAAAAGAATAAAAGAATTATCAAAAAAATTTGAAATAAATAATGTATTAAATAACAAAATAGAAAGTTATTCTCATGGAATGAGACAAAAATTAATAATAATTGGAGTATTATTGCATAATCCTAAAAATTGGATTTTAGATGAACCAATGACTGGACTTGATCCAAAATCTTCATTTGAACTAAAAAATATGATGAGAGAACATGCAAATCAAAAGAATACGGTATTTTTCTCAACGCATATTTTGGACGTAGCAGAAAGATTATGTGATAGAATAGGTATTATAGATAAAGGAAAATTATTATTTGTAGGAACATATGAAGATTTGAAAAAAGAATTAAAAGAAAATAAATCATTAGAAGAATTATTTATGGAGATTGTAGAAAATGAGTAAAATAAAAAATATATTT
>ULRX01007433.1_pt1 | contig 12757 bp, 10 predicted proteins | sample 1955871 | NCBI WGS metagenome assembly ULRX01 (sample SAMEA4835695, study PRJEB28245) | human gut metagenome | biome: gut microbiome; material: fecal sample | place: Denmark | collected 2008 | reverse complement strand
GCAGCGCCGATGGCGCGGGTAGCCATCTCCATCACGGTGGGGTTGGTGCCGTCGCCGGTAAAGGCAGCAATGCCGTTTTCGGCACAGGCGCGCACCAGCACATCGTTATAGGTCATATCGGTGTAGGTATCAGAGTAGTGCAGGTTCACTGCACCCACGGGGCCCGCAAAGAAGGGATAGCGGAAGCTTTTGCCGAACAGCTCCAGCGTGGTATCCGGTGCACCGCCGGGGCACAGGGTATCCATGTTTACCCGGATATCGGCCCACTTATTATAATTGCGGATAGCGGTATCGCCCACGCCCTTGGCACCCGGGCCGGGGATCTGGTTTTTGCAGGCCACGCCGTTGCACATCGGGCAGGCCTTGCAGTATTGACCAATGCAGGTACGGGCATTGGCAAGCACCTCAGGATAAGTCATAAAAGCATCCTCCTTATATTTCCCGCCGCTGCGGCACAAAATGACCCGCCGCAGCGCTCTTTGCCCTCAATATAGACCTATTTTAAAGGTGCGTCAAGGGCTTTTTGTGCTTTCCATCCATGCGGCAGAATACTTTCTCGCGTTTTTTCGTCACTTTTAAAAAAGTCTGATTTTTTTCAAAAAAATCCTTGACAAAAAGCCTGCTTTCAGGTATTATAGTGGAGCGCCAAGGGCACCCGCCCAAAGGCAGAACAAAAGATGTGGAAAGATGGCTGAGTTGGTCTAAGGCGCACGACTGGAAATCGTGTAACGTGTCAAAAGCGTTCTGGGGTTCGAATCCCCATCTTTCCGCCAGAAACCTGAAACAGAAATGTTTCAGGTTTTTTGTTTTGTCCGCAGTTTGCGGCGCTTGACATTTGCGGGCAGTTCCGTTATGCTGAAACAAATACGTTTTACCGGAAGGAGAGGTTTTCCCATGGCATCTTCCCACAAAAAGCGCACTGGTCTGCGGGCGGCGCTGATCGTTCTGCTGTGTCTGGTTCTGGTGTGCGCGGTGGCTGCGGCAGTGCTGTACAGCTTCGTCAGCCGCAAGATCAAGGCATTCCAGAGCGGTGCCAGCTTTGCGCTGGACTACACCATCACCTCCACCGAAGCAGAGCCCCCTGCCCTTTACGCCCTGCTGGACAAGTTCGGCGGCACCACCGGCAGCCTGACCGGCCAGTACACCCCCCGAGCGGTGCAGCTGGCGCTGTATCCGACGGGCACCAGCACCGTCAACGATGCCCCTCTGACCCGGATGTACATCAGCGAGGAAGAGACTCTGTACGACGCCGGGCAGCTGTACAACAAGCTGCGCAGCACCGTTGTGGCCGAGTATCCGCTGGCAAGCCTGCTGCTGCCGGGCTGGTCGCTGGGCAGCTACATTTCCCAAAACCAGCTGGCTACCCTGCTGGGGGTAGACCCCACTGCCACCAGCTTGCAGCAGGTAAACGACTTCCAGCTGGATCTCAAGCAGCTTAAAACCGTACAGCCCGCCAACGCGAAGGAAGGCTACCTCTACCTTCAGCTGCCGAACCTCACCGCCGGTGAGGATGCGCCGCAGCTGATTCTGGGCATCGAAAAGCAGGGTCTGCTCAAGACCCTGTCCCCCAAGGTGCACATCCTGCTGGACGTGCCCGCCCACCACATCCATGCGGAGCTTTCCGGCACCGTGACTGCCGCCCAAACCGTGGTGACCGCCCCCACCTCCCAGATGCAGGACTCTGACGTGGAAAGCCTTGTGCAGCTGCGCAAGACCATCGAGAGCATCGTGCAGTTCGTGCAGAACGCTGCCCAGAGCGATGATGCCGCCTCCCCTGCTGCATAAAGCAGGACTATTTTGAATGGTCTCCGCTTCGCTCTGACCATCTTCAGCGGAAAAATTATTTTAAAAAGCAAAAAATCGGACAGACTGCGGTCTGTCCGATTTTTATGTTCACAGGTAGGGTCGTAACGAAAAACGGCATTTGCAGCGCCTGTTTCCTTCGGAAACATTTGCGCTGCGGGGGAAATCTCTAAAAAACAGAACAATGATTCTGCTTTTACTTCTTTACGGTCTTTTTGCAGGGTGCACGCTTTGCCTTGGGCTTTGCAGCAGCGGGTGCGGCCTTAGTTGCAGGGACAGCAGTCTCAGCCTTGGTCTCCACAACGGGCGCAGCCTTCACCTCTGCGGCGGGGGCAGCTGGCTCTGCCTTTGCCTTAGCGGCCTTCTTCACGGCGGGCTTTTCTGCCTTGACCGGTTCTGCGGCCTTTACTGCGGGCGCAGCGGGCTTCTCCTCCGCCTTCTTGATAGTGCGGGGCTTGCGGGCTGCGGGCTTTTTGGCGGGAGCGGCTTCCTTGGCCGGTGCGGACTTCGTCTCGGCAGCGGCTGCTGCCTGCTCAGCCTTAGCGGCACGCTTTACGCGGTCCTTTACCTCAGAGATGACCCACAGCTGGTCGCCACCGCCGGGCACTTCCTGCCAGATCTGCAGCACAGCGCCCACCTCGGCACCCATGCCCACGGTGTCCACGCACTTGCCGCCTGCCCAAGAGGAGCGCAGACGCACGGTTCCCTCCGGGGTGTGCTCTACCTTCCACATCTGGGACGTGCCGCCCACGTCCTCCCACAGATGCAGCCATGTGCCGTTGGCAGTGCCGGTCATGGTCAGATCCAGCAGCTTGCCGGAAGCACGGTTGCGAATGCGGTACACGCCATCGCCCTCGCGGACAAAGCTCCACTCCTGTTCGGGCTTGTGGTCGTACTTGCCCAGACGGACAGTGCCGCCGTCCTTGCTGCCTTCCACTGCCTGAATGACGTTGCCGGTGTGAGCGGCAATGGTATAAAAGCGGTCGGCTTCGATCACAGTTTGTGCTACGGATTTCATGTACAAATCCCTCCCAATCATAAAATACACAGATTTTTCCAATTCCTTCTTATAAAGAATACCACATATCGTGATTTTTCACAAGCAATTCGACAATTCTTTAGCACTTTATATAGAAACCACCCTGTTTTCACCTGCTTTTTCGCCCCTTCGCAGGGGCGAAAGGCCGTTTTTCTCCCTCTCGACATTTTGCCGCAACTGCGTTATACTGTTTTTACAAAGCTTATCTGCCGCTCTGGAAGGGGCGGCTTTCTCGTTTTTGAAGGAGGATATTTTTCCATGACCCAGCAGGACCGCACTGTGGTGCAGTATCATAAAATGACTGAGACCCCTATCCCCCGGCTGATCCTCAGTCTGGCCGCGCCCACGATTTTAAGTATGCTGATCACCAGCATCTACAATCTGGCCGATACCTTTTTTGTAGGGCGCATTTCCACCAGCGCTTCCGGCGCGGTGGGTGTCGTTTCCAGCCTGATGGCCATTATTCAGGCGCTGGGCTTTATGCTGGGGCACGGCTCCGGCACCATCATCAGCCGCCGCCTGGGCAGTCAGGATACCCACGCCGCCACCCGCTTTGCTTCCACCAGTTTTTTTACAGCGCTGGCCTTTGGCGTAGTGCTGGCGGTGGTCGGTCTTGCCACCCTGCCGGACTTCATGATGCTGCTGGGCAGCACCGAGACCATTCTGCCCCACGCCTGCGCCTACGCCCGCCCCATCCTGCTTGCCGCACCGCTGATGATCTCCAGTCTGGTGATGAACAACATCCTGCGGTATGAGGGCAAGGCGAACCTTGCCATGGTCGGGCTGGTCACCGGCGGGCTTTTGAACATCGCGCTGGACCCGCTGTTCATGTTCGGGCTGGGGCTGGGCACTGCCGGTGCCGGTATCGCCACCGCCCTCAGTCAGACCATCAGCTTTGGCATTCTGCTGTATATGTTCCTGCGGGGCAAAACGGTCAGCCAGTTCCAGCTTTCCGCCGTCACCCGCGAGCCGCGCGAGTTTTTGCAGATCCTTGCAGGCGGCGCGCCCAGTTTTGGCCGACAGGGTCTGAACAGCATCGGCGGGATGCTGCTGAACATTGCCGCCCGCAGCTACGGCGATGCCGCCGTGGCGGGCATGAGCATCGTATCCCGCATTTTTATGTTCATCCTCTCGGTGGCCATCGGCGTGGGACAGGGCTTGCAGCCGGTGGCGTCCTTCAACTACGGCGCACGCAAGTACCACCGGGTGCGGCAGGCCGCTGTCTTTACCCTGAAAGCCGCCTTTGTGCTGCTGGTGGCGCTGATCGCGGTGTGCTGGTGGAAGGATGAAGCTTTAATCCATCTGTTCCGGGACGACCCGGAAGTCACCGCCGTGGCGCTGCCTGCCTTCCGTTACCAGTGCTTTGCCGTCCTTTTGCAGCCGGTGATCGTAGTGGCCAACATGACCTTTCAAAGCGTGGGCAAGGCCGGGCGTGCCACCTTTCTGGCCTGTTGCCGACAGGGCGTGTGCTTTATCCCGCTGATCCTTGTACTTCCCCGGGTGCTGGGGCTTGTGGGCGTGGAGCTCTGCCAGCCCATTGCGGATGCGCTCACCTTCTTCATTTCTCTGCCCTTTTTGCTGGCCTTTCTGCGGCAGCTGGAGCAGATGGACAAGGCAGAAGCGTCCCATGCCCCGGCACAGCTGTAATGCAATTGTAACCGTTTTTAGCCGCATTTTTCTGCAAGCTCTGCAATGAAAAATGCGGCTGTTTCGTATTCTGAGTGAACGGAAAAATTTTCCTCCCTGTTTTTGCAAAGGAGTGGTTTTTATGAAGCGTGTCGTCTTGCGTATCGGCTGCGGGGCGGTCTGCGCAGCCCTTGCCCTTACCTTGGGCTGCGGCTGTGCCCTGCTGCCGCCCGCCACCGGCGTGCCGGGCGCTGCAAGCTCTGCCGTTTCCGTGCCCACGGACGACAGCGGCAAGCCCCTGTACGACCCCGCCGTGCTGAACGATGACCGTCTGCGGGTATTGTACTGCTATGACCGCGCGGGGAGCAGCACCACCATCCTGTGCGGCAGCACCCCGCTGCATCAGGCTGCCCGCAGCGAGAACGTCTCGCTGGTGGAGGACAGTGCCACCGGCATCGCGGACTACTGGCTGCGCAGCTGGTCCGACCCCACCGGCCGGGGCGGACGCCGCACCGCCCTGTACGACAAGACCGGCACTGAGGTGATGTCCTTTGAGGGCGAGCAGAACGCTACCCTGCAAAACGGCCTGCTGGTGCTGCAGGAGAGCCGCCTTGTCGATGGCGGCTACGTCCCGGAGTCCGGCTACGGCACCTGTCAGGTCATCGACCTTGCCACCGGCGCAGCGCTGCCGGTGCCGGAGGGCGCATACAGCTGCACCCTATGCGGCGATAAGCTGGTGTTCAGCTGCTACGCCCGCCCGGAAGGGCTGGACGATTACGACTGGGATACGAATTACCAACAGAACAGCTGGGTGGTGGTGCAGGAAAAGGACGGCACCCCTGTCTACCGCGCCGATGCCGCCTCGGCCTACCGCCTTTTCTACGACAGCGATACCCTGAGCGACTGGGTGGAGCTGGACGTTGCCACCGGAGCCGAGACCACCGACCAGATTTTGTATAACACCCAGACCGGCGAGCAGTACACGGGCTTTTTGCAGGTCTACCCGGGCGGTCTTGCCAGCTTTTCCACCGGCGATGGCCGGTACGAACTGCGGGATATGACCACAGAGGACCGCGGACTGATTGCCGCCTTTGACGAGCAGCCCAGCCAATATTTCCCGGGCTATGTGGTAACATGGCACAGCGGCGAGGATCATGGCTACGAGCTCTATGATCTGGAAACCGGCACCAAGACCCCGCTGTACGATGTGAACACCACCGATAACACCATAGCCGTCTACGCGCTGGACGGCAGCCTGCGGGTGTACAGCAAGGACAACGGCAAGCTGCTGACCGACACCACCGTAGAGCCGGTGGAGCACCAGCAGCGGGTACGGATGAGCAACTACGGCAGCGGCTACGTCTGGCTGAAATTGCAGGACAACGACCGCTACGAGACCACCGCCACCCGGCTGTACGGCCCGCAGGGGCTTGTCAGCGACCTGACCGCCCTGCAGGGCAAATACAGTTACGTCAACTACCTGACCACCGACCCCGACGGCAGACCCATGTTCTACGGCAGCCGCAGCGCTGTGGGCAGCGCCTACGGCAACGTATACGATGTGCTGGACGCAGACGGCAAGGTAGTATTACAGGGGCTTGCCAGCTGCGCCGGGTACTATTCTAACAGCCTGAACGCCCTGCCCGACCATGTGTTTGCTGCACAACGGGGCTTCTATGTGGGCTGGATGGACACAAGCGGCAACTGGCTGTACTGCCAGAGTATTTTCTCGTCTGCCACTGCGGACGATGAACCGAGTTACGGCTATTGAGTTAGGAGGGCTTTTTATGAAAAACACTAAAATTTCCCGCCGCAGCTTTCTGCTGGGGCTGGCTGCCTGCTCCGCCGCCGGGGTGCTGACCGCCTGCAAGGGCACGGATGCTCCCTCCGGCAGCACCGCTTCCTCTGTGGTAGAACAGCCCGCATCCTCTGCTGCTTCCTCTACCGTGCAGCAGGCAGCGCCGTTTCTGACCGTGGAGGATTTTCCCCCGCTGGACGGCAGCACCGCCTGCATCCCGCTGATGGCGCAGATGCTGGCCGATACCACCGGTATGGACTTGGAAGAAGCCCGCAGCAGCATCACGGTGAGCACCACCGCCTACGCATGGGAAAACTTTGGCTTGTACGACACCACCACCCGGATGCTGGTGGTATACGAAGCGCCGGACTATGTAAAGGAAGAGCTGCAAGAGGCCAACGTGGAGCTGGAGCAGAAGCCCATTGGAGTGGACGCGCTGGTGTTCATCGTCAACGAGGACAACCCCGTGCAGGCGCTTACCCGGCAGCAGCTGCGGGACATCTACGCCGGAAAGATCACCAACTGGAAAGACGTGGGCGGCAAGGATCAGGCCATCGTTGCTTTCCAGCGCGGCGAGGACTCCGGCAGCCAGACCCTGTTCAAAAAACTGCTCATTCAGGGCGGTGAGCTGATGACCCCGCCCTCTGAGCTGGCTCCCGCCGCCATGGGTGAGCTGGTGGACAGCATTGCCGATTACAACAACAGTACCAACGCCATCGGCTTCTCGGTGTATTATTACATCGACCAGATGTACTCCAAACCCGGGCTGCGTCTGCTGGCGGTGGACGGTGTGACCCCCAGCAACGATACCCTTGCCGACGGCAGCTACCCCCTGTGCAACGATTTTTACGCCGTCATCCACCCGGATGCCGCCGCCGACAGCCCGGAGCGCCGTCTGTACGACTGGCTGGACACCGCCGACGGTATTGCCTGCATCCAGAAGGCCGGGTACGTTCCGGCACAGTCTGCCGCCAAGGCGAATTGATTTTCCATGAATTGACAGCCTGCCCGCATTCTGCTACAATCTAACCAGAAGTTTGTCGAATCCTGTTTAGCAGAATGCCGAAAGGAAGGTCTTACTATGGAACACCCCTCTCACCCGGTAGAAAGCCACTGGCGCACCTCCCTGCGCAACCGCATCATTCAGGCTTCCAGTCTGCTGGAGGTACTGTTGTCCGGCTTAGTGCTGATTGGTCTGCTGTTCAGTGTTGTGCCGCTCATCCGCTGGATGCCCGGCCTGCTGTCCGACGGCAACGAAGCAGAGATCCGCACCTTTCTGGAGCGCAGTCTGGATATCGTGATCGGCATCGAGTTCATCAAGATGCTGGCCAAGCACAGCCCCGGCAGCAGCCTTGAGGTGCTGCTTTACGCCATTGCACGCCATCTGGTGGTGGGGCACGATTCCGCCGTGGAGAATCTGCTCAGCGTTGGCGCGATCGCGCTGATCTTCATCGTGCGCAAGTTCTTTTTTGTTCCGGCCTTCGGTGCGCACCTGCCGGACGGTCACCCCGCGCCGGATCTTACCCCTGCCCAGAGCGGCATCCCCGCCGACTGGTTCCGTCGGCGGCATTCCGAAGCAAAGCCCGAGGAAGAGCCCGAGACGGAAGCGTAAGCGTTTCATCAGCTTCCAAAAAAGCGGCTGCTGCACAGCATTTTGTGCAGCAGCCGCTTTTTATACGCTGCAAAATACACGATGCAGCATTTATTTCGTTCGTTGGTTTATGGTGTTCCCCGTGGCCGGAGCAGGCACTGCGGGCAAACATCCACTGCCAGATCTCGCTGGCGCTGAACCGTATCTACACCGAGTGGTACCCCAGCAAGGGCTACACCTTCAACATCACCAACTCCACCAGCTACGACCAGTACTACGTCCATGGGCGCACGGTGTTCGAGGTGATGGTGCGCATCACGGACGATATCTTCAACACCTACCTGCGCAAAAGCGGCACGGTGAACCCCTATTATTCCGAGTACTGCGACGGCAAGTCGGTCACCTGCCCGGGGCTCAAGCAGTGGGGCACGGTGGCGCTTGCCAACAACGGGCGCAGCGCATTGCAGATCTTACGCTACTACTACGGCAGCAGCATCGAGATCGTGCGCACCAAAAATATCCGCTCCATCCCGCAGAGCTACCCCGGCACACCACTGCGGCAGGGCAGCCGCGGCGCGGCGGTGTTCACCCTGCAACGGCAGCTGAACCGCATTACCAAGGACTATCCCTTCCTTGGAAAGCTGACGGTAGACGGCGTATTCGGCAGCCGGATGGCCGCCACGGTGCGGGCGTTCCAGAAGCAGTTCAACCTGACCGCCGACGGCGTAGTGGGGCGGCAGACATGGTACAAGATCAGCTATATCTATGTATCGGTAAAAGATCTCGCCGAGCTGACCAGCGAGGGTGAGACTTCCACCGGCACCCTGTCCAACGGCACATGGAACGGTACGGTGCTGAGCACCGGTGCTTCCGGCAGCGCGGTGGAGCAGGTACAGTTCTGGCTGAACACGTTGGCGCAGTACGACAGCGCCATCCCCGCCGTAAAGGTAGACGGCGTATACGGCACTGCCACCGCCAATGCGGTGCGTGCTTTCCAGCGCAAATACGGCCTTACCGTAGACGGCATAGTGGGGCAGACCACTTGGAAGGAGCTGTACGACGAGTTTTTGAGCATCCAGTCCGACAACGGCACCCCCAACGCCTACCCCGGCACGCCGCTGCGGGAGGGGTCTGCCGGGCAGAATGTGCGGCTGGTGCAGTTCTGGCTGAAGATCGCCCGCACGGTATACACAAGCCTTGAAAGCGTGACCGTGGACGGAAAATTCGGCGCGGGCACGGCATCGGCTGTGCGGCGGTTCCAGCGCTACTTCGGGCTGACGGCAGACGGCGTGGTGGGGCAAACCACATGGCAAAAGCTGTACGAGGTGTACAACGATATCGCCAACCGGTTGCTCTCCTCTTCCCTGCGCCCCGGCGAATACCCGGGCGTGCTGCGCACCGGCTCCACCGGCACGGCGGTGCGGGAACTGCAATTTTACCTCTACCTCATGAGCGCCTACGAAAGCAGCATCCCGCCGGTAAGCATTGATGGAAAGTTCGGCGCGGATACCGAGCGGGCGGTGCGGGCGTACCAGCGGTTTGCGGGGCTTACCGTGGACGGCGTGGTGGGGCGCACCACATGGAACTCTCTCTATGGCCGCGCCAGTCAGCTGCGCTCCTCCGGCCCGGTGGTCACCTTAAAGCGTCTGCCTTACCCCGGCACCCCGCTGACGGTGGGCAGCAGCGGTGATACCGTGCTGTACTACAATCTGCTTTTACAGCGCATCGCCTATTATTTTTCCAGCGTGGAGGCCCCGCCCCTTGCCGACCGTTATACCGATGAGACTGCCGCCGCCACCCGCAGCGCCCAGCAGCTGCTGGGTCTGGAGCAGACCGGCATTGCCGATGCCGACACATGGACGGCGGTGGAAGCGCTGAGCTTGCAGCTGGCTGCTCACGCCCCGAACCCCGACCGGGACACTCCTCCCGGCACCGCTTACCCGGGACGCGCCATCGCCGAGGGCAGCGCCGGGCAGGAGGTGGGACAGGTGGAGCGCTGGCTCAACCGCCGGGCACAGCTTTCCTGCGGCGAGGGCTATGTGGCCGACAACAACCGCTTTGGCGCGTCAGACGCCGCCGCCGTGCGGGCTGTCCAGCAGCAGGCGGGGCTGCAGCCGGTAAACGGCATCGTGTACCGGGAAACATGGCACGCTTTGCAAGCCCAGTGCACCGACCCCTGCGGCTGCGAGAAGGAGGAATGAGGGATGGCACGCCTTTTGATCTACGACGCCTACGAAAACAAGGTGTACACCTACGCAAACCTGAACGAGAACGACCCCATGCCTTACAGCACCTTGACCACCCTGCGGCTGCGGGAGTTCCGGGGCAAATCGTCCAGCCCTACCCTGTGGACCACCATTGCCGCCATGGAAGCGTGGAACCTGACCCGCCGCAAATACGGCAGGGGCATCCCGGTGGGGTACGCCTTCCGCCGCATCTGGGAGGGCGGTCACGGCACCCGCAGCCAGCACTACGCGGGGGTAGCGTTTGACGTAGGGCAAAGCCTTGACCAGCGTCAGCGCACCGCAATTTACAACGCCGCCCGCGCTACCGGCGCATGGGGCTATGTGGAGCCGCTGAGCCAGACCCCCACATGGGTGCACTTTGACCGCCGCTACGGCACCCCGGCGTGCAGCGGCACCACCGCCGGTTACCCCACCCTGCGCCGGGGCAGCCGGGGCTGCTATGTCATGATCTTGCAGGACGCACTTTCCACCCTTGGCTACCAGACCGGCAGCCGCATCGACGGTATCTTTGGTGCCCGCACCGAGCAGGCTCTGCGGGGCTACCAGAAGCGCACCAGTCTGCGGGTGGACGGCGTGTGCGGCTGCGACAGCTGGAAAAAGATTTCCACCGCCGTCATCGGCATCGGGCGCACCAAAACCACCATTGACTAGCGTTTGTCCTATACAGTCTATACAGAAAGAGCGACCGCACAAAACCATGTGCGGTCGCTCTTTTTCACTTATTTTACAGCCTGTTTCAGCTGTTCCAGATCTGCGGCATCCGGGTGGGAGAGTGCTTTATCGAAGTTTTCGATCAGGGCATCCAGATTGGGGATGTGCAAAGGCTTTGCCTTCATGGCCTCGTAACGCTGCCGGACGGACACCGGCATTTTGCCCTGACACATAAAACTGCCAATCACGGTGTTGCTGCCGTCCAGCGCCTTCCGGGTGGCGGCAAGGATCTTTTCAAAGTAGGGCGCACTGCCGCCAAAGCCTGCCGTGCCAAACAGGAATACCCGCTTGCTGCGCAGCTGCTGCAAAAAATCCAGTGTGTCGGCATCCGCCTTGCCCTTGTCCGTCCAAAAGCCCACATACAGGGTATCTGCTGCCAATGCGGCAGCGTCCGGTGCGCCGAAATAGCAGCAGTCTGCCTGCGGCAGCTGCTCCCGCAGGGTCTGTGCCAGCAGCGCGGTGTTGCCGGTTCTGCTGCTGAATACGATGGCGTAGTTCATTTTTACCTCCCTCAGAGCAGCGGCAAAGCTGCCGGCTGCTCTTGTGCATACGTTATTTTACGGCAGTTCCTTTGCCGGGAGAGCCTGAAATCATGGAACAGTATAGTACAGCGCCCTGCCAAAATCAAGAGTTGACGAGATTCTCGCCTTTCCCGGCCAGAAAGCTGCGCAGGTTGCCGGTGGTGATGTCCATCAGCCGCTGCAGCGCTTCCTTGGTGGTCCACGCGATATGCGGGGTGAGCACCGCGCCCGGCAGACTGCGCAAACGGCTTTGGGGCGGCAGCGGCTCAGTGGCAAAGGCATCGGCGCCGTAAAAGGCAAGCTTGCCGCTTTCCAGTGCATCAGCCACGGCTTCTTCGTCCACCAGTGCGCCCCGGGCAGTGTTCAGCAAAATAGCGCCGGGCTTCATTTTTGCAAGGGCTTCTCGGCTCATCAGCCCGCGGGTTTCCGGGGTGGCCGGGCAGTGCAGGCTGAGCACATCACTGCGGGCAAGCAGGGTGTCAAAGTCCACGAACTCCACCCCATCGGCGGCGTACGCCGGGCGCACCGTGCGGGTGCACACCAGCACCTCCATGCCAAAGGCCTTTGCAATGCGTGCGGTCTGACGGCCGATGCTGCCGTAGCCGTAGATGCCAAAGGTCTTGCCCAGCAGCTCCACCTGCGGCAGCAGACCGTATTCTGCCGGGATGCCCAGCTGCCAGTACCCGTCCTTTACCGCCCGGTCGTACCGCTGGGCACACTGGCAGATGGCCAGCAGCAGGCTGAAGGTCATCTGCGCCACGCTGTAAGTAGAATAGCCCGGCACGTTGGCCACTGCCACCCCATGACGGCGGCAGGCTTCAAGGTCGATATTATCCGTGCCGGTGGCGATGATGCCCACCCATTTAAGGTTCGGGCACTGTGCCAATACTGCTTCGTCAATGCGGCATTTGTTGATGAGCACCAGCTCTGCATCCCCGATGCGGGGCGCAATGTCGGCGTAGTCGGTGCGCACATAGCTGGTGGTGTCCGGCACCAGTGCCTTTACCCCGGACCAGTCCAAGTCTCCTTCTTCCATCACATAGCTTTCAAGGATCACTGCCTTCATAGCTTTCTCATTCCCTCTCTGGTTTACGTTATTCCGTTTCTTTCAGCGGATAAAGCGCCAGCGCAAGGCTGCCGCCGTAGGGGCGGCTGTCCAGCGCGGCATAGCCTTTTGCCAGCAGCAATGCCAGCTGTACCCTGTCTTCCAGCGGCACCCACACCGGCGCAGTGCGGGCGGGCACGCAGCCGGTGCGCAGCAAAAAACAGGGCGCAAGGCTTTCCAGCGGGCGCAGCGCCCGCAGCCCGAAGCCCTGCCGGAAATACAGCGGCAACAGCGCTGCCGCCGTTTCGGTGCACTCCACCACTGCCCATTCCGTACCCTTGCGGCGCAGCCGGTCCGCCCGGGCTGCGGCAACCTCC
>ULRX01011342.1_pt1 | contig 12781 bp, 8 predicted proteins | sample 1955871 | NCBI WGS metagenome assembly ULRX01 (sample SAMEA4835695, study PRJEB28245) | human gut metagenome | biome: gut microbiome; material: fecal sample | place: Denmark | collected 2008 | reverse complement strand
GGGAGCATCTGGAAAAACTGTTTTCGTATAATGTATCCAATGAAAAGCTGCTGGCTGCGCGTGCTGTGCCGCTCTTTTTAAAAAATATTGCAATGAAGATTGTGTATACAAAGTCGGCACTTGCCAATACAACAACAATCACAAATATCGGAAATATTGGAGTGGATGAGGCATACCGCCCATATGTGGAGATGTTCCATGCGTTTCTTGCAATGTCGAAGGGACAGCATTTGAAGGGAACAATCTGTTCTTATGGAAGTATGTTAGTGTTCTCGTTCAGTTTTGATCTGAAAGATGTTTCGGTGCAGCGGGGATTTTTCCGCAAAATTGCAGCAGATGGAATTGAAGTAGAGTTAGAGACAAATGGTGTGACTTCTGATTAAGAAGAATGAATTATGATACAAATAACAGGAAAGTAATGGTGTGAGATGAGCAGATGTAGACAATGTAATATAGAAGTTTTGGATGAGACGGAGCGCTGCCCGCTCTGTCACTCCGTATTAGAGCCTACGATAGAGGTGGAAAATATGTATCCCGATGTCAAGATCAAAACAAGACGGATGATGCTTTTGTCGCGAATTTATCTTTTCGTGGCGATCGTGGCAGAGGCGGTTTTAGTTGCAGTGAATCATTACGGTGATTTTGAGACGGCGTGGAGCCTTGTTACCGGTCTGATCTTTTTTTACGGATATCTGGTTGTCCGGTTTGCAATCCTTGGAAAAACCGGCTATATTGCCAAAACAATTGTTTTGACGTTGATTGCCATATTAATTTTGATCGCAATCGATTTTGTGAGTGGTTACCGGGGATGGTCGGTACGGTATGTGTTCCCGGCGGCGATCATTTTAGTCGATGCAGGAATTTTGATCTTGATGTGTGTGAACCGGAGGAACTGGCAGAGTTATATTATGTGGCAGATTTTTATGATTTTGTGCAGTTTTGTTCCGATTATTCTGTATCTGACCGGAATTATTTATGTGCCGTATCTGGCGCTCGCGGCACTCGGAACGTCTGTATTTTTGTTCCTTGGAACGCTGATCATCGGTGACAGAAGAGCCAGGGTGGAACTGAAGAGAAGATTCCATATCAGATAAGGAAACGACAGAAGTTTGAATAAGAGGGTTTATGATCAGAAAATTGACTTTGAAAAAAGAAAGAGAACATGAGACAAACGAAGCGAGCATCGCAGGAAATGTCATGCGTGACCTGATCGCGCATGTGACAAACGATAACCTGATCGGCAGGGAAATCAAAAGCGGGGAACTGCGGAAAAAAATGGTCGAACCGCCGTGGAAATGCCCGGATATGTTCACCATGACCACTATCGAGATGGAGCACTTCACAATGGAGTGGCTTGAATTAAAGGAAAATCCAAATGAGCAGAAGGTGATCTTACAGCTTCATGGCGGCGGGTATATCGGAGCGATGCGGAATGCATACCGCATGTTTGCGGGACTTTACAATGAAGTCAGCAAAGGGATGAGTGTACTCACCATTGATTACCGTGTAGCACCTGAAAATCCATATCCGGCGGCATTGGAAGATGCAGTGAGCGCATATCAGTGGCTGCTCGGTCAGGGCTGGTTTGCAGAGGATATCATTGTGGCAGGAGATTCCGCAGGAGGAGGGCTTGCGATGGCACTGTGCCATTATCTGAAAGATCATGGAATGCAGCTTCCATGTGGGATCGTTGCAATGTCTCCGTGGACGGATCTTATGGCAAGCGGTGAATCGTATGATACCAATTATGAGAGGGATCCGTTGTTCGGAAATACGAGGGACAGCCTGATCTATAACAAAGACTATGTGGGTGACCATGATCCGATGGATGCTTATATTTCACCTTTGTATGGGGATTTCAGAGGATTTCCGCCAATGCTCATTCAGGTAGGTTCTTATGAGATGCTGTTAAGTGATTCGGTGAGCGTTGCCTCGAAAGCGAGACATCAGGGTGTGAAAGTAAGACTCAGTATTTATGATGGAATGTTCCACATTTTCCAGATGGCAGCAAAAATGCTGCCAGAATCCAGAAAAGCGTGGGCTGAGATTGGAAAATTTATTGATGTTTTGTCAAATGACTGACATCCATATAAACAGGAAGACCATTTTCATAGGTGACATTGGATTCCCCCTGAATCAATGGAGTGAGGTAATCAATTAATTCCTGTGTAACATCATTGCCAGCGGCGTTGATCCATTCAGTAGGAACGGATTTGGCTTCGTTGGCAATATTTTTTATCTCGGCATATCCATATTCAATCGTATATGGATCGTCAGATACACGGTTCATGGTGACCATAGAAGCTGTTACGCCTTCCTCGGAGAGCGCAACGGCTTTTTTTCCTAATTCGACAGATTCCATAAGGTCTGTTTTGGATGCTAAATGGGCTGCACACCGCTGTAATACATTCACTTCGATGGAGCGGACTTTTACGCCTAATTTTTCTTTCACAAGGAATTCCAGTGTTTTTCCGGCGCCGCTCAGTTGGCTGTGGCCAAATGTATCGACTGACTTCTCAGAAGCGCTGATGTAATTGCCGGATGCATCTCGGATACCCTCTGATACGGCAATGATAACGTTATTGCGTTCAAACAGCATACGTTTTACATCTAACAGGAAGTCGTCCGTATCAAACGGAACTTCCGGAAGATAAATCAAATGTGGAGCGGAATTATATCCGTTTCTTGCAAGAGCAGCGGCAGCGGTCAGCCATCCTGCGTCACGTCCCATGATCTCAATGATTGTGACACTCTTGACTGCGTAAATAAAAGTGTCATGGGCAATCTCTAAAACTGAGGAAGCAATGTATTTTGCAGCGGAACCAAAACCAGGAGTGTGGTCTGTCTCACACAGATCGTTGTCGATTGTTTTTGGAATACCGATGATGCGGACATTGCTGCCGATTTTTTTGCCGTATTCGGATAATTTTAAAACGGTGTCCATAGAGTCGTTTCCGCCAATGTAGAAGAAGGCGCCGACATTGTATAATTCAAACTGTTTGAAGATGAAAACATATGAGGAATCATCATCCAGATAATCCGGCAGTTTATGACGGCAGGAACCTAAATACATTGCAGGTGTTGTTTCCAGACGATCCAGATATGCCGGATTTTCATTCATAATCTCTGTCAGATTTAATAAATGATTGTTTAAGATACCAAGGATTCCATTTACAGATCCATAGACAGTCTCATACTGCTCAGATGCCATGACTCCACGGATCACACCTGCAAGGCTGGCGTTAATTGCAACTGTCGGTCCACCGGACTGTGCGACCATTACATTTTTTAAACTCATAGTTTACTCCTTAATAATTCATTAACTTTTGTTAAAAATAGTATCCATTTCTTTTTCTTTTGTTATAATGAAAAAGATAGATTTTTTTGTGAAAATCTTTTTGACTGCTATATAATAGCGGAAAATAACGTGTTTAGCAAGAGGTAGCAGGTGTGAAATGTGATTTATGTCCAAGAAAATGCCTTGTAGACCGGAAAAAGGGTGAAAAAGGAATCTGTGGGCAGACAGAAAATTTAAAAGTTGCGAGGGCAGCACTTCATTTCTGGGAGGAACCGTGCATTTCGGGAGATGCGGGATCGGGAGCTGTATTTTTTTCGGGGTGTTCGCTGCATTGTGTATTCTGTCAGAATGAGAATATCGCAAACGGAACGGTTGGAAAAGAAATCTCTCTGGAGCGGCTCGTGGATATTTTTCTTGAATTGCAGGAAAAAAGAGCCAATAATATCAATCTTGTAACACCGGGACATTTTGTGCCGCAGATCGTGAAGGCTCTGGATCAGGCACGAAAGGAAGGGCTTACGCTTCCGGTTGTATACAATACAAGCAGTTATGAGACGGTTGACACGATCAAAATGTTAGAGGGTTACGTCGATATTTATCTGCCGGATTTTAAATATATGAGCCCGGTTTTGAGTAAAAAGTATTCCCATGCTCCGGATTATGCAGAGGTTGCAAAGGCAGCGATCGCAGAGATGGTGCGGCAGACAGGAAAGGCTGTGTTTGTAAATGGAGATGAAGATAACCTTATTTTAAGTGGAACGATCGTAAGACATCTGACACTGCCCGGTTGTATGGCGGATTCCATGCAGATTTTAAAGTATCTGCATGAAACTTACGGAGATATGATTTATATCAGTATCATGAACCAGTTCACCCCACTTTCCAATCTGGAAAAGTATCCGGAATTGAATCGCAGGATTACCGATGAGGAATATGAGACACTGGTGGATTATGCGATCGATATCGGGATAGAAAATGGTTTTATCCAGGAGGGGGACACAGCGGAAGAGAGTTTTATCCCGGCATTTGACTGTGAGGGCGTGTAAATTTGAAAATGAGAACAATATTTTCTGGTGGAAAAAATTTCCAAAAAAATAAGGAAAATTATATTTACATAATATGGGAAAATGCTATAATTAGCTTCGTATGATTACAAAGAAGGAATAGCAGCGAAATTACTGCAGACAGATTCTTTATCATAATAGAGTGAACTACGAAAATTTACTATAAGTAATTGGAAATGCAGACAAGGAGGAGACGAGAATGAATTTTCTAAATTTAGTTCAGGGCGCAGCCGGAAAGGTAAAAGGGGTTGCGACTTTGCTTAGCGGGCTGACAAAGACACAGGCAATCATAGCAGGTGTAGCCACTGTGACAGCAGTTGGCGGTGTCGGAACAGGAGGATATTTTTTATATGACCATTTTCATCAGCCGGAACCAATTGTGGCGGATGTTGTGATAAGTACAGAGGTGGCAGAAGAACCGACGGAAGAAGTTGTGGCAGTCGAAGAGGTTGTCACGGAAGAAACAGAGGCGGCAGAACCGGAAACTGTTACATTGGTCGGAAGTTCTATTGAGAAGGATCTGAAGATCAAGATTCAGGACGAGTCCTCGAAAAATGTAAAGGGACAGCCTTTTGAGATCACGATCAAGGCAGACAAGAAGAAGGCAAAATCAACTACATATTCAGATGATGATAAAGATGGTATTATTTACATTAAAAGTATTGATGCCGGAAAATATGATGTCTCTTTGAATGAGATTGACGGATATATCTCAAAAGAGAATTCTTACAAAGTAACGGTTAAGGATAAGATTGAATACACCAAGGTAGATGTCAAAGACGAGATCAAATCCGCAGCAGAAGTAGCACCGGCAGAGGATGCAGAGGTAGACAATGTTGAGGTGGAGGCTGTTATTCAGGATACAGTGGAAACGGTTGACAGCACCTGCACACCATCCAAAGTCGGAGCAGGAGATGTGGATACTTCCAACTTCCCTACTGCTTCCGTTGGTGGATCAACAAAAGTGGACATTGCACAGGCAGCAGTGACAGCTTCCGCAAAACGTGTGGGATACCATGCTACAGGAACGAAATCAACAGATGTGACAACATCATCCGAGACATCATCGGAAACACCAAAATCATCGGAAACAACAACACCAAAATCATCAGAAACAACAACACCATCGGAAACGACAACACCGAGTGAAGGCAGTTCGGAAACTACTGGTGGTCAGGGAACTGGCAGTGGTCAGAATAATGGTTCTGGAAATAGTGGAAGTGGTGAGAGTACAGGTGGTCAGCAGGGAGCATCTGGTGGAAACAGTAGCCAGAATGGAACATCTGGAGACAAAACAGATGGTACAGAGACAAAGCCGGATGATACGAAACCTGATAAATATGAAATTACCATTGTCCACATGTTTTATAAAAACGATGGAAAAACAAAAGCAGACAAAGCAGATGAAAAAGAGACAGTAACTGTTGCAAAGGATGCGAAAACGGTGTCATCTGCAAAAACATTTGATGGATATAAAGCTTCCAATGGTACAACCTTTACCATTCAGGATGGTGCAGAATATACCGTTAAATGGGTTGCAACAGCAGCAGATAAGGTTACTTACAAGGTAACACATAATTTCTTCCAGGCTGATGGAAAGACCAAAGCAGAAGAATCCAAAAGTGAAGATATCACAGTAGATGCTACTGTTACTGAGATACAAGCATCTTCTTATGAAGCACAGGGATATAAACTGGTAGAAGGTTCCACGAAGATCAAAGTGGCAGCAGGCACAACAGCATACACATTAAACTGGGTAAAAGCTGTAGCCGCAGCCAGTGCATCTGTCACAGTACCACAGACGGCAGCTTTATATAACAGCACCATTAATAATGCAAATGCAATTGGTCTCACAGCAACATTGACAGACGCAGGCAATATTATCACAAATATTACATGGGCTAGCAGCAACGAAAAAGTTGTAAAGGTATCCAATGGAGCGAAAACAGGATGTACAGTGACAGCAGTTGGAAAAGGAAGTGCAACTGTAACAGGTACGATCACATACTTATCAAAACCGGGTGATACCAAGACAACCGCAAATGACAAGAAAATCACATGTACCGTTACCGTGAATGATTTTACCGGAAATACAACAACACAGTTAAAGGATAAGTCAGGTAGATTACTTTACAAAGATTCCGAGTGTAAAAAACCAGCAACCGTGGCAGATTACAATGCAAACGGAACTTACTACACCGAGCCTGTTTACACCGGATGGCAGACCATTGATGGAAAAGTATATTACTACACCAGCAACCATCAGCGTGTAACAGGAAGTCAGGTGATCAGCGGTATCTCTTACAACTTCGGAAGTGATGGAGCATTACAGCAGGGTTCCGGAAAGAACGGTATTGATGTATCCAGCCATCAGGGAAATATTGACTGGGCATCTGTAAAGGCAGCAGGTATCAACTTTGCAATTATCCGTGTTGGTTACCGTGGATCACAGACAGGAGCATTGGTAGAGGATTCCTGCTTCAAGAAAAATATTCAGGGTGCAACTGCAAACGGTATTAATGTGGGTGTTTACTTCTTCACGCAGGCCACAACGGAGGCAGAAGCTGTTGAGGAAGCAAGTATGGCATTGACCTTATGCTCTGGATACAATCTGTCTTACCCGATCTTCGTCGATACAGAGAACGGAAGCGGAGCAGCACGTGCCAACGGATTAGATAAAGGCACCAGAACAGCATGCGTGGCTGCGTTCTGTAAGACCATTGCAAACGGTGGAAGAAAAGCAGGTGTTTACGCAAGCAAGAGCTGGTACAATAATAAAATTGATGCATCTGCATTCAGTAACTACTTTATCTGGGTTGCACAGTACAACACAACCTGCAATTACAAAGGAAAATATAACATGTGGCAGTATTCTTCCAAGGGAAGTGTTCCAGGAATCAAGGGAAATGTCGATGTAAATATAGCATATTAATTCATGGGTTTTAAAAGAATGACCGGTATCTGTTCAGATACCGGTTGTTTTGTGCATAACAATCAATAAGGAGAACAGGTTTGCCATATTATAATAAGAAAGAGTATCCAAAACAGATATGGGTGTCGCAGATACCGGAGCGGGAAGTTTCTTTGTTAAGAGAAAATCTTGCAGGGATCAAACAAACTACATTTGTATTAATGAAAAAAGAGGAAGCCTTTCATCAGCTGTCAGAGAAGCGGAGCAGAGATATCATTTTTCTATCTTCGAATCAGTCTCTTTTAGACCTTGCCAGAGATGTGGATGTCCCGGCGATTGCCTATCAGAAGCCGGAAACGGATACATTTCTTCATGCCGATATGGTCGTCGAGGGGTTCGAGGAAGTCGATATGACGTTTTTACAGCGTGTGTATGAGAGACATTTCAACATTCCATGGACGATTCTGGAGACGGAACGCTGTATTGTGAGAGAACTGGAACTTTCTGATCTGGATGACCTTTTTTCCATGTATGCAGAACCCGGAATGACCGATTATATGGAGGGGTTATATGAATATGAGGAAGAGCTGGAATATCAGAAAGCCTATATCGAAAATATGTATCGTTTTTACGGATATGGAATATGGCTCGTTTTTGAGAAAAAAACGGGCACACTGATCGGCAGGGCTGGTGTGGAACATCGGGAAGAGTTAAATGGAGATATGGAATTGGGGTATGCGATCCGGACATCCTTTCAACATCAGGGTTATGCCTATGAAGTCTGTCAGGCGATCATGCAATATGCAGGAGAGGAGCTGCAGGTACATCTCTTGCACTGTCTGATTCAAAAAGAAAATGCTCTTTCTGAAAAACTTGCCATAAAATTAGGTTTTTCATATTGCGGTGACCGGGAAATAGACGGCGTCCTGATGTCAGATTATCAGATAGAATGGTGATGGAAGCCGGATGCAAAGTTTAAGCGTTGATTTTTGATAGAAAATAAAATATAATCATATATTATACACAAAAGCATAGATAAAGTGGGTGATCTACATGGCAGAACTTTCATCAGAAGAATTAGAGAAAATCGTAAAAGAAGAGGACAATAGTATCAAACCAATGAAGGAGTTTGAGAGTCCCGAAAAATTATATCAGGAATTGATCGCCAGTGTCCGTAAGTATCATCCATCTACGGATATCAGTCTGATAGAGAAGGCATACAACATTGCATACGAGGCACATAAGGGGCAGGTAAGAAAATCGGGAGAACCGTATATCATCCATCCATTGTGCGTTGCGATTATTTTAGCAGAGTTAGAGCTTGATAAGGAGACGATCGTAGCGGGACTTTTGCATGATGTGGTGGAAGATACCGTTATGACCGATGAGGAGATCAGGCAGGAGTTTGGTGCAGAGGTTGCACTGCTGGTGGATGGTGTCACAAAATTAGGGCAGTTGTCCTACGATGCGGATAAGGTGGAAGTTCAGGCAGAGAATTTAAGAAAAATGTTCCTTGCCATGGCAAAGGATATCCGTGTGATCCTGATCAAACTGGCAGACCGCCTGCATAATATGCGGACACTGAAATACATGACGCCGGAGAAACAGAAGGAAAAAGCGCGCGAGACAATGGATATCTATGCACCGATCGCCCAGCGCCTTGGTATTTCCAAAATTAAGATCGAATTAGACGACCTTTCTTTAAAATATTTAGAGCCGGAAGCATACTATGATCTGGTTCATCAGATTGCTCAGAGAAAAAGCGTCAGGGATGATTATGTCCAGAGCCTTGTGGAAGAGGTAAAAAAACATATCCACGAAGCCGGAATTCCGGCGCAGATCGATGGGCGGGCAAAGCACTTTTTCAGTATTTATAAGAAAATGAAGAATCAGGATAAAACGCTGGATCAGATTTATGATCTGTTTGCAATCCGTATTATCGTGGATTCCGTAAAAGACTGTTATGCGGCACTCGGTGTCATCCATGAGATGTATAAACCGATCCCTGGCCGGTTCAAAGATTACATTGCCATGCCAAAACCGAACATGTATCAGTCACTTCACACGACACTGATCGGACCGACCGGACAGCCGTTCGAGATCCAGATCCGTACCTATGAGATGCACCGCACTGCTGAGTATGGTATCGCCGCTCACTGGAAATACAAAGAGGCAAGCAATAATGGCGGTGCTGCAGCACCAATGACCGTTACCGAGGAAGAGAAGTTAAGCTGGCTGAGACAGATTTTAGAGTGGCAGAGGGATATGTCCGATAACAAGGAGTTTATGAGCCTGTTAAAAAGTGATCTCGACCTGTTTTCGGATACGGTTTTCTGCTTCACACCGACAGGAGATGTAAAAAACCTGCCAAACGGTTCTACGCCAATTGATTTTGCGTACAGCATCCATTCGGCGGTCGGAAACAAAATGATCGGAGCCAAAGTCAACGGAAAGCTTGTTCCGATTGATTATGTGATTCAGAATGGTGACCGGATCGAGGTATTGACTTCTCAGAATTCCAAGGGACCAAGCCGCGACTGGCTGAATATTGTAAAGAGCACGCAGGCAAAGAATAAGATCAATCAGTGGTTCCGAAGTGAGTTGAAGGAAGAAAATATCATAAGAGGAAAAGAGCTGCTTGCATCCTGTTGTAAATCAAAAGGGATCAACCTTTCCGATATCAACAGACCAGAGTATCAGGATAAAATCATGCGCAAGTATGGTTTTCACGACTGGAATTCCTGCCTTGCAACCGTTGGTCATGGCGGTTTAAAAGAAGGTCAGATCGTAAACCGTATGTACGAGGAATATAAGAAAGATCACCTTGCACGTATTACAGACGAGGAAGTTCTTGAGACAATCTCCGAAAATAAAGAAAAGGTTCCGGAGAAAAAATCAAAGAGCGGTATCATTGTAAAGGGACTTTATGACGTGGCAGTCCATTTTTCAAAATGCTGCAGTCCGGTTCCGGGGGACGAGATCGTAGGATTTGTGACAAGAGGACGCGGTGTTTCCATTCACCGGACGGATTGCATCAACATCATCAATCTTTCAGATATGGAGAGAGAACGTCTCATCGATGCGGAGTGGCAGCATGATGAAGAATCCGGCAATTCCGGTCTTTATCTGGCAGAGATCAAAGTATTCTGCAATAACCGTACCGGGCTTCTCGTTGATATCACAAGAGCCTTTACAGAGCGTGAGATTGATATCAATGCGATCCATTCCAAGACGAGCAAGCAGGGAATCGCAACCATTGATATTTCATTTAACACAAAAGGAAAAGCAGAGCTGACGAGCGTGATCGACAAGCTTCGTCAGATAGACAGTATTATTGATATTGAGAGAACCACCGGCTGATCTGGCTCAGGTGGTTTCTTTCATCTTTTTATGGAGGAAGAAAAAGATGGCACCATTAAGTATACAGACATATGTAGTGGGTCCGGTACAGACCAATTGCTATTTTGCGATCAATGATGACACAAAAGAAGTACTGATCATTGATCCGGGTGCAAGTGCAAAACAGCTTGCAGAGAAAGTGAAAGAGCAGGGATTGAAACCTGTGGCAATTCTTCTGACACATGGACATTTTGATCATGCGACAGGGGCAGGGGAGCTGGCGCAGCTTTTGCATATAAAAATCTATGCGCAGGAAAAAGAAAAAGAGACACTGGAAAATCCGCAGTTAAATCTGAGCGGATGGCAGGGAAGCGAGCTTGTGTTCTATGCCGATGAATATTTAAAAGATGAGCAGGAAATAGATCTTGCAGGATTTCATATACGGGTATTTTTAACACCGGGACATACGGTAGGAGGCTGCTGCTATTATTTCCCATATCAGAACACTTTATTCAGCGGAGACAGTCTCTTCCAGACTTCTATTGGAAGGACTGATTTCCCGAAGGGAAGTGCATCCCAGCTGATCCATGCGATCCGGGAAAAACTCATGCCGCTTCCTGATGAGACCGCCGTGTATACAGGGCATGGAGATATGACAACGATCGGAACAGAGCGGATGTACAATCCATATTTGTAGGAGGAAAGCATGATATTAGCAAAATTAAACCAGCCGGAATTTGAGTATGACATACATTCGCTCATCAAAGCATTTTTCCCGGAGGAAAATGTGAGTGCAACGGCAGAAGATAAAAAATATGAGGAAGAGATCACCTTACAGTTTCAGGTAGAGTATGAGCCACAGCAGATAAAAATTGAGTGGAAGGGAAAAAATCAGGAAAATCAAGGCCGAAGTTTTCCGGTAGATTTTTCAGACCGCACGGAAACAAAAAATGAACTGAAACAGAATTTCTATCAGATTCTATCAGAGATCACGGGCAAAAAACTTCCGTGGGGAACTCTGACAGGAATCCGGCCAACAAAAATCCCGATGAAATTTTTAGAGGAAGGAAAAACGGAGGCAGAGATCAGATCCTACATGCAAAAAACGTACTTTGCATCCGATGAGAAAATCGATCTTTCCATTGATATTGCAGAGCGTGAGCTTGAAATCTTAAAAAAGATCGATTACGAGAACGGCTACAGTCTTTATATCGGAATCCCATTCTGTCCGACAACCTGCCTGTATTGTTCGTTTACATCCTACCCATTAGTGAGCTGGAGACAGAAAGTGGACAGCTATCTGGATGCTTTGGAAAAAGAACTGGATTATGTAGCGGTAAAATTTGGAAAAAAACATCTGAATTCCATCTACATTGGAGGGGGAACACCGACAACACTGGAGCCATATCAGCTTGACCGGCTGATCCGCAAAATCCGATGCAGCTTTGATCTGTCACACTGTCTGGAGTTTACAGTGGAAGCCGGACGACCGGACAGCATCACAAGAGAAAAATTAGAAACATTGAAAAAATGGAACATCACAAGAATTTCCATCAATCCGCAGACGATGAAGGATGAGACATTAAAAATCATCGGGCGCAGACATACCGTGGCACAGACCGTGGAGAGTTTTCAGCTTGCGAGAGAGCTTGGATTCGATGATATTAACATGGATCTTATCATGGGACTGCCGGAGGAAAGCCTTGAGGATGTCAGGGATACCTTAGAGCAGGTAAAAGCGTTAAAACCGGATAATCTTACCGTGCATTCACTTGCATTAAAGCGGGCGGCGCGGCTTAACATGTTTAAGGAAGATTATAAAGATTACAAGATGGTCAACACCACAGAGCATATGAACCTCACCGCAGAATATGCAAAGGAGATGGGGTTAGAACCATATTATCTGTATCGACAGAAGAGCATGGCTGGCAATCTGGAAAATGTCGGTTACGCAAGTCCGGGGAAAGCAGGAATTTATAACATTCTGATCATGGAGGAGAAACAGACCATCGTGGCGTGTGGAGCGGGAGCTTCAACGAAACGTGTCTGGAATGAACCAGATCAGGATGGCACTCATCGGATCGAAAGATGCGAGAATGTCAAGGATGTAGCACAGTATATCGCAAGGATTGATGAGATGATTGAGCGGAAGCAGAAACTTTTTGCAGA
>ULRX01034297.1_pt1 | contig 12901 bp, 5 predicted proteins | sample 1955871 | NCBI WGS metagenome assembly ULRX01 (sample SAMEA4835695, study PRJEB28245) | human gut metagenome | biome: gut microbiome; material: fecal sample | place: Denmark | collected 2008 | reverse complement strand
GCTTAAGCCGCAAGGCGGGAATTGTGCGGTGTTGCCTCAGCAAACGCAGCCGGATTTTGTGCTTGCGAAAGATCCGCTATTTTCGTTGCTCTCAGATGCACCTCAGGAGCTGGCGCAAATAGAGATCGGCAAGGGGAACCGGGAATCAGGGGCGGGGCAGGGGGGACAAAAAAGCGAATGGCATATCTGCAGCAAACCCGCACCCCGTTGTAAAGGGAGAACGGCGTCCCGTTGGCGGGCGTGCAATCCACCACACACACACCCGCCGCCGCAAACACCGCAAACCGTTTGCAGGGGCGCGGTGTACCCATCGCGCCGCAAAAAAACGGGAACCGTGCGCCGCAAACCTGCCATCCCTCCCACAAGGCGCCCACCCAGCCGCCAGGCCCCGCCGCAAACAGGCGCATGCGAAACAAATAATTGCGCAAAAACAGGGAAATGTAGCAAAAAAGGCGAATTTTGCTGCAAAGTTGCGCTCTGTGTGCGCAGAGGATCATAAACGCGCGGTCAAAGTATATAAAAATGACCGCTGCCAAAAAGAAAATCAGGAATAATTTATACAAAGGCTTTGAATACATTGTATAATTGGAGGAAAACGCAATCAGTAAAAGTGCTGAAAAACAGGAATTTACGTGGATTGTATTGCCTTTCTGGTATAAAGGTGCTATACTTTAACACTGAAAAGTAAATGCGCAATGAGAAGATTCGATGCGGTTTTTTTTTGAAAACAACATGGCAACGGTTGCGCAAGTAAAAGAAGCTGGCTTCTTTTATTGTTCCACAGGGATCCCCTGTGGAACAATGTGCTTTCATCAAGCCAGCGCGAAAGGCGAGTGAGCAGATTGAATAGAACAGGGAAAAACACAACAGGTTGGGCGCGCCGGCTGACAGCGCTGCTTGTCACCGCTTGCCTGGTTATGGCAATGGCCCTGCCTGTATACGCCGAGGTGGATCTTCTGCCCGACGCACCTGACGAAGTAGAGCTGCTGGAGGATGAGTCGGGAACGGCCTCCGGGGAGAATACCGCTCTGCCGGAGCAGAACGCCGCCACCCCGGAACCGGAACAAAGCGCCGAGCCGGAGCAGCCCGCCCCGACCGAAACGCCGGAGCCCACGGCAGAACCCACCCCGACCCCGGAACCGGCAGCCACCGCAACGGCCACCCCTGTGCCGACCGTGACCCCCACCACCGCCACCCCGGAACCGACCGAACAGCCGCAGAAGATGTACGCCGCAAAAAGCGTGGATAACGTGCAGGCAGTTAGTGAGGGGGGGAATACGGAAACTTACACGCTCTATTTTGCAGTGCCAAGTGGTTGGAGCGATTGTACAGTGGTAAAAATACATGCCGCTGATGGACAAGATCCAAAAAGAGATCACTTTTATTATCTTGAGATGCAGGAAGTTAGCGAAACGAAGGATCAAAGAAAAATTTATTCTGCGGTTCTGAAAAAGGCCGATCACTATAAAAACGGAGGGTTGAATGGACTTGAATTTTGCGGATATAAGGGAGATTCAATTAATGACGAAAATCCTGCACACAAAATAGTAATTGCTGAAGTAGGACAACAGAGTCCACCGTGGATGACGTTCAATCCAGATGATAAGGATCATTATATCGGCGGCAACTACTATGACGGAAATAATGGGAACGGAAATCAGGGGAATAGCTGGGATCGAACGAAGTGGAAGGACTATACGGTTGGCCATAAGCATTTCGCTAACAAAGAGATGGCCTTTGAAAATAAAACCAGTGAAACACTAACGAACGTCAAAGCCTGGTTTTATGAACCGGATGATAAAGGAGTGCTTGTCCAGGTCGGTGAGCAGCCAATATCCTTAAATGATATCCAACCTAATTTCACAGCAAAATTTAAGATTCCTGACGCTTTTTGCTCTTTTGTTCGCTTTACCAAGGGCGATGAGAATACAGAAATAAGTGAATACTACAATTTTTATAATGAGGAAGTAAAAGAAGAAAACCAGAAACGCTTCCAGTATTCCGAAGGTCAATGCTATTGCTACATGTACAATGGTATTAATGATGCAACATGGGGGCGTCCCGGTGCCACCCGCATCTATTACGATGCTACTTTTTCCAAGATGGCATTGAATGGAGATACCGGCGACTTTTCAATCCCCAAAGCCAATAATAATAATAAAGAGACCATTTATTATCGAATAAAAGGAGACGACGTAAAATCCGAAAGTGGTACGCTGGTAAAAGATGGTACAAACGAAAACCTTTATTATATTGACATTCCCCAAGGATATAGTTCAATCATCTTTTCCGGTGAAGAAATTAAGGGTGACGAAGAGACAAAAGGAAATGGAGTAAGTACAGCGTGGCTGGAGATTCCCACAGATGGCAAAAATTGCTTCTATGCGGATACGAATGACGATGCAGTATATAAAGGTACCACTCGTGGCGGCTACTGGGCTCCAAAAGGTACCCTGCGTGATGCCGAAACGTGGAAAAATCCTGACACTAAAGTAGTAGATATTGCCGCCGCTGAATTTACGGAAAAACCAAATACAAAGTATGTTACCAGTACGCTGTATGATTATTATACAGATTACGAACTGAACGGCAATAACCGTGATAAGTACGATAATGATAATACGGTTAATCAGCGCCACTGGGTACCCTTCCGCCAGTTCGATCAGGCAATCAGCGACTACTATCAGAGTTATGTAGATAAAAATACCGGAAAGCCCATTATATATCCCATTTATACAGGCCATTTCCAGCCAAGCGATTGGGATAAAAGATTTGCGGATATTGCAAGTACATTGAATTTGTACGGATGGAGTTCTTACAATATCTTTATCGCAGCCAATAACTCGAACTTTGATATAGGAGACACAAAAGAGAAAAAAAATTCCTACGCTTTCCAGGGCATTGTGGCAGACAAAAGGGACAGCGATGGCGACATCGTGATGAATGGAACGACCCTGAAAGAACCGCATTTCAATGAAAAGTTCCTGACCGGCCAAAACAGCAAAAATGCAAAACTTGGCGAAGTTTACCACAATGTTGAGTTCCCGTTTACCCAAGAAGAAGTTTTTATAGAACCAGCGCAAACGCCAAATGGCCCGCAAAAAGGAGAGGGCGTTAAATACTGGTGGTTTGACAGTAAAGAAACTTCTCTATATCTGCGCAAAGATACAAATAGCGATCAGTTGTACCTTGGTAATGATAGCCCAGGAGTGACAACCGCTGGATATAAGAGCGAGGCGTCCCACAACGTGGACAGTGCAAGTAGTCCAGATAATGTTTCAACGCCATACGGCTTTTTCCCGTTCAATGAAACCACAACCAGTAAGAGCGCAGTCAGGTACAATTACGGTTACGGTGCAAAACTTGAAATCCCGTTTACCCTAACCAGTACCGGAACAGTTAAGGACGACTACAATAATGAAATTCCAATTCGTTTTTACTTCTCTGGTGATGATGATGTGTGGGTTTTCATTGACGATCAGCTTGTCCTGGATATTGGCGGTGCTCATGCCAGAGTTTCTGGTGTGTTGGAATTTGACCAGCGCGATAATAAGAAAAACACCGTAACTTCCTATGTTAGCCGGGTCAAGAACAGCAAGACAGGTAATTATGGCGCTGAAAATTGTGATGAGCACAACCATACAACGGCGACAAGCATTACTTACTTAGGAACAACCGAAACGTATTATAAAAACGCAAGTGTCTCCATCCCTGGTCTTTCTACCGGCAAGCACACCCTTACCATGTACTACATGGAACGCGGTATGTGGGAGTCCAACATGGCGGTGGCGTTCAACTTCCCGGATAATAACGAGCTGCAGGTTCAAAAAGAGGTCGATCTGAAAAACGTTACTGATGATGACTTCAAAAACTGCTTTACAGGCCAGAAAATCTTCAACTTCACCATCCAGAACCAGGCAACCCATTATGGAGAAAAAGAGGCCGCTAAACCGGATACAGGCGGTGTTCAGTACCAAAAGGTGGATTTGACTGCGAATGGTGGTAACACGTTTGAACCCGCAACCAAAGGAAGCGATGACTACATTTTCAGGTTGGAACCAAACCACTGGCCAGATTCCAAGCCAGATTCCGGGCAAGATACCGAACAGGTCCTTCACTGGTACGCACGCTATACGGATACGGAACCCGTCAGTGCAGCGCGTAAGCAACGTTATGGCATCCTGACGCTGAATGCCCCCATCAATATCAAAGACAACATGCGCTTCCTTACGTTCCAGGTTTACGTTGATCCAAAGGATGGTGGAGGTGAACTTTCCCTCAACAACCTGTATCTGGAACTGCTGGATGAAAATGACGTCCAAAAAGGTAGCCTTGACACATCAGGCATTAACGGCGCAACGTATGGCTCGGTCGAAGTGAAGACAGGCGCATGGGTCACCGTAAAGCTGGACCTGAACAAGATGAAAGCGCAGGACGGTTTTAACGGCAAGGTCAAAACCATCCGCGTGGGCGATAACTATAGCCGCCACATCTATTTCAGGAACTTTACCTTCATTCCCAAAGCGGTGCCAAAAACGATGACCGGCTTTACAACCGATCAGAAGGAAATCCCGGATTACGGCTCCGCCAAAACCGGTCAGTTGCAAAACGCCATAAACGCACAGTACACATCCACCAAGGACAACGACACCCAGTTGGTGGACGATGACGGACGCTTTGTTCTGGAAGATGGAGAAACCGTTACCTTCAGCGACCAGTTCCGCCGCGGCAGCTACATTTCGCTCAAAGAGGATCTGAACCAAAACCTGTACGACACCACATGGACGGTGTGCGAGAACGGGCAGGCGGTTACTTCGATGAAGGGCGATAGCGAATCCGTGACAGTTACCGACACGAACAAGTCGCTGGACAAGCAGGAGGGAAGCAGCCCCAATGATGGCCGAACGGAAAAAATAAGACCGAATGATGATCAAACGGGTAATAGCTATACCGGAAACAAACCCTCCGCCGACACCATCGTCTTCCGCTCCTATAAGGACCCGGACGAAAATAGCTCCACGCTGACAAAGCTAAAGGTAAAATACGTCAACACCGTCAAAACCGGCGGGCTGAAAATCCAAAAGAAGGCCGCAGACGGTGAGAAAGATACCATTAAAGGCACCTACACCTTCAAAGTTACCTTTAATGATGTTGGCGGTGAGGGTCTGGAAAAAGAGCCCATCATAAAGTATGTTGAGATCAACATGAGCGATGAGAACAACTCAGAACACACCGGAACCATCACCGGCATCCCCGTTGGTACCCGCTATACCATCGAGGAAGAAACACCGCTAGATGGTTCCAGGCTGCAAAGCGTAACTGTTCCGAAAGATTGCGATTCCGCCGATGTGATCGACAACACCATGGTGGAAGGCGTGATTAAGGAGGCAAACACCTCCCCAATTACCGCAATCTTTACCAACACCAAGCGCACACTGATCAACATTGAGTTCAACAAGCTCTGGGAAGATGCAGATGGTACGGATCTTAGTACAAAGAACCCGCCGGATACAATCTACATCCAGCTCCAGCGCCGCCTGAAAAACGGCACAGGCTATACAGACTGGGAACCGGTAAACTACCCGACCGCGGAAAGCCCAAAATATGTTACCATTAACCGCGATGATTACGGCTGGAAGTGTATCTTTAACAACCTGGATCAGTACCCGGTTGGCGGCAGTGCGGCAAACAACTATATTTACCGCATTGTGGAAGGTACGGTGGATAAGGCTGGCAACTTTACCGCGGTAAAGCCGAACGAAACCATTACGATTAACGGCAATACGTATGTTGTAACGGCTGAAGCTGAAGCAACAGCAAACAGCGAAACGAACAGCGCGGGCAGCTCAACAGACAATACAGCCACAGCAAACAGCGAAACGAACAGCGAAACCGGCGCAACTACAACGCCAGCCACAGTAACCCCCGATGGAACCATCACCGGCGGTAGCGGCAAGATTGTGCTGACCAACACGCTGCAGAACCCGAAGTTTGCACTGGATATCATCAAGAAGGACGCGGAACCCAATAATGCGGGCGAAGAAGTATTCTTGAAAGATGTTGAGTTCAAGCTGGAAAAGCTGAAGCAAGCAAAAACTGGAGGAACGCAGTGGGAAGTAGATACTTCCTATACATTCAACAACAACGACAACCTACATTATTTGACCGGTACAACCGGAACGGACGGCGAGATTAAAAATAACCCGTTCAAGGATCTGGAACCCGGCAGATACCGGCTGACGGAAACCAAGGCACATGAGGGGTACAACCTGTTGTCCAAGTCGATTGATATCGAATTTACCCAAGACGGCAAGTACAAGATAGACGATGGTCCCGCCCAAAAAGCAACGGGCGATGCAGCCAGCGGCTACACAGTTACCTTTACCGTTCTGAACCGTAAAACGCCTGAGCTGCCCCACACGGGTGCAGACGCGCCAAGCCTGTGGCTGCTGATCGGCATGCCGCTGGCGGTGGCAGGGCTGTTGATATTCACATTCCGCTACAACAGGAAAGGGGGCCGGCGACATTAACCATCCCCCGGAAACCCAGCAACCCCCAGGATGCAGGGCCTGCCCGCCCGTGCGCGCCCGTTTACGGCAGGGCGCAGCCATAAGCCGGGGTGTATAACTGAAAAGCGGAAAATATCGCCTGTTTCTATAAGCGCAGCCGGATTTTGTGTTAAGAAGCCTTGGGGTCCGGAAAGGATTCCGGCGGCTCTTTGCCTTACATCCTGCTTGTGGCTGCGAAATATCCGTTATTTCCTTTGGTTTCAGATGCACCTTAAGCCAAGTGGGCAAGCGGCCCAGTTTTTCCTCCTTTTTTCTTCACGGCACAGTGCGGGCGGCGCGGCAGCGTTTCCCCGCTGCAGCGCCCCGCACTGCACGCCGTGCTGATGCAGAACCCTTAAGCCGGGCGGCCCCGCCGCCCATCCGATGATGATTTTTTTAAGAGAAGAGGTACTGAAATGAAAAAAGCAAAACGTTTTCTCACAGGCCTGTTGAGCGCCGTTCTGGCCCTCAGCCTGTGCGCCATGCCAGCAATGGCAGCGGAGGGCAGTGAAACAACAACGACAACCACTCCAAATCCGGTTTGGACGGAAACGGAAGGTTCCATTACGATTCATAAGTATGAGTGGAACGATGATACTAGAGGGCCTGCAACCGGCGAGCTAGGAGACGCAGGGAATCTTCCTTCGAAAGACGCTGATGGCAAAACTGAAAAGCCTACTCCGTTGGCAGGTGCAACCTTTACCGTTTATCAGGTTAAGAGTGCAGATGAACTGAAAGACTATTATGATGGTAAAAATGTAACTTGGCCTACAAGCTGGGAAGAATATGCAGAACATGATACTACTACCGGCGGTTATAAACTGAAGACTGGCGTGTCTGCAACTGAATTCGGTTCGAAACAGACAGATGCCAGTGGCGTTGTTCAGTTTGGCAAAGTGCAGGAAGAAGTATTGCCTTTGGGTCTTTACCTTGTGCTTGAAACCGAAACACCGGATTCTGTCAAGACTGCATGTGAGCCGTTCTTTGTCTCTGTTCCTATGACAAAAGTCTCGACTGATACGAATGGCGGTCTGACTGATTGGCTGTACGATGTTCATGTCTTCCCGAAAAACTCTACTGCATATGGTCAGGCTGTTTTGCAGAAAGTCGGTAAGCAGAGCGGTACGGATACAGAAGTTACAACCATGCAGAGCTACAAGTTTAAGCTCTATAAGAAGAATGATGACGGAACATGGACTTGGATTCAGAAAAAGCCTGCAAATGGCGTAGATAATGCAGGCGAGTGGCTTGACGCAGCTAATAATACGGGTGTCCTTACCACGGGTACAGATGGCAAAATCAGCGTTTCTGGTTTGACCAAAGGTGTATATGCCTTTGTGGAAACTGAAGTTAATGCAAACGATGGTTACATTTTGGATTCCGGCATTGCCTATGTTTTTAAGATCAATGACAATGGCGAGATGGCTAAAGCGACCGAAGCTGATGTTGGAGTGCAATACCCTGAAAATGCAACGAGCTTTGACACTAATGCTTTTAGTGGAGCACAGGTTAAAGTAAAGAACTATAAGCCGGACTTCAAAAAGGAAATTACAGGTAAAAAGGATGCAGACTATGGCATTGGTGATGATGTTCCGTATACTCTGACTGTCAATGTTCCTGAAAACGTTGCAAAACTGAAGACTTTCACCGTATCTGATGAAATGGATAGCAACCAGCTGGTTGTTAATAGTGATATTGTTGTTACAGGAAAAGTTGGCGAAACTGAAGAAACGACATTTAAAGAGGGTACTGAGTATACCCTGACGATAACGAGTGCTGAGGGTAAGTCTGGCTTTACGATTGCATTTGCTACTGACAAGATTGCGGCATATGCAGGTGGAACCATTACCATTACCTATACCGCAAAGCTCCAGGACGGCGCTTCGGTTGGTGCAGTGGGCAATGTAAACAGTGCCGACCTGAAATACTCCAAGAAGACAAATATTACCACTACCGAAGCGGATCCTCCGTATGATATCCATGACGAAGCTGTTGTTTATACGTTCAAGACTGGCATCCTGAAACAGAATGAGGATGGCGAACCGCTGAAGGATGTTGAATTTACCCTTTATAAAAAGGTTGATCCAGAAAAAGATAAGATTAACGCAGCTGGCACCGCCGTTACGTTTATGGGTGCTAATAAGACCATTTTAACGCCTGAGGAAGCAGCAGCAAAAAAGCTGAACGCTACTGTTAGTGATGAGCCTAAGTGGTTTGCTGTTATGGATTTGAAGACGGAGGCCGACGGTAAGGCTGTTGCAAAAGGTTTGCCGACTGGCGAGTATAAGCTGGTTGAAACCAAGACTCACAAAGGCTATAACCTGTTGACTGGTCCGGTGGACGCAAACCTGACTCTGGACTACACCACCGCATGGAGTGATACGAAAACCTTTGATGCCTCGGGTAAACTGATTAAGCATAACTACGATACCACCGAGGTTAAGAATGGCGATACTCCGTACAGCTATACAGAGATCGTCATCATCAACCGCAAGGGCTTTGACCTGCCCACCACCGGTGGTTTCGGCACCCTGCTGTTCAGCGGCATTGGCGTGCTGCTGGTTGTGGCCGGTGTTGGCGTGCTGCTGAGCCTGAAAAAGAAGAACCGCACCTGATGCGCCCGCCGCAAGGCAAAACAATGTTACAATTCACCAATAGGGTATAGAGGGATAATCCATCATACACAGGGGGAGGGCCGGATTTGGCCCTCCCCCTATGGTGGGTTATTGGGGAATAAATTTTTTTGGGTGTACATGGCCGTTGTTCGGTTGATTTTTAGGCCCTGCGTGGGGAACCACCCTACGGGTTAGGGTTGTGGCGGGGAACCACCCCTCAGGCCGCTCCGCGTCCAGCGCAAACAGCGCCCCGTCCCCTCTGTCGCTCCGCGACATCTCCCCGCCCCGCGGGGAGTTACCCCTCAAGGGGCGCCAATATCTCACCTTATGTTTGCGGTGGCTCCCCTTGAGGGGAGCTGGACGCGGAGCGGCCTGAGGGGTGGTTCCCCGTGCAGAACCTAAAAATAAATAGGGCAAGGCCCGTCAACGGGCCGACGGCGAGCATCGGCCCCTACAAATGATTTGCAATGTTTGCGGCGCGGGGTGGATGGGCGGCAATTATTAGGCCCGTCAAACGGGGCGTCGGGGACGCCGCCCCCTACATGCAGGGCGAGGTTTATTACAATTTTGTGGTGTGCAACGCCGTAAGGCCCTACAGATTATTTTATTGTTATTCACTACCCTAAAAACCACCCCCAACCCAATATCTCCTGAGCGGCGCAATGCGGCGCGGTCCACCACAATTATTCATTATTCTTTATTATTTATTCTTTTGCCTACTTCCAATTCCTAATTTCTAATTTCTAATTGCATCAGTTCCCAACTTCAACCCTCTCACGGAAAGGTTCGCGGTGACGCTATGGATACCACAACAAAACTAAAAGTCGGCTTTGCGGCCTTGATGATCCTGTCCGGCATTGGGGTGGCATCGTACCCGGTTATCAGCAACGCGGTGGCGCAGCGCCACGCCAGCGAAGCGATCCAAAATTACGATGATACCGTAAAAAGCATGGATACCGAAAAACTGGACGCCGCCAAGGAGGCCGCCCGCCGCTATAACCAGCAGCTGGACAGCGCCGTGGAGCGCGATGCCGCAGGCGAAGCGGAGGATACCGGCACCAGCTATGTGGACCTTGTGGATGTGGGCGAAAGCCTGGGGTATATCACCATCCCGAAAATTGACGTCAACCTGCCTATTTACGAAGGCACCAGCGATGATGTGCTGCAAAGGGGCGTTGGCCATCTGGAAGGCTCCAGCTACCCCCTTGGCGGCGAAAGCACCCACAGCGTGCTGACCGGCCACCGCGGCCTGCCCGAAGCCGTGCTGTTCACCGACCTGGACAAGCTGGAAGAGGGCGACTGTTTCTACCTGCATATTCTGGATGAAACGCTGGCGTACCAGGTGAATCAAATCAAAGTGGTGGAACCGGAGCACACCGAGGATCTGGAAATCACCGCGGGGCAGGATTACTGCACCCTTGTTACCTGCACGCCGTATGCCATCAACACCCACCGCATGCTTGTGCGCGGCACCCGCATCCCTTATAATGGAGAGGAAGAAACCAACACCCCGCAGGCCGTGCAGTATCAGGCGCTGCGCACCGGAACGGTGGTCAAGCGCGTGGTGGATGCCTGGCCGTGGATCGCGGTAACGGGCAGCATTGTGATCGGCGGCGAAGCGCTGCTGCTGCTTTTGCTGCTGCACCGCTGCAAAAAGCGCGAGGAGGATGACTAAATGGGACGGCTGATTGCTAAAATTTTGGCCTGGCTGGCCATTTTGCTGGGGCTGGCGCTGTTGATACAGCCCACCGCCGCCCAGTGGTGGACCAGCACCCGCAACGCCAAAACCGCTGCGCAGTTTGCGGCCCGCGCCGAAGCCCAGCCCACCGCCCCCGCGGCGGAGGAAACCACAGCCGAACCCCCGGAGCCGGAACGCGCTTACCCTGAACTGTACGCCGCGATGCAGGACTATAACGCGGAAATTTACGCCGGGGGCCAAAGCGGCCTGACCGACCCGTTCGCCTATGAGGAAGCCCCGCTGGACCTTGCTGCCTATGGCTATGACGATGATGTGCTGGCTGTGCTGTGGATCCCGCGCCTGAACCTGGAGCTGCCCGTTTACCTGGGCGCCAGCCGCGAAAACCTGGCCAAAGGCGCGGCGCTGCTGGGCCAGACCTCGATGCCGCTGGGCGGCGAAAACACCAACACCGTGATCGCTGCCCACCGCGGCTATTATGGCGCGGAAATGCTGCGCAACGTGCAGCAGATCCAGGTGGGGGACAAGATCCAGCTGACCACCCCGTGGGAAACGCTGATTTACCGCGTGAGCGAGCTGAAAATTATTGACCCCAGCGATATCAACGCCGTGCTGATCCAGCCGGGGCGGGACCTGCTGACCCTTTCCACCTGCCACCCCTACACCCGCAACAGCCAGCGCTACCTGGTAATTGCGGAGCACGACACCGCCGCTGCGGACACCACCAAAGAGGAGGATTTGCAGGAAAGCGCCGCTACCTGGGACGAAACGCCGCGCCAGGTGACCGTGGAGGATGCCGGCGGCAGCTCCATTGCCGAAGTGGCCCCCCAGGCCCTGACCCCATTGCCGGGGGAGGGCAGCGCGGAATCCGAGGGGAGCGCGATCTCCAATACCATGATCTGGCTGGAAAACAACGCACTGTGGGCCGGGCTGGTGGTTATTGCCGCCGCCGTTGGCATTATGGTGATATGGAAAAAACACCGGGAGGATTAACCATGCAGTACACACAGCAGGCCGCCGCCGTTACGGCCGAAGTAAACAAGGCCGTGCAGGGCAAACAGCAAACGGTAAACACCATCTGGATGGCCATGCTGGCGGGCGGCCATGTGCTGATTGAGGATATTCCCGGCGTGGGCAAAACCACGCTGGCGCTGGCCTTTGCCCGCGCGCTGGACCTGAAAGAAAGCCGCGTGCAGTTTACGCCGGATGTTCTGCCGTCCGATTTGGTGGGATTTTCCGTTTACCAGAAAGAGACCGGCAAGTTTGTGTACCACGCCGGTGCGGTGATGTGCAACCTGTTTTTGGGCGATGAGATCAACCGTACCTCCTCCCGCACGCAGTCGGCTTTGTTGGAAGTGATGGAAGAAGGCACGGTGACGGTGGACGGCGTTACCCGCCCGGTGCCCGCACCCTTTACCGTAATTGCAACCCAGAACCCCATCGGCGCCGCCGGCACGCAGATGCTGCCGCAGTCTCAGCTGGACCGTTTCATGGTCTGCGCCGTAATGGGCTACCCCGATGAGGAAGCGGAGCTGGCAATTTTGGCCGGGCAGAGCAAAGGCCGCCTGCTGGACCGTGTGCGCCCCGTTGCCGGTCAGGCAGATCTGCTTGCCATGCAGCAGGAGGTCAGCACGGTATTTGTGCATGAGCTGATGTACCGCTACATTGTGGCGCTGGCCCAGGCCAGCCGCAAGGACCCGCGCCTGGCCGTGGGGTTAAGCCCCCGTGCCACCCTGGCGCTGGCCAGCATGACGCGCGCGGCGGCGTACCTGGCGGGGCGGGATTTTGTTGCCCCGCAGGATGTGACCGCTGTGTTTGATGCGGTTGCCCGCCACCGCCTGGTGCTGAACGACCAGGCCCGCGCAGGCGGCGAAACGGTGGACAGCGTAATGCAGGACCTGCTGCGCACCGTGCCGCGCCCCCGCCCCGAAAAGGCTGACCGCCATGGCAGGTAAGCTGGGCCGGGCGCTGGTGCTTTTGGTGCTGCTGGCCGCGGCGCTCATCACCCAGGCACCGCTGGCGGTGTTCCTGTTAGCGTTTGC
>ULRX01008066.1_pt1 | contig 13141 bp, 9 predicted proteins | sample 1955871 | NCBI WGS metagenome assembly ULRX01 (sample SAMEA4835695, study PRJEB28245) | human gut metagenome | biome: gut microbiome; material: fecal sample | place: Denmark | collected 2008 | reverse complement strand
GCGTCCATATCGCATCGTCGCAGGAGCTGTGTTATGTCATTTATCAGAATCCGCTTCTGGCGCTGGATGGATTTGTGGATGACCGCCTGATTGAGTTTATCCGTTCGGAGCTGGGACTTTCGTTTCTGGCAGGCAAACTGGAGGCATGGCAGCGGAGCGGCGAGAGCCAGGACGAGCTGCCGATCGTGATTCTGCAGGAGTGTTGTTATTATACGGCAAAGGAGATTGCGGCATACCGCCAGAAATTGGCGGCATTTCGCAAAATGAATGCGGCGGAGTTCCGGAAGGAGATGGCGGATTACTATTTCCGCCTGCGGCAGTTTGGGACGGCGATCTATTACTACAACCGGATTCTGGAGGACTGGCGGGTCAAATCGCTGACGGACGAATTTACCGCGAAGATCTGGAACAATATCGGGGCGGCGTATGCCGGGATTTTCTGGTTTGAGAAAGCGTTTACCGCTTATGAAATGGCGTACAATTTCGACAAGAGCCCAGAGATGCTGAAGCATCTGTATCAGCTTGCCTTGATTGACCCGAAGCTGGAGCTTAAGGAGCGGCATGCGGCTGCGATGACGCCGGAACAGAAGGAGATCTGGAAACGGGAACTCGACGAGGCGAATCAGACTGCGGAGAAGTGCGGGAATGTCCGCATGGTCGAGACGATGTTTGACCGCAATCCGGTCCGGCGGATGGAGAGTGCGGGAGAACTTTTAAATGGGTGGAAGCAGGAGTATCGGAAGATGCTCTAATTTTGCCCGCGCCCAGATACATCCTTTGGTCATGAGCACCGCGCTTTTTGGTTTTGTAACATTTCTTTACGAAAGGAGTTTTCCTATGCGCCTTCTGATTGTCCGCCATGCGGATCCTGATTACTCAATTGATTCCCTGACCCCGGCTGGCTGGGAGGAAGCAAAGCTTCTGGCAGACCGTCTGGCGCCGATTCCGGTGGCGGCTTATTATGTATCGCCGCTGGGGCGTGCGAAGGACACGGCGTCCCTGACCTTAAAAAAAGCCTGCCGCACGGCAGAAACCTGCAGCTGGCTGCGTGAATTTGCCCCGCAGGCGGTACATCCGGGAAAGGATTCCGGGCATTGTGTCTGGGACTGGCTGCCGGATGCGTGGATGGCGGAGCCGAAGTATTTTGATAAGGATCACTGGCATGAAACAGAAGTCTTTCAGAACGCCCATGTAAAGGAAGAGTACGACTGGGTGACTGGAGAGCTTGACCGGCTGCTCAGCCAGCACGGATATGAGAGAAACGGATTGTTTTACCGAGCCGTGGCACCGAATGAGGACACGATTGTGTTATTCTGTCATTTTGGCGTCGAGTGCGTCCTGCTTTCCCATCTCTTAAATATCTCTCCGATGCAGCTCTGGCACGGAACCTGTGCGGCACCGTCGTCGGTGACGGTGCTCTATACAGAAGAGCGCCGCTCCGGCGTTGCATCCTTCCGCATGAGCCGTTTTGGGGATGTTTCCCATCTGTATGCGGGTGGACGCGAGCCGTCGTTTGCGGCGCGGTTCTGTGAGGTGTATACACGGTTTGATCAACGGCATGACTGATGGATGTTTCTGTTATTATGTATCGCAATCGTTTGAATCAGCCGATAAATAGATTTTGTGTGAGAGGCTATTTACTGCTCAGCATCCCGATATTTTTAATCAACACCGAGATTGTCCCGTCCATGTTGGTAATAAACTCCACATGGTCGGGATTTCTGTATTCTTCCATCGGGATCGTGATCTCGATGCCGGTGTCAGTGTACAGCTTCTGTTTCTGGAATTTCTTGATCGTCTGCTCATTTTTCGGCGCGACCGTCTCGTAGGAGAGGTTGTAGCGGTCGAGTTTTTCATCCAGCTCCTCGAGCATCTCCGGGCTGCCGGGAAATACTTTTTCGCGCAGTTCGGACACCTTGATTTCGCCCTGTTCCTCTAATTCATTACAGATAATGTCTTTGATTTCCATCTTTTTCTGTGCATCCTCGTCGCCGTAATATTTTTTGGCAACCTGATCGACGGCGCGGGTGACGATGTCGAGCTTGGATTTCTGGGAGAGCGGGGCGCGGCATTCGAGGAAGAGCTCGGAGAAATAGAAGCATTTTTCGCCGTTGACCTCATATTTTTTCTCAGCCAGAATCAGGGAGCCGTCGGAGAGATCGAGGACAAACGCCTCGGAGAGGCGCTGTCCCTGTCCCGGAAGCAGTGCGCGCTGTAAAATGATCTCGTTGCTGTTGCCGCCGTCCGTTTCCCTGGTCTGGTGCGTGTAGGAGGTCTTGTAGTTCATCTTTAAGAATGCCAGATAATCCTTGCCCTTGCAGCCGAACACGGTCATCGCCACATCGGCGGCTGGAATGTCAATATTAGCATTCATGATGTCGTAGAGGCGCTCGGCGAGCTGTTTGCTCGTCTCGACGAAATTGTCCGGGGTGCAGTTTTGCAGCAGCTCTTTGACCTCGGATCCTTCTGCAAATGTACAGTGCTTGACATCGTCGCTTTCCGTTATTTTCTCGATATGCGCTTTCAGGAAGTCGGAAAAATCGGGTCCGACCTCCATGCTCTGGTCGGAGAGAACCGGGATTCCCACCGAAGAATCAAGGATGTGTACGATGGCTGCCTTTAGAATCATATCTTCACTTTTCAATGTTATCTTACCTCCAGGTTATAACTTCTTTTGTAGAACCATTCTCGACGCACTCAAATGAAACGGAGTCGCCCGCCTGCACGAACGGAAGCCGCTCGGAAACGGTGATCGCAGCGGTGTAGACGCTGTCGGTGCGGTCATCGGTCAGCGTGAAATAGTAGTAGGTGTTACCGGAAACGACGACATTCTCGATCGCCTCGACCGTGCCGGAGACAGTTTCGCTTGCCGCCGGTTCCTTGGCAGTCGGATCTTCGATTTCCTCCTGTCCCAGCGTCTCACGGTAATTGCGCTTCGCCTCATCGATCGTCTGTCCGGTGCCGACGATCTGGTACTGCGCGACATCGACGAACGCATACATTTTCACAAGCCCTGCAGCATCTTTCAGGGAAATGAAATATGCCGGTCGTCCGGAAATATTTAAGAGAAGCGGGAAGGTCGCACTGTAATTTAAGTGCTGCACCTGTCCGCGCGCGGAATCCATTGCGGCGAGCTCGGTGGCGCCCGGAACGGTGTAAAATTTCGTTTCTTTCGTCCGCAGGTTGACGAGGACGAAGCCAATGTTCGACTCATCTGAGGTTACAGAGCTCATGCCGGTGTACAGCCACACATCGTCGTCGATGGCGAGATAGTTGTAGCCGTAGGTCGTCCGACGCACGCCGCGCTGACCGAAGATAGAGTTTAAATAACCATTCTGGAATCTACCGTTGTCGTCGAGCTGTTCCATGATGAGGTTCGAATCATAGAGCTGGTCGATCCACTGCGGGACATCCGCCTTGGCGTACCACTTAGATTCGCCGGTCTCAGCATTGACGAGGATCGCGCCGTCGATGTCCTTGCCGTTCCACCAGCCGATCCGGTAGGCGATGGTCGGCGCCACCCAGTATGGGTTTCCATCGTCGTCGATCTCGAAGGAGATCGTCTCAAACATCCGTGTCGGGTAGCAGAAACGGATGTAGCGGTTGATATTGCGGAAGAAATATTCACTGGTGGAATACTTCATGCCGGAGGACAGCCAGACGAGATCGGTATTCTGATCGACCATATTGACAGCAATGTATGCCGGAAGTCCCTTCTTCTGGTTGTAAAGCCATTTGATCGGGTCGGCATAGCGCAAAGGCGTCACGCGGTACGGTGTCCCCTTGTAGTTGATCTGTGTGTAATTTTCCTGAATCTCAAACTGGGAGACCAGGTCGGTCATCTCACCGAGCTTTTTGCTTCCGAGCCGGGAGGCGGTATCCTTATCAACGACCGGGATCTGCGACATGCCAAGCTCTGCGACATCTGAGGCAAAATCGCCCTCGGTAACGGTGATCAGATCGCGGTAGCGGGACGCATTAAAAAGCTGGATGCCCGCCGCTGAGGCGATCAGGGAAAAGAAGATCAGGACAGCGATCGCGATCATGCCATATTTGCACGGGCGTCCCATCGCCTTAAAACCGGCAAACGGACTGCCGGAGGAGTCCGCGTACTTGCGCCGCAGAACCATCCGTCCGGTCACAGGATCGCGCACGACCTCGACGCCGCGGTTTTGCTGCACTGTTTTCAGGAATATGAGAATGCTTTCCATAAAGTTGACTGCCAGTACAATCAGAATGCAGATAATCAGGAATACGATGAAATCCTGATCGTGCAGATTGATGGCGGGCATCATGGTGTAGAACACCAGAAAAATAAGGACGGCAGAGAGAAACAGACGCCCAAACGCCGAAGTGAATTTTTTCAAAATAGAACCCTCCTGACTCGTTTTATGATAAAAAATAGCTGTTCCCATGAAAAAAAGGATTTCGCTGATTGTAAATGTGATAGAACTCTATTGTATCGCACGACGGGAGATAAAATCAAGCCCGGTAACGGAATTTGCCGTGGCTTCGCATTTAAATACGGCAAATTCCCGGGTTGAAGTCGGGAAAAAAACAGTTGTCCTTCCGCCGAAAATATGCTATGATTACTATGTTTATTCAGGAGGTGCGAAGATGATCAAGACGATCCTTACGATCATATTTATTATTATCTGTGTATTCCTGTCGGCGGTAATCCTACTGCAGGAGGGCAAATCGGCAGGTCTGTCCGGTTCCATCGGCGGTATGGCTGACAGCTACTGGGGCAGAAATAAAAGCCGTTCTATGGAAGGAAAGCTGGAGAAGCTGACCAAATATGCTGCAATTCTGTGGCTGATCCTTGCATTAGTTTTGAATTTGAAATTCCTGTAAGGAACCTTTAAGAGGCTGTCGCGTGGCAGCGGGATCTGTTTCCTGAATCTGATATTTGCCGGTGGTTTCCGAGCAGATGCAGGGGTGAGAGGCAGAGAGCGCTGGACGTGGCAGCTTTTTTTCATAGGAAATGGCGCGAGAATGTGAATTAAGAAAGAGAAGTGAGATAGATTTGAACATATTTGATAAAATCATGGGAAAAATAAAGAGAAGCGAGGCTCAGAAATACGCAAAACAGCAGAAGCGCCAGGCGCAGATGCAGAGTGCGGCAGCTTCACAGAAAGAGGAAGGACAGAAAATGCCGGAAAATCGCAGGAGAGAAAGAGAGGCGTTTGAAAAACGTCAGCAGACGGAGATGAAGCTCTCGGACGAGATGCTGGAGACGATCCGGAAAAATGCAGAACAGCGGTTTGCGATGCGGAAAGAAGAAGCGCGGGGAGAGAAAACGTCCGGAGAAAGCCGGGAGAGCAGCGTACAGCGCCAGATTGACGGGGATGGGCTGATCGGCGAGTGGGAAGAGAGGTACGGAAAAAAGAAGAAAAAACCGGAGCGTGCGAAAGGTCCGAAAGAGGAATCGATGCGCCAGAAAAAGGATAAAGCGGGAAAGAAAGACCGTGATCGAAAGCTTGAGCGTGAGATGGATAAGAAGCGCGAAAAGCGCGGCAAGAAGGAGCGTGAGGATGCTGGCGCTTCCGAGGAGGAGTTTACCCGCCGTTGCAAGATGATTCAGGATGTCATGAATGAACCGGCATACGTGCCGATGAAGCTGAAGGAGCTGGCACTTCTTTTAAATATTCCGAAGGAACAGCGCCGGGAGCTGCAGCGGGTTATCGATCATCTGCTGGAAGAGGGAAAAATCAGCATGTCCCGCAAGGGCAAGCTGGGACGTCCGGAGACATTTTCAGAGGCAGGTATTTATTCGGGACACCCGAAGGGCTTCGGTTTTGTGACAATCGAGGGACGTGAGCAGGATGTGTTCGTTCCGCGTGAAAAAACAAAGGGCGCGATGCACGGCGATAAGGTGCTGGTTGTGATTGAGCAGGAGAGCGACGGCGGACGCAGAGCTGAGGGAAGTATCGTGCGGATCCTGGAGCACGCCAATCAGGAGCTGGTTGGTCTGTATGAGAAAAACGGCGGTTTCGGCTTTGTGATCCCGGACAATCCACGGATTTCACGCGACATTTTCATCCCGCAGGGGTGTGACGCGGGCGCAGTGACCGGTCATAAGGTCATCGTGAAGATCAAGGATTACGGAAACAGCCCGGATAAGAAGCCGGAGGGCGTGATCACCAGTATTCTCGGACATATGAACGATCCGGGAGTCGATATTTTATCGATCGTGAAAGCATACGGTCTGCCGGAAGAATTTCCGCCGGAGGTCATGGCGCAGCTTGAAGAGATCCCGGATGCCGTCCGCGAGGAGGACAAGGCGGGACGCAAGGATCTGCGCGATCTGCCGACAGTCACGATTGATGGTGAGGAAGCGAAGGATCTCGACGATGCGATCACGCTGGAGAAGACGGAGCAGGGTTACCGGCTCGGTGTACACATCGCGGATGTGACCCATTATGTCCGCGAGGGCAGCCCGCTTGACCGCGAGGCATTAAAGCGCGGAACGAGCGTGTATCTGACCGACCGCGTCATTCCGATGCTGCCGCATAAACTCTCAAACGGTATCTGTTCCCTGAATCAGGGCGAAGATCGCCTGGCGCTGAGCTGTATCATGGAGATCAATGACAAAGGCGTCGTGATCGGACATGAGATTGCAGAGACATTGATCCGCGTCGATCGCCGGATGACGTATACGGCGGTCAATGCGATCATCACGGATGATGATGCAGAGACAAAGGAGAAATATAAGGAATTTGTGGATTTATTCCTGCAAATGAAAGAACTTTCGCAGCTTCTCCGCAAGAGGCGCCAGGAGCGCGGTGCGATTGACTTCGACTTTCCAGAGAGCAAGATTTTACTCGACGCCAAAGGACGCCCGATCGAGATCAAGCCGTATGAGCGCAACGCGGCGACGAAGCTTATCGAGGATTTCATGCTGATGGCAAATGAGACGGTAGCTGAGGACTATTATTGGCAGGAAATGCCGTTCCTCTACCGAATCCATGAGAAACCGGATGAGGAGAAGATGGTGAAACTCGGCACGTTCATCAACAACTTTGGATATACATTGCGGATGCCGGGCGGCGAAGTCCACCCGAAAGAGCTGCAAAAGCTGCTTGAAAAGATAGAGGGCACGCCGGAGGAGGCATTGCTCAGCCGTCTGACGCTGCGCTCCATGAAACAGGCGAAATATTCGACCTTGAACTCCGGTCATTTTGGATTGGCGGCGAAATACTATACCCATTTCACCTCCCCGATCCGCCGTTACCCGGATCTGCAGATCCACCGGATCATCAAAGAGTGCCTGCACGGCAATATGGATGCGCGAAAAACCGCCCATTTTGAAAAAATCCTTCCGGAAGTGGCAGTCCAGACCTCGGCACTGGAGCGCCGCGCTGACGAAGCCGAACGCGAGACTGATAAGATGAAGAAAGTCCAGTACATGGAACATTACATCGGAGAAGAATTCGAGGGAGTCATTTCCGGTGTCACCAACTGGGGCTTCTATGTCGAGCTGCCGAACACGGTTGAAGGATTAGTTCATGTCAACGAACTGCGCGGCGATTATTTCGTATTTGACGAAGCACATTATGAGCTGGTCGGAGAGATGACTAGAAAGACGTACAAGCTCGGTCAGACCATCCGCGTCCGCGTGACGGCCTGCGACCGGTATGCGAGGACGATTGATTTTATGCCGGCGGTGTACTGGAAGTAGGGGATTGCAAAATAAGATGTAAAAAGTAGAGAGGGAAAGAGGAATTAAAATGGGAGCAGGAATCAAGATGGTGGCGAACAATAAGAAAGCCTACCATGATTATTTTATCGATGATAAATTCGAAGCCGGGATCGAGCTATTCGGTACCGAGGTTAAATCGATCCGCATGGGTAAATGCAGCATCAAGGAAGCATTTATCAAGATCGAGAGCGACGGTCAGGTGTATGTATTCGGCATGCATATCAGCCCGTATGAGAAGGGAAACATTTTTAACAAAGATCCGCTGCGTGTGCGGAAACTCCTTCTCCACAAACTGGAGATCCGCCGCCTAATATCAAAGATCAAAGAAAAAGGATATACGCTGGTGCCGCTGCAGGTGTATTTTAAGGGAAGTCTCGTAAAAGTAGAGATTGGTCTGGCACGCGGTAAGAAGCTGTATGATAAGAGAGACGATCTGGCGAAAAAGGACGCGAAGCGGGAGATTGACCGGGCGTTTAAGGCGAGACAAAAATAAAAGAAAAGATTCCATCTATGTACCGACTTCTAAATGTTAGACCTAAAAATCTAACGATTGGAGGTCGGTATTTTTACGGCTAAATATTCTTTTGAACTTAAATTTCTGTTTCGTTGTAAAAACAACTGAATTTCTGCCGGTGTTTTTTTATAATACGCTTGTAAAGCTAAGAAAGACAAAAAGCCGGCAGCCTGGAAGTGCGCGAATGTGTTCTTGAACGTGAGAGTGCCGCAGGTTAGAAATAATGGCAGTTGATTGCAGAACAACGAAAAGGAGTTATAAAGTATGGAGCGGAAAATGTTTTGTTACCAGTGTGAGCAGACGGCAGGCTGTACGGCCTGTACCGGCAATGCCGGTGTGTGCGGCAAGAGAGCGGACACCGCCAGGCTGCAGGATAAGCTGACGGGTGCGCTGATTGGCCTTGCAAGAGCGACGGAAGGCAATGAATACCTGATTACCGGGGATACCAGCAGACTTGTATTGGAAGGATTGTTTACCACGGTAACAAATGTGAATTTTAACAATGACACCATCACTGAATTGATCCGGCGGGTTGAAAAAGAGAGAGAACGCCTGGTGCCTGATTGTTTTGTGTGCACGGTCTCCTGCGGCAAAAATAACAATTATGATATGAATAATCTCTGGGAGGCAGACGAGGATGTCCGTTCTCTGAAATCGCTGATTTTGTTCGGAATCCGCGGCGTTGCGGCGTATGCTTACCACGCGGCCGTTCTGGGATATACCGATGACACGATCAATCGCTTCTTTTTTAAGGCGCTCTTTGCGATCGGCATGGATGACTGGGGCATGGACGAGCTGCTTCCGATTGTCCTGGAAGTGGGTGAAATCAACCTCAAGTGCATGGCGCTTCTGGATCGAGCCAACACCGAGACTTATGGAAATCCTGTTCCGACGCAGGTGCCTCTGACCGTGGAGAAAGGCCCGTTTATCGTTATCAGCGGCCATGATTTATACGATTTAAAACAGCTCCTTGAGCAGACGAAAGATAAGGGCATCAACATCTACACTCACGGTGAAATGCTTCCGGCGCACGCTTATCCGGAACTGAAAAAGTATCCTCACCTGAAGGGCAATTTCGGCACGGCATGGCAGAACCAGCAGAAGGAATTTGCAGATATTCCGGCTCCGGCTCTCTTTACGACGAACTGCCTGATGCCTCCGAAAAAGAGCTATGCCGACCGGGTGTTTACGACGGAAGTCGTATCTTATCCGGAAATGGTACACATCGGCAAAGAGAGAGATTTTACGCCGGTTATTGAAAAGGCACTTTCACTGGGCGGTTATCCTGAGGATATGCATTTTACAGGCATAAACGGCGGCAAAACAGTCATGACTGGATTTTCCCACCATGCGGTTCTTTCAGTGGCGGATACGGTCATCGATGCCGTTAAATCGGGGGCCATCAAACATTTCTTCCTGGTCGGCGGATGTGACGGTGCCAAGCCGGGACGCAATTATTATACCGAATTTGTAAAGCAGACACCGGCAGACAGCATTGTTCTGACCCTTGCCTGCGGCAAATACCGGTTCAATGATCTGGATCTGGGTACGATTGGCGGTCTTCCGAGAATAATGGATATGGGACAGTGCAACGACGCTTACAGCGCCATCAAGGTTGCGGTGGCACTGGCAGAAGCATTTGACTGCGGTGTCAACGATCTGCCGCTTTCCATGGTGCTCTCCTGGTATGAGCAGAAAGCAGTGTGTATCCTGCTGACACTGCTTCATCTGGGGATCAAAAATATTCTCCTCGGACCGTCCCTTCCGGCATTTATCTCTCCGAATGTGCTGCAGTATCTGGTGGAAAATTATAACATTGCACCGATCAGCACACCGGAGGAGGATCTGCACAGATGATATTGGGCGCGAGTGCAAAAGCCCCGATCGAGGGGACAATTGTACGTCTCTATTCTTTTGTAACGTGCAGCTATGAATTTGACAATGCTCGGACGATTCTGTATGCGTATGAGACAACGGAATAATTAAGCGGATATTCGATGAAAAAGGAAATAGATAAAAAGAAGTCGTGATAATATAATAAGGACGCAGAACCGCCGCAAAAAAGTATAAATAAAAAGGCAGCTATAAAACAGATAAAGAAATTCAAAGAAATATCTGTTTTACAGCTGCTTTTTATTTACAGGCTTGTGCGATATATTTTAAACTGCTTCCTGTTTCTGCAGTTTCGTCAATTTCCGCCAGATGGTAAAAAGCATCGTTCCAAAGCAGGCAATTCCGCCGATAAAGTTGGAAATTGGTTCGGCGGCGAATACGCCGTTGGTGCCCATTCCGAACATACTTGGCAGCAGGATTGTCAGCGGAACGACGATGATTACTTTTCGGAAAATAGAGAAAAAGATCGCTTTTTTGGATTCGCCCAGACCGACGAAAATCGACTGTCCGGAGAATTGGAGCGACATCATAAAGAATCCGAAAAAGTATAAGCGGATCGCCGGAATACCTGCTGCAATGAGTTCTGCATCCTGATTAAAAATGCGGATAAAGAATGCTGGGAAACCATCGACGATCAGCCAGATACCGGTCGTATATAAAATTGCAATAAAAGAGGTAAAGACGATTGCCTTTTTAACGCGGCCGTATTCTTTCGCCCCATAATTGAAACCGAGCACCGGCTGGGCGCTGTGGGTAACGCCGGTTACCGGAAGAGTTGCAATTTCACGGATGGAGTTGATAACGGTCATAACACCGACGTAGAGATCGCCGCCGTATACCTGTAAGGTTGCGTTGCACATGATCTGGACGGTGCAGTTGGTGATCGCCATCGTGAAACCGGACAGACCGAGTCCGACGATTTTCCGGATCCTCCGTGCGGAAAGGTGCATCGAAGAACGTCTCAGTTTCAGGATTGTTTTGTCACTGGTTAAAAACCGCAGAATCCAGATGGCAGAGAGAAGCTGCGACAGGATGGTGGCGAGCGCCGCGCCGCGGATTCCCATGTGAAGCATAAAGATAAAAATCGGGTCGAGCAGGATATTGGCGGCAGCGCCCAAAAGGACGGTCATCATGCCGATGCGCCCGAATCCCTGTGAATTGATGAACGAGTTCATGCCGAGTCCGACCATCACGAACAGGCTGCCGAGCAGATAGATTGTAATGTAGGCGTCCGCATATGGATAAGTAGCGTCGCTGGCTCCGAACAGATACAGCATTGGTTTGCGGAATATCAGGCAGAGTACGGTCAGAAGCACACCGGAAATAACCATCATGGAGAAGGAATTTCCCATGATTGCCTCGGCTTCTTTGATATCCCCGCGTCCGCGCTCAATTGAGCAGAGCGGCGCGCCGCCCATGCCAAACAGGTTGGCAAATGCGATGACGAGCGTGATGATCGGCAGCGAAAGCCCGATGCCGGTCAAAGATAGGGTGGCATGATCGGGTATGCGTCCGATGTAGATGCGGTCAACGATGTTGTACAGGACATTGATAAGCTGCGCCAACGTCATCGGGATCGCGAGATTCATGATATTTTTAACGATACTTCCTTTGGAAAAATCGTTCTGTGTATTGGAAGCACTCATACAAACTCCTTTTTTCTTGCGTTTGGATACAATCTGATATTATAATAAGGAAAAAGAAATTTGTCCAGAGAGAAAGTCATTCAAAAGAGATTCAAAAAGGAAGTATATTATCAAAAAATGCGTTTTATTGAAATGGAGATTACTCTGATTGATGAAAAACTTGGTTTTTAAACGAATCGATATTGCACAAATAAGAGATTTGTGCTATTCTCAAAGAAAACGAAAGGGGTATGTATTATGCCGAGAGGACCGAAACGTTCTGCATTAGAAGTAAACAAAGAGAAGCTGGCAGCGGTAGAAGAGAAGCTGGCTAAATTAGAAGAAACCGTTAAAGCTCTGAAAGCAGAGAAAAAGGAATTAGCGGCTGAGATTCGTAAAGCTGAATTAAGCGAATTACTGGATGCGATCGAAGAGAGCAATTTAAGCGTAAACGATGTTCATGAGTTTATTAAACAGAATTCTGAGCAGAAATAAATTAAAGAGTGATAAATCATTGTATTCAAAGAATGAAAAGAGAACTGGAAATTAGGGACATCCTGATTTTTGGTTCTCTTTTTTTGTTTGCGGAAAGACGTTTGCAAACGAGAAACATATGAAAGAATGCCGATGTATAAACAGAGGGTTGTTTGAATCGGATTTGAGCCGGGATTGGTGGATGAAACTGGCTTAATGATAAAAAGGAACCGTGCAAAAGAAAGGCGCATATGCTACAATAGGAATATTCAATCAGAGGAACTTGAGATGACTTCTTTGAACGACCCGGTACATCAAAGAGAAATAGAAGAAAAAAAACGAGGTTCCGGGAAAAGAACCGTTCAGATATTTAAAAAGAAAAAGAAAGGAATGAATATGGATCAAAATACGCTTCTTGGGGTTTTGATTCCGTTTGTCGGTACGACGGCGGGAGCAGCCTGCGTCTTTTTTTTGAAAAATGAGTTAAAGCCGATCATCCAGAAAACGCTTCTGGGATTCGCATCGGGGGTGATGGTGGCGGCGTCGGTCTGGTCACTTTTAATTCCGTCGATGAATATGTGCGAAGCGATGGGGCATCTGGCATTTCTGCCGGCATCCATTGGTTTTATGGTGGGTATTCTGATGCTGCTTTTGCTGGATCGTGTGATCCCGCATCTGCATCTGGGAAGTGATGAGCCGGAGGGGCATGTGTGCGGGCTCAAGAAGACGACGATGCTGGTTCTGGCGGTCACACTTCACAATATCCCGGAGGGCATGGCAGTCGGAGTGGTATTTGCCGGATTCTTAGCAGAAAAGAGCGGTATCACGCTTGCAGCGGCTCTGGCGCTTTCGCTTGGAATCGCGATTCAGAACTTCCCGGAGGGAGCGATCATTTCCCTGCCACTTCGGAGTGAGTCAGGGATGAGCCGGAAA
>ULRX01011914.1_pt1 | contig 13160 bp, 9 predicted proteins | sample 1955871 | NCBI WGS metagenome assembly ULRX01 (sample SAMEA4835695, study PRJEB28245) | human gut metagenome | biome: gut microbiome; material: fecal sample | place: Denmark | collected 2008 | reverse complement strand
GCCATCGTGGTATCTAACCATGGAGGAAGAGTCCTGGACCAGTGTCCGGCAACGGCAGAGGTTCTGGAAGAAATAGCAAAGGCAGTGGACGGTTCCATGAAAATCTTCGTGGATGGTGGAATCCGTTCCGGCACCGATGTATTTAAAGCATTGGCACTGGGGGCAGATGCGGTTATCATAGCCAGACCTTTCGTCACAGCTGTCTATGGCGGAGGCCGAGAAGGGGTCGAAGCTTATATCCAGAAGATTGGAAGTGAGCTTGCAGATACCATGGCTATGTGCGGCGTATCTTCCCTTGCTGAAATTACCCGTGACTGTGTGAGAGTGTAAAAAAGTAAACTATCAAATATTGTAAAAATTAGTAGAAAGGGTGAGTGATATGCGTTTTAATCGTGTATTTGTAATCGTACTGGATTCCCTTGGCATCGGGCCCATGGCGGATTCAGCCAGATTTGATGATGCCGGTGCGGATACGCTGGGGCACATCTCAGAAACAGTGGAACATCTGGATATTCCGAATCTGCAGAGATTGGGACTTGCCAATCTCAAGGCCCTTAAGCAGGTAAAGCCGGCAGAACATCCGGAAGGATATTTTATGGCGATGAATGAGGCAAGCAATGGTAAGGATACCATGACCGGTCATTGGGAGATGATGGGCATCCGGACGGATAAGCCATTTATCACATTTACAGAACATGGATTTCCCAAGGAACTGATTGACGAACTGGAAAAGCGCTGCGGCAGAAAGATAATCGGCAATAAGGCAGCCAGCGGAACGGAGATTCTGGAGGAGCTGGGTGAACAGGAAGTGAATGAAGGAAAGCTGATTGTCTATACATCAGCGGATTCTGTGCTTCAGATCTGTGGCAATGAGGAAACCATGGGACTTGAGACCTTGTATCATTACTGTGAGATTGCCAGAAAACTGACTATGCGGGATGAGTGGAGAGTTGGCCGTGTTATCGCAAGACCTTATGTGGGTAAAAAGCGCGGCGAATTTAAGCGGACGAGCAACCGCCATGATTATGCTTTGAAACCCACCGGACCGACGGCGCTGAATGCCCTGAAGGATGCCGGATATGATGTGATTTCTGTTGGAAAGATTAACGATATCTTTGTGGGAGAAGGGATAACAGAAAGCAATCATTCCGATAGCAGCGTGCGTGGCATGCAGCAGACCATCGATATCGCAAAGCGGGATTTTAAGGGACTTTGTTTTACTAACCTGGTGGATTTTGATGCGTTATGGGGACATCGCAGAAATCCAGTGGGATACGGGGAAGAGATCGAGAAATTTGATAAAAAGCTGGGAGAGCTTCTGCCGCTGCTCCGTGAGGACGATCTGCTGATTCTGACGGCGGATCATGGAAATGATCCAACCTACAAGGGAACGGATCATACGAGAGAGCAGGTCCCGTTTATTGCGTATTCACCGTCGGATACGGAAAGTGGGAAGCTTGATACCAGTGACACCTTTGCCGTTATCGGCGCGACCATTGCGGATAATTTCGGTGTCAAGATGCCGGAGGGAACCATCGGAACTTCTATTCTGGATCAGATAAAATAAATGACATTGGACTTGAAGTTAAAAACAGAAAGGCGGCGATTATATGGTTGATTATACAGAAGGAACGGGAAAACAGTACCACACAGGAATCGGCCCGGAGGATATCGGCGGATATGTCATCATGCCGGGGGACCCCAAGCGATGCAAGAAGATAGCAGAACATTTTGAGAATCCGGTGTTAGTTGCGGATAATCGTGAATATACCACATATACGGGAACCATCGATGGGGTAAAAGTCAGTGTGACGTCAACCGGCATCGGTGGTCCGTCAGCGGCTATTGCTATCGAGGAGTTATCCAAGTGCGGAGCCCATACTTTTCTGCGTGTAGGCACCTGTGGCGGTATGCAGGAGGATGTACTGGGCGGAGATATCGTGGTTGCAAGCGGAGCTATCCGCATGGAAGGAACCAGCAGAGAGTACGCTCCCATTGAGTACCCGGCTGTTCCCCATGTGGATGTTATGAATGCCATGATCCGTGCAGCGAAGAATCTGAAGTTCCGCTGTCATGCGGGCGTTGTACAGTCGAAGGATTCCTTCTTTGGTCAGCATGAGCCGGAGGTGATGCCGGTCAGCTACGAGCTTGAAAATAAGTGGCAGGCGTGGCTTCGGATGGGATGCCTGGCATCGGAGATGGAGTCAGCAGCACTGTTTATCGCAGGCAGTTTCCTTCGGGTGCGTGTAGGTGCCTGCTTCCTGGTTCTGGCTAATCAGGAGCGGGCGAAAAAAGGCCTGTCCAATGAACAGGCCCATGATACAGAGGCAGCAATCCGGACAGCGGTGGAAGCCATCCGTATCTTGATTCAGGAGGATGCGAAGAATGAATAATGAGAGGATAGAAACACTCATCGAGGAAGCATTCGCAGCACGGAAAATGGCCTATACACCCTATTCTCATTTTCAGGTGGGGGCGGCTCTGCTGACTGAAAAAGGCGGGATTTACCGTGGCTGCAATATTGAAAATGCGGCCTATACACCGACAAACTGCGCGGAACGCACTGCTTTTTTTAAGGCAGTCAGTGAGGGTGAACGCAGCTTCACAGCGATTGCAGTTGTGGGAGGTCCGGAAGGAGCTTCGGAATTTGACTGGTGTGCGCCCTGTGGCGTGTGCCGTCAGGTGATGAAGGAATTCTGCCAGGATGATAGATTTCAGATCATTCTGGCACGTTCGGTGAAGGAATATAAGGTCTATACACTGGCGGAGCTTCTGCCGATGGGATTCGGACCGGATAATTTGCAGTAGGAATGCCGATTGCCTCATAAAGCTGGTATGCAGGTGTCAAAGACCCGCGCACTGTAATCTTACAGTTTCATTAATATAACTTAATATATTGGAACACCTTTTGACATTGCAAAAAAAACAGGGTACACTGTATGACAGGCGGGGATGGATTCACCATTTCCGCCTGTATTCAGAAGAAAAAGCGGACGTAGGTCCGATGAAAAATAGAAAAAGTGTGGGGAGTTTGGACGGATGGCTCAGAAAGAGTGGAAACGGGAAGAAATGAAACAGAATCAGGGAAGAACAGAGCAGAACCAGAGAAAAAAGGTTCAGAAAAAGACAGGGTATAGGGCAGTGCTGGCGGCTTCGATGTTTTTGATTGCTGCTTCGGCAGCCCTGTCAGCGTGCAAAAAATCACCGGCGGCTGAGACAACAGCGCAGACACAGGCGGCAGAGGAAACGGAGGGCGCGGTCAGCACGGCGCTCGGAGCGGCGGATCGGGTGCTGGAGGAGAATGGCATGCTGTACCTCAAATACCGCACGGAGATCCGTTCTCTTTCGAAGGAGACAGGCGAGATGAAGACGCTCTGCCAGTTTGACACAGGAGATGAAAACAGCACCTTCTGGGTCTACGGAGGCGGGCTGTATTTTGACCGGATACAGGCGGAGAGTGGCAGCACACAGGGCACGGAGCTTTATGGGTTGTACCGGCTGGATTTGGAGAGCGGTGTGGAAGAGCATTTAGCGGATCTGACGGATCAGCCGTCGGTGCTCTATGCGTCAAAGAACCGCCTGTATGTCAAGGGTTACAACATGAATGTCATTTATACGCTCGATGAGAATGGCAAAACAGCGGGAGAGTTGTCACCATCAGACACGATCTACGGGGAGATTCCGGCAGGCTGCAGCGAGCTGTTTAATGGGATTCTTCCATATTATACGGAACAGTTTGGGTATATGCCGGTGCAGAATGAAACCTGCCTGGTGATTGCGGATGCGGACGGCAGCCATCCGAGGGAGATTTCGGATATTACGAATACATCGTCGGTGCTGTTTGCGAAGGACGCATTCTTTGCCCTGCTTCGGGATGGCAATGGAAATACGCAGTGTTACCGCTATGAGGTCTCTGACCCGGAGAAACGGACGCTTTTATATGAGACGGCGGAAAATATCAGCCTGGTGCAGTATCAGGGCGGATATTTGTATCTGATGGAAAATCAGGCATCCCAGACCAGCACGGGAGAGTTTTTGTTTAAGCGGATTGCGGCGGATGCGGAGGCAGATGCAGCGGCAAATGCCGCCGAGGCGCAGAATGCGCTTTTTACGGTCGAGGAAGAGCCGGGCATGACGAATGATTTTTCTATGTATGGTAATTTTTATGTGACGGGAAATCAGGCATACTGCCAGCAGTTTAAGGATTACGGCGTTTATCTGGGCGAAAAAACGCTGGATGATGCGGCAGGCGGGGAAGCGACGCTGTTAGAGCCAGTTCTGTTCCAGTCTCCGATCCGGGAGCTGGGGCATGTCGAGGCGCAGTCGGAGACGTTAAAGAGTGCGGATGGAAGCCGGGAGCTTGGAAGTGTGTACGCAGAGCGGCTGGTATTTGACGGCGAGGGCGATGCGGTCGAGGCGATGAACCAGACGATGCAGGAGCTGCAGGCATCGGTTCTGTCGGCGGCGCGGACGGATTCCATGAATCTGGACACGGAGATGAGCATAGATACGGCGGAATCGGACGGATCGGAGGAAGAGACACTTCCGCAGGAGGCGGATGCAGCGCAGCCGGTCTATTCGATGGCGCTTACGATCGACGGAGATGACGCGATTACGTATCTGGATGATCATTATGTCTGCGTCCGTGCGGATGGATATGAATATACGGGCGGTGCACACGGAACGCCGTTCCGCCAGTATTTTGTCTTTGACCGGGAAACGGGGGCACGCCTGTCTTTGAGCGATGTGGTCGAGAATCCGGTGGAGGAGCTGCAGACGAAGGTCGGTGCGGCATTCCGGGAGCTGGCGGAAAAGACAAATTTTGCCTTTGAATCGCCGGAGGATCTGGAACATACGGTGGCAGACGGTATCAGCTACGAATCGCCGTTTTATCTGAGCGAGACGGGCGTGGTTTTCTATTATGCGCCGTATGAGATTGCATCGTATGCGGAAGGATTCCCGGAGGTAACAATTCCGTACAGCGAGTTGGAAATGCGGATTGAACTTAGCAAGTAGGAATTTTCTGAACTGCAACAAATGCGGATTGCGCTTAAGTAGAGATCTTGAAGTTGAGAAAAAAATCGCTTATAATACTCCATAGAAAAATAGTGTCGAACGAATCTGAAAGAATGGCACAGGATGAGGAGGAAGCAGCATGAAGACAGTTGTTAAGGAAAATGCGAACGGCGGCAAAGGACAGGTAGTTGTAAAATACATTCTGGATGACAATGAGTTAAATGCAAAATGTAAGATGTTTGCCGAGGTAACGATCGCACCGGGATGTTCCCTGGGCTATCATGAGCACCACGGTGAGAGCGAGACGTATTATATCATCAAGGGACAGGGCGAGTACGATGACAATGGAACGAAACGTCCGGTTACCGTCGGCGATAAGACCTTCACGCCGGATGGCTGTGGTCATGGCATTGCCAATACCGGAGATGAAGATCTGGTCTTTATGGCATTGATCCAGCTGGATTAAGAGTGAAGAACAAAACAGAAAAAGGTAACGGTTCACAGTAACCAAAAAAGGCGCTGGCACGGGAAGTGGTTCGATGTGTCGGCGCTTTTTGCCATATATGTCCGGAAAATGCCTATATGTTTAAGCGGAAAAAATTAGAAATCAAAAAAACAGTGGATCAAAGAAAGAAAAAGGAGGTGTGCCTGCGTGAAACTATTTCATCTTTCTGATCTGCATATCGGGAAAATGTTAAATGGCTATAGCCTGCGCGAGAGCCAGAAGAATGCGTTTTTGCAGATACTTAAATATGCGGAGGAAGAGAAGCCGGATGCGATTCTGATATGCGGGGATATTTATGATAAATCGGTCCCGGCGGGGGAAGCGTATACGCTTTTTGACTGGTTTCTGACCGAGCTATCCGGGCGCTGTCCGGGGACGGAGATCCTGATCATTGCGGGAAATCACGATTCACCGGAGCGGCTGGCGTATGGCGCATCGTTTCTGGCACACCACCGGATCCATATCGCGGCGCTGCCGCCGGCAGATCGGACGGAGTATTTAAAGCAGGTCACACTTACAGATGAGTGGGGACCGGTTCATTTTTATCTGGTACCGTTTATCCGTCCGGGTCATGTGCGCCATTTGTTTGACACCAATGGTTATACCGATGCATTCCAGAAACTCCTGGCGCGGGAGACGATCCGGAAGCAGGAGCGCAATGTGGTTCTGGCGCACCAGTTTTTTGTCTGGAACGGTCAGAATCCGGAAACCTGCGATTCGGAGACGGCGGTGCTGACCTCCGGAGGATTGGATGCGATCGATGCGTCGGTGCTGGAACCGTTTGAATATGCGGCGTTAGGGCATATCCACGGGGCACAGAAGGTAGGGCAGGAGCGGTTTTGCTATTGTGGGACGCCGTACAAATATTCGATCAGTGAAGAACACCATCAGAAGGGGATCACGGTGGTGGAACTGGGAGAAAAAGGAAGTGAGCCGCAGATCCGCCGTCTGCCGATTCTCTGCCATCCCGATGTAAAGCGCGTGCGGGGGACACTGGAAGAACTCAAGCTGCTTTCAGATACGATGGAAAAGATGCCGGATGGAAGCGGACGCGCGGACGCGTATGTGAGCGTGGTCCTGACGGACGAAAAAGAAATGTACGATTTCCGGGAACGCCTGGAGGAGTTATTTGCGCATATTTTGGAGATCCGGGTGGACAATGAGAGGACGCGGAAACGACTGGAGGAAGAACCGGAGGAAAAAGGGGCGGTGACGCCGTTTCAGGCATTTGCCTCTTTTTATGAGGCGGTACGCCACTGCCCGATGACAGAGGAACAGGAGACGATTCTGGCGCGCATGGTGGAAGAGGCAGAGGAGGAGGAACGCGTATGAAACCGAAGCTGCTTACAATGTCGGCGTTTGGCTCTTATGGGGGCGTGACGCAGATTGATTTCGAACGGGCGGGGACGGGATTGTTCCTGATCACGGGCGATACGGGGGCAGGCAAAACGACGATCTTTGACGCGATCTCGTTTGCGCTCTACGGGGCGGCGAGCGGCGCTGGGAGAGAGGGCGCGATGCTTCGCAGCCAGTATGCACCGGGGGACGCGGAAACCTGGGTGGAACTGACGTTTGAGGATAAGGGGCAGGATTATACGATCCGCCGCAGTCCGGCATACACGCGCCTCAGCAAGCGGAAAAATAAGGACGGCGCATACACGGCGACGAGTGTGGCACCGAAAGCGTCTCTGCTTTTGCCGGATGGAAGTGAGATGTCCGGCCGGATCCGTGAGATCGATGAGAAGATCCGGGCGATCGTGGGCGTGGACCGCGATCAGTTTTCGCAGATCGCGATGATCGCGCAGGGCGAATACATCCGTCTGCTCCATGCATCCTCCAAAGAAAGAAAAGAGATATTTTCGCGCATTTTCCATACCGGGATCTACGATAGAATCCAGCAGAAGCTGCGGGAGGCAGATCGGACGCTGTATGGAAGGCTGGAGGAAAACAAGACCCGGTGCGAGGAAGTCATCCGGCAGGTGACGGTTCCCAGGACGGAGGAGGCGGTAGCTCCGGAGTGGGAAGAAAGATGGCAGTCTTTGAAAGAGCGGTACCGGACAAATGGAGCGGAACTGCTTGCATTTCTGCATCAGTTGTCGGAGGAAAGCCGGAGGCTCGAGGAAGAGGCGGGGAGACTGGAAGAGAATGCAATCCAGAAGCTTGCCGCCGGACAGAACCATCTGGAGCTTGTGAAAAAGGAAAAACGGGTACTAGAAGAAAAGAGCCGTTTGGAAGCATTTGGACGGGAGATGGAGGCTAGGCGCCAGGAAGCTGCCGCAGCCTATGAGAGCCGGAAACCGGAGCTGGAGGATCAGATCCGGCGGATGCAGGATGCGCTTCCGCTCTATGCGGAGCAGGAGAAAAAACGGCAGACATATGAAACTTTGGAACATCAGCGGACGGCTCTGACCCAAAACCTGAAAAAAATGCAGAATCAGTTGGAAACATGCCGTACACAGGAAGAAATACTTCGAAACCAGGAGCGGGAGGCGGTAGAGGCGCGCGCTGCCCTGGCAGAATGCCGGGGACGGCGGGAGCAGATGGAACGGCGCCAGGCGGTTTTGCAGGAGTTAGGGAAATGCTGTGAAGCGGAGCGGACATGGAGGAAGTCACTGGAAAAACGCCAGGAAAAATTTCAGGCAGCCGCGCGGGCGTACCAGCAGTCAGATCAGTTGTATCAGGATGCGTCCTGCCGCTTTCTGGCGATGCAGGCGGGACTTCTGGCGGCAGAGCTGCAGGAAGGAAAACCGTGCCCGGTCTGTGGATCGCTGGAACACCCGGCTCCCTGCCGTCTGGAGACAGAGCCGATCCGGGAGGAACAGGTGGAAGCGCTGCGTGCCGGGCGGGATGATGCCGATCAGAAGCAGAGGACAGCCGCTGAGGCGTGCCAGGAGGCGCAGATCTCGCTGGAACATGAGAGCAGACGGCGGATAGAGATCCAGGGAAAACTGTACGGCCAAAATCAGGACAGCCCGGCAGCCCAGCCGGATGTGGATGCTCTGGAGAAGGAGCTACGGCAGATGGCACAGGAAATCCGGCGATGCAGGCAGGCGGAAACCACTTATACTGACCGGATTGCCATGGAAGAAACGATACGGCAGAAACGGGAGGCGAACGGAGCCGGACAGAAGAAGCTGGAAGCTGCGCTGGAGCTTAAAAGAAGTGAGGTGCAGCAGGCGGCGATCGAGAGCCAGACGAGACGTAATGAGCTGGAGGAACTCTCGAAGCGGCTGGAGTGGAAAGACAGCCGGACACTCCGGGTGGAGCTTGAGAAGCGCAGCCGGGAGCTGGAAACACTTGCAGAGGCGGTGACAGCGGCTGATAAGAAAGCACAGGAGTGCCGGGAAAAATGCCGGGAGCTGGAGGGAAGCTTATTTTCGCTCCGGGAACATATGGAAGCAGATTCGGAAACAGATCCGGAAGAAAAAATCCAGCAGGCGATCCGGCACTGGGAAGAGGAAAAAACGCGCTGGTCGCGGCTTCACCGGGAACATATGTCGGTGCGGACGCGCAACGAGGATGCATATGCGGCACTTCGGGTGTATCTGCAGGAACGGGAGCAGCTTGACCGGGAAAAACAGCAGATCAGCGAGCTTTACCAGACGGCGGACGGAAAACTGAGCGGTGCGGCGCGGATCGATTTCCAGACGTATGTACAGCGCCAGTATTTCCGCCAGATGATACAGGCAGCTAACCGCCGCCTGCGCCGGATGACGAAAGGAACTTTTGAACTTCAATGCCGCGGTCTGGCCGATCTGGGAAAACAGGGAGAAGTGGGACTTGACCTGGATGTCTACAGCTTTGTGACTGACCGGGTCCGGGACGTCAAAACGCTGTCCGGTGGAGAATCCTTTCTGGCGGCGCTTGCGATGGCGCTCGGTATGGCGGATGTCATCCAGAATGCGGCAGGCAGCGTGAAGGTGGATGCGATGTTCATTGATGAGGGATTTGGTTCCCTGGATGAGGAATCACGAACACGGGCGGTTCAGGTGCTGCAGGAGCTGTCCGGAGGAAGACGCCTGATCGGCATCATTTCCCACGTGACGGAGCTGAAAGAGGAGATGGGACACAAGCTGGTGGTAAAAAAAGGAAATGGTGGAAGCCAGGTGCATTGGGAGATAGAAGATTAGTATGACGGCGCAGAGCCGTTGTGTGACGAAAGAAAAGAGGCTATTTACATATGACAATCGTAATTCCAGGGATGGTGACGATATCGCTCTTATCTCTGTTTTACTGCAGTATGCTGCCGGAGACGGGGCGGAAGGCGAGAATGCAGGCATTTGAGCGGCAATACATCGCCCACCGGGGATTTCATGACAACCGGAGCGAATGTCCGGAAAATTCGCTCCCGGCGTTTGAGCGCGCGATCCAGATGGGATATGGGATCGAGTTGGATGTACAGCTGACAAAAGACGGGGTTCCGGTCGTATTTCACGACTGGGATCTGAAGCGGGCGGCGGGCGTTGACCGGAAGATACGCGACTGTACCTTTGAAGAGCTGCAAAGCTATCGTTTGTTTGGTTCATCCCAGACGATACCAGCCTTTGAGACAGTGCTTGAGCTGGCGGATGGACGCACACCGCTTATCATCGAGCTGAAAGCGGAGATTGTCCACCGGGAGCTGTGCGAGAAATGCGCGGTGCTTTTAGACCGTTATCCGGGTGAGTACTGCATCGAATCGTTCAGTCCGCTGGCACTCGGATGGTTTAAGCGCCATCGTCCAAATGTTTTGCGCGGACAGCTTGCGACCAATCACCGCGGCGAGGGATTGAAAACGCCGGTCATTGTGCGGGAGATGCTTACATACTGTATGCTGAACGGATTTTGCAGACCGGATTTCATTGCGTACAACTGCCAGTTCAGCAACACGCTTCCGGTGGAAATGCTGCGTTATTTCTACAAATGTAAGATGGCGGCGTGGACGATTAAAAACCAGGGCGAATTAAACAGGCACCGGAAACAGTTTGATGTTTTTATTTTTGACAGTTTCGAGCCGGATCAATTCGTAAATTTCAACAAAAAACATCCTAAAAGATAGTGAGAAAGTCCTAAATTATGCTGGAAAAGTTGATTTTCTATGAAAATCTGCTATAATGGCTAAGACAATTTAATAATGAGAGATTATTACGAAATCGAGAGGACAAAGATATGAAAAAGAAACAGCTTCTTTCAGGCGTAATGGCACTTTTGTTATCTGCTTCACTCTGTGCATGCGGAGGCAGCAAGACAGCAGAAGGCACCTCAGAAGCAGCTGGCGAGTCCAGCGAAGCAGAGACCAGTAATACTCTTTCAGAAGGAACACCAGTACCAGGCGGCAGCGTTGTGTATGGCATGACGCAGGACCTGGCTAGTCTTGACCCCCATGTAGATACGGACGCAGGAACTAGAGACGTGGTTTTCAATTTGTACGAAGGGCTTGTAAAGCCTACTTCCGATGGCGGATTTATTCCGGCTGTTGCCAGCGATTACACCATTTCCGATGATGCAAAGACTTATACTTTCACATTGAGAGATGGCATCACATTCCATGACGGCACACCGGTTACCATCGAAGATGTCAAATATTCCATCGATCGTTATGCGGAGATTCAGGGCGAATCCTCCGCTTTTTCTTCGCTTGTAGATAGTGTAGAGGTGCAGGATGACAAGACACTGGTTGTAAACCTGAAAGAAAGTTATTCAGAGTTTCTTCCGATGATGACGATTGCCATCATTCCGCAGTCCAACGAGGACCCGGCAGGCAATCCGATCGGTACCGGCCCATTCAAATATGTTTCCTACACACCGGGACAGAACATGGAGCTGGAAAAATATGACGGCTACTGGCAGGAGGGCGTTCCAAGCCTGGACAGCGTGGAATTTAAATTTATTGCCGATGTGGACACCGCATTTGTAGAGCTGCAGGCAGGCACCATCGACATTCTGAAATATTTAACCGCCGCACAGGCGGAGACACTGGGCGATGATTACAACATCGTACAGGGAAGCATGAACCTCGTCCATGCGATGTACTTAAACAGCGCTTACGAGCCGCTTTCCAAGACAGAGGTGCGTCAGGCACTCTGCTATGCGGTAGACCGCGATGCGATCAACAACTTTATTTTCGGCGGAAAGAGCCATATCATCGGCTCCCATATGATTCCGGCAATGTCGAAATACTATGAGCCGGAAGCAGAGACCGTATACAGCTACGATCCGGAGAAGGCAAAAGAGCTTCTGGCAGATGCCGGATACGCAGATGGCTTTGATCTGGAAATCACCGTTCCGAGCTCATACAGCCAGCACGTAGACAGTGCGCAGATCATCGCGGATGAGCTGTCCCAGGTCGGCGTCAACGTGACCTTAAATCAGGTTGAGTGGAGCACCTGGCTGCAGGATGTATACAAGGGAGGCAACTTCCAGGCGACCGTCATCGGTTTTGACGGAACGCTGGCACCGAGCGACTGGCTCAAGAAATATGTGACAGACGATGCGAAGAACTTCATGCATTACTCCAACACTGAGTACGACGATGTATTTAATACAGCATACACAACTGTTGATGACGATGTAAAAGTAGAAAACTACAAGAAGGCGCAGATGATCCTGGCAGAGGATGCGGCAGCCGTTTACATCGAAGATCCGGCGAACCTCGTAGCAGTCAGCAAGAAGTTTGGCGGCTACACCTTCTACCCGACGGCAGCAGAGGATATGTCCCTGTTATATCAGGTAGAGCAGTAAAATATACAGTTACAATCCAGCAAATTCCTGCTGCTACCACGTTTTCTCACGGCACTTTCGGTTCCAAAAGTGCCTGCCCGTGAACAGTAACCAGGAAATAACAACAGAATAAGAAGCGGTAAACGCAGGAGGGAATTATGAAATTCTTTATAAAAAAACTGATAACTCTCATTATCACATTGTTGGTCATATCCTTCCTGACGTTTACCGCTTTTTCTGTGATTCCGGGCGATGCGGCACTTTCCAGGCTGGGAAAGGACGCGACGGAAGAGCAGTTAGAGCGGGCGCGGGATGAGATGGAATTAAATGATCCACTTCTGGAGCGGTATGGAAGATGGGTGACCGATGCGATGCAGGGGGATTTCGGGGAGTCCTACCGGTATGAGGGAACCTCAGTCCGCTCCCTTCTGGCACAGCGGCTTCCGGTCACGGTGCTTCTGGCAGTCATTTCCCTGCTCATCATCACGGTGATTTCAGTTCCACTCGGAATCCTGAGTGCCCGGTTTGCCGGGAAATGGGTCGATACGCTGACGAACTGCCTGACGCAGATTCTGATGGCGGTGCCGTCATTCTTTCTCGGCATGATCCTGACCTACGTGTTTGGACTGATTCTTCATATGTTCCAGCCGGGTAAATTTATCGAACCGTCGGAAAATTTCGGAAAGTCTGCACAGTACCTTTTATTTCCGGCGCTCGCGGTGGCGCTGCCGAAGATTGCGATGGTGGTGAAATTCCTGCGAAGCTCGATTCTGACCGAGATGAACCGGGAATACGTGCGGACTGCCTACAGCCGCGGCAATACGGAAACGGCGGTATTGTATGGGCATGTGCTGAAAAATGCGATGATTCCGGTTGTGACGTTCTTTGCGATGGTAATCGCGGAGATCCTTGCCGGCAGCATCGTGGCGGAGCAGGTGTT
>ULRX01015479.1_pt1 | contig 13198 bp, 7 predicted proteins | sample 1955871 | NCBI WGS metagenome assembly ULRX01 (sample SAMEA4835695, study PRJEB28245) | human gut metagenome | biome: gut microbiome; material: fecal sample | place: Denmark | collected 2008 | reverse complement strand
TATGTGGTTGTGGAGGATTTGAGGTATGGGAAGTTTGAGTATAGTATAATATCGCAGGAGTTACTCATTGTAATTACGATGTCAAACACCAGATTCAAACCTTTTGACACTGTAATCTCATTGTACAAATAAGCTGAAACACCGGCTTTTCTGTGCAAAACAAATAAGAAAGTGTAGAGGAAATTATGCATTACCACAATCCATTTCATCAAAAAAGACATACCACGAAAGCATCTCATGGTATAAAGTTTGTTACTTCAATCACTACGACCATTGCGCTGATCTTGGTCTGTGCGCTGGCAGTTTCGCAGATCATTCCGACAGACCGAACGGATCGATCTGCCAAAGTCGCACAGGGTAAAACAACCAGATCAAAAAAGCCTGTGAAAACGACATTTACCCCGGCTTCCGGTGAATTTCGCGGTGTATGGATCTCTTTTCAGGATATTGGAGAAAAGCGCTACACCAAAAAGCAGTTTGAGAATTTCATCAACAAGACGTTTGATAACTGCAAAAAAAATGGATTTAACGCTGTGATCGTTCATGTTCGTCCATTTGCCGATGCCTTGTATCCGTCCAGCTATTTTCCATGGTCTCGCTATGTATCCGGAAAAGCTGGGAAACATCCGGGATTCGATCCGCTCTCCTATGCGGTCAGCGCGGCACATAAGCGGGGCTTAGCTTTCCATGCATGGATCAACCCTTATCGCATTGCCAGCAATACGACCAACGTATATAAACTCCCGAAAAAATCCATTGCCCGAAAATGGGCTGTTTCCAAGAAAGCTTCCAAACGCCGCAATGTATTAAAATGGGATGGGAAACTGTACTTTAACCCGGCTTCCAAAGATGTTCAAAATCTTGTTTGCAATGGTGTCCGTGAGATCGTGCGCGATTATGCTGTAGACGGCATTCATTTTGACGATTATTTTTATCCGAATCTGGGTGCGAAATACAAAAAGGTATTTGACTACAAAGAATACAAAGCATACGCAAAGCGCTGCAAAAAGAAACACAAGAAAAAAGTTTCGATCGTAACTTGGCGCAGAAACAACGTATCCAACATGTTAAAACGTGTTCGAACCATCGTACATAGATTGGATAATAATTGCGTATTTGGTATCAGCCCGGCAGGCAATATCCGTAATTTATATGCAAAAAATAATTATTACGCAGATGTCAAAAAATGGATGCGTTCTTCCAAATATATTGATTATATCTGCCCACAGATTTACTGGACATTCAGTCAAAAGACTTGTCCTTTCCGCGAAACCACAAACAAATGGCTCGCGATACCACGCGCAAAATCCGTAAAAGTATATGTCGGTCTGGGCGGCTACCGTGCCGGCATCTCTAAACGAGAGGCAAAATTAGGAGCGGACGCAGAGTGGGGCACAAGCCGCACTAATCTCAAACGCCAGCTCTTATATTTACGCTCACAAAACAGTTGTGGCGGTTTTATGTTGTTCTCTTATTCCGATTTGATCCGCAAATCGGCACGCTCAGAAATGAAGCGGTTTACAAAATTGCTGAAAACTGTACCTTCAAATGCTGTAGGACCAACTGCGACGCCAACGGAAGCTCCAACCACTGTACCGACAGCAGTACCAACAGGAACTCCAACAGATGCTCCAACGGACAGCTCGACAACTGCTCCAACAGAAACTCCAGCGGCAGCTCCAACAAACTAACCGACCGTTACCGGCAACTGATCCCGGAACGCACGGCGAAACCGTTACTTAACAGCTAACTCCGCAGGCGGCTTTGCCAGTATGTTGTGCACCGGAATAACGCTTACAATTGCATTCACCAGCATAATTGCCGCTATCAACGTTATCGCGCCCCACCATGGAAAGCTTAGATTCATTCCAAGGGATGGCACGGATGCGGCGAACTTCATAACACCTGTCGTGACCACAACCCCGGGAAGTGTCGTATAGCAATTGATCAGCAACATTTCAAGTATAAAAGAACGGATAATACTTGCCTTGGAAATTCCAAGCAGGCGATACACCGTCAACTCCTCCATTCGTGATGATGCATTGGAGCGGATCGTATAATAAATGATCAACACAGACAAGATGACAGCAATCATTGCAAACAATGCCTTGCTTCTCGTCTTGTCTTTCATTTTGTTCCGATAGGCTTTCACTTGTTGCTCTGCCGGAATCGTCACTTTGACCCGAAACATTTTTTGATACGGTTTCAGTTCACTTTGCAATTGCTTTACCAGCTCTTCCCGCTGCTCCAAATCATCCACATAATATTTTATCTTCTGCATTCCCACTGCCAACTGGTCTGCTAATTGCTTACCGGCGGCATCTGTCAAAACATAATCAACATCACAGGAATTGTCAAATCCACCCACTACAATGTAATTTTCTCCTGCATTACTAACCGGTTCCTCTTCGTAAGACACGGAACTATTACCAAGCTGTTGCACCGGATATTCTTTCTGGTTTCCCTGAAATTCCTGATAACTTTTGATCTGATCATATTTTGACTGCGGAACCAGCATCTGATCATCCTGCAAGGTTACATTATCGTACTTACCCGGATACAGCTTCTGCAGCTCTGATAATGACATGACCGAATAGGAACTCGCAACCATTCCAAGCAGCTTTGATTGACTACAGTAAATGGACGCCTCGTTGTTGCCACTAATGCCAACTACCGTCAGATCTTTGCTGAATGTGTTAATAGAAAGTGTCTCTCCTAACAACTCCTTTGCGGACGCATATTGACCGGAAATAGCCGTGTCACTTTTCAAGAAACGATCCGCAACCAGCTTATCGATAACAATCTCATCCGATTTCTTTGGAAGCCGTCCATATAACAGATCTTTCTTCGTAACTTTCGATATGTCCACATAGGAAAAGTCGCGGATCACCTGGCTGCTCCCCCGCATCTGATATAACGTATCTGCCTGTATCACCAGGTCACGCGCTGCATCGTAAAACATCATATCCTTACGTTTCCCTTTCGAAAGCACCTTATTATAACACTCCTGCATGGTATCACCAACGGCATATTCTTCTGCCGGAGAAGCCAGTTTCATCTCCACCTGTACATAATGTGAATCATCCTTCACAATCTCTTCCCGATGCACCGTAACTGCTGTGATCAAGTCCGATATCGTCAGCGAAAGCATGATTGCTGTTATTAAAAGGATGACAACGATAAATGCCTGCTTTTTCCCCAACAACTTCAAATTTTCTAGTGTCATTCGCCAGGTTGCTTTCCAGGACAACCCGGATTTTTTACTCATTTCCAATGGAGATAATTCATATGAGAAGTTCTCAACATCTTCCATCTCCAGTTTTGGTCTTGGCTCATCAAAGATTTCACATCCGGCTTCTTCCCCCGCAAAGATCACATCACTTGCCATGTCACTCCGAATATAAAGTTTCCCACTTTTCCATGCCATTTTTAATCGAATAGGTTCCTCTTTGCTGTCCGCATTTTGGTACACTTCAATTTCATTTTCATCGCTTTGCATGGCCTGACATGTGAGCTCCGGCAAATAAATATTACCATCGTCCGATCGTTCATAACTGCTGCCGGAATGATTATCGTAATCTTTTGTAATCTCTCCATCCTTGATCTCTAGAATACGATCCGCAAAAAACTCAGCAATACGGCGCTCGTGCGATACTAAAATAACCAGACATTCCTTGGAAATCGCACGCAATATACTCATTGTACGTATTGTATTTTCCTCGTCCAGATTGCCGGTCGGCTCATCTGCCAATATGATCTGCGGTGATTTCACAAGTGCCCGGGCAATAGATACCCTCTGCTGCTGTCCACCCGACAATTTGGATACCAGCTTCTTTTTGTAACGGCCTATGCCAAGCTGCTCCAATACATACGATACTCTCTCATCTTTTTCCTCATCCGTCAGATCATAATGACTAAGTGCAAGCTTTACATTATAAGCAACCGTGTAATCCTGCAGCAAATAATAATTTTGGAAAATATAGCCAAATTTTTCACAACGCAAATGCTCAATTTTCTTTGGCTCGTACTTCTTTAATATCGTTTCGTCTACAGTAAGTGTTCCTCCCTGAAACACATCCAATCCACCAATGGTATTTAATAACGTGGTTTTTCCGGAACCGCTTTCCCCCAAAATACATACCAAACCTGTCTGTGGCAGCTCCAATGTAATATCATTCAATACATGAAGCTCACTTCGTTTACCGCGGTTAAAATATTTCTGTAAATGTTCTATCTTGATCATTCGCTCACCTTCCCTTTTAACAAATGATTAAACGCTGCTACCATCACCATCGCAGCCACATAATTGTACATAAAGTACGCTAGGTACCCGGGCCATTCATAATAATAGAGCATAGCACGCAGCGCCGGCACAAAGATTCCAACTACATTCATCACTACCGCGACCACGATAATAGCAGTAATACTGTATCGACGCATCTCCATATAATTGATCTTGCCGATCAATTTTGTGGACATACCCATGAATTTTAAGATTTTCTGGTCTTTGATCTGAATCTTAAATATAGAACGTAAGATCAATATCTCAGCAGCCATCATCACTAATAGTATTGCCACTGCAATGCCGATCGTCCTTAAACGTTCCTGTACCAGATCTGAATCGTATTCATCTGCACCAAAACGCAGTGTACTCACAGCCTCATACCCGGCTTTATCCAATGCCTTTAACACATGATCCATTTTGGCGTAACTTGTAATATATACCGATGCCTGCCTGCTCTCGGTGCGATAATACTTCTCATAAATATTCTGAGAAACCTCTGCAAAATTTGCCCCACAGCCATTTATCTTCTCACCGGTTTCTACATTCTCGATCTGTTTGACATCCTTGCTTTTCATATCCTTGTCATACTGATCAATATGCAATAAACCGGACTGATCTAAAAGAGTCAAGTCATTATCTTCTGCCCGATACACCGCTGCTTCATATGCACCTGATACACAAAGTTCGTTATCCTTCTTCACGATATCGCCAACAATCGGCCACAATGTTGCCTGTCCCTGATATTTGCCAAGTTGTTGATTATAGGCATATTCATAGAATACTTTGCCACCGGTTACGGTACTTTGCAGCATTGTACATATCTCCGGCGAAAAGTACACCTGTTTATCCTTATTTTTTAACAGTCCGCTTACTTTCATCTTCCGCTGTATATAATTCTCCGTTGATGACCAAAGCACATCGCTTGTATAGAAAAATGTAATCGTATCACCAACCTTATATTTTCCCCGATCGTACAGTACAACTTCATCGATCTTCTTTGGCAGACTGCCCTTTACGAGATCCGATTTCTTCAAGCAGGAAGATGATCGCATGTATTGATCTTTCTTGACGTATTCAACGTTCTGCGAGTCGTACAGCCCCCCTTCATTGCTCGTACTCATCCTATTATAGCCGTACTCCTGTCTATAATCTTTTCCTTCCTCAAAATAATAATTGACGTCATTCACAATATCGTACTGATCCACCGAAACGACGTGCTTCATTTTGGTGAGTTGGTCAATATCTTTTTTCGTCATAAACTTTTGATCTTTACGTCTAATTGAAATACGCTTATCGTCTTTGCGCGCAAAAGATGTTGCTGAATACTTTTTGGTGTAAATATCATCTGCATTCATTAGCAACTGCCCGATAAATAAAAACGATACGATAGCAGCAGCTAAGAAAAATCCCATAAACAATGCGATTTTTTCCGGCTGTCTCACTGCATTCATTCGCACAAAGATCCGCCCTATGGTACGATCGCGAAGTCGTTCCTCATTGCTTTCAGACTTTTTACCGTCTGACGTTTTCTCGTTGTTGTCCACATTCTCGGACATCTCCGATTTCTGATCTGTGTCCGTATTTTCGGACACTTCCGACTTCTGATCCGTGTCCATATTTTCGGATACTTCTGACTTCTGATCTGTGTCCGTATTTTCGGATACTTCTGACTTCTGATTCGTGTCCATATTTTCGGATACGTCCAAGATCAATGATCCATCATGCAATCGCACTTTTCTGGTAACATATTTTTCTACCTGTTCATAATTGTGAGTTACCATTATAACCAAATGGTCTTGCGAAAGATCTCGAAGCAATTTCACGATCTGCGCTCCGGTTTCACTGTCCAAGTTACCGGTTGGCTCATCCGCCACAATAATATCCGTATCCTTTGCCAACGCACGAGCAATCGACAATCTCTGCTTTTGACCACTGGACAACTTAGACGCACGCTGGTCTCTCTGTGCACTCAGGCCTACCCGTTCCAAATAATGAATTGCCTTGTCTCCGGCTTCTTTCTCAGGCACTCCCATGATCAAAAGTGCACTGACGATATTTTCTTTGGCGGTATAATGACCGATCAAACTATAATCTTGAAAAACAAAGCCGATCTTAGTACGACGATATTCTTCCCAGTCATCTTCATCATACTGAAATGTCGGCTGTCCATCCACATAAAGCTCCCCATCATCAAACGTATCCATACCGCTGATGATCCTAAGCAATGTTGACTTTCCGCTGCCGCTTTCCCCTGTGATCGCAACAAATTCACCCATGCGAAACTCCAGATTGATACCCTGCAATGCCTGTGTCACTGCTGTTTCGGAATAATAATACTTCGAAATATTTTGCAACTTAATTCTTACTTGCTGCATATTTCCCTCCTTTTTCACGTTGTACATACTTTGACTCCCAACATACTTTGACTCCCAAAAAAGCATATCATAAAAAAAGAGGCGAATCTTCCTGGAAAATTCTACCTCTACTAATATATTTTTTTCCGATTTCTGGAAATTTTAATGCAACATTCTATAATTATTGCTGTAATTTCACGTCCTGTCTTTGTTAATGAAACGCATCTGTCCTGCCTCTTCTCCATAACGCTTTGCAACAACTTCCAATCCCTGCAAATGACGACATTCGGAACATAAATTCCCGAAATCCAACGGCTTACCGCAGATTTGACAATACACCTGCGACACTGTTTTGCCATCTGTATTTTTGTACTGAATACGACCTTCACGGATCCATGCGCGTACCTTCGCATTGGAAATGCCAAAATGGTCAGCCACCTGAGATTCGTTCACATCATTTTTACGAATATAATCTTTCACTTCATTAAACAGATTCATTTCCATGCATGCCGGACATATATCTTTATTATATTCAGGATGTAATCTGCGTCCACACTGCTTACAGCTCTTTATCTCCGAATCTCCAAAACGATTTCTATCTACGATCATATTTTCCCTCCTCTTCTCATATTACTGCAGCTGCCTTTATTCATAAAGCCGGCTGCCACGAACTTTCTGCTCTTATAAGAATAGCACTCTACGAAAATACCGTCAAGAAAAGATACGATCGAACCAGACTTCGTAAATTTGGAACATTGCTTGTCCAAGACCATCACGGATCCAAATAATCCCCCAAATTGCTATTTATTGTTGGAACAGGCTGTGGCGTTGTTGTGTTCTTACGTTTCGAGCTGCTGTCTGTTCCCTTATTTGAGGAAGAAGAATCGCTGTCTGTCCCGGCATTCCCGGTTGACGAATTCTTGGTCTGCGTATCATCATTCGACTGGTTATACTGCAGATTGGAAATCTGTTCACTATCCATATCATAAACATAACTTCCACTCACATCTACGCCATCTTCTGCTTCTGCCGCAAAATCAATCGTTAGCCTGCTCCCATTTTGTTCCGCGAGCTTGTACACCGCAATTGCTCCACTTTTAAACTGAATCTGTGTGTCATTATATTTGGCAAAGATACTGCTGAGAATATCATTACCGTCTTCCTGCCGGTACAGTTCCGTAGCTTTATCAACATCATACAGCACAAATGTCTGTGCTTTGGTGCCATTATAGATCAATACTGCATATCGTCCGGTCGAAGCATCAGATTGCGGCACCCACTTCAACTCGCAAAAATATCCCTTGACCTCGTTCATCTTTTTCTTGTTTTGTGACATCATGATCTGACCGATTTCCGGACTTCCGGTCGTATCAGTGGTCGTCTGCACGCGCATACACTCGTTGCCATCGGCATCTTCCAAAGTCTCTGTCTTGCTGACGCCCGCTTCCTCTGTTCCCTGTGACGCCCTTCTATGCTGATTCAATTCATCAGACGATAATTTCTTTGCCAGGAACTTTGTTGCATCGCTGTCCCAAATATAGTACAGCTTTCCATCGGAGAGCTGCATATAAAACAAGTCCTTCACGTCCGATTCCTGACTCGGCTTCACAGACTGCATCGATGCCGCCTGCTCCCCATATACCGCCTCTGAGACGATCTGCAAACCGGTCTCCTGCATCTGAAACATTACGTACACATACGTCCGCAAGTTCTTAACCTGTTTTGCCGGTGCCGGCGTGACGTTCTCGGCGACCTTGCTTGACGCTGTTGCCTTAGCACTTTCGTCAGTCTTGCCAGCTGGTGTCGGTGTGACGTTCTCGTTGCCCTTGCTTGACGCTGTTTTTGACTTGCTGTCCGTTTTGTTGGACAGCAATCTCCCGATCTGCTTTTGCTCTGTTGCATCCCACGCTCTCTGCTGTCCCAAAAGCAGTTCTTGAATCCCATCATTATTATAGTCACCGGTCTGCAGCTTCAATCCCTCTGGGAAATAAAGCGTATCCTTCGCAATCCCCTGCTCTCGAAACACTTTCTGCAGGTCAACAACTGCCAATTCACTGCCTGCTGCATCCGCAAGCTGCAGCTCATAACTGTTTGCCAGGATCCTGCCGTTGGCTTCATTACGCTTATGCCGCAAGGAAACTGTCTGTTTCAGTCCACTTGGCGACAATACATCTGTCTGCGAAATGATGAGATTCGTTTTCCTCGTGTCCTTATTTGCGGATAGTTTCTCACTCCCGGCATTCCACGTTCCTCCCGCCCATACATTTTGAACCGGACGTAACAAAAAAAGCCAGAAAAACATCAAAAGCAAAAGGATCACACCGATCATTTTATAACACATTCGGTCGGATCCCTGATGCAGCAAACGCTGCGACCGTCTCTCTAAGTCTGTTTCAAAGCTTGCACACGCAGTAAATGGCACACGTTTTTCCTGCGGTACAATGTTCAAAATCCCTTGTATATACGCATTCTTGTCTGCCGCACTGCATCTGTCCACGGCACATTCATCGCACGCCATCTGCTCATCCCGTCTAACCAAAAATACGGCAGCCCATACGCAAGGATCGTACCAATGCAAAAGCAGCGCCGCTACATAAAACGCATTCCAAAGATTGCTTCTGCGAGCACGTCGACACTCCATATGTGCTAGTGTATATTTCGCCTCCTGCACATTCATCGTTTCCGGCAAAAACACGCGATTCACGAACAGACCTGTCATGACCGGCAATTCGACCGCTGACTGGTACAAAGTACCCTCCAGTTGTTTTTCCCGCATACGGATCGCGGAACACACCTTTCCCGCCCGAATCACCAAAAGAACTACCAATAACAGCATTCCTGCAAAGTATCCTATCGCCATGATCCGATAGAGAGACGTTACTTGTATGTTCGCTTGCCATACATCGCGCAGACTGCGAAGCAGTCCGCCATGCTGCGCATCGATATCAAGTCCTACATCTGCTAAAAATCGATGGTAACTACGATTCCACGGCGGAACAATACTAAACGTACTGGAAATCTGGATCGGACACACGATCCGCAAAAAATACAACCGCCACAGCCATACCATATATTTCTTTGGCAGACCACTTATAACCACACGCAAAAACAGCAGCGGCAGGAACAAACTCACAGCCGCCGCTTCCATTGCGATCACAATATAAAAAAAGCGATATAAAAAAGCAAAGTCAGCGCTTTGCTTTGCAAGAATTGCTAAAGCAATTCTTGGCGATGTCGCGCTACACAACAGCAATTTCCTATTAATTAAAAAAGCAATTCCTGGCGATGTCACGCTACACAACAGCAATTTCATATCAATTAAAATATCCAAGTGCATTACTATGCCTCCGCATTCACCTTCATTTTTTGCCCAATTACACATTATAAAGCGGTTTGTCGCAATACGCAAGCAGGAATACATCGGTTTGCCGTAATACGAAAGCAGGAATAAAGCTGTTTACCGTAATACGCAATACGCAAGACTGAACTTTGGTTGCAATTCCCATGCCAACGTGGTACATTTGAACTACCGCTTAAAATGATAACTAGATCATAATAGAAAAATAAGGAGTGCCTATGAACGATTTATTTTTGAAAGTTGCTGCTGCAACGCCGGACATCCGTGTTGCAGATCCCGATTACAATACAGAGCAGATCATTGAATGTATGCAGAAAGCAAATACAGAGCATGCGAAGCTGTTGGTTTTGCCGGAACTTTGTCTGACCGGCTATACCTGTGGCGATCTCTTTTTACAAAAGGCGTTATTAGACGGTGCCATCTCCGGCCTGAACCGTATTCGGAAAGTGTCCGCTAATATGGATATGATGACCATTGTTGGTCTGCCTTTTTCTTATATGAACCGGCTATATAACGTAGCCGCTGTCGTATTCCATGGAGAAGTAATATGTCTGATCCCCAAAACTTTTATTCCGAATTATTCCGAATTTTATGAAGCAAGGCATTTTACAGCCGCCCCGAAAGAGGGCATTTTCCTTCATATGCCGGAACTTTGCGATGAGGAGGGATTAGATCTCATCTGGTTTGGCAGCAAGACCTTGTTTCAAGCAGACAATATGCCGGGATTGATCATTGGTGCGGAGATCTGCGAGGACTTATGGACTGCAGCGCCACCTTCTACCGCACACGCTCTGCACGGTGCAACCGTCATTGTTAATCTGTCGGCCAGTGACGAAACAACCGGCAAAGATATCTATCGCCGTGAGTTAGTAACCGGACAGTCTGCCCGCCTTTTGTGTGCATATATTTATGCAGATGCAGGAGAAGGCGAATCCTCTACGGATCTTGTATTCGCCGGGCATAATCTGATCGCCGAAAACGGTACACTGCTCAACGAAAGCAAGCGTTTCCAAAACGGTATGATCCTGTCTGAGATCGATCTGGGACGTTTAACCAGTGAGCGTAGACGCATTTCCACGTTTCCACAAATTGTTCCGGGCACCGACGAGTCAGAGAAAGATGCTTATCAGATTATTCATTTTACATTTCAGCAGGTGGAAGAGACAACACTCACAAGGCATTATGAACGAACACCGTTTGTCCCGAACAGTAAGGCAGACCGCGACCGCCGCTGCGATGAAATTTTACACATTCAGGCGATGGGACTCAAAAAAAGATTGGCGCATACCCATTGCACCAGCGCTGTGATCGGCATATCCGGCGGATTGGACTCAACGCTGGCTCTGTTAGTTACTGCGAAAGCCTTTGATCTGCTTGGACTTGACCGAAGTGGAATCGTTGCCGTCACGATGCCTTGTTTTGGCACGACCGACCGCACTTACCAAAACGCCTGCACACTCACAAAGCAGCTCGGCGCAACACTAAAAGAAGTCCCGATCCACGAAGCAGTTGAACTTCATTTTCGGGACATCGGACACGATCCGAACAGCCATGATATTACGTATGAAAACTCACAGGCCAGACAGCGCACACTGATCTTAATGGATCTTGCCAACCAGTCAAACGGTATGGTGATCGGTACCGGTGACATGTCAGAGCTGGCACTCGGCTGGGCAACTTACAACGGCGACCATATGTCCATGTATGGCGTCAACGCGTCCGTTCCAAAGACGTTGGTTCGTTATTTGGTATCCTATTATGCGGAAACAACGGAAGATCCTTCGCTAAAAGCTGTGTTATTAGATGTCTTAGATACCCCGGTAAGTCCGGAACTCCTGCCTCCAAAGGACGGCAAGATTGCTCAGAAAACAGAAAATATTGTAGGTCCTTATGAACTGCATGATTTCTTCTTGTATTATCTAATGCGTTTTGGATATACACCGACGAAAATCTTTCGTTTGGCAAAATATACATTTGCGGGAGAATACGATGATAAAACCATCTATAAATGGTTGAGAACATTTTATTGGCGTTTCTTCGCCCAGCAATTTAAGCGTTCCTGTCTGCCGGATGGGCCAAAGGTCGGCAGCGTTGCATTGTCACCGCGCGGCGACTGGCGTATGCCTAGTGATGCCTCCGCTGCTCTTTGGATGAAAGAATTGGATACGATCGAACAATCTCTTTGATTATCAAAAACGTTCTAATGCCCGTGTCGGAATTTCATTGCCGGTGCGGGCATCTAATATGCTCTCTGTTTCGCTCAGTGCATTCTGATACCACATTGCTGCTTCCGCCAGATCCCCACACTCTTCAAAATAAGCTCCAAGTTCACAGCATAGCTCAGAAGTAGGTGCCGTCACTGCATCCCGCAATGCATATGCCAAAAAATGCGAAACATCTCCCTCCAAATGATAACCTCGTGTCAGCACACAGATTGCCTCTCGAAGCGCATCCTATCCACTGTCCGGATCCTCCATTACTCTTTGGAAAAATCCCTTCGCTCTGTTAAAATCGCTGACGTCTCCACAGCGATACAATTCCATTGCGTACATGTGGCGCAATTTGTCGGACAACAGTTTCTCACGATCCGCTGCGGCTGCCAGTGCCTCTAGGTCTCTTTTGGCATGTCCGGGCGATGGTCTGTGCTGAATACGTATCTCACTGTCAAACACAACCGGCTCCAAACGTAACGTCTCATGAATCGGATCGATCCAAGTAAACGAACGCAGTCTCTTATATAATTTAGGGCGGTACTCCTCCGCAAAATTATATACGGTACTAAGTTCCGGCGGTGTGCAATACAGCATTTGCACGATCTCAACTTCAGGCAGCAATACCTTTTTGAGCTGCAATAATTTCTGCAGCTCTTCCGGCTCCAAATATTCATCGGCATCTGCCGTATAAATGTAATCACCGGTTGCCTTGGAAGCTGCATAGTTCCTTGCCTCTGCAAAGTTTCCTGTCCACGGAAAATCATAGATCTGATCGGTATACGCTGCGGCGATCTTTTTGGTTGCATCGGTAGATCCGGTATCCACTATAATGATCTCATCCATCGCTGATGCCATGGACTCCAAGCACCGATTCAAAACTGCCTCTTCATTTTTCACAATCATACAAAGGCTAAATTTCATGCCCTTCTCCTCCTGGCACACACTACTGCAGTGTCTCGCGCTTCATTCTGACATAACTTATTCTGCA
>ULRX01033758.1_pt1 | contig 13288 bp, 9 predicted proteins | sample 1955871 | NCBI WGS metagenome assembly ULRX01 (sample SAMEA4835695, study PRJEB28245) | human gut metagenome | biome: gut microbiome; material: fecal sample | place: Denmark | collected 2008 | reverse complement strand
ATCATGCGCGGGTTCAAGAAGGAAGGCAAGTCCATCCTGTTCATTACCCACAAGCTGAACGAGATCATGGCCGTGGCCGACCGCTGCACCGTGCTGCGCAAGGGCAAGTACATGGGCACCGTGGACATCAAGGACACCACCAAGGAAGAACTTTCCCGCATGATGGTGGGCCGTGATGTGCAGCTGCAGGTGGAAAAGCAGCCTGCAAAGCCCGGTGCCGTGGTGCTGGACGTGCAGAACGTGACCATGCACAACGACCAGCGCAAGAAAGACTCGGTGAAGGATGTCACCTTCCAGGTGCACGCCGGTGAGATCGTCTGCCTGGCGGGCATTGAGGGCAACGGCCAGACCGAGTTTGTCTACGGCCTGACCGGTCTGGAAAAGCTGACCAACGGCAAGATCACGCTGGATGGCAAGGACATCACCCATGCCACCATCCGCCAGCGCTCCAAGGACGGCATGAGCCATATCCCGGAGGACCGCCACAAGCACGGTCTGGTGCTGGATTACAGCCTGGAAAACAACATGGTGCTGCAGCGCTACTGGCAGCCGGAGTTCCAGAAGGGCGGCTTCATCCGTTCGGATAAAGTGCGTGAGTACTCCGACCGGCTGATCGCACAGTACGACGTGCGCAGCGGCCAGGGCAGCTCCACCATCGTGCGCAGCATGTCCGGTGGCAACCAGCAGAAGGCGATCATTGCCCGTGAGATCGACAGGGATCCCAAGCTGCTCATTGCCGTGCAGCCCACCCGCGGCCTGGACGTGGGTGCCATTGAGTATATCCACAAGCAGATCGTGGCAGAGCGTGACAAGGGCACTGCCGTGCTGCTGGTGAGCCTGGAGCTGGACGAGGTCATGAACCTGTCCGACCGCATCCTGGTCATGTACGAGGGCGAGATCGTGGGCGAGTTTGACCCCAAGACCACCACCGTGCAGGAACTGGGCCTGTATATGGCCGGTGCACGCAAGCAGGGAAAGGAGACTAAGTAACAAATGGACAAGAAAAAACTTTCCCACAGCAGTCTGCAAAGCTCGGTCACCAGTGTGCTGGCGGCTCTGCTGTGCATCCTCATCGGTCTGATCGTGGGCTTTCTGGTGCTGCTGGCCATCAACCCGGCACACGCTTGGGGCGACGGCTTTGTGCGCATCCTGAAAGGCGGCTTCCACGACGCTCCCTACGGCGTCGGCAAGGAGCTGGCCAACGCAGCACCCCTGGTCATGACCGGCCTGTCGGTGGCATTTGCCTTCAAGACCGGCCTGTTCAACATCGGTGCCGCCGGTCAGTACACGCTGGGTGCCTACGGTGCCCTGTACTGCGCCATTATGCTCAAGATGCCCTGGTTCGTCTGCCTGCTGGCAGCCACCCTGCTGGGCGGCATCTGGGGCGCGATTCCCGGCTTCTTCAAGGCCTACTTCAACATCAACGAGGTCATCACCTCCATTATGTTCAACTGGATCGGCCTGTATCTGGTAAACGAACTGGTCTACCAGAACGGCACCGGCCCCATGTACGACGTGCGGAACACCCGTACCCTGAACCTGAGCAAGAACCCGGCCTTTGCCCAGTCCATCATCCCGGATTTCGGCCTGAACAAGATGTTCCAGACCAACAGCACCACCATTGCCATCTTCCTGGCAGCGGCGGTGGCCATCCTGATCTGGGTGGTGCTGAACAAGACCACCTTCGGCTATGAGCTCAAGGCCGTCGGCCTGAACAAGAGCGCTGCCCGCTATGCCGGCATCAACGAGAAGAAGAACATCATCCTCTCCATGGCCATTGCCGGTGCGCTGGCAGGCTTTGGTGCCGGCCTGTACTTCCTGTCCAACGTGTCCCAGTGGAACCCGCTGAACTCCACCAGCCTGCCGGCCATGGGCTTCAACGGCATTTCCGTTGCTCTGCTGGCAAGCTCCAACCCCATCGGCACCATCTTCTCGGCACTGTTCATCTCGCACATCTCGGTGGGCGGCTCGTTCCTGTCCACCAAGTATTACCCCACGGAGATCTCGGACCTGATCAGCGGCATCATCATCTATCTGTGCGCATTCTCCATGCTGTTCCGCGGCAAGATCCACGGCCTGCTGTTCAAGAATGCCGACAAGACCAATGTGAACGCAGAGCCCGCTCCGGCCAAGACCGAAACCAAGAAGGAGGGCAAGTGATATGCTGCTTCTGATCAAATATACGCTGCTGTATGGCATCGTTCTGATGCTGGTGGCACTGGGCGGTATGTTCAGTGAGCACTCCGGCATCATCAACATTGCGCTGGAAGGCATCATGGTCATCGGCGGTGTGGCAGGTGTGCTTACCCTGACCCTGCTGCCCGCCGACATGTCTCCCTTCCTGGTGGTGCTGCTCACCATTCTGGCGGCGGCCCTGGCTGGCATGGTGTACAGCCTGCTGCTGGCCTTTGCCTCCATCAACCTGAAGGCGGACCAGACCATCGGCGGCACAGCCCTGAACCTGCTGGCCACCGCCATTGCCGTGGTCATCGCCAAATACTTCAGCGACAGCGGTAGCGCCAAGCTGAACTATACCAACAAGCCCTTCCTGTTCAGCATCGGCGGGCTGGAGCTCAGCGTCTTTGTTCCGCTGGGCATCATCCTGCTGATCATCAGCTATGTGGTGCTGTACAAGACCCGCTTCGGCCTGCGTCTGCGGGCCTGCGGTGAGCACCCCCAGGCAGCCGACTCGGTGGGCATCAACGTCTACAAGATGCGCTACGCCGGTGTGCTGTTGTCCGGAGCCCTGGGGGCCATTGGCGGCATGGCTTACATCGTGCCCCCGGTGCAGACCTGGAACTTTGAGGTGGGCGTGGCCGGTGCAGGCTTCCTGGCCTTGGCCGTTATGATCTTTGGCCAGTGGAAGCCCTTCCACATCTTTGGGGCTGCCATGTTCTTTGCCGTGTTCAAGAGCCTGGCCAACATTGCGGACTCCACCTTCCTGGCACAGCTGCACTGGTCCAGCAACATCTACAACATGATGCCGTTCGTGGCGTCCATGGTCATCCTGGCCTTCACGTCCAAGAACAGCATGGCCCCCAAGGCAGAGGGCATCCCCTACGACAAGGGTTCCCGCTGATCCGGGGCGTTTCTCCGCAAACCTCACAGGCGCAGCTGCTTTTTCGGGCAGCTGCGCCCTTTTGTTTAAAAAATGGGCAAAAGTTACAGAAAAAACCTTGCTTTTGACTGGAATTTTGCTATACTGAGACTGCAATGTCATACTATTTCGACAGGAGCGTGAAGTTATGCGCATTTATGATCTGATCGCCAAAAAACGCGACGGCGGCACCCACAGCCGTGAAGAGCTGGAGAGCATCGTCAACGGTTATGTGTCCGGTGAGGTGGCCGATTATCAGATGGCTGCCTGGATGATGGCTGTGTACCTGCGCGGCATGACCGACGAAGAGACGGCAGAGCTTACCGACGTGATGGCCCACAGCGGCGTCATGGTGGACCTTTCGCCCATTCCGGGCATCAAGGTGGACAAGCACTCCACCGGCGGCGTGGGCGACAAGACCACGCTGGTGATCGCCCCCATCGTGGCAGCCTGCGGGGTCAAGATCGCCAAGATGAGCGGCCGCGGTCTGGGCCACACCGGCGGCACCATCGACAAGATGGAGAGCGTGCCTGGCACCAGGACGGCCCTGACGCAGGAAGAGTTCTTTGCACAGGTCAACCGCATCGGTCTGTCGGTCATCGGCCAGAGCGAGGGCATCGCCGTGGCAGACAAAAAGATGTACGCCCTGCGGGATGTGACCGCCACCGTGAGCTGCATCCCGCTCATCGCGTCCAGCATCATGTCCAAGAAGCTGGCTTCCGGCTCGGACGCCATTCTGCTGGATGTGACCACCGGCACCGGTGCCTTTATGAAAACCGTGGACCAGAGCATTGAGCTGGCCAAGCTCATGGTGTCCATCGGCACCCACCATGGCCGCCGGGTGGCCGCCATGATCACCGACATGGACACCCCGCTGGGCCACAACATCGGCAACAGCCTGGAGGTCATGGAGAGCATGGATGTGCTCAAGGGCCACGGCCCCGCCGACCTGACCGAGGTGTGCCTGCAGCTGGCCGCCAATATGCTGGTGCTGGCAGGAAAGGGCACCCCCGCCGAATGCCGCGCCATGGCACAGGCGGTGATCGCGGACGGCTCTGCCTTTGCCAAGTGCAAGGAGATGTTTGCCGCCCAGGGCGGTGATACCCGCGTGCTGGATGACTACAGCTTGTTTGAGCAGCCTGCTGCCCGCTATGAGCTGCTGGCCGAGCAGGATGGGTACATCGTGGCCAATGATGCCGAAAAGATCGGCTCGGCCAGTGTGCTGCTGGGTGCCGGCCGCCAGAAAAAGGGCGACCCGCTGGACTTTGCCGCCGGCATCACCCTGCACAAAAAGCGCGGCGACTACGTCCACAAGGGCGAGAGCCTGGCAACCTTCTACGGTGCAGCGGACAAGTTTGAAGCCGCTGCCGCCGAGTACCGCAGCGGTCTTGTGTACGGCGCGGAAAAGCCGGAGGAAGCCCCGCTGGTATACGCCCTTGTCACCAAGGACGGCGTAGAGCGGTACTGAGACCTGACAGCAGGGGAGACCTTGCTCTTATAACGATACTTTTCCGCAGATGACGCCCAAAGCGCACGCGGAGGGCATTCTGAATCATTTTGACCCAAGGAGGCTGCTGCACAAAAGCTGTGCGGCAGCCCCTTTTTTGCGTTTTCACGCTGAAAACAGGTAATCCTGCACAAAAGAATCGTCGCTTTTTAAGCAATTCGATGTATTTGTGGGGCAAACAGTGGAACTTTGCGACTGGATATGATATATTAAACTATATTTGTATGCCCCGGGAAAGGGGCTGCCAAAGGAGAAAGGACTTGTTATGAAGATCATTCTGGTGGGCAGCGGCAAGGTCGGTACCGCCCTTGCGCGGCAGCTCAGCGAGGAGGGCCACAACGTGACCGTTGTGGACACGAACAAGGCGCGGGTGGAGCACCTGATCGAGACGTACGACGTGCTGGGCATCGTGGGCAACGGCTCCTCCATCACCACCCTGTCCGAAGCCGGCATTGAGGATGCGGACGTGTTCATTGCCGTGACCGGTTCGGACGAGCTGAACCTGCTGTGCTGTATGTTTGCCAAAAAGGCGGGCCACTGCCACGCCATTGCCCGCGTGCGCAACCCGTCCTACAGCCACGAGCTGGACTTTATCAAAAAACAGATCGGCATTTCGGCCATCATCAACCCGGAAATGGCGGCAGCCAAGGAGATCTCCCATCTGCTGCGGTTCCCCGGAGCCAGCAAGATCGACACCTTTGCGGGCGGCCGCGTGCGGCTGATCAAGTTTGCGCTCACCGAGGCACAGGGGCTGGACGGCGTAGCCATCCGCGAGATCCCCAGTCGGCTCAAGAGCGACATTCTGGTGTGTGCCGTGGAGCGTGACGGCGGGGTGATCATCCCCAACGGCAGCTTTGTGCTGCAGAACGGCGATCAGGTCACCTTCCTGGCCACCCAGGAAAACGCGCATGCCTTCTTCCGGCAGATCCACATGCCGGTGCGGCCGGTGCGCAACGCCCTGATCGTGGGCGGCGGCGCCATCGCGTTCTACCTGAGCCAGGAGCTGCTGGACAACCATGTGCGGGTGCGCATCGTGGAGCGGGATGCCGCCCGCGCCCAGGAGCTGGCCGAGCAGCTGCCCGGTGCCCAGGTCCTGAACGAGGACGGCTCCAACCGGGACTTCCTGCTGTCGGAGGGGCTGGAGTCCGCAGAGTCCTTTGTGGCCCTGACCAACATCGACGAGGAGAATGTGCTGCTGACCCTGTTTGCCAAAAAGCATTCCCACGGCAAGCTGGTGACCAAGGTGAACCGCCTGGAGTTTGACGACATCCTGGCAGGGCTGGACCTGGGCAGCGTGGTGTACCCCAAGTACATGACCTGCGATTACATTGTGCAGTATGTGCGTGCCCTGCAGAATGAGGCGGGCAGCAACATCAAGACCCTGTACCGCATCCTGGACGACCGCGTGGAAGCGTTGGAATTCACGGTGCACGAGGAGAGCCGGGCCACCGGTGTGCCCCTGAGCCAGCTGCATCTGAAAAAGAACCTGCTGCTGTGCTGCATCACCCGCGGCGACCGCATCCTGATCCCCCGCGGCGGCGACCAGATCCAGGTGGGCGACAACGTGATCGTGGTCACGCTGGAGCATGGCCTGCATGACCTGCGGGACATCGTGGAGAGCTGACGGAGGCGGGCTATGAATTATGCGATCGTTTTCCGTCTGCTGGGCTATATCCTGATGATCGAGGGCGCCCTGCTGCTTCTGCCCGCCGCTGCCAGCCTGATCTACGGCGAGTGGATGGTACTGGCAGTGTTCCTGCTCACGGCTGCCGTGAGCGCAGGCATCGGCTTTGCGCTGCGGGCCATCAAGCCCCGCAGCAAGGTATTCTATATGCGGGAGGGCTTTACTGCCACCGCACTGAGCTGGATCGTCATCTCGGTGGTGGGTGCCGCGCCTTTCGTGCTCACCGGCTGCATCCCCAACCCCGTGGATGCGCTGTTTGAGACGGTATCCGGTTTTACCACCACCGGTGCCAGCATCCTGCCGGAGGTGGAGAGCCTGCCCAAGGGCATTTTGTTCTGGCGCAGCTTCACCCACTGGATCGGCGGCATGGGCGTTCTGGTGTTCCTGCTGTCCCTGCTGCCCCTGACCGGCGGCTCTCATGTGAACCTGATGAAGGCCGAGAGCCCCGGCCCCCAGGTGGACAAACTGGTGCCCAAGGTGCAGTCCACCGCCAAGATCCTTTACGGCATCTACCTGGCCTTGACCCTGCTGGAACTGGTGTTCCTGCTGGCAGGTGGGATGCCCCTGTTCGAGGCCATGCTTACGTCCTTTGGCACGGCGGGCACCGGCGGCTTCGGCTTCCGGAACGACAGCTTTGCCAGCTTCTCGCCCTACATCCAGTGGGTCGTGACCGTGTTCATGATCCTGTTCGGCGTCAACTTTAACGCCTACTTCCTGCTGCTGATGCGGAAGTTCCGCCGGGCTGCCGCCAGCGAGGAGGTCCGGGGCTACTTTGTGGTGATCCTTGCCGCCGTTGCCGTCATCACGGCCAACATCTACAGCCTCTACAACAGCTTTGGCGAGGCACTGCGGCAAGCGGCGTTCCAGGTGGGTTCCATTATCACCACCACGGGCTTTTCCAGCTGCGATTTTGACCTGTGGCCCACCCTGTCCAAGGAAGTGCTGGTGGTGCTGATGTTCATTGGTGCCTGTGCCGGAAGCACCGGCGGCGGCATCAAGGTGAGCCGCATCCTCATTTTGGGCAAGACGCTGGGCAAGGAGCTCAAGCAGGCTCTGCACCCGCAGGTGGTGGCTCCGGCCCGGATGGACGGCAAGCTGCTGAACCATGAGACCATCCGTACCACCAACGTGTTCATGGCGGCCTACAGCTTCATCTTTGTGGGGTCCTTCCTGCTCATCAGCCTCAACGGTTTTGACATGGTGACAAACTTTACCGCTGTGGCGGCTACCATGAACAACATCGGCCCGGGCCTGGAGCTGGTGGGCCCCATGCAGAACTTTGGTGGTTTTGCAGACCCGGCCAAGCTGGTGCTGATCTTTGATATGCTGGCAGGCCGCCTGGAGATCTTCCCCATGCTGGTGCTGTTCCTGCCCGACACCTGGCGCAAATTCTGATCGTACAACGAAATCTAAAAGGGACCACCCGCTGCGGGCGGCCCCTTTGCCATGCTTGCGTTCTGCAGGCAAAAAGGGTACAATACAACTGCTGGAAAACCAACGCTTTTGGCAGAAAGGATTGCTATGGAATACGATTTTTATACGCTGGGCGTCCTTTACCTGGTCTACTCGTTTGCGGGCTGGGTAGGGGAGACGGTAGTAGCTACGGTGCGGGGCAAGCATTTTGCCAACCGCGGCGCAGCAGCCGGGCCCTTCTGCTTTGTGTACGGCTCCACGGCGGTACTGCTGGCCGTGGGCTTCACGGACCTGCGCAGCGACCCGGTGTACCTCTTCTTTGCCTGTACGCTGGCCTCCACGGTCATGGAGTGGCTGACGGCTAAGCTGCTGGAACGGCTGCACCGCCGCAAATGGTGGGACTACTCCGGTAAGCGCTTCAACCTGAACGGCTATGTCTGCCTGCAGTATTCGCTGCTGTGGGGCGTGCTGGGCACTGCCAGCGTGCTGTGGCTCAATGGCCTGCTGCTGCGGCTGTGCCAGGCCATCCCGAGCTGGCTGCTGCACCCGCTGGTGTGGGCGGCGGTCATCGTGGCAGCGCTGGACCAGATCGGTTCGGCCGTGCTGGTGGGGCGCTATGCGGCCAAACACCCGGTGCTGGAACAGCTGAACCAGCGGCTGGGGGAAAGCTCCGACGGCCTGCGCCGCCGCATTGCCCTGTATGTGGAAAAGCGCATCCAGCGGGCCTACCCGGAGGCGGCCCGGCAGGAACCGACCATTGCCCAGAACGGCGAAACGCCCCTGAGCGCCGCCGACCTGCTGTGGCTGTTCGTGGTGGGCGCGTTTCTGGGTGACCTGGTGGAAACAGTGTTCTGCCGCCTGACGGCAGGCGTCTGGATGAGCCGTTCCAGTCTGGTGTGGGGGCCGTTCAGCGTGGTGTGGGGCCTGGCTCTGGCCCTGACCACCGTGCTGCTGCGCCAGAATCAGGACAAGAGCGACCGCTACCTGTTTGTGTTCGGCACGGTGATGGGCGGCGTGTACGAGTATGTATGCAGCGCCGTGACCGAGCTGTTGTTTGGCACGGTGTTCTGGGATTACAGCAAGTTCAAATTCAATCTGGGCGGGCGCATCAACCTGCTGTACTGCTTCTTCTGGGGCATGGCGGCCGTGGTGTGGATGCGCTACGGCTACCCGGTGGTCATGAAGTGCATGACCCGTCTGCGCAGCCGGGTGCGGCCGTGGATGACCGTGCTGCTGGCGGTGTTCATGGCGGTGAACATGGTCACCAGCTCGCTGGCGCTGGCCCGTTACGACGCCCGCACCAGCGGGGTGCCAGCTGCCAATGCCGTGGAGACCTATCTGGACGCCCATTTCGACAATGCCCGCATGGAACGCATCTATCCCAATGCGAAAAAAGTGGAAAAGGCCGGGTGAAACTTCCGGATTCCGCTTGCTTTTATGTCCGGCAGACAGTATAATAAACAGGATAAAAGGGAGTAAAGGGCGCAGACCCGGCAGGGCCATGCGCTGTGCTGCAGCGACAACCCGGCAGAAATGCCCGATGCAGTACCGGATGCTTGAGACTTTTATTACAAGGACGTAGTATGCGTACCCTGTAATAGGAGTCTTTTCTTTTTTGCCCGGCCGAGAGACTCCCGTTCCTGGAGCCGGGTCAAGGAACGATCAAAAAGGAGAAAAAACATGCTTATACCTGTTTTGCTGTTTATCGTGGGCCTGTTGTGCCTGATCAAGGGCGGTGACTGGTTTGTGGACGGTGCCACCGGCATTGCCCGCCGCTTCCATGTGCCGGAGCTGCTCATCGGTGCTACGGTGGTGTCCATCGGCACCACCCTGCCGGAGGTGATGGTGTCTACCACCTCGGCTCTCACCGGTCACGGCGAGATCGCCTACGGCAACGCCATTGGTTCGGTCATCTGCAATTCCGCCCTCATTGCGGCCATTCCCATTGTGGCCAAGCCGGGCAAGGTGGACCCCAAGAGCCTGCGCACCCCGGTGCTGTTCTTCTTTGTGGCGGCAGCCTTCTACGCCGGTGTGGCCTACACCACCGGCTCCTTCACCCGGCCGGTGGGCATCATCCTGCTGGCTATGTTCGTGGCCTACATCGTCTGCAACGTGATGGCCATGAAGAATGCCCCCGCCCCGGAAGAAGAGGAAGAGCCGGAAGAAAACGCTTCCTTTGCCAAGGAACTGGGCCTGCTGGCGGTGGGCGCGGTGCTCATCGCGGTGGGCGCGGACCTGCTGGTGGACAACGGCACCCTCATTGCACAGGCACTGGGCGTGCCGGAGTCGGTCATTGCTCTGACCTTTGTGGCACTGGGTACCTCGCTGCCGGAGCTGGTCACGGCCATCACCTCGCTGGTCAAGGGCCACGGGGCGCTGTCGCTGGGCAACGTCATCGGTGCCAACGTGTTCAATCTGGTGCTGGTGAGCGGCGTGTCGGTCGCGCTGGCCCCCTTTACCATCCCGCAGAACTCCACCATTGCTGGCATGAACGCCTCGCTGGTGATGGATATTCCGGTGATGTTTGCGGTCATGCTGCTGCTGACGGTGCCCGCCCTGCTCAAGGGCAAGCTCAGCCGCCCGCAGGGCATTGCGCTGCTGTGCATCTACGCTGCTTTCTGCGTGGTGCAGTTCACCATTTGATGACGAAGTAAAAAACAGGCCCCCGCACGGTTTTGTGCGGGGGCCTGTCTGCGTTTTGTGGTTACTGCTGTGCAAAAATTTTGACTTCGTCCTTGTCCATGAAGGCGGCACCGGCAAAGCCGGCGGCCTCCAGCTGGCCCAGCTGCTTGCCCAGCTTTTTGCCCTGCGGCAGCACGGTGACGTTGTAGGTGTCACGCAGGGCGGCGGCCTTGTTCAGCACGGCAGGAAAGTCAACGTCCTTGCCGTACAGCAGGGCGATCTTCTGCTTGGCACCGGGGATCTGATACCCCTGCTCCAGCAGGATGCCGCACACGCGCTCGAAACCGATGGAGAAGCCCACGGCAGGCACCTGGGTGCCCAGGAACTTGCCCACCATGTTGTCGTAGCGGCCGCCGCCGGCCACGGCACCGCTGAACTGCGGGCAGGTGATCTCGAACACCATGCCGGTGTAGTAGCCCTGACCGCGCACCAGGCTGGGGCAGTAGGCCACCTGATAGCGGCCGGCAGCCAGCGCATTGGCGGTGGCCAGAACGTACTTCAGGTCATCGGCGATGGCAGGGTCGGCGCAGCGGGCAGCCACGGCGTCCAGCGTCACCTCACCAGCGGCGATGAAATCGGCCAGTGCGTTGATGGCGGCTTCCGGCAGCTGCTTTTCGGTCAGCTCGGCCTTCACGCCGTCAGCACCGATCTTGTCCATTTTGTCAAAGGTGATGCAGACGGAATCCAGCGTATCGGCGGCAAAGCCCATGCTCTCCAGCATGCCGCGCAGGATGCGGCGGTCGTTGATGTTCACCGTGAAGCCGGTGAAGCCGATGTTCAGCAAAGCGCGGGTGGTCACGTCGATCAGTTCCACCTCGGCGTTGGGGGAGCTGTCGCCCAGAATGTCGATGTCGCACTGCACGAACTCGCGCAGACGGCCCTTCTGGGGGCGCTCGGCACGGAACACACGGTCGGTCTGGATCACCTTGAAGGGGCTGGGCAGCTTGTCCTTGTTGGCAGCATAGTAGCGGCTCAGGGGCAGGGTGAGGTCGTAGCGCAGGCCCATGTCGGAGAGCTGCTTGGGGTCGCCGGTGTTCAGGGCGGCGGTGAGCTTGTCGCCGCGCTTGAGCACCTTGAAGATCAGGTTCAGGTTGTCGCCACCGTCGGACTTGTCCAGATTTTCCATGTCCTCCAGCATAGGGGTGGAGATGCGCTCAAAGCCGGACGCACGGTAGGTCTCCAGGATCTTGCCCTGGATGTAGTCGCGCAGGGTCTGCTCGGCGGGCAGCAGGTCGCGCATGCCCTTCAATGCCTGTGTTTTCATGGTTGCAATACCTCTCTATATGTCAATTGAATTGTTTCCAGTACATCATATTATAAAGGAAACTGCCGGATTGTCAATCCGAATGGGCACACTATCGCAAATTGCACGGATTTTGAGGTGAAACGATGAAACAGCAGTTTGCAGCAAAACACCCGTGGACGATCCTTGCCGCCGGGGCCGCCATTCAGGTGCTCACGGGGCTTCCGGCGGCGTGGGGCGTGTTCCAGCAGCCGGTCATGGAGGAATACGGCCTGTCGGAGCAGGGGGCGGGGTATGCGTTTGGCATCCTCATCGCGGCCTTCGGTGTGGGGTGCGTGCTGGGCGGCTTTCTGCAGGACAGGCACGGCCCCCGCTGCGCGGGCCTGTGGGGCACCGCCCTGCTCTGCGGCGGCTTTTTTGCGGCGGGCCTGCTGCCGCCGGGCAGCGCAGAGGCGTTCTTTCTGGCGTTTAGCATCCCGGCGGGGCTGGGCACGGCGTTTTTGTATCCGTCCATCCAGTCCTGCGCCCAGAAGTGGTACGCCGACCGCAAGGGGCTGGCCACCGGCGTCATCGGCGGGGCGGTGGGCCTGAGCGGTGCCTTCCTCACCGTATTCGTGCGCACGGCAGTGCGGGGATTTTGGATCGTGCAGGGCATCCGGGGGGCCTTTTGGGCACTGGGTGCGGTCACCCTGCCGGTATGCCTTGTGGGCAGTCTGCTTTTGCAGGACCCGCCGCAGACCGGGCAGACCCAAAAACCGCAGGAGAACGGCAAAAACACCATTGACCTTGCCCCGCAGCAGATGCTGCGCACAAAGCAGTACTGGCTGTGCGCCGGAGCGGTGTGCTTTTCTACCCCCGCAGTGCTGCTGTTCAGCCCCATTATTTTAAAGCTGGGCATGGAGCGCGGGTTGGAGGAGCAGGCGGCGCTATGGAGCGTGGTACTGGGCAGCGTGGGCAGTGCGGCAGGTCGCCTGCTGATGCCTCTGCTCAGTGACCGAATCGGCCGCCGCCCCACCGACATGCTGCTGTTTGCGGTGTCTGCCGGGCTGTCGGCGGGGTTTGCCTTTGCACAGGGCTGGGGCGTGGTGGCCTGCTATGCGGGCCTCACCTTCTGCTACTCGGCGTTGGCGGCGGTTCTGCCGACCCTTTCCACCGACCTGTTCGGCTTCCCCCATGCGGGGGTCAACTATGGCTTTCTGGCGCTGGGGCAGAGCGTGGGCAGCCTTGCCTTTCCGTTTGCAGCCAATTTCTTCGGGCTGGAAGTCGGTCGGCACTGGATGGCTGTGGCAGCCGCCGGGGCCGGCTTTGCCTGCATCCGGGCCTTGCGGCCGGTAGAACCGTCTGCTGGGCGCGGACAGCGGGGCATGGACCGGACCTGCTGACAGAATTGACAGAAAAATGACAAATGCCCGGCGGAAAGCGGACGAATTGACGGTTAGATGTAAATGACCGAAAAGAGAATTGCGGATTTTTGGCGGAAATGTCTTGCAAAATGCGCGCGCATTCTCTATAATAAAATCATGCGTGGTAGTGCTGTGCGGCCGAAAGAGAGAGCGGCCTGCGCAGCCGATGCAAAACGGGAGGACGAGCTGTGCCGGCAGGGCGCAGCCGTGTTCCCGCCAAGCGACATTTGTCAAAAGGAGAGTATGATTATGACCTATT
>ULRX01005839.1_pt1 | contig 13359 bp, 9 predicted proteins | sample 1955871 | NCBI WGS metagenome assembly ULRX01 (sample SAMEA4835695, study PRJEB28245) | human gut metagenome | biome: gut microbiome; material: fecal sample | place: Denmark | collected 2008 | reverse complement strand
CCCCCAAAAAGAGGATATGACAGCTATATATTTTTACTCAGATAGCTCCAAGAATCTTCCGGGCATTATCAATCCTTTCCTGCGTCGGAGGATTAACCCCCTCCAGTGGATAAGAAAGCCCCAGATTCTCCCATTTAAACTTACCAAGCGTATGATAAGGGAGCACCTCCACTCTCTCCACATTGGAAAGAGTATGGATAAAATCAGCTAACCGGTGCAGATATTCATCCTTATCACTTCCGCCCGGCACAAGCACATGACGGATCCATACAGGTTTTTTCATATCAGAAAGTTCCCGCGCCATCGCAAGAATATTCTTATTGGAATGACCGGTAAGCTTAATATGCTCCTGCTCGTCAATCTGCTTGATATCAAGCATTACAAGATCTGTATACTTCATAAGCTCCAGCCATCCGGAATGCCATGGTTCCTGATCAGTGAAAGGATTTCCACTGGTATCAAGATTCGTATGCACACCCTCTGCCTTTGCCTTCTTAAAAAATTCTGTAAGAAAATCCATCTGAAGCAATGGCTCACCACCGCTTACAGTGATACCGCCTTTGCTGCCCCAGTAGCCCTTATAACGTAAAGCTTTCTTAAGAAGCTCATCTGCCGTATAAAGCTCTCCCTGCTTCATCTTCCAGGTATCCGGATTATGACAGAACTGACATCTCATGGCACAGCCGCTTAAAAAAATCACATATCTTACTCCGGGTCCGTCAACGGACCCGAAGCTTTCTAAAGAATGAACATAGCCTTTTATCTGTTTATTATCCATTATATCATCATCCATTAATTACATTCTGTCGTGGCAGGTTCTGGCAATAACGTCTAACTGCTGCTCTCTTGTAAGGTCGATGAACTTAACAGCATATCCGGATACACGGATTGTGAAGTTTGCATACTCTTCTTTTTCCGGATGTTCCATAGCGTCGATCAGTTTCTCTTTACCAAATACGTTTACATTGAGGTGATGAGCACCCTGATCAAAGTATCCGTCAAGTACATGTACCAGATTCTCTGAACGTTCATCATCACTGTGTCCCAGAGCATCAGGATTGATTGTCTGAGTATTGGAGATACCGTCAAGAGCATCTTCATAGTCAAGCTTGGCAACAGAGTTCAGGGAAGCAAGAAGACCGTTCTGCTCTGCACCGTAAGATGGGTTTGCGCCAGGTGCAAGAGGTTCACCTGCTTTTCTTCCATCCGGAAGAGATCCTGTAGCCTTACCATAAACAACGTTGGAAGTAATAGTAAGGATAGATGTGGTTGGCTTGGAATCACGGTAAGTATGGATGTGTTTCAGTTTCTCAAGGAATGTAGACAGAAGAGTTGTTGCAATCTCGTCTGCTCTGTCATCATCATTACCATAACGTGGGAAGTCACCCTCAACCTGGAAATCTGTTGTAATACCGTCTTCATCACGGATAGCTTTAACTTTTGCATATTTGATAGCGGACAGGGAGTCTACTACATGAGAGAATCCTGCGATACCTGTTGCGAAAGAACGCTCAACCTTTGTATCGATCAGAGCCATCTCTGCTGCTTCGTAGTAGTATTTGTCATGCATGTAGTGGATCATGTTCAGTGTTCCGACATACAGATGAGCCAGCCAGTCCATCATTTTGTCATATTTTGCAATTACTTCATCATAGTCAAGATATTCAGAAGTGATCGGCTGATAGTTTGGTCCTACCTGCTGTTTTGTCTTCTCATCAACACCGCCGTTGATCGCATAAAGAAGGCATTTTGCAAGGTTTGCACGAGCGCCGAAGAACTGCATCTCTTTACCTGTCTCTGTAGCAGATACACAGCAGCAGATGCTGTAGTCATCGCCCCATACCGGACGCATAACATCATCATTCTCATACTGAACAGAACTTGTTGTAACAGAAATATTTGCAGCATATTTCTTGAAGTTCTCAGGCAGTCTTGAAGAATAAAGTACTGTAAGGTTTGGTTCCGGAGCCGGTCCCATATCTTCCAGTGTGTGCAGGAAACGATAGTCGTTCTTTGTTACCATGGAACGTCCGTCCTGTCCCATACCTGCTACTTCCAGAGTTGCCCATACCGGGTCACCGGAGAATAACTGATTGTAAGAAGGGATACGTGCAAATTTAACCATACGGAATTTCATTACCATGTGGTCAACAAGCTCCTGAGCTTCTTTCTCTGTAAGAGTTCCGTTCTGAAGATCTCTTTCAATATAAATATCAAGGAATGTGGAAATACGTCCGACACTCATTGCAGCACCGTTCTGAGTTTTGATGGCTGCAAGATATCCGAAGTACAGCCACTGGAAAGCTTCTCTTGCATCTTTGGCCGGTTTGGAGATATCATATCCATAAGATTCAGCCATAACTTTCATGCCTTTCAGAGCACGGATCTGATCAGCGATCTCTTCACGAAGCTGGAAGTCATAACGTCTCATACCCTGACGGTCGCATGCTGCGAAGTCTTTCTGTTTTCCTTCGATCAGAGCGTCGATTCCGTACAGAGCCACACGTCTGTAGTCGCCAACGATACGTCCACGTCCGTAAGTATCCGGAAGACCTGTAAGGATCTTGTTGTGACGTGCTACTTTCATCTCAGGTGTATAGATATCAAATACACCCTGGTTGTGAGTTTTAAATTCATAGTTGTGGAAAACATCTTTAATCTTGTCACTTACTTTATATCCGTAAGTTTCACAAGCCTGCTCTGCCATTTTGATACCGCCGTATGGCATGAAAGCACGTTTCAGAGGTTTATCTGTCTGAAGACCAACAACTTTTTCAAGGTCTTTTGTTTCTTCATCAATATATCCGGGACCATATGCTGTCAGAGATGTAACTACCTCTGTCTCCATATCAAGAACTCCGCCTTTGGCACGTTCTTCTTTCTGAAGTGCCTGGAGCTTGCCCCACAGTTTGTTTGTAGCTTCTGTAGGTCCTTCCAGGAAAGAAGCATCACCGTCATATGGTGTATAGTTCATTCCAATAAAGTTACGTACATCGATTTTTTCTTTCCAACGGTTGCCCTTAAAGCCATTCCACTGTTCGAAATTTTTCATTCTTTTACCTCTTTCTCTAAAATATTTCCGCGCATCTCTCACTGGTCTGGAGTGAGATAATAAAATGTAAATTGTACTTATTTAGGACAATTTTCTGTCCATGCTGTCAGTATACGTAAACATGAGTGTTATGTCAATTAATTTCCTTTATGATTTTAATTAAATACAATTCTGATAGCTTTTCATCGGAGTTTGCTTCTTTATTGTACTTTATCGCGTACATTAAGACTTTCTTGTATTTTTATAAATACAAAAAAATACCGGTCAGGAAGTCCTCTGGACAATCTGACCGGTATCTGATTTTTGATATTTTATGTAAACTATATTATCCCCTGCCAAGCGGATATTAGCCTGACCTGCAGAAGTCAAAAAACAGCAGGAAAGAATCGGGCGTGTCGGAACAATCTAACGGTTATTGATCGCTGTTACAAGTGCATCAATAGATGCGCGAATGATATCCGCGTCTACTCCTGCACCCCAGGCAAGCGTTCCATCCGGCTTTTTGATACCGACATAAGCAATAGCTTTGGAACTTGAACTGCGCTCCAGCGCATGCTCCTGATATGTTTCCAGGGAATATTTCAGCTCATATGCCTTCTTCAGTGCATTGCTGACTGCATCAAGACGTCCGTTACCGGATGCCTCTGTAGTGATTGTCTTTCCGCGGAAAGTAGAGGTAACTTTTGTTACAATACCACCATCTTTCTGCTGGAAATGTACTTCATTGATGCTGTACGGTTCTGTGATATTCTCAAAGGTCTGTTTAAACAGATTGAAAATTTCGTCAGGATGAAGCTCTTTATGTTTGTGGTCTGAAACAGCTTTTGTGGCATATCCCATTGCCTCACGCATTTTCGGAGGAAGGTTAAGACCGAATTTGGTCTCAAGGATATATCCCACGCCACCTTTACCGGACTGGCTGTTGATGCGGATAACATCTGCGTCATAATTTCTTCCCACATCTGTCGGATCGATCGGAAGATACGGAACATTCCAGTGATCCGGATCCTTGTCATCTCTCCAGTGCATACCCTTGGCAATTGCATCCTGATGAGAGCCGGAAAATGCGGCAAATACAAGTGCACCACTGTACGGACTTCTTTCGCCTACTTTCATTCCGGTACATTCTTCATATATTTCACAGATATGTGGCATATCAGAGAAATCAAGTTTTGGATCTACACCCTGAGAATACATATTCATACCAAGTGTAACAATATCTACATTTCCGGTACGCTCACCGTTTCCAAACAGAGTACCCTCGATTCTGTCTGCACCTGCAAGTAATCCCATTTCAGAATCTGCAACACCGCATCCTCTGTCATTGTGCGGATGGAGAGATACGATTACATTCTCGCGGTATTTCAGATTTTCACACATATATTCTACCTGGCTTGCATATACATGCGGCATGGAATGCTGTACAGTTACAGGCAGATTGATGATGCATTTGTTATCTGCTGTAGGCTGCCATACATCAAGAACTGCATTGCATACTTCCAGAGCGTATTCCGGTTCTGTGCCTGTAAAGCTTTCAGGGCTGTACTCAAACTGGAAATTTCCTTCTGTTTCATCAGCCAGTTTCTTTAATAATGCGGCACCATCCACTGCAATCTTTAAGATTTCTTCTTTGGATTTCTTAAATACCTGTTCTCTCTGAGCTACAGAGGTGGAATTGTATACATGTACAATTGCCTTCGGTGCGCCTTTGACAGCTTCAAAAGTTTTGCGGATGATATGCTCTCTGGCCTGAGTCAGAACCTGAATAGTTACATCCTGTGGGATCAGATTCTGCTCGATCAGGGTACGCAGAAATTCATATTCTGTTTCAGAAGCAGCCGGGAAACCTACTTCAATTTCTTTGAAACCGATTTTTACAAGAAGTTTAAAGAATTCAATTTTCTGTTCCAGACTCATCGGAATCACCAGTGCCTGATTACCGTCACGAAGGTCTACAGAACACCAGACAGGTGCTTTGTCCACATATTCTTTTTCTGCCCATTTCATGCATTTAACAGGCGGCATAAAATACTGTCTCTGATATTTGCTTGGATTCATCATTTTTTCTTCCTCCGTTATGTAAATATTATGTTTGGACTGTGGGGATTGACTGTAAAAAGACATAAAAAAATCTTCCATCTCCACAGACTTATCTGCAAGAGACGAAAGATATTATCATCTTACGCGGTACCACTCTTATTTATGAACAATGTCATACACTCATGGGATACGGAATCTCCGGATATCCGGTATTCTTATATCCTCTCCATATAACGGTGGAAACCGTCTGCACCTACTCTTGTATAATTTCAGGCAGCTGCTCAAAGGCGAGTTCCACAATTTCCTTCCACTGCTTCTCAGCAACCAGCAGTTCTCTGTGCTCCGGTCCGGGTGTACTATTCCTTATCATTGCATTTTACTTATAACTTTATTTGGCTTTTTTGAAATGAAATGAACATACGTCTGAATCATTCATTGTAAATATACTACAAACGATTTAACCATATGTCAGTCGGGGCAACAGGATTTGAACCTGCGACCTCACGGCCCCCAGCCGTGCGCGCTACCAAGCTACGCCATACCCCGTAACGCAAGTTAGTATAACAAATTATTTCTGTGATTTCAACTGTTTTTTGAAAAATTCACAAAAATTATACAAATTTAGCAGGAAGAAATTTCATGTACTTTTTTATGTTATAAAATTTCTTCCTGTTTATCCTATGTACAAGCCTTACAATCATCTGTTACAGTTACGCTGGCATGATGGCTTTTTCCAAATTGTCTACACGCATATCCAGTTCAAAAACTTTCTCTCGAGTTTCCTTATTCTCCTTTCTATAGCGAAGCTCATCCATACGTGCATCAAATAGGGCAGATATTTTTCTGTCAATTTCATTTTCCAGTTTAAGTTCTATAGTTTTTACGCTTCCCTTGAGTTGCACAATATCTGATTTCATGTTCGTGATATCTGCCTTCATGTTCGTGATATCCGTCTTCATGTTTGTGATATCCGTCTTCATGTTCGCAATATCTGTCTTCATGTTTGTGATATCTGCCTTTATGTTCGTGATATCCGTCTTCATGTTCGTGATATCCGTCTTCATGTTCGTGATATCTGTCTTCATATCTGCGATATCGTTTTTTACATCGGACATATCATTTTGAAAACCGGCAATGCTTCCCTGTATAGAAAAAAGGATATTTCTCAATTCCGCATCTTCCACATTCTTCCCTCCTTTCGTTATAGTACGTTTCGTTCTCTTTTGTATAGAACCAATTGTACCATTGAAGGAAGAAAAAGTCTACAGCGAAATTATTATAATATTTTTATAAGACATCTTCGGCAAATTATAACTTATGTATAAACAGCCCACTCCGAAGCTTTGGCTCAAACCAGGTGGATTTTGGGGGCATTAATTTGTTCTCGTCTGCAATCTTCATCAGGTCTTCCATAGATGTCGGGTACATGACAAAGGCTACACCGCCGGTTCTGTCCGCAATCTCTGCCAGCTCTGCTGCCTTATGGCTTCCGCCCACAAAGGAGATTCTCTGGTCTGTGCGCGGATCTTCGATTCCCAGGACTGGTCTGAGGACTTTTTCCTGAAGAATGGATACATCCAGCTGTCCGACCACGTCCTTCTTATCATAGATATCCGGCCATGCTTTCAGGTGATACCACTGTCCGTCCACATACATTCCCATACAATGCTTCTCTACAGGCCTGCATGGAAATCCCGGCATCAGCATCAGTTCAAAGTTGAACTTCAGGGCGCCCAGAAATGCCTTTACAGTCAGGCCGTTCAAATCTTTTACAATCCTGTTATAAGGAAGAATGCAGAGCTGGTCATAGGGAAATACAACAGACAGGAAATAATTAAACTCTTCCTCCCCTGTATATCCCGGATTCTGTTCTCTTCTCTTTAAACCTACTTTTACAGCGGAAGCTGCGCGGTGATGTCCATCTGCGATGTACAGAGAATCAACCCCTGCAAATTCCTTATTTATTTCAGAAATGACCTCATCTTCATCAATCACCCATACTCTGTGTGTAATCTGATCCTCTTCTGTAAAATCATATGCTGCTTCATGATGATCTTTCCAGTTATTCATCAGTGTAAGCAGAGAATCCGGATATCTGCATGCCAGAAAAATAGGACCGGTATTTGCATTACAGGAATCTACATGGTGGATTCTGTCCTGTTCCTTATCTTCTCTGGTAAGCTCATGTTTCTTCACTACACCATTCATATAATCATCAATGGAACTGCATCCTACGATACCGGTCTGTGTCTTTCCTTTTCTTACAAGTTCATATATATAGTAACAGGCCTTCTGATCCTGAACAAGAATTCCCTTTTCTTCCATATTGTCAAGATTTTCTTTTGCTTTTTCATAAACCCGATCATCATACAGATCTGTCTCAGGTTCCAGATCCATTTCCGGTCTGTCAATATGAAGAAAGGACAGGGGATTCTCATCTCCGATTGATTTTGCTTCTTCACGGTTTACCACATCATATGGAAGTGCTGCCACATCAGCAGCCTTTTCCGGTGTAGGTCGAAGTGCCCGGAATGCATGAAATACTGCCATAATATTTTCTCCTCTTCTGTATCTTTTGTATTGCTCTTTTATACCCACTTTACTGTCTATCCTGTAAAAATAAAACGAACATTACTCATTATTTTATCATATCCAAATCCTTATATCAATGTACAAATTATGAAACCTAATTTTTTTTTGAAAAACCTAAAAATTTTTGTATTTTTCTATTGCAATTTTTAAAATATATGGTATGATAGAATCACAAGTTAAGGAAACCAAATGATAATTTTTAAGGGAGGTCATTTTATGACAGAAGGATTAAAATGGACTGTAAACGAGGTTCCGAAATCAGATGATAAACACCTGGAACTGATGTCCGAAGAAAATGTAAAGAAAGCAAATGAGTTCCACAGAAGTTTCCCACAGTACAGTGTGACGCCTCTTCAGAACCTTTCATCCCTTGCGAAATATTTAGGAGTAAAAAATATTTTCTGTAAGGATGAATCCTATCGCTTTGGCTTAAATGCTTTCAAAGTACTTGGAGGTTCTTATGCAATGGGCCGCTATATCGCAAAAGAACTTGGACGTGATATCAGCGAGCTGCCATACAATGTTCTCTCTTCTGATAAATTAAGAGAAGAATTCGGACAGGCTACATTCTTTACTGCAACAGACGGTAATCATGGACGTGGAGTTGCATGGGCAGCTAACCGCCTTGGACAGAAAGCAGTTGTAAGAATGCCTAAGGGAACAACAAAGACTCGTTTCGATAACATTGCCAAAGAAGGTGCTACTGTTACGATCGAAGAAGTAAACTATGATGACTGCGTAAGAATGGCTGCAGCAGAAGCTGCCAAAACAGAACATGGTATCATCGTTCAGGATACCGCATGGGACGGATATGAAGAAATTCCATCCTGGATCATGCAGGGATACGGAACACTGGTTCTTGAGGCTGACCAGCAGTTAAAAGAAATGGGTGTTGAACGTCCAACACATGTATTTGTTCAGGCCGGTGTTGGTTCTTTAGCAGGTGCCGTAGTCGGTTATTTTGCTCATAAATATAAAGATAACCCGCCGGTTATGGCTGTCTGTGAAGCAAGTGCTGCTGACTGCCTGTACCGCTCCGCTGTTGCAAAGACAGGAAATCTGGTAAATGTTACAGGTGATCTTCAGACAATTATGGCCGGTCTTGCATGCGGTGAGGGAAATACGATCGGATGGGATATCCTGAAAAATCACGTAGATGTATTTGCATCCTGTCCTGACTGGATGAGCGCAAAGGCAACACGTATCTACGCTAATCCACTGGGAGATGATCCACGCGTTGTCTCCGGTGAATCCGGTTCCGTTCCGCTTGGTTTCTGCTTCACTGCTCTTCACGATGAAGATGCAAAAGACTTAAAAGAAGCGCTGAAACTGGATGAGAATTCCGTAGTACTTGTTATTTCCACAGAAGGTGACACTGATCCTGTTCGCTACCGCGAGATCGTATGGGACGGATTATACGGAACAGACGAATCTTTAAGTAAATGATGTTTTTGGTGAACACAGACAGGTAAGTGGTATGGTTATCTCGAAAATGATATACCAGTAACTAATAATATGATATCAGATTAGGGGCAAAATACCTTTTGACCCTAACATCATAATATTTTATACATATTGGGAGGGTAAAAAAATGGATTACGCAAAAATTAACGAAGCTGCAATGGGTTATAAGGATGATATGACTAAGTTCCTTCGCGATCTGGTTCGCATTCCTGGCGAAAGCTGCGGAGAAAAAGGACATATCATGAGAATCAAAGAGGAAATGGAAAAAGTCGGATTCGACAAAGTTCAGATCGATCCGATGGGCAATATCCTCGGCTACATGGGAACAGGTAAAACTCTCATTGGTTTTGACGCTCATATTGATACAGTCGGTATCGGTAATATCAAGAACTGGGAATTTGATCCATACGAAGGTTTCGAATCTGATGAAGAAATCGGCGGACGTGGAACATCTGACCAGATGGGCGGTATTGTTTCTGCAGTATACGGTGCTAAGATCATGAAAGACCTTGGTCTTTTAAACGATAAATATCAGGTACTTGTGACAGGTACTGTACAGGAAGAAGACTGTGACGGTCTCTGCTGGCAGTACATCATCCATGAAGATGGTGTTCGTCCTGAATTCGTTGTTTCCACAGAACCAACAGACGGCGGTATCTACAGAGGACAGCGTGGACGTATGGAAATCCGCGTAGATGTAAAGGGTGTTTCCTGCCATGGTTCCGCTCCGGAACGTGGTGACAATGCAATCTACAAAATGGCTGATATTCTCCAGGATATCCGCGCATTAAACGAAAACGATGCTGCTGATACCACAGAGATCAAAGGTCTTGTAAAAATGCTTGATGAGAAATACAACCCTGAATGGGAAGAAGCACGTTTCCTTGGACGTGGCACTGTTACTACTTCCGAAATCTTCTTCACATCTCCAAGCCGCTGTGCAGTAGCTGACTCCTGCTCTGTATCTCTTGACCGTCGTATGACAGCAGGCGAAACATGGGAAAGCTGCCTGGATGAGATCCGTGCTCTTCCGGCTGTACAGAAATATGGCGACGACGTAACAGTATCCATGTATGAATACAACCGTCCGTCCTATACAGACCTTGTATATCCGATCGAGTGCTACTTCCCGACATGGGTAATCCCGAAAGATCACAAAGTAACACAGGCTCTGGAAGAAGCATATAAAGGACTGTACGGCGAAGAGCGTCTCGGAAATGCTGAGACAGAAGGCATGAGAAAAGCTCGTCCGCTTACAGACAAATGGACATTCTCTACTAACGGTGTAACAATCATGGGACGTAACAGCATTCCTTGTATCGGATTCGGACCTGGTGCAGAAGCACAGGCTCATGCTCCGAACGAAAAAACATGGAAGATCGACCTTGTAAGATGCGCTGCTGTATACGCTGCTCTTCCAACTGCATACTGCAAATAATAAATAAATTTTCAAATTTTTTAGGCGACGGATTTCCTATCATCCTAAAGGCTTAATATGTGTCCGGACAGAATCCCTGCTGTAACAGGCAGGGACACAAGATAAACAGATACAGCCGGATAACCGGTGTTCTGCCAAACGCAGAAATTCAATTATTTCATATCAGGAAAGGATAAGCTATCAAAGCATAGCAGGTATTGATTTTATGAAAACATTACAGGATTACATTGATAAATTAAACAGCTTAAACTTCAAAGAAATGTACAACAACGATTTCTTCTGGACATGGAACAAAACAGATGATGAACTGGAAGCTGTTTTCACAGTTGCTGATGCTCTCCGTTTCATGAGAGAGAACAATATCTCCACAAAAGTATTCGAGAGTGGTCTTGGAATCTCTATCTTCCGCGATAACTCCACACGTACACGTTTCTCTTTTGCTTCCGCATGTAACCTTCTTGGTCTGGAAGTACAGGATCTTGATGAAAAGAAATCTCAAATCGCTCATGGTGAAACTGTTCGCGAAACAGCAAACATGGTATCTTTCATGGCTGATGTGATCGGTATCCGTGATGATATGTATATCGGAAAAGGACATGCTTACCAGAAAGAATTCATGGAAGCTGTTACAGAAGGAAACAAAGACGGTATCCTTGAGCAGAGACCTACTCTTGTAAACCTTCAGTGCGACGTTGACCATCCGACACAGTGTATGGCAGATATGCTCCACATCATCCATGAATTCGGCGGTGTTGAGAATCTGAAAGGCAAAAAGATTGCTATGACATGGGCTTACTCTCCATCCTATGGTAAACCACTCTCCGTTCCGCAGGGCGTTATCGGTCTGATGACACGTTTCGGCATGGACGTTGTTCTTGCTCATCCGGAAGGATATGATGTAATGCCGGAAGTTGAAGAGATCGCCAAAAAGAATGCTGAGAAAAACGGCGGATCCTTCACAAAGACAAACGATATGGCTGAAGCTTTCAAAGATGCTGATATCGTATATCCAAAGAGCTGGGCTCCATTTGCAGCTATGGAAAAACGTACAGACCTTTATGCAGAAGGCGACTTCGACGGAATCGATAAATTAGAGAAAGAACTTCTTGCACAGAATGCACAGCACAAAGACTGGGCCTGCACAGAAGAACTTATGAAAACAACAAAAGACGGAAAAGCTCTTTACCTGCACTGCCTGCCGGCTGATATTACAGGTGTAAGCTGCGAAACAGGTGAGGTTGACGCTTCTGTATTCGATCGTTACAGAATCCCGTTATACAAAGAAGCAAGCTTCAAACCATACATCATCGCTGCTATGATCATGCTTTCCAAATTTGAAAATCCACAGGATATCCTGAAGAAACTTGAAGTCAAAGCAGCTCCAAGAATCCTGAAATAATCAGGCGCAGATTAACAGTTGGATTGCAGTAATATTCCAGCTGCTTTCAAACAGATATTTAATTTTGAAAGCAGTTTCAGAATTTAAATATATTGAAAAATAGCACTCATCATATTGTATAGCAGGCGGGGCTGTCGCAGAAAGCACACAATCTTTATTGCGGCGGCCCTCTTTGCCTTTAAAATCAGGAGGTTTTTACAAATGTTTACAAGAAAAAGAATCGTTATTGCGCTCGGTGGGAACGCTCTGGGAAATACTCTCCCGGAACAGATGGTAGCTGTAAAAACTACTGCAAAAGCATTATGCGATCTGATCGAAGAAGGTCATCAGGTTGTTGTTGTACATGGAAACGGGCCACAGGTTGGCATGATCAACAATGCCATGTCTGCTCTCTCCAGAGAAGATGAGAATCAGCCAAACACTCCTCTCTCTGTCTGTGTTGCCATGAGTCAGGCTTACATCGGATATGATCTGCAGAATGCTTTGAGAGAGGAACTTCGAATCAGAGGATTTGTCCGCACACCTGTCGTCACTGTTGTCACTCAGGTTCGTGTAGATCCCAATGATCCTGCTTTTGAAAATCCATCCAAGCCGATCGGCAAATTCCTGACAAAAGAGGAAGCAGACCATCAGGCCAAGGCATATGGACATATCATGAAAGAAGACGCAGGGCGTGGTTATCGTCGTGTAGTTGCATCTCCAAAGCCTGTTGAAATCGTTGAACAGGATGCGATCAACAGTCTTGTGGATGCAAATAAAATCGTTATCTGCTGCGGTGGCGGTGGAATTCCCGTTGTTCTTAACGGACATCATCTCAAAGGTGCATCAGCAGTTATTGATAAGGATTATGCAAGCTGTCTCCTGGCCAAAGAGCTGGATGCAGATATGCTTATCATTCTTACAGCAGTGGAGAAGGTTGCTGTAAACTTCGGCAAGGAAAACGAAGAATGGCTGGATGACATCACTGTAGATGACGCTAAGAAATATATTAATGAGGGACAGTTTGCCCCAGGTTCCATGCTCCCGAAAGTTCAGGCTGCCGTTGATTTTGCAAGCTCCAAAGAAGGAAGAACTGCCATGATCACTTTACTTCAGAAAGCCAAAGACGGTATCCAGGGAAAAACCGGAACCAAAATCCATCTTTAATCTGTTCAGCAGATATCTTATTATATATCAGCTGTTTAATACTGATATATATAACTGCCACATATTCAGGATATCTGCTATATAGCGAAATAATTGCGCAAAAAAAGTTCCTGTGACCTCGCCCGGAACTTTTTTTGTGATGAGTGGACCAGAGTGTCTGGAAAATCATTCCTGCAATCTGCACGCCCCACTTTTCGGTATATTTTGACATACATCTTGCGGAAAGTA
>ULRX01009577.1_pt1 | contig 13457 bp, 9 predicted proteins | sample 1955871 | NCBI WGS metagenome assembly ULRX01 (sample SAMEA4835695, study PRJEB28245) | human gut metagenome | biome: gut microbiome; material: fecal sample | place: Denmark | collected 2008 | reverse complement strand
GCGACCAGTGCGTCGAAGATGACGGGCCAGACGAACAGCAGGACAACGGACACCAGGATGGAGATCAGGCCGGTAGCGATGGCAACGAAACGCTTGCCGGAGAAGAATGCCAGCCAGTCAGGCAGCTGGGTGTTCTTGAACTTGTTGTAGCAGGCAGCACCCACAATAGCGGCCAGGATGCCGATGAAGGAGTTGCCGGCCACCTTCTGGAAGGCGATGTAGGTAGCGGTGCCCTCTTCCAGGGTACGCACCATGCCCACCACGCCGGGGCTCAGCAGCTGCTGCATCATCAGGTAGCTGACCAGACCGGCCAGACCTGCGGTACCGTCGTTGTCAGCCAGGCCGACAGCGGCACCAATGGCAAACAGCCATGCCATGTTATCGATCAGAGCGCCGCCTGCCTTGACCAGCAGGAAGCCAACGGTGTATGCTGCACCGGAAGTTGCTGCACCGGGAACGCCCATAACGCCCGGAGCGAGGGCATAGCCAAGACCCATCAGGATGCCGCAGATCGGCAGCACGGCGACGGGAAGCATCAGTGCCTTGCCCAGTTTCTGGAGATACTTCATCATAAAGCACATTCCTCCTTAAGAAATGTTTGTGTTTACAGACAGTCTCTGGTTGTAAGCCGTCCATAATTCCGTAATAGAATATTAACATACTTTTGCAAAAAAGGAAAGTCCTTTCCGCGATAAATCTATCAAATTGCGTCAAAAGTCCTTATTTGCGTATTTTGCGTGAACATTTTTTGGTTTTCGTGTACAATCATCGGCTTTATGTTGAAAAATCTTTTCTTTTCTCCGACATTTTGCCCAAAGGCTTGCATCCCAGACGGGAATCGGGTACTATACTATTATAAGGAAACACAGAATTTTGAAGGAGGTTTTCCCCATGGAATGGACCGATATCCGCCTGACCGTGGCCAAGGCCGACGCCGACAACGCCGAAGCCGTTGCCACCATGATCGCCGAGGGCGGCATCTATATCGAAGATTACAGCGACATCGAGCAGCAGGTGGCCGAGATCGCCCATGTGGACCTGATCGAGCAGGAGCTGCTGGACAAGCCCCGCGACCGGGTCATCATCCACATGTATCTGGAGCCGGGCGCTTCCCCCGTGGAGACCCTGGCCCTGATCTCTGCCCGCATGGAGGCTGCCGGCATCGCCTACACCGTGGAGACCGAGGGGGTGGAGCAGGAGGACTGGCAGAACGGCTGGCGCAAGTATTACCACCCGTTGGAGATCGGCAAGCGGCTGGCCGTGGTGCCCTCTTGGCAGGAGTACGACACCGACCGCGTCAAGCTGGTGCTGGACCCCGGCCTTGCCTTCGGCACCGGCGGCCACGAGACCACCAGCCTGTGCATGGAAGCGCTGGACGAGCGGGTCCAGGGCGGTGAACGGGTGCTGGACATCGGCACCGGCAGCGGCATCCTGGCCATTGCAGCCCTGAAGCTGGGTGCCGCCGTGGCCGAGGGCGTGGACATCGACCCCGTAGCCGTGCGCACCGCCGGAGAGAACGCTGCCCTGAACGGCGTGCAGGATAAGCTGACCGTGCTGGTGGGCGACCTGTCCGACAAGGCCAGCGGCAAATACGACATCATCACAGCCAACATCGTGGCAAACGCCATCCTCAGCCTGGCCCCCGCCGTGCCCGGCCTGATGGCCCCGGGTGCCACCTTTATTGCCAGCGGCATCATTGACAGCCGCAAGGACGAGGTGCTGGCAGGCCTGGAAGCCGCCGGCCTTGCCGTCGTGGAAGTGAAGGAAAAGCGCGGCTGGGAGTGCATCGTCTGCAAGAAGGCGTAAGGAGAACCCTCTCAGGCGCTGACGTGTCCGCTCTCCCGAAGGGCGAGCTATAAGATGTAAAAGGATTGATAAAATGCCGCACCGTTATTTTACCACTGAGATCGCCGACGGCACGGCTGTGCTGCGCGGCACCGATGCCCATCATCTGGCCCGCGTGATGCGTGCCCGCATGGGCGATACTGTCATTCTATGCGACGGCAGCGCCGTGGAATACACCGCCACCATCACCGGCTTCGGGGATGACTGCGTGGAATTCTCGGTAGAGCCGGGCTACCCCAGCGCCGCCGAGCCCAGCGTGGAGGTCACCCTGCTGGCCGGTTACCCCAAACAGGACAAGCTGGAACAGATCATCAAGCACGGCGTGGAACTGGGGGCCGCCCATGTGGTGCCCTTTTTCAGCCGGTACTGCGTGGCTGCCCCCAAAAAAGAGGAGCAGAAGAACGAACGCTACAACCGCATCGCGCTGGAAGCCGCCAAGCAGTGCGGCCGGGGCGTGCTGCCGGACGTGGCCCTGCCGCTGCCCAACTTCGGGGCCGTGTGCCGCACCTTTGACCAGTACGACCTTGTGCTGTTCTGCTACGAGTGCGGCGGCGCGCCGGTGCGCCACCTGCTGGCCGCAGCAAAGCCCGCCGACGGTGAAAAACTGAAGATCGCCATCGTGACCGGAGCCGAGGGCGGCTTTGCCGCCGAGGAGGCCGAAATGGCCGCAAAGGCCGGAGCCAAAACGGTTGGCCTTGGCCCCCGCATCCTGCGGTGCGAGACCGCCCCGCTGGCCGTGCTCGCCGCCGTGATGACCCTGACTGGCAATCTGGAATAACCGGGGCTCCGGCGGGCGGCGCACCTTCCACAAAAGAAAAATTCCGACCCACGGGTTCGGGAAAGTCTGGGGGCTTTCCCGGGCCCATTTTTTATTTTTGCCCCGTATAAAAATCTCCCGGATTTTTGTGCAGTTTTGCCCTGTTATTCTGTCGCAAATTTTTGGCTTATTTTGTGCTCGTTCCACAAAATTGCGTACCCCCCCCCGAAAATTCAGCATTTTGCCTTGACATTCTCCACGGCACAGTACTATACTTGCGCTACAAAGAGACGCCGGGCATGAAAATGCACAGCTATGTGTTTTTCTGCCCCGAAGTTCCGGTTTTTTGCCGGTTTTCGGCATCGTTCCCGGTAACGTTTACGTCTCTGTAAGTTTTTTGTTTGGAGGGTTTTGCAATGCGGAAAAATGTGAAACAACAGCTGGCCTTGCGGGTACTTTCTACAGCTGCGTTGATGGCAATGGTCTCTTCCATCGCCACGGCGGCGTTTGCGGCAGAATACAATGTAGCAAAAGGCAGTGTGGAGATCGTGGCCAAAGATGGTATCCAGTCCATCACCCAGCGGGATGATACGGGCGCCTTTGTGAAGGATGAGAAGGGCGAAAACATCGACAATCGTCCGGATTCCGACATCGTCCTGACCACCAAAAACAAAGACACCGGCGAGACCGAGACCACTTCCAACACCGTCACCATTACCGCCGAAGAGAAGGGCGACACCGCCAATGTGACCCTGAAGGATGTGCACATTGAGACAGAGTCCAGTTGGAATGACAGCGGCTCGGCACCCATCGAGATCAAGGGCAACGGCGACACCTACCTTGAGCTGAACGGCAATAATACCGTTCTCAGCGGCAGTAAAAACCACGCCGGTATTGAAAAAGCAGACGTAAACGGCACCGGCACCCTGACCATCAAGGACGATGTGAACGATAATAATTCTGATAAGACCGGTACCAAAACGGACACTACCGGCACGCTGGTGGCAGGCGGCTACGAGGATAGTGCCGGTATCGGCGGCGGCTCATATCACGATGGAAAGCGTTATGGCCATACTTCCAACATTACCATCACCGGTGGTAAGATCACTGCCAACGGCGGTTATTACGGCGCCGGTATCGGCGGCGGCGACAGCGGTACCGGCAAGAACATCCGCATTGAAGGCAATGCCGATGTTACTGCCTTTGGAAACGGTGGTGCTGCCATTGGATCCGGTTATCAATCGAATGGCAACAGTGATATTACCATCACCGATCATGCCACTGTGGAGGCTGCTAGCCTAGATGGCTGTGGCATCGGTGGCGGTCATAGTGATTCTGGTAAAGTCACTATCACAATTTCTGGTGATGCATCGGTACACGCCCAAGCCTTCGGCTCTCCAGCAGCCATTGGCAATGACCAGTCTTCTGCTACGGTCAACATCGAAGATCATGCTGACGTTACTGCCGTTGGTTCCGGTGTTGCCATCGGCACCGGTTATGGCCGTGATTCTGATGAATATCGTGGAGGCACCTCCACTGTGATCAATATTACCGGTGGAACAGTAAATGCTGTCACCAGTAGTAACGAATCCAAACCCGCTATTGGCACAGTTTATGGCAATTTGGACCTTACGATCAACAGCTCTACCGGAAAAACGACCGTAAATGCCTACACGACCGGCAGTGACTCCCTACCTTTAATTGGCACCGCCGATTATTTCGACTCTTCTTCATGGGACTCTTCTTCATGGAAATATAGAACCAGCCCATCTAAGGGCGCAGAATACAACGAGGATGGCTCTTCCAATCTGGGCGAAAGCAATGCTGCCATCATCAATTCCTACTGCAACACTACTTTGGGGACTGACACTTATGATGCGCCCAAAACACTTGATGATAGTGCATTTCATGCCACTTATCAATTTCAGGGCACTACCTACAATGCGAAGTACACCCTCTCTGACAAAGGCGATCTCACCAAGGTCGTCCACAACCGCAAGTACATGGACGAGAACCCCAACATTGACACCAAAAAGCTGGAGGACGAGGACCTGCACGACTGGAAGCTGGTGGGCAAAGTCGTAGAGCCTACTACCGAAAAGGACGGCTACGCCGACTACATCTGCTCCATCGACAAGTGCGGGCAGACCAAACATGTGGTGCTGCCCAAAATCGTGCCGGACACGCCCAGCACCCCCGACACCCCGGACACCCCCAACAAGCCGGACACGCCCAGCACCCCGGACACCCCCAACAAGCCGGACGTCCCGTCCACCCCGGAGGTGACCCCGGCAGACCCCGCCGTGACCCCGGATGCCCCTGCACAGGACGGCACTGCACCGGCTGACACGCCCGCCGCAGACACCACCGCAACCGCACAGAACGTGGCGCAGAATGCAGAGCCGAAAGCCGCTGCTGCTGCTCCTGCCGCCGTTCTGCCCCAGACCGGTGCAAACTGGCTGGCGGTGGTGGGCAGTGCCCTCAGCGGCATGTTCCTGCTGGCCGCAGGCTTTGTGCTGGACCGCAAGAACCGCCGCATGAACTGAGGAACCATTTTTATAAAAGCCATCTCCCCCTGCTGTGCATACCGCAAGATGCACGGCAGGTTCCCCAAACAAAGGGGGCTGCTGCACAGCGTGCAGCAGCCCCTTTCTTTTATCGCTTTATTCCAGCTCGGTGTCGTCCGGGTGGGCGTCGGCTTCCAGCAGGGTCTTTTTGGTACGCAGCAGGTTCTGCGGGCTCACCGAGAAGCTGCGCAGGCCCATCTGCAGGTACTGCACCGTGTTCACCGGGTTGCCCACGGCCAGGCCGCAGATGGTCACCGGCACGTTGCCGGCCTTTGCCGCCTCCATGACCATGGCGATGAGCTTTTTCATGGCCGGGCTGGCGGGGCGGTAATAGCGCTCCGCGCTGGCCAGCTCCCGGTCGGCGGCGTGGGTGTACTGGGTCAGGTCGTTGGTGCCGATGACCAGAAAATCGCACCCGTGGGCCACGAATTCCTCTGCCGTCAGGCAGGCCGACGGCACGCTGAGCATGACGCCGAAGGGGGTCTTTTCGTTGAAGGGCACGCCCCGCTCCCGCAGGCTCTGGCGGCAGTGCTCCACGATGTGCATGGCGGCGTCCCAGTCCTCCACGTCGGTCACCATGGGGAACATCACCCGCAGCGGGCCCCGGTGGGCGGCCCGCAGCAAGGCACAGATCTGCGTTTCAAACTGGCGGGGCTGGCGCAGGCTGTTGCGGATGCCCCGCAGCCCCAGCTTGGAGGACTGCACCCCCTGATAGGCGTCCGCCATGGTGCGGTCGGCGCCAAAATCGAAGGTGCGCACGGTCACAGGGCAGCCCTGTGCCGCTGCAAGGCAGGAGGAATAGAAATAGAACTGCTCCTGCTCGTCCAGAATGCGGCCGGGCAGCATCATGTAGCTGCTGCGCAGCAGGCCCACGCCCCGGGCACCGGACTGCATGGCGGTGTCGATATCCTCCGGGCCAAAGCAGTTGGCCAGCAGCTCAAAGGCTGCGCCGTCCCGGGTGTAGCCGGGCTGGCGGCCCAGCACCCGCATTTCTTCGTTTTCACGCTGCAGCTCACAGATGCGGGCTTCTGCCTGCTGGCGGGCCACTGCGTCCGGGTCCAGGATGCACTCGCCCTTGGTGGCATCCAGAATGACCGTGCGGCCGTCGCAGTCGTCCAGGAACTCCGGCCCCACCTGCACGATGCCGGGGATGTTCATGGCCCGGGCAATGATGGCGGCATGGCTCTGGCCGCTGCCCTCGGTGGTGACGACGCCCAGGATCATGCCGGAGGGCACACTGAACAGGTCGGTGGGCATCAGGCGGTCGGCGGCCAGGATCACCGGGTGGTCCAGTGCCAGCCACATGCGGGGCCGGTTGCCCAGAATGTTGATCACCCGGCTGGTGGCGTCCAGAATGTCCACGCTGCGCAGCTGCATGTAGGGGTTGTCCTTCATGTTGGCCAGCTGGTCGGCGTAACGCTGGCCCACCTTGTCCATGGCGGCAGCGGCGCTGATGCCTGCCTTGATGCAGAACCGCACCTCGTTCATCATGCCTTCGTCGTCCAGCATCATGCTCTGGAACTGCAGGATGGCCTGCTCGGTGGAAGCGGCCCGCTCTGCCATGGAGTCCAGCTCGCTCTGGGCGGTGCGCACCGCATCTTCCAGCTGGCGCAGCTCCCGTTCCGGGTCAAAGGGCCCGGTGCTGAACGTCTCCACATGGCGTTCCAACCGGCTCACCTGCCCCAGCACAAGGCCCGGGGACGCAGAAACACCTTTACAGATCTTCATGTTCGGTCACCTCCGGCAGTTCCGGCGCGGTCAGGGCCTGCCAGACCAGCGCCTGCAAGAATGTATTGGGCAGCAGGGCTGCCAGCGCCGCCCGGCCCGCGTCCGCGCTGCCTGCAAACAACGGGGCGAACCCGGCCATGCGCGCACGGTCGCATTTGTCCAGAAACGCCTGCCCCAGCGTCCGGGTGGTGTAGTACACCGTGGGGTCTACCCCCACGTCCTCGGCCACGGCTTCCAGCGGGGCAAGCTCCGCGTCCTTCATCCGGGCCAGCAGCAGGGCCGCGTCTGCGGTAAGGGTCACGGGGTATTTCTCCCGCACGGCCTTCTGCACCGCGTCGAACCGTGCCCGGAACGCGGCAGCATCGGCGCTGCTGTCCGGGCCGTTGTCCACGGCATAGGCGCAGCCCCGCACCCGGCCAAAGGCCCGCAGGGTGTCGTAATAACCCAGCTCCACATTGCGGCGGGCGGTATCGGGGTCAAAGTGCAGGATGTCGCCCAGCTCCCAGTAGCTGCGCACCATGGTGGTGGGCAGACCGGTGAGGTTGGGGCGGGTGATGCCCACCCCCTCCAGGTCCACGCACACCAGCTCGTCGGCACCCATCTTTTTGGCAAGGCCGGTGGGCATGTTGTCGCTGTAGCCGCCGTCCAGGAACTTGACCCCGTCGATCTCCCGCGCCCGCAGGGCAGGGAAGCAGGCCGCCGAGGCCATGAGGTAATCCTTTACCCGGCCCTGCGGGATCTCGTCCAGCGTCAGCTCCCGGGGCTTCAGGCCCCGCTGCTCCACCGTGACAAGGCCAAAGCGGATGTTGGCGCGGCGCAGCGCGTCCTCGTCCAGCACCCGTTCCACGATCTCTTCCAGCGGCGAGACGTCCATACCGCCGGCCTTCACCACGCTGCGCAGAAAGCTGTGCAGGGCCGACAGGTCGGCGTTTTCTTCGGGCAGCTCCATCACATCCTTGCTGCGGATGGTCAGCCACATATCCCGCGCCACCTCGTACAGGTCCAGCACGAACATGGCACCGTTCAGGCTGCCCACACTGGTGCCGGTGATGATCTGCGGGTGCCAGTCCAGCTCCATCAGAGCCTTCCACACGCCCACCTGATAGCTGCCGCGTGCTCCGCCGCCGGCCAGCACCAGCGCTTTGCACGGAGTGGTTTGGTTTTCCATACTGCCTGCCTCCCTGTCTGTCTTTGCTGAAATTATACCATATTTTCCGGAAAATTTCTCCCCGTTTTTTGGTTCCTCACGGCTTTTATACGGCTAAGATCCGTGGTATACTGGGCAGGAATCATCTTGAAGGAGGAACTTTGCCCCATGCGCTGCAAGCAATGGATCTTTGATATGGACGGCACCCTCACCGACAGCATGACCGTGGTGTGGCGGGGTGCCCCGCTGGCGCTGCTGCAGCGCTATGGCCGCACGCCCAAAGCAGACCTGAACGACGTGCTGCTGACCATGGGCATGGCCGACGGTGCCCGCTACCTCATCCGAGAATACGGCCTGCCCCTGACCGAGGCGGAATATTACGACGTGATGCGGGACGTGATCGCCCAGCTGTACGAAACGGTGGACCTGAAGCCCGGTGTGCGCACCCTGCTGGCAAAGCTGCAGGCCGAGGGGGCCCGGCTGTGTCTGTGCTCCAACACCTGGTCCGACCAGTGCCGCACCGTGCTCACCCGGCTGGGCATCGCGGACTATTTTTCCTTCATCGTGGAGGCGCAGGGCGTGCTGCACAAGAGCCGCCCGGAGGTGTTCTTCGAGTGCATGCACCGGCTGGGCGGGGCCGACCCCGCCGCCTGCGCCGTGTGCGAGGACGCCATTTACGCCGCTTCCACTGCCCACAAGGCCGGGTTCACCGTGCTGGGCGTGCAGGACGCCGCCAGTGCCGACGATGCCCCTGCCATGGCGCAGGTGTGCGACCAGTTCCTGCCGGACTGGACCGCACTGGACTGGACAAAGATCTGAGAAATTTTTCCGCAAAAAACACGCCGGTGTTCCCGCTGTGGGAGCACCGGCGTGCTGTTATTTCAGGCTGTATTTCTGCTGCTGCACCCATTGCTGGAAGGCGTCCCGCACGGCACCCTCCCGCCCGCGGGGGATGGAGATGCGGGCCCCGCTGCGCATGCGCAGCTCCCCGGCAGAAAGCAGGTCCGCCTCGGCCAGATTGACCACATAGGAGCGGTGGGGCTGCAAAAAGCGCCCATCCGCCAGCAGAGGCTGTGCCACCGCAGAAAACGGCACCCGCAGCGACAGGGTGGGCACGTCCTCCCCGCTGGTGAGGTGGAAGTGCACGATGTGGTGGGTGCACTCCAGATATTCGATGCCCGCATAGGGCAGCGCCCGCAGGCCCTCGGCGGTGTTCACCGTGACGGACGGGCCGTATTCCGGCTCGGTGGCGCGGGCCAGCAGGGCCGAAAGCTCCCGCTGGCGCACCGGCAGCAGCAGATATTGCAGCGCATCCACCTTGTAGGCGCTGTAAGCGTGGGCCGTGGTGCGGGCCACAAAGGCCAGCGGGGCCCGGCGGCCCCGGCGGCGCAGCTCCCCGGCAGCCGCCAGCCCCACCGGCGCAGCCGAGCCGGAAAGCTCCAGCAGGTACAGGTCGTACCGCACGCCCTCCCCGTCCTTCCGCAGCAGGGCGTCGGTGTCCGGCAGGTGTTCCACGATGCAGGCGTCCGCTCGCCGGGCAAAAAATTCCATGCACTGGCGTTCCAGCCCGCTGCGCAGGCCCGCGTCCGGGCTGCACACCGCAATGTGAAAGATCACAGGATCCCTCCTCTTCAAACCCGCCCTTGCATTTTGCGCGGTGCGGGGGTATAGTAATCAAAAAACAACAAAGGAGACGCCGCCATGTCAAAGCCCCTTGTCAGCATCATTCTGCCCGTATACAACGCCCAGAACCACATCGCCCGCTGTCTGGAGAGCATCTGCGCCCAGAGCTGGCAGAACATCGAGGTCATCGTGCTGAACGATGGCTCCAAGGATCAGAGCCTGCCCGTGTGCGAAGCGTTCCGCGCAAAGGACGAGCGCATCGTGCTGGTGGACAAGGCCAACTCCGGCGTGTCCGACACCCGCAACCTGGGCCTGAAGCTGGCCAGCGGCAAGTATGTGCAGTTCGTGGACAGCGACGACTATATCGACCCGGACTTCACCGAGCATCTGGTCACCGCTGCCGAACAGAACAACGCCGACCTGGTCATCGCACCCTACAAAATGGTGATCCCTGCCGGGGCCAGCAAGCCGGAACAGGTGCTGGACAAGCTCCAGGACGAGCTGGGGGTCATGACCGTGGCCCGGCCCCCGGAGGTACGGGAGTACGGCTTTCTGCCTGCCGGGGTCTACACCCAGGACGAGTTTGCCCGGCATCTGATGGACAAGCCTGCCTCTTATTTTTACGGGGTGCTGTGGAACAAGCTGTACCGCCGGGACCTGCTGGTGGACCACCAGATCCAGTTTACCAGCGAGGTGCGGTGGGCCGAGGACCTGGTGTTCAATATGCAGTACCTGGAGTACGCCAACGTGCTGGTGTCCATCCCGGAGGCAGGGTACTACTATGTCCAGAACCCCCAGAGTATCTGCCACACCCAGATCAACGCCGCCTCTCTGGTGCAGAACAAGATCCAGGTGTTCCACTACTACACCGAGCTGTACACCCGGCTTGGCATCTACGAGGAGGTGCGGCCCCAGCTGTACAAGTTCCTGGTGGACATTGCCGAGAGCACCTATCCCTCCGGCCCCTTCAAGGAGGTCATCGACGAGGCCAAGGCCTACTGGAAGGATGCCCGCGAGGACGTGCAGACCCGCACCGCCGAAGCGCGCGAGCGCTGGAACGGCATGCGGGAGGAGCTGCGGGAAACGGCGCAGGAACGCAGTGCCGAGCGGAAGGCCCGGCACGACAGCGACCCCAAAGAATAAGCAAAAACAACAAACGGGAAGCCGCAGGAGCTTGCACGCTCCGGCACGGCTTCCCGCTTTTTTATGCGATGTTCAGCGGCCGGGTGCTCAGCAGCCGATGGCGGCGCACTTCTTGGCCAGCCACTCGCGCTCCTCGTCGTTCAGGCGGGGTGCCAGCTTCTCGAACACCTGACGGTGGTAGTTGTTCAGCCAGTCCAGCTCGTCCTTGGTCAGCACACCGGGCACGATGGGAGAAGTGGCGATGGGCACGAACATGATCGGCTCAAAGCCCAGGAAGGTGCCGTACTGGTTGTCGGCCTTGTGCACGCACACCAGCTCGTTCTCGATGCGGATGCCCACCAGATCGGTCTCGTACACGCCGGGCTCGTCGGTCACGATCATACCCGGGCGCATCAGGGTAGTGTTGCGGCCGTTCAGGGCGTGGGGGCCTTCGTGGACGTTGCCCACAAAGCTGACGCTGTGGCCGGTGCCGCAGCGGTAGTTGATCAGGTGCTGCCACAGCGGTTCACGGGCGATGGTGTCGATCATATGGCAGTCGCAGTAGTCCAGCCAGACCGCCTTGGCGATGTCGATGTGGCACTGCAGGGTCCAGGTGTAGAACTTGCGCTCGTCCTCGGTCAGCTCACCCAGCGGGTAGGTGCGGGTGATGTCGGTGGTGCCGTCCATGTAAGTGGCACCGCTGTCCACCAGCAAAAAGCCCTTGCGCTGGAGCTTTGCGTGGTCCTCCGGGGTGGCGTGGTAGTGCATCATGGCTGCGTTGCCGCCGTAGGCCGCAATGGTGCCAAAGCTCTCCACAATAAACTTGTCGGTGGCGGAGCGGTACTTGTGCAGGATCTCGTCCACGGTCAGCTCGGTCAGCTCTTCGCCGGCTTCCAGACGCTTTTCCAGCTCGATCTGGAACCGCACCATGGCCACAGCGTCGCGCAGGTGGGCGTCCTTGTCGTGGGTCAGCTCCACCTCGTTCTTCACGCCCTTCATGGACAGCAGCGGGTCGGCCAGGTCCTTCACGGTGAGGGCGGCGTTGTTCTCCAGCACCTGATACACGGCATAGTTCACGGTGGCGCTCTCTGCCAGCACGGTCTGGGGCTCGGTCTCAGCGGCCATGAAGTCCAGCACACTGTCGTACTCGGCTAGGGTCACACCGTTGGCTTCCAGTTCCGCCTTTGCCTCCGGGGTCACGCGGGCGGTGTGGATGAACAGCACGGCGCGGTCCGGGGTGACATAGCAGTAGGCCATGGCGTAGGGGGTGCACTCGATGTCCATGGCGCGCAGGTTCAGCAGCCAGGCAAGGTTGTCCAGCTTGCCCACCAGCTGGGCGGTGCAGCCCAACTCGGCCAGCTTTGCACGCAGCTGGCCCAGCTTTTCGGCGGGGGAGAAGCCTGCGTATTCCTTGGGCAGGATCCAGGCCGGGGTGGCGGGCAGAGCCGGGCGGCCCTCGGTCCACAGCTCATCCTCCAGGAACAGGGTCTTGATGGCGGCGTTCTTGGTTTCCAGCGCCTTCTTCACGCTGTTCACCAGCGCGCAGCTGGCGGTCAGACCGCACAGGCCCAGCTTGCCGCCCTCAGGCACCACCTTGGCGCAGTATTCCTCCACGGTGGGCACGCCCGGCTCGCCCATCTTCATCAGCTGGATCTCGGTGCCTGCGATCTCCTTCTCGGCCTGCACAAAGTAACGACCGTCGGCCCAGACAGCACTCTCGGTCATGGTGACCACAAAGTTGGAGTTTTCACCATGGAAGCCGGAGAAGTAGGTCAGGGAGGTGTAGTGGTCGGGCAGGTACTCGCTGGAGTGGGGGTCGCCCACCGGGATCAGGTACACGTCCACACCGTTTGCCTGCATGGCGGCACGCAGAGCGGCCAGCCGTTCGGGAACTGTATTCATGCTCATAGAAAAGCCTTCTTTCTCCTATTTGCCGGAAGAACGTCCGGCGGCGGTGGTTTGCTACTGCATATTGTAGCATTCCGGCGCAAAGAATGCAATGCGGGAGTGTCGGCTGTTCCGGACGCAAACACGCAGCGGCCCGCAAAGACCGCTGCGCGTTTTTTCTTCACACGGTTGCCGTGCTGTCAACAGCCGCCGCAGTGTCGCCTGCATCCTGCGAGGGCTGACCGCCTGCCGGTCGTTGACCGTCCGTTGGCGGGGTCTTGCCGTCCGGGGGCGTCCGTCCCTCTGCCGGAGCCTGCCCCTTGCCGAATCGCTGCCCGCCGGGGCCGCCGGTTCCCCTTATTTGTCGTCCAAAACGCGAAAACGCAACCAAATTGCAAAAAATGTTACATTTTTTTCTTGAAAAAGGCCGTTTTCCCATTGACAGGCTTGCTATAATAGAGATGTAAGATTTTACGGGCCAGCGCTCTGCGGCTCTGTCTGCTAACAAAGAAAGAGGCATTCAAACTATGACCAAAATTGATATTTTTTCCGGCTTCCTGGGCGCCGGCAAGACCACTCTGATCAAAAAACTCATCAAGGAGGCCTTTGCCGGTCAGCAGGTCGTTCTGATCGAGAACGAGTTCGGTGAGATCGGCATCGACGGCGGCTTCCTGAAGGAGTCCGGCATCCAGATCAATGAGCTGAACGCCGGCTGCATCTGCTGCTCTCTGGTGGGTGATTTCCGCACCGCCCTGCAGCAGGTGGTGGAGCAGTACCACCC